>Ga0207951_100038_pt1 | contig 114097 bp, 109 predicted proteins | sample Subbio12Aug_8Bad_FD_184830 | JGI IMG/M metagenome (GOLD analysis project Ga0207951, IMG submission 184830) | Serpentinite rock and fluid subsurface biosphere microbial communities from McLaughlin Reserve, California, USA - CR12Aug_8Bad (SPAdes) | ecosystem: Environmental > Terrestrial > Deep... | reverse complement strand
GGCCTGGGACCGAAGAGGTCTTGCCCTTCGCTCCGCGTCAGTTCAGTCATCTCGGTGCTCATGCCACTTCAACGGACCATCTCGCTCGCGGCTGTCGGGGTTATCCCAAATCTTCACAAGCTCTCAGCCGGCGGCCGACGAGCCGCCGGCCGCGCCGCGGTTGGCCAGCGCATCGGCACGCTCGTTGCCGGGGTCGCCGGCATGGCCGCGCACCCAGCGCCAGTGCACCTCGTGCTGCTGGCTCAGCGCCTCGAGCGCCTGCCACAGCTCGACATTCTTGACCGGCTTGCCGTCGGCGGTGCGCCAGCCGCGCGCCTTCCAGCCGCGCAGCCATTCGGTCATGCCCTTGCGCACGTACTCGCTGTCGGTGTGCACCGTGACGCGGCAGCGCCGGCGCAGCGCCGACAGCGCCTCGATGACGGCGCGCAGCTCCATGCGGTTGTTGGTCGTGTGCGGCTCGCCGCCGTAGAGCTCCCGCTCGTGCGTGCCCCAGCGGATCCACGCCCCCCAGCCGCCGGGGCCGGGGTTGCCCTTGCAGGCGCCGTCGGTGTAGATCGTCACGACGTCGTCGCGCTCGCTCATTCGGTCCTCGTCGGCGGGTTCAGGTTGGCTCGCGCTGCGGCCCGGCATGGCGGTTGGCGACCACCGCCGGCGCACCGGCCGTGCGTCGGCGGGCATCGCGGGCGAGCCCGACCAGCCGCATGCCGCGCACGCGCTTGACCGCGACCAGCGAGTACACCGCGCCGAACACCGGCCACCAGCGGTCGCCGGTGCGGTCCATCCAGCCCTGCGCGCACAGCCAGCGTGGCGAGGCCACCGGCCACGCGTAGCAGCCGAAGCGCCCGCCCTCGAGCTCGAAGCTGAGCAGGCGCAGCCAGTCACGCAGCCGCCAGTAGCCGATGTAGCGCTGTTCGCGCGGCAAAAAGCCCTCGCCACAGGGGCGCAGGCGGTGCAGCATGGCGCCGGCGCGCTGGCGCAGCCCCCACAGGCTGGCGGCGTTGAAGCCGAAGATCACGACCCGGCCCTCGGGCACCAGCACGCGCTCGACCTCGCGCAGCGTGTGGTGGGCGTCGCGCGCAAACTCGAGCGTGTGCGGCAGCACGACCAGGTCGATGCTGTGCGCGGGAAACGGCAGCGCGTCGAAGTCCGCCATCAGCGACAGCACCGCCGGGCCCGCCTCGCCGGCCGTGCCGGCCTCGGCAGGCGCGCACCGGCGGTCGCCGACGCGCCAGCGGTGCGGCATGCGGTTGCCGCGCAGCGCATCGAGCGGGCCCAGGCCGAGCTGCAGCGCATGAAAGCCGAACAGGTCGGCCACCACCGCATCGACGCGCGCCTGCTCCCAGGCCAGCAGGTACTGCCCCTGCGGCGTGCGCAGCCACCGCTCGAGCAGCGCGCCGTTGTCGGCGTCGCCGGCCGCGGGCGCGGGGTCATCGGCCATGCGCGGCGCGTGAAGCGGAAGAAACGAGGGCCGCCACAGAGGAGGGATTCCTATAATCGTTCGGATGCGCGTCGAGCTGACCCCGCTGCCAGCCTTCGAGGACAACTACGTCTGGTGCCTGAGCCGGGGCGATGCGGCCGTGGTCGTCGACCCGGGCGACGCGGCGGTCGTGCAGCACGCCCTGGCGTCGCGCGGCTGGCGGCTGGCCGGCATTCTAGTGACCCACCACCATGGCGACCATGTCGGCGGGCTCGACGCGCTGGCGCCGCTGCTGCAGGGCCCGCTGTACCTGCCGGCGACCGAGACCATCGCTGCCGACGGCCTGCGGGTGCGCGGCGGCGATGCCGTCGAGCTGCTGGGCCTGCGCTTCGAGGTCATCGACGTGCCCGGCCATACCGCCGGGCACATCGCCTACTGCTGGCCGGGCGACGATGCGCAGGCGCCGCTGCTGTTCTGCGGCGACACGCTGTTCAGCGCCGGCTGCGGCCGGCTGTTCGAGGGCACGCCGGCGCAGATGCACGCCGCGCTGACCCGCCTGGCCGCGCTGCCCGGTGCGACGCGGGTCTGCTGCGCGCACGAGTACACGCTGGCCAACCTGCGCTTTGCGCAGGCCGTCGAGCCCGACAACGCCGACATCGCCGCGCACCGCGAGCACTGCACCGCGCTGCGCCAGGCTGGCCTGCCGACGCTGCCTTCGTCGATCGGGGTCGAGCGCCGCATCAACCCCTTCCTGCGCTGCGCCGAGCCGGCGGTCGTGCGCGCCGCGTGCACGCAGGACCCTGCCCTGACCCCGGCAGCCACCGGTCCCGAAGTGCTGGCCGCGCTGCGCGAATGGAAAAACCGCTTCCGATGATTGCCCCCCTCAGACTCCTGGCCGTGCTGGCCGCCGCGCTGGCCGTCTCGGCCTGCTCGACGCTGCCCGGTGGCGTCGCGACACCGGTGGTCGCGGCCGCACCACAGGCCGCACCACAGGCCGCACCACAGGCCGCACCACAGGCCGCACCACAGGCCGCACCACAGGCCGCAGCACCGGCCAGCCCGGCCGCCGCGGCGGCGTCCCCGCTTGCCGCGCCAGCGGCCGTGGCGGCCGCGCCGCGCAGCGCGGTCCAGCCCTTCGCGATCGACCCGGTGCACCCCGAGCTGCCGTTCGACCTCGACGCGCCCGCCGCGCAGGCCGACCTGTGGCAGCGCATGCGCCAGGGCTTCACGATGCCCGACCTCGACGGCGAGCTCGTCGAGCGCCACGAGCGCTGGTTCGCCAGCCGCCCGGACTTCGTCGACCGCGTCGTCGAGCGCGGCGGGCGTTACCTGTTCCACATCGTCGAGGAAGTCGAGCGCCGCGGCCTGCCGATGGAGCTCGCCCTGCTGCCGATCGTCGAGAGCGCGTTCAACCCGCTGGCGGTCTCGCCGGTGCAGGCCGCCGGCATGTGGCAGTTCATGCCGGCCACCGGCCGCTACTTCGACTTGCGCCAGAACCTGTTTCGCGACGAGCGCCGCGAGGTGCTGGCCTCGACCGAAGCCGCGCTCGACTACCTCAGCCGGCTGCACCGCATGTTCGGCGACTGGCACCTCGCGCTGGCCGCGTACAACTGGGGCAACGGCAACGTGCAGCGCGCGATCCGGCGCAACCGCGCTGCCGGCCTGGCCACCGACTACCGCAGCCTGCGCATGCCCGACGAGACGCGCAACTACGTGCCCAAGCTGCAGGCCCTGGCCAATATCGTCGCCGACCCGCAGCGCTTCGGGCTCACCCTGAGGCCGCTGCTCAACCGGCCGTACTTCCTGGCCGTGCCGGTCGAGCGCGACATCGACGTCGACCTCGTCGTGCGGCTGGCCGACATCACCGCCGAGCAGTTCCACCAGCTCAACCCGCAGTTCAACAAGCCGGTGATCCTGGCCGCCGGCACCTCGCAGGTCCTGCTGCCGTACGCCAACGCCGAGACCTTCGTGCGCCGCCTCGCCCGGCACGAGGGCCCGCTGGCGAGCTGGACGGCCTGGACCACCCCGCGCACGCTGCGCGCGGCCGACGCGGCGCGGCTGGCCGGGGTCGACGCGGACCTGCTGGTGCGCGTCAACCGCATCCCGCCGCGCATGCTGATCCGGTCCGGCTCGACGCTGCTGGTGCCGCGCGCGGCGCAGCAGGCTGCCGACGTGTCGCAGCAGGTCGCCGACAACGGTGCGATCCGGCTCGCGCCCGAACCGGTGCCGGCCAGACGCGTCGAACTGCGCGCCGGCCGCCAGGGCGAGACCGTGGCCGCGGTCGCCCGCCGCCATGGCGTCAGCGCGGCCAATGTCGCGCGCTGGAACGAGGTGTCGACCCGGGCCCGCTTCGCGCCGGGCGCGCGCATCGTCGTCTACCTGCCGCCGCGCGCGGCGGCCACGCGCAGCGCCGCGCGCCCCGCAGCCCGCCCGGCTGCACGCAGCGCGACGGCCGCGCGTGCCACGCCGCAGCGGCAGGCCGCGGCGCGCCGCGCACAACCCGCCCGGCCGACCGCCGCGGCGCGGCCCGCAACGACGACGCGGCAGGCCGCGCCCCGCCAGCCACAGCGGCAGGTGGCCGCAGCGCGCTGAAGCGTCTGGCCAGCGGGGCGGACGCGCCCGCTGGCGCAACACCCCGCCGCGCTCAGCCGCCGCTGACGATCGCGTAGGTCTTGGTCAGCGTCTGCAGCACCTCGAACGAGCCGCGGAACCCGGCCGGAATCACGACCGCCTCGCCGGGGCCGGCCTCGACCTGGCTGCCGTCCTCGGCGTGCAGTCGGCAGCGCCCGGCGAGCACGGTGAACAGCTCGCGCTCGTCGGCGGCCATCTCGATGCGCCAGTGCCCGGGCTCGCAGCGCCAGACGCCGACGCTGAGCCGGCCGGCGACCGGCTCGTCGACCAGGTTCCAGGTCTCGCGCCGCGGGTTGCCGCGCAGCAGCCGCTCGGGGCGCGGATGGTCGACCTCGGCGGCGCCGGGCATGTGGGCGTGCAGCTTGATCAGGGCGGTCATGGTCGCGGTCCCGGCAGGGGTTCAGCGCCGCTCGACCAGCGCGTGCGCGATGGTCGAGAGGTCGACGAATTCGAGTTCGCTGCCGGCGGGCACGCCGCGCGCGAGCCGCGTGACCTTGAGCCCGCGCTCGCGCAGCACCTGGCCGAGCAGGTGCGCGGTGGCCTCGCCCTCGGCGGTGAAGCTGGTGGCCAGGATGACCTCCTCGACGCCGCCGTCGGCGACGCGCCCGAGCAGCGCGGCCACGCCGATGTCGCGCACGCCGACGCCGTCGAGCGGGCTCAGGCGGCCCAGCAGCACGAAGTACAGCCCGCCGTAGCTGCCGCTGCGCTCGAGCGCGGCCTGGTCGGCCGGGGTCTCGACGACGCACAGCAGGCGCGCGTCGCGCCGCGGGTCGCGGCAGGTGTCGCAGACCGGCTGCTCGCTGAAGCCGTGACAGCGCGTGCAGTGGCCGATGCGCTCGACCGCATCGCGCAGCGCCTGCGCCAGCCGCAGCGCGCCGTCGCGGTCGTGCTGCAGCAGGTGCATCGTCATGCGCTGCGCCGACTTGACGCCGACGCCGGGCAGACGGCGCAGCGCCTCGACCAGCGCATGCAGGCTGGGCTCGGTCACGGGTGGGCCCCGGCCGCGCGCGCCGGCCGGGCCGCAGGGCCGCGCGGGCTCATCCGAACGGCAGCTTCATGCCCGGCGGCAGCGGCAGCCCGGCGGTGAGCTTGCCGAGCTTCTCCTGCGACAGCGCCTCGGCCCGCCGCACGCCGTCGTTGAACGCCGCGGCGACCAGGTCCTCGAGCATGTCCTTGTCCTCGCCGAGCAGGCTGGGGTCGATCGCGACGCGGCGCACGTCGTGCTTGCAGGTCATCACGACCTTGACCAACCCGGCGCCGGACTGGCCCTCGACCTCGGTCAGGGCCAGCTCCTCCTGCGCGCGCTTGAGGTTGTCCTGCATCGCCTGGGCCTGTTTCATCAGGCCGGCCAACTGGTTCTTCATCATCGGGAACGCTCCTGGCGTGAGGGGTTCAGATCGGCTTGATCGAGCCGGGCACGATGCGCGCCGTCGGGTACTGGCTCAGCAGTTCGCGCACCAGCGGGTCGTCGTGGATGGCCTGCTCGGCCTCGCGCTGGCGGCGCTCGCGTTCGGCCGCCTCGCGCAGCGCCGGCGAGTCGACCGCGGTGCCGGCCTCGACTTCGAGGCGCAGCGCCTGCCCGAGCTGCTCGGCCAGCGCGGCCTGCAGCTTCTCGCGCGGCGCCGCCGCGCGCAGCGCCTCGCGCGCGACGCGCAGGCGCCAGCACGGCGGCACGGCGGCCTCGTCGACGCCGACCAGTTCGGCCTGCAGCGCCAGCTCGCGGGCCAGCGCCGTGATCGCCTGGCGGCGGTCGAGCTCGGCAACCAGCGCCGCCCAGCGCTCGCCCAGCGCGGTGCGCGCGGGTGGCGCCAGCGCGGCCGCAGCCGCTGACCCGGCGACGGGCTGCGCAGCGGGCGCAGGCGCCGACACCGCAGGCGGCGGGGCCGACACCGGTACGGCGAGGCTGGCCCGTGGCGCCGTGGCGACCTGCAAGGGCGCGGCCGCGGCGCGCAGCGGCGCTGGCGTCGGTGTTGCGGCCCTCGCATCGTCGGGTGCTGGCGGCGCTGGCGCTGCGGCAGCCGCTGCCCCGGATGGGGCGACCGACGCTGCAACCGACGGTGCAGGGGCCGCCGCCCGCGGCGCCGCAGCCCCCGGCTCGAACGCGAACAGCCGCAGCAGCGCCATCGTCAGCCCGGCGTATTCGTCGGGGGCCAGGGCCAGCTCGTTGCGGCCGTGCAGCGCAAGGCTGTAGAGCAGTTGCGTCTCGTCGGGCGACAGCGCGCCGGCCAGCGCGCACGCCGCCGCATGCTCGGCGTCGCCGGCATCGAGCGCGTCGGGCACGGCCTGCACGACGGCCATCTGCTGCAGCAGCAGCGCCATCTGCTCGAGCGTCGCCGCAGCCGACAGGCCGTGCTCGCGCAGCAGCGCGACCTCGGCGAGCACCGCCGCGCCGTCGCGGCGCGCCAGCGCCTCGACCAGCCGCTCGGCGTGCCCGCGGTCGACGCTGCCGAGCATCGCGCGCACCTGGGCCTCGGCGACGCTGCCGCCGCCATACGCGATGGCCTGGTCGGCCAGCGACAGTGCATCGCGCAGCGAGCCGCGCGCGGCGCGCGCGAGCAGGCGCAGCGCGGCCGGCTCGGCCGGCACGGCCTCGGCGTCGAGCACGCGCTGCAGGTGCTGCTGCACGATTTCGGGCGCGATCGGGCGCAGGTTGAATTGCAGGCAGCGCGACAGCACGGTCGGCAGCATCTTCTCGGGGTCGGTCGTGGCCAGCACGAACTTCAGATACTCGGGCGGCTCCTCGAGCGTCTTGAGCAGCGCGTTGAACGACTCCTTGGTGAGCTGGTGCGCCTCGTCGATCATGAAGACCTTGTAGCGCCCGATGCCCGGCTTGTAGGCCGCGCGCTCGAGCAGGTCGCGGATCTCGTCGATGCCGCGGTTGCTCGCGGCGTCGAGTTCGACGTAGTCGAGGTAGCGGTCGGCGTCGATCTCGACGCAGGCCTGACAGACGCCGCAGGGCCGCGCGGTGATGTCGCCGCTGCCGTCGGCGCCGGTGCAGTTGAGGCTCTTGGCGAGGATGCGCGAGACGGTGGTCTTGCCGATGCCGCGCGTGCCGGTGAACAGCCAGGCGTGGTGCAGCCGGCGGCGCTCGAGCGCGTGGGTCAGTGCGCGCACCACCACGTCCTGACCGACCATCTGCTCGAACGAGCGCGGCCGGTATTTGCGCGCAAGGACCACGTAGGACATCGGGCCGGATTCTACGGGCCGCCCCCTGGCGACAGGGCCGCCTGGGGGTGCGCAGGCGGCTGCGGCCGATAATGTGGCGATGTCTTCGAGCCCCCCCGCCACCGCCCTGACCTACCACGCCGCCGGCGTCGACTACGAGCGCATCGACCCGCTCAAGGTCAGCGCGCAGCGCGCCGCCGCCGCCACCGCCGCCAACCTCGCCGCGCACGGCTGCCACGAGGTCGCGGCCTCGCGCGGCGAATCGGCGTATGTCGTCGACCTCGGGCCGTTCCACCTGGCCAGCATCGTCGAGTGCCTGGGCAGCAAGGCCATCGTCGCCGACGAGATGGCCCGCCTGAGCGGGCGCAGTTTCTACGACGCGATCGCGCAGGACACGATCGCGATGGCCGTCAACGACCTGATCACGGTCGGCGCGACGCCGCTGGTCGTGCAGGCCTACTGGGCCGCCGGCGGCAGCGACTGGTTTGCCGACGCGCAGCGCGCGCAGGCGCTGGTGGCCGGCTGGCAGCGCGCCTGCAACGCCTGCGGCGTGGCCTGGGGCGGCGGCGAGACGCCGGCGCTGGCCGGCATCGTCGAGCCCGGCCGCATCGACCTGGCCGCGGCCTGCACCGGCATCGTCAGCCCCAAGTCGCGGCTCAGCCTGGGCGAGCGGCTCGCCCCCGGCGACGCGATCGTGCTGCTGGCCGCCAGCGGCATCCACGCCAACGGGCTGACGCTCGCGCGCAAGCTCGTCGAGCGGCTGCCGCAGGGCTACCTGAGCCCGGTCGCACCGGGCCTGAACTACGGCGAGGCGCTGCTCGTGCCGACCCCGCTGTACTCGCCGGTCACCGAGGCGCTGGCCGCCGCCGGCGTGGCCGTGCACTACGCGGCCAACGTCACCGGCCACGGCTGGCGCAAGCTGATGCGCCACCCGGGCGACTACACCTACCGCATGCACACCCTGCCGGCGGTGCCCGCGGTGCTCGACTTCGTCCGCCAGCACGCCGGCATCGACGAGCGCGAGGCCTGGGGCACCTTCAACATGGGTGCCGGCTTCGCGCTCTACGTCGCCGCGGCCGACGCCGCGCGCTGCGTCGAGGTCGCGCGCGCGCAGGGCATCGAGGCCTGCGTCGCCGGCCGCGTCGAGGCCGGGCCCAGGCGGGTCGTCATCGAGCCGCTCGGGCTGGTCTACGAGGCCGGCGAGCTGCAGTTGCGCTGAGGCGGCCTCGGCGACCGCCGCGGGCGCGGTGGCTCAGATCGTGCGACCTGGTCCGCCGCGCGGCACCGGCGCCGGCGGCGGCGCGTTGGGGTCGGCGCCGGCGTCGACCACGCGCGGGCCCAGCAGGATCGGCACATCGCGGCCGACCGCCAGCGCGAGCGCGTCGCTGGGCCGGGCATCGACCCAGACGCTGGCCGGCGCGCCGCCGATGCGCAGCTCGAGCGTGGCGTAGAAGACGCCCTCGCGCAGGTCGTCGATGACGATGCGGCGCAGGCTCGCACCGGTGGCCGCAAGCACCTGCGTGAGCAGCTCGTGGGTCAGCGGCCGCACCGGCTGGATGCCGCGCTCGGCGCGCGCGATCGCCGCGGCCTCGACCGGCCCGATGAAGATCGGCACGATGCGCTCGGCCCCGCCGTGGACGACGCGCAGCGCGACCGCCGCGCCCTGGCCGCCGGGCAGCGCGATGACGCCGCCAAAGCGCGCCGGCTGCAACTGCGCCAGCGGCACGCCGGGCTCGCGCGCGTGCACCGGTGGCAGGGCCAGAAGGACCGCCGACCACGCCAGCAGCAGCGCAAGGACAGGTCGCAGGGTCGGGTTGGCTGGCATGGCAACACTCCGGCAGACGAGGCGACGCGCCTGACCTGGGCGCCGCCAGGCCTTACCGTAGCACGGCCGGCACCCGCACGCGTGATCCGCGCCGCGGACCCGGCCTCGAGTCCGGCGCGCGCCGGCCGATATTGCCGCCATGGACCGACTCAACCCCGGCCTGGCCGCGCTGCCCGCGGCCGGCCTTGCCGCCGACGGGCTGCGGCTGTCCGAAGTCATCGGCGCCCTCAGCCACGCACTCGACCTGACCGAGGGCCAGCCCAAGGGCCACTGCGTGCGCTGCTGCTGGATCGGCATGCACGTGGCCGGCGTCATCGGTCTGGGCGCGCGCCAGCGCTGGGAGCTGTACTACACCCTGCTGCTCAAGGACCTGGGCTGCAGCAGCAATGCCGCGCGCATCTGCGAGCTCTACCTCAGCGACGACCTGCGCTTCAAACGCGACTTCAAGACCGCCGGCGACCGCCTGCCGCAGATGCTGCGCTTCGTCTTCACGCACACCGGCCTGAACGCCGGTCTGGCGCAGCGGCTGGGCGCGATCGTCAACATCCTGCGCAACGGCCCGCAGATCGCGCAGGAGCTGATCCAGACGCGCTGCCAGCACGCTGGGCCTGCCGGCGGCGCGCCGGCGCTGGCTGCGGCGCGGCGCGCTGCTGCACGACGTCGGCAAGCTCGGCGTCAGCAATGCCGTGCTCGACAAGCCCGGCGCGCTCGACGACGACGAATGGGCCCGCGTGCGCGAGCACGCGGCGCTGACCGAGGCGATCCTCGCACGCATCGGCGCCTTCGGCGAACTCGCCCGCGTGGCCGCCGCCCACCACGAGCGGCTCGACGGCGGCGGCTACCCGCGCCGCCTCGACGCGACGCAGATCTCGCTGGAGACGCGCATCATCACGGTGGCCGACATCTACGACGCGATCTCGGCCGACCGGCCCTACCGCGCCGCCGTGCCGGTCGCGCGCACGCTGGAGATGATGGCGCGCAGCGTCGGCACCGCGATCGACCCGCTGTGCTTCGAGGCCCTGCAACTCGTCGTGCAGCGCGAGGCCGGCGCGCCCGGCGGCAGCGGGCGCAGCCCCGCCTGAGGCCGGCGCGGTCCGACGCCGCTCAGGGCCCGGGCTCGCAACCCTGGGCGCGATGGCCGGGCAACCACGCCAGCCGCCACTGCGGCGCCCCGGCCGGCGCGCGCGCACGGGCGTCGACGCCGAGCCCCGGCACCCACAGCAGGCGGCCGTCGCGGTCGTGCAGCAGCGGCGCGTGGCGCTGCCAGGCCGGCACGCCGGCGGACTGGAACTGCTTCTTCAGGCTGCGCGCCGCGCCGCCGGCGGCGGCCTGGAAGCGCTCGCCGCCGCTGCGCGCGCGCAGCGCGCAGTGGCGCAGCCGCTCGGGTGCGATGCCGCCGTCGGCGGATGGCTCGACGCGCAGCCGCGCGCCCCAGGCCGGCAGCGCGTAGATGCCGGGGCCGGTGATGTCGAGGGCCATCATGGCGTGCGCGCCACCGACCGGGGTGGCCGCCGGCGGCAGCACGCGCAGCCGCCCGCGGTAGAGGCGCAGCTCGGCGCCGGGCAGCGGCCAGACCCCGACCGGGCTGGCGCCGGCCTCGGCCAGCACGCGCTCGATGGCGCTGCCGGGCGCGCCGCGGCCGAGGGCGGCGCGCAGCCAGGCGCGCAGCGCGTTGCGCGCGCGCGCCGGCGTCAGCGCGCGCCAGTCGCGCAGGCGCAAAGCGCCGTCGGCGTCACAGGCGGCGGCGAGGTCGGCCGCGGCAAGCTCGGCGAGGCAGGTCTGCGCGGCCTGCGCCTCGCGCGCGGCGGCGGCCAGCGCGGCGTCGGCGCCGTCGAAGGCCGCGCGCAGCGCCGGCATCACCTGCTGGCGCAGGCGGCTGCGCGCGTGGGCGGGGTCGGCATTGCTCGGGTCGCAGGCGGCGCGCAGCCGGTGGCGGCGCAGGTACGCGGCGATCGCCGCGGCGTCGTGGTCGAGCCAGGGCCGCGCCCAGCTCAGGCCGGCGCGCTGCGCCTGTGCCGGCATCGCGGCCAGGCCGGCCGGCGCGGCCCCGCGCAGCGCCTGCAGCAGGAAGGTCTCGGCCTGGTCGCGCCGGTGGTGGGCGAGCAGCACCAGCGTGGCCCCCGCGGCCCGGGCCATCGCCGCCAGCGCGGCGTAGCGTTCGCGCCGGGCCCAGGCCTCGACGCTGTCGCCGGGGCCGGGGCGGTCGGCCAGCCGCGTCGCTGCAAAGCGCACCGGCAGCCCGCGCGCGGCCCAGCGCCGGCAGCGCTCGCGCAGGCCGTGCAGCCAGGCGTCGGCCTGCGGCTGCAGGCCGTGGTGCACATGCAGCGCGACGACCTGCAGGCCCAGCGTGCGGGCGGCCTGTACGGTGGCGTGCAGCAAGGCGGTCGAGTCGCCGCCGCCGCTGGCGGCGACGGCGACCACGGGACGCTCAGCGCTCCTTGGTGTCGGTGTAGCGGCCATAGGCCTGCAGGCGCTCGTGGCGGCGCGCCAGCAGCTCGCGCGGGCCGAGGTCGGCGACCTGGCGCAGCGCGTCGGCCAGCGCGCGCTTGAGCGCCGCGGCCATCGCCTTGGGGTCGCGGTGCGCGCCGCCGACGGGCTCGCTGACGATGCGGTCGATCAGCCCCAGCGCCTTGAGCCGGTGCGCGGTGATGCCCAGCGCCTCGGCGGCGTCGGCAGCGCGCTCGGCGGTCTTCCACAGGATCGACGCGCAGCCCTCGGGCGAGATCACCGAGTACACCGCATACTGCAGCATCAGGACCTGGTCGGCGACGGCAATCGCCAGCGCACCGCCCGAGCCGCCCTCACCGATGATGGTCGAGACGATCGGCACCTCGAGCTGCGCCATCTCGTAGATGTTGCGCCCGATCGCCTCGCTCTGGCCGCGCTCCTCGGCGCCGATGCCGGGGTAGGCCCCGGGCGTGTCGACGAAGGTGAAGACCGGCAGGCCGAACTTCTCGGCCAGCTTCATCAGGCGCAGCGCCTTGCGGTAGCCCTCGGGGCGGCTCATGCCGAAGTTGCGCAGCGTGCGCTCCCTGGTGTCGCGGCCCTTCTGGTGGCCGATGACCATGCAGGCGCTGCCGGCGAAGCGCGCGAGCCCGCCGACGATCGACTGGTCGTCGGCGTAGTGACGGTCACCGTGCAGCTCGTGGAAGTCGGTGAAGACCTCGCTGACGTAGTCCAGCGTGTACGGGCGCTGCGGGTGACGCGCGATCAGCGTGGCCTGCCACGGGGTGAGCGTGGCGTAGATCTCGCGCGTGAGCTGCTGGCTCTTCTTGTCGAGGCGGTCGATCTCTTCCGAGATGTCGACCGCCGACTCGTTCTGCACGAAGCGCAGTTCCTCGATCTTCTTCTCGAGCTCGGCGATCGGCTGCTCGAAGTCCAGGAAGTGGCGTCGGTTCATGCGCAGGTCCTCGCGGGTGTGCGCGGCGGCACGGTCAGTAGTCGACGGGCAGCGGGTCGAGGCTGCGCCAGACGTACCAGGTGGCCACCGAGCGGTAGGGGCTCCAGCCGTCGCCGACTTCGCGCGCCTCGGCGCGCGAGACCGGCTCGCCGCTGAAATAGTTGACGCTGATGCCGCGCAGCAGCCCGAGGTCGTCGAGCGGCAGCACGTTGGGGCGCAGCAGGTGGAAGATCAGGAACATCTCGGCCGTCCAGCGGCCGATGCCGCGGATCGCGACCAGCTCGTCGACGATGGCCTCGTCGTCCATCGCCGGCCAGTCCTCGGCGTGGACGCGGCCGTCGACGAAGTGCAGGGCCAGGTCGCGCAGGTAGTCGGCCTTGCGCGCCGACAGCCCGGCCGCGCGCAGCCCGGCGACGTCGACGGCGAGCAGCGCCTGCGGCGCCACCATGCCGCTGCCGTCGATCGCGGCGCACAGCCGGTCCCAGACCGACTGCGCAGCCTTGACCGAGATCTGCTGTCCGACGATCGCGCGCGCAAGCGTCGTGAACGCATCGCCGCGGCTTTGCAGCCGGGCCTGGCCGAAGCGCGGGATGAGCTGGCGCATCACGCGGTCGCGCCGCTGCAGGTGCCGGCAGGCCTCGTCCCAGTAGCCCGGGGTGGCCAGTGGCTGCGCGGCAGGAGCGGTCATGGCCTGGGCCGGGCAGCGTTCAGGCGCGCACCCAGGTCGTGCCCTGCGGGCCGTCCTTGAGCACCACGCCCTGCGCGGCGAGCTCGGCGCGGATGCGGTCGGCGCGGGCGTAGTCGCGCGCCTGCTTGGCCGCGCTACGCTCGGCGATGCGCTGCTCGATGCCCGCCGCATCGCCGCCCCCTGCACCGGTCTGCAGGTACGCGCGCGGCGGCTGCTGCAGCAGGCCCAGCGTCGAGCCGAGCGCGCGCAGCAGGCCGGCCGCGGCCGGCGAGCGGCCGCGGTTGACCTCGCTGGCGAGCTCGAACAGCACGGCCAGCGCAGCCGGGGTGTTGAAGTCGTCGTTCATCGCCGCGCGAAACGCCGCTGCCGCCGGCTGCGACCAGTCCAGCGGCGCATCGGCAGTGTCCGGCGGCACCGCGTCGAGCGCGGTGTAGAGCCGGCGCAGCGCATGGCGCGCGTCGTCGAGCAGCGCGTCGGCGTGGTTGAACGGGCTGCGGTAGTGCGTGCGCAGCATGAACAGGCGCAGGCTCTCGCCGTCGGTGGTGGCCAGCACGTCGCGCAGCGTGAAGAAGTTGCCCAGCGACTTCGACATCTTCTCGTCGTCGACGTTGAGGAAGCCGTTGTGCATCCACAGCCGGGCAAAGGGCTGGCCGTGGGCGCCCTCGCTCTGCGCGATCTCGTTGTCGTGGTGCGGAAACTGCAGGTCCAGGCCGCCGCCGTGGATGTCGAAGCTCTGGCCGAGCAGTGCGCAGCTCATCGCCGAGCACTCGATGTGCCAGCCCGGGCGGCCGGCGCCGTACGGGCTCGGGTACCTGACCTCTTCGGGCTCGTCGGGCTTGGCCGCCTTCCACAGCACGAAGTCGAGCGGGTCCTCCTTGCCCTCGGCGACGGCCACGCGCTGGCCGGCGCGCAGCTCGTCGAGCGACTTGCCCGAGAGCCGGCCGTAGCCGGGAAAGCGGCGCACCGCGTAGAGCACGTCGCCACCGGGCTCGCGGTAGGCCAGCCCGCGGCGCTCGAGCGCGCCGATCATCGCCAGCATCTGCGGCACGTACGCGGTGGCGCGCGGCTCGTGGGTCGGTGGCAGCAGGCCGATCGCGGCGACGTCGGCGTGCATCGCGGCGATCATCTCGTCGGTCAGTGCGCGCACCGTGATGCCGCGCTCGAGCGCGCGGCGGATGATCTTGTCGTCGATGTCGGTGATGTTGCGCACGTAGGTCACGTCGAAGCCGAGCGTGCGCAGCCAGCGGTAGACGACGTCGAAGGCCGTCATCATCCGCGCGTGACCCATGTGGCAGAGGTCGTAGACCGTCATGCCGCAGACGTACATGCGCACCTTGCCGGGCTCGAGCGGGACGAAGGCTTCGACCCTGCGGGTCAGCGAGTTGTGGATGCGCAGCGTCATCGCGAGGCGGTCAAAGCGAACGGCCTCCCTGGCGCATCGGTCGCCGGAAGGCCGCTCGGTAGAATCGAGCCAGTATAGCGGCGCCTGTCGCGCGGCTCGGGAGTCGGTTTGCGATGAAGCAATGGGTGACGATCGTCGCGCTGGCCGCGGCGCTGCTGGCGCTGCCGGCTGCGGCGCAGCAGGTGCGGCTGGCCACGACGCTGGGCGACATCGTCGTCGAGCTCGACGCGGCGCGCGCGCCGCGCACCGTCGAGAACTTCCTGCAGTACGTGCGCGAGGGCCACTACGACGGCACGGTGTTCCACCGCGTGATGGCGGGCTTCATGATCCAGGGCGGCGGCTTCACCGCCGAGTTGCGCCAGAAGCCCACCCGCGCGCCGATCCCGCTCGAGAGCCGCAACGGCCTGTCCAACGTGCGTGGCACGCTGGCGATGGCGCGCACCCAGGTGCCCGACTCGGCGACCGCGCAGTTCTTCGTCAACGTCGCCGACAACCTCTTCCTCGACCAGGCGCGCTCGCCCGACCGCCATGGCTACGCGGTCTTCGGCCGCGTCGTCGCCGGCATGGACGTCGTCGACCGTATCGTCGGGGTCGCCACCGGCAACCGCGGCGGCCACCAGAACGTCCCCCTGCAACCGGTGGTCATCCAACGCGCCACCCTGGAGAACTGAGAAGATGAGCAAGACCGTCGAACTGAACACTTCCGCCGGCGTGATCCGCCTCGAGCTCGACGACGAGCGCGCGCCGCTGTCGGTGGCCAACTTCGTCGACTACGTCGAGCGCGGCCACTACGACGGCACGGTATTTCACCGCGTGATCCGCGGCTTCATGATCCAGGGCGGCGGCTTCGCGCCGGACATGACGCAGAAGCCCACCGCGGCGCCGATCGCCAACGAGGCGGCCAACGGGCTGAAGAACCGGCGCTACAGCGTCGCGATGGCGCGCACCGCGGCGCCGCATACGGCGAGCGCGCAGTTCTTCGTCAACACCACCGACAACGACTTCCTCGACTTCAAGTCCGAGACGCCGCAGGGCTGGGGCTACGCGGTGTTCGGCCGCGTCGTCGCCGGCACCGAAGTGGTCGACGCGATCGAGGGCGTGAAAACCGGCCGCCGCGGCATGCACGACGACGTGCCGCTCGAGGACGTGGTGATCCGCAAGGCCAGCGTCGTCGCCTGAGCCGCGGTCCGCCAATGCCGCCGGCCTGGCCGCCCGAGGGCCTGCAGACGCTGCACGCGCCCGCGCACTGGCGGCTCGTCGATTTCATCTCGGACCTGCACCTCGCGCAGGCGCCCTCGCCCACCTTCGACGCCTGGGCCGCGTACATGCGCCACACGCCGGCCGACGCGGTGCTGATCCTGGGCGACCTGTTCGAGGCCTGGGTCGGCGACGACGCCCGCAGCGAACCCTTCGAGGCGGCCTGCCTGGCCGTGCTGGCCGACGCGGCGCAGCGCTGCGGCGTCGGCTTCATGTGTGGCAACCGCGACTTCCTGGTCGGCGACGAGGCGCTGCGCGCCTGTGGTGCGCTGGCCCTGCCCGACCCGACGCTGCTGCACGCGCTCGGCCAGCGCCTGCTGCTGAGCCACGGCGACCTGCTGTGCCTGGACGACGTCGAGTACCAGCGCTTTCGCGCGCAGGCCCGCGCCCCGGCCTGGCGCCAGACCGTGCTGGCCATGCCGCTGCCGCAGCGCCGCATCCTGGCGCGCCAGATGCGCGACGCCAGCCAGCAGCGCCAGCAGCACGACCCCACGCTGGCCTGGGCCGACGTCGACCCCGCCGCGGCACTGGCCTGGCTGGCCGAGGCCGGCAGCGCGCACCTCGTCCACGGCCACACGCACCGCCCGGGCGATGTCGAGCTGGCCGCCGGCCGCTGGCGTCACGTGCTGACCGACTGGGATCTGGCCGCCAGCCCGCCGCGCGCCGAGGTGCTGCGCCTCAGCGCTGCCGGCCTGCAGCGCATCGCGCTGGCCGACTGCGTGGCCGTCGACTGATGTGGGGCCACTGGCTGCGACGCTGGCGGCTGCGGCGCGAGCAACGCGCGCTGCAGCGCCGCCGCATCCCCGATGCGCTGTGGCAGGCCACGCTCGCGCGCTACCCCTTCCTGGCCCGGCGCAGCGCGGCTGACCTGGCCCGGCTGCGCCGCCTGGCCAGCCTGTTCCTCGACCGCAAGGAGTTCAGCGGCGGCGGCGGCTTCGTTGTCGACGACGCGACCGCGGTGGCGATTGCCGCGCAGGCCTGCCTGCCGGCGCTCGAGCTCGGGCTGGCGGTCTACGACGACTTCGTCGGCATCGTCGTGCACCCGGCAGCGGTCGTCGCCGAGCGCAGCGTGGCCGACGAGGCCGGCGTCGTCCACCAGTACGAGGAAGTGCTCGCCGGCGAGGCGATGGAGGGCGGCCCGGTCATGCTGAGCTGGGCCGACGTGCGCGACGCCGGCCAGACCGCCAGCGCCGGCTACAACGTCGTGATCCACGAGTTTGCGCATGTCATCGACCTGCTCGATGGCCAGGCCGACGGCATGCCGCCGCTGCCCGACGCGCAGGCGATGGCGCAGTGGCAGGCGGTCATGCAGTACGAATACGACCGTTTCGCCGAGCGCGTGGCCTGCGGCCACGACAGCGCGCTCGACCCCTACGGCGCCGAGTCACCGGGCGAATTCTTCGCCGTCGCCAGCGAGGTCTTCTTCGTCGCCCCGCAGGCGCTGCAGGGCGAGCTGCCGGCGCTGTACCGGCTGCTCGCCGGCTTCTACCGGCAGGACCCGGCGGCCACCACCACCGCCTGAGGTCGGCTCAGGCGGTGGCCGGCTCGGCCTTGGGCTTGTCGCTCTTCTTCGGCTCGATGTCGAGCCGCACCTCGCCGCCGTCGTCGACGTCGACCGTCAGCCGGCCGCCGTCGACGAGCCGGCCAAAGAGCAGTTCGTCGGCCAGCGCGCGCCGGATCGTGTCCTGGATCAGGCGCTGCATCGGCCGTGCGCCCATCAGCGGGTCGAAGCCCTTCCTGGCCAGATGACTGCGCAGCGCATCGGTGAAGGTGACCTCGACCTTCTTCTCGCCGAGCTGGCTCTCGAGCTGGAGCAGGAACTTGTCGACCACGCGCAGGATGATCTCCTCGTCGAGCGCGCGGAACGAGACGATCGCATCGAGCCGGTTGCGGAACTCGGGCGTGAACAGGCGCTTGATGTCGGCCATCTCGTCGCCCTGCTCGCGCCTGGTCGTGAAGCCGATCGTCGCCTTGTTCATCGTCTCGGCGCCGGCGTTGGTCGTCATGACGATGATGATGTTGCGAAAATCGGCCTTGCGCCCGTTGTTGTCGGTCAGCGTGCCGTGGTCCATGACCTGCAGCAGTACGTTGAAGACGTCGGGGTGCGCCTTCTCGATCTCGTCGAGCAGCAGCACCGCATGCGGCTTCTTGCTGACCGCCTCGGTCAGCAGGCCGCCCTGGTCGAAGCCGACGTAGCCCGGCGGCGCGCCGATCAGGCGGCTGACCGCGTGGCGCTCCATGTACTCGGACATGTCGAAGCGGATCAGCTCGATGCCCAGGATGTAGGCCAGTTGCCGCGCGACCTCGGTCTTGCCGACCCCGGTCGGACCGCTGAACAGGAAGCTGCCGATCGGCTTGTCGGGCTTGCCCAGGCCCGAGCGGGCCATCTTGATCGCCGCGGCGAGCGCGTCGATCGCCGGCTCCTGGCCGAAGACCACGCTCTTCAGGTCGCGGTCGAGCGTTCTGAGCTTGCTGCGGTCGTCGCTGGAGACCGAAGCCGGCGGGATGCGCGCGATCTTGGCGACGATGTCCTCGACCTCGGCGCGGTTGATCGTCTTCTTCTGCTTGTTCTTGGGCAGGATGCGCTGCGCCGCGCCGGCCTCGTCGATGACGTCGATCGCCTTGTCGGGCAGGTGGCGGTCGTTGATGTACTTGGCGCTCAACTCGGCTGCGGCCTGCAGCGCGCCGAGCGCGTACTTGACGTTGTGGTGGTCCTCGAAGCGGCTCTTGAGCCCCTTGAGGATCTCGATGGTCTGCTCGACCGAGGGCTCGACGACGTCGATCTTCTGGAAGCGCCGCGACAGCGCCGCGTCCTTCTCGAAGATGCCGCGGTACTCGGTGAAGGTGGTCGCGCCGATGCACTTCATCTGCCCGCTGCCCAGCGCCGGCTTGAGCAGGTTGCTCGCGTCGAGGGTGCCGCCGGAGGCCGCGCCGGCGCCGATCAGGGTGTGGATCTCGTCGATGAACAGGATCGCGCGCGGCTGGTCCTTGAGCGCCTTGAGCACGCCCTTGAGGCGTTGCTCGAAGTCGCCGCGGTACTTGGTGCCGGCCAGCAGCGCGCCCATGTCGAGCGCGTAGACCGTCGAGTCGGCCAGCACCTCGGGCACCTCGCCCTGCGTGATTCGCCAGGCCAGGCCCTCGGCGATCGCGGTCTTGCCGACGCCGGCCTCGCCGACCAGCAGCGGGTTGTTCTTGCGCCGGCGGCACAGGACCTGGATCACGCGCTCGACCTCGTTCTCGCGGCCGATCAGCGGATCGATGCGGCCTTCGCGGGCCTGCACGTTGAGGTTCTGCGTGAACTGGTCCAGCGGCGAGCCCTTGGCATCGACGGCCTCGTCCTTCTCGCTCTCGCCACCGCCGCCCTCGCTGCCCTTGCTCGGCTCGGGCGGCTCGTTCTTCTTGATGCCGTGCGCGATGTAGTTGACGACGTCGAGCCGGGTCACGCCCTGCTGGTGCAGGTAGTAGACGGCGTGCGAGTCCTTCTCGCCGAAGATCGCCACCAGCACGTTGGCGCCGGTGACTTCCTTCTTGCCCGAGCCGGTCGACTGCACGTGCATGATCGCGCGCTGGATCACGCGCTGGAAGCCCAGCGTCGGCTGCGTGTCGACCTCGTCGCTGCCGCCGACGGTCGGCGTGTTCTCCTTGATGAACCCGCCCAGGCTCTTGCGCAGCTCGTCGATGTTGGCTGCGCAGGCGCGCAGCACCTCGGCGGCCGAGGGGTTGTCGAGCAGCGCGAGCAGCAGGTGCTCGACGGTGATGAATTCGTGCCGCTGCTGGCGCGCCTCGACGAACGCCATGTGCAGGCTGACTTCCAGTTCTTGCGCGATCATGCGGCCTCCATAATGCACTGCAAGGGGTGACCCGCCCGCTTGGCGGAGGCGAGCACCAGTTCGACCTTGGTCGCGGCGATGTCCCGGCTGTAGACGCCGCACACCGCACGCCCTTCGTGGTGGATCTTCAGCATGATGTGCGTGGCTGTCTCCAGGCCGTGGCCGAAGTGCCGTTGCAGCATCAGCACGACGAACTCCATCGGCGTGAAGTCGTCGTTGAGCATGACCACCCGGTACATGCGCGGCGGCGCGGTCTTCCTGGCCTGACGCTCGGCGACGACCGCACCCTGGCCCGACTCGGGTCGCGAGGGCGGCCCGGGTGGCGGGGGACTCGATGCGGCACGGGACATGAAACCGATTCTATAGACCCGGTCGAAGGGCGTTGCGATACCGGACATCTTGCCCGCCGCGGGCCCGCCGCAAGCACCGATCAGGGCCCGCGCCGCCCCTGTTTTGCCGCCCTGCCCGACCGTGTCCGGGCGCAGCCCGCGCAGCCCGACCGGCGGCCGGCCGGCGGCGCGGTCTGCCGCCGGCGAAACACACTGTGACAGCGGCTTGACAACGTGCAAAACCGCACGTGAGAATCCCACGCCTTCCTGGACTTGTCATAGAGTTGCAAGCACAGGCTCGACGAAAAGACGAAAACACAAGGGGCGCGCATGGCCATCGGCACCGTGAAATGGTTCAACGACGCCAAGGGCTTCGGGTTCATCGAACCCGAGGGCGGCGGCGCCGACGTCTTCGCCCACTTTTCGTCGATCCAGATGGAGGGCTTTCGCACCCTCAAGCAGGGCAGCCGCGTGTCCTACGACTGCGTGCAGGGCGCCAAGGGCGACATGGCGCAGAACATCCGGCCGCTCGCGACCGAGCCCCAGGGCGCGCCGCCCGAGACCGCCGCGCTGGGCACGTTCGGCGCGGCCTCGCGCTGACGCCGTCGCGCAGCCCGGCTCGAGGCGGGCGGCTCAGCGGGCGGCTCAGCGGGCGGCGCCGTCGTCGGGCGGCAGGTCGGCGGCGGCACCCAGCAGCTGCTGCGCCTGCACCTCGGGCAGCGCCTCGACCGTCTTGAGCTGACGCGCCATCTGCCGCGTGCGCACCTCGGCGGCGTCGATCGTCGCACTGGCCTCGTCGAGCTTCTTCTTGGTCCTGGCCAGCACGTCGCCGAACTTGGCAAACTCGGTCTTGACCGCGCCGAGCACCTGCCAGACCTCGGCGCTGCGCTTCTCGAGGGCCAGCGTGCGAAAACCCATCTGCAGGCTCGACAGCGTGGCCAGCAGCGTCGTCGGCCCGGCCAGCGTGATGCGGTGTTCGCGCTGCAGCGACTCGACCAGCCCCGGGCGGCGCAGCGCCTCGGCGTACAGGCCCTCGGTCGGCACGAACAGGATCGCAAAATCGGTCGTGTGCGGGGCGGCGACGTACTTCTCGCGGATCGTCCTGGCCTCCAGCCGCAGCCGCGACTCGATGGCCTTGCCGGCCGCCTCGACCCCGGCGGCATCGGCGCGCTCGTGCGCGTCGAGCAGGCGCTCGTAGTCCTCGCGCGGAAACTTGGCGTCGATCGGCAGCCACAGCGGCTGGCCGTCGTCGCGCCGGCCGGGCAGCCGGATCGCAAACTCGACGCGCGCGCCGCTGCCGGGCACCGTCTCGACGTTGGCGGCGTACTGGTCGGGCGCCATCACCTGCTCGAGCAGGCCGGCGAGCTGCACCTCGCCGAACACCCCGCGCGTCTTGACGTTGGTCAGCACGCGGTTGAGCGAGCCGACATCGCGCGCGAGCCCCTGCATCTCGCCCAGGCCCTGGTGGACCTGTTCCAGACGCTCGGCAACCTGGCGAAAGCTCTCGCCCAGACGCTGCTCGAGCGTGGCATGCAGCTTCTCGTCGACGGTGGCACGCATCTGCTCGAGCTTCGCTTCGTTGCCCATCTGCAGCGCCTGCAGCCGGCCCTCGACGGTCTGGCGCATCTCGCCCAGGCGCCGCTCGTTGCCCTCGGCCAGCGCGCGCAGTTGCTCGGCCTGGCTGCGCTGGCCCTCGCCGGCCTGGGTCAGCAGCGTCTGCTGCAGCAGCGCGAGCGTGCCGCCGAGCTCCTGCCGCGTCGCGCGCCCGCCCTCGGCGAGCTCGGCGCGCAAGCCCTGCCCGAGGCGCTGGATGTCATCGCCGGCAGCCCGGCGCAGGGCCTCGACCAGCGCCTGCTGCGCCGTCGCCGAGTCACGCCGCAACGCCAACCAGACGACCGCCGCGAGCGTCGCGACGCCCAGCGCCAGCAGCGCCCATACCACCCCAGCGTCGACAGTGACCATGCGCCGATTGTGTCAGCCACGCGCTTGCAGCCGGCAGTGCGCACCCCGCGGGGCCACGTGGTTCAATCGCGGCAGCGCTGCGTCCCGGGCTGTCGATCGGGCGGCCGCCGCCAGCACGGAGAACTGCCCATGGACATCAAAGGGCATGCCGTATCGCCCTTGTACCTGCTCGAGCGCTTCGACGTCGGCATCGTGCACCTGGATGATGAGCGACGCGTGCTCGGCATGAACGACTTTGCCCGCCGCGTGCTGCCGGTGGATGAGAAGCAGCCCTTCGATCGCTTCGTGCTGTCGTTTCACCCCGAGCGTTCACAGCCAAAGGTCGAGTTCCTGCTCGACCAGGCCGCTTTGTGCCCAGTCACGAACCCGCCGCCGATGACCATGATCATCAACATCCCGGAGCGGGTGCTGCTGATCAAGGTCAGCCGCATCGGCGACGGCGGCGGGCGCCCGAGTGGCTACGTGCTGGTGTTCTACGACATCACCGAACTGGTCAGCAGCGACGACGCCGCCGCCGCGCGGTCGTCGACGCGCCGACGACTGCACAAGATTCCTACCGTCGTGCAACAGCGCATCTTGCTCGTCGACACCGACGACGTGTTGTGCATCCACTCCGACGGTCACTACACGCACGTCTGCACGGCACAGGGACGCCTGTTCTGCAACCTCAACATCGGCGACCTCGAGTCGCGCCTGGACCCCGAGCAGTTCATGCGCGTGCACCGCGGCCACATCGTCAACCTGCTTGCGGTCAGGCAGCTGCGCCGCGAGGACGGTCGCCTGCTGATCGATCTGCATCCGGACATGCCGCCGATCCCGGTGTCGCGCCCGAGTGCCGCCTTGCTGCTGGAGCGGCTGGGCGTGCCAGGCGGCGCGAGTGCACGATCCGCCTGAGGGTTTACCCGCGCCTAGGACTTTCCCGCATCGCCGGCAGCTGACGCTGCCGGTGGCAGCAGTTCATGCACGCCGGGTGCGATTGGTGCAGCGTCGACCGCAGTTCGTGCGCTGCGGGGGCACTACGCTGCCGGCTGCACGCTGCACGGGCCCGAAGAAGAATCGGCGACGATCAGCAAGCGTCCGGTCAGCAGCCCGCGACCGGCCCGGACTGCAGGCCCATGGAGAGATGAAGCATGATTCCACCCCCCTTCGACTACCACGCCCCGAAGAGCGTTGGCCAAGCCATCGCCCTGCTCGGCCAGTACGGCAGCGACGCCAAGATCCTCGCCGGCGGGCACAGCTTGCTGCCGATGATGAAGCTGCGCTTCGCGCAGCCCGCGCACCTCATTGACATCAACCGCATCCCCGAGCTGCGCGGCATCCGCGAGGACGGCAACGACGTCGTGATCGGCGCGATGACGGTCGAAAATGATCTGATCGCCAGCCCGATCCTGCAGGTCAGGGTGCCGCTGCTGGCCGAGGCGCCGAAGCTGATCGCCGACCCGCAGGTGCGCAACCGCGGCACGATCGGCGGCGACATCGCGCACGGCGATCCGGGCAACGACCATCCGGCGCTCGCGATCGCACTGGATGCCAGCTTCGTGCTCGAGGGCCCGAACGGACGGCGCACCGTAAAGGCTGACGGCTTCTTCCACGGCACCTACCTGACCGACCTGGCCGAGGACGAGATCCTGGTCGCGATCCGCGTGCCGGCCTTTGCCGCCGCCACCGGCTGGGCCTACGAGAAGCTCAAGCGCAAGACGGGCGACTGGGCCACCGCGGCGGCGGCCGTCGTGATGCGCGTAAACGCCGGCACCGTCAGCGCCTGCCGCATCGCGCTGACCAACCTTGCGCCGATGGCGCTGCGTGCCGCCGACGCCGAGAGGGCCCTGATCGGCCAGCCGCTGACCGACGCGACGATCGACGCTGCCGCGCAGGCCGCAATGGCGATCTGCGACCCGGCCGAGGACCTGCGCGGTGACCGCGACTACAAGACCTCGATGGCCGGCCAGATGGTCAAGCGCGCAATCCGCGCTGCCGCCGCGCGCTGCAAGTAAGCCCCTGGAGACGACCCATGGCGAAGATGCTGATCACCGTCACCGTCAACGGCCGCAAGCAGGAGAGGGCCGTCGAGCCGCGCACCCTGCTCGTCCACTTCCTGCGCGAGGAACTGAACCTCACCGGCGCGCACATCGGCTGCGAGACCAGCCACTGCGGCGCCTGCACCGTCGACGTCGACGGGCAGTCGGTAAAGGGCTGCACGCACCTCGCGGTGCAGTGCGACGGCTCCGAGGTGCTGACCGTCGAGGGCCTGGCGCAAGGCGGCGTGCTGCACGCCGTGCAGGAGGGCTTCTACAAGGAGCACGGCCTGCAGTGCGGCTTCTGCACCCCCGGCATGCTGATGCGCGCCTACCGCTTCCTGCAGGAGAACCCGAACCCGACGGAGGACGAGATCCGCATGGGCATGAGCGGCAACCTGTGCCGCTGCACCGGCTACCAGAACATCGTCAAGGCGGTGCAGTACGCGGCGAACAAGCTGCGCGAGCAAGCCACAGCCACCGCTTGAGCACGAGGAGACGACGCACATGAACGCACCTACCGATCCAAAGCTGCTCGAGCGCACCGCCGCCCTGCAGGGCATGGGCGACAGCCGCCTGCGCAAGGAAGATGCCCGCTTCATCCAGGGCAAGGGCCACTACGTCGACGACATCAAGCTGCCCGGCATGCTGCACATGGACATCGTGCGCAGCCCGCTGGCGCACGCGCGCATCAAGAGGATCGACAAGAGCGAGGCGCTGAAGGTGCCCGGCGTCGTCGCCGTGCTGACCGCCGAGGACCTCAAGCCGCTCAAGCTGCACTGGATGCCCACGCTGGCCGGCGACGTCGCCGCCGTCCTGGCCGACGCCAAGGTGCATTTCCAGATGCAGGAAGTCGCCGTCGTCATCGCCGAAGACCGCTACGCCGCGGCCGACGGCGTCGAGGCGGTGCAGGTCGAGTACGAGGACCTGCCGGTCGTCATCGACCCCTACGCGGCGCTCGAACCCGAGGCGCCGGTGCTGCGCGAGGACCTGGTTGGCAAGACCAGCGGCGCGCATGGGCCGCGCGAGCACCACAACCACATCTTCACCTGGACCGCCGGCGACAAGCCGGCGGCCGACGCGGCGTTCGCCAGCGCGCCGGTCACGGTGTCGCAGCACATGTACTACCCGCGCGTGCACCCCTGTCCGCTCGAGACCTGCGGTTGCGTCGCGAGCTTCGACCCAGTGCGGGGCGAACTGACGACCTGGATGACGAGCCAGGCGCCGCATGTCGTGCGCACGGTGGTGAGCCTGCTCTCGGGCATCCCCGAGAGCAAGGTACGCATCGTCAGCCCCGACATCGGCGGTGGCTTCGGCAACAAGGTCGGCGTCTACCCCGGCTACGTCTGTGCCATCGTGGCCTCGATCGTGCTCGGCAAGCCGGTCAAGTGGGTCGAGGACCGCATCGAGAACATCTCGAGCACCGCCTTTGCCCGCGATTACCACATGGATGGCGAACTCGCTGCCACGGCCGACGGCCGGATCCTCGGCCTGCGCGTCGATGTCGTCGCCGACCACGGCGCTTTTGATGCCTGCGCCGACCCGACCAAGTTCCCCGCCGGGCTGTTCCACATCTGCTCGGGCTCGTACGACATCCCGGCGGCTCACTGCAGCGTCAAGGGCGTCTATACGAACAAGGCGCCGGGCGGCGTGGCGTACCGCTGCTCGTTTCGCGTCACGGAAGCCGTATACCTGATCGAGCGCATGGTCGACGTACTGGCACAGAGGCTCGGCATGGACAAGGCCGAGATCCGCGCGAAGAACTTCATCCGCAAGGAGCAGTTCCCGTACACCAGCGCGTTCGGCTTCGAGTACGACAGCGGCGACCACCACCCCGCACTGCAGAAGGTGCTCGACGCCGTCGACTACCAGGCGCTGCGCGCCGAGCAGGCGGCCAAGCGCGCCGACCCCCACTCGCCGACGCTGATGGGCATCGGCCTGGTCACGTTCACCGAGGTGGTGGGCGCCGGCCCGTCGAAGATGTGCGACATCCTCGGCGTGGGCATGTTCGACAGCTGCGAGATTCGCGTGCACCCGACCGGCAGCGCGATCGCACGCATGGGCACGATCACGCAGGGCCAGGGCCACCAGACGACGTACGCGCAGATCATCGCGACCGAACTGGGTATCCCCTCCGAGGTGATCCAGATCGAGGAAGGCGATACGTCGACCGCGCCGTACGGCCTGGGCACCTACGGCAGCCGCTCGACGCCGGTGGCCGGCGCCGCGATCGCGATGGCAGCGCGCAAGATCCACGCGAAGGCGAAGAAGATCGCCGCGCACCTGCTCGAGGTCGGCGAGAACGACCTCGACTGGGAGATCGACCGCTTCAAGGTCAAGGGCGACGACAGCCGCTTCAAGACAATGAAGGACATCTGCTGGGCCGCCTACAACAACGTGCCGCCGGGCATGGAGATGGGCCTGGAGGCGGTGCACTACTACGACCCGCCCAACTTCACATACCCGTTCGGCGTCTACCTGTGCGTGGTCGATATCGACCGCGCCACGGGCGAGACCAAGGTGCGCCGCTTCTACGCGCTCGACGACTGCGGCACGCGCATCAACCCGATGATCATCGAGGGTCAGATCCACGGCGGCCTGACGGAAGGCTTCGCGGTCGCGATGGGCCAGCAGATGCCGTTCGACGCGCAGGGCAACCTGCTCGGCAACACGCTGATGGACTACTTCCTGCCCACCGCGGTCGAGACGCCGAAGTGGGAGACGGACCACACCGTCACGCCCAGCCCGCACCACCCGATCGGCGCCAAGGGCGTGGCCGAGAGCCCGCACGTCGGCTCCATTCCGACGTTCACGGCGGCGGTGGTCGACGCGTTCTCGCACCTGGGCGTCACGCACATGGACATGCCGCACAACGCGTACCGCGTGTGGCGGCAACTGAAGGCCTCGGGAGTGGCGCTGTAATGCAAGTCAAGCTCGACAAGCGCTACCCGCTCGACGTCGACGCCGGCCGCGCGTGGCAGGTGCTGCGCAGCGTAAGCTCGGTGGCCGGGTGCATGCCCGGAGCTGCGATCACGGAGCAGGTCGACGACACCCACTACAAGGGCACAGTGAAGGTCAAGGTCGGCCCGACGACGGCGGCCTTTGCCGGTGACATCGAGGTGCGTGCGCTCGACGAGGACGCGAAGCGCGTCGTGCTGTTCGGAAAGGGCGCCGACCGCGGCGGCTCGTCGGCGTCGATGGAACTCATCGCCACCGTCGAGCCGCTGGCGGGCGACCCGTCGAAGTCGGAGTTGGTCGGCCTGGCCGACGTCATCGTCAACGGCAAGTTCGCGCAGTTCGGCGGCCGCATGATGGTGCAGGTGTCGGACATGATCCTGGCCCAGTTCGCCGACAACTTCCGCTCGACGGCGGCCGCGCTGCCCGCCCCGGCGGCGACACCGGCAGGGGCCGCGGCCGAACCCGCCACGGCACTCGCCGCGCCGGCCGCCACCTCGCCCGCGCCGGCGGCGCCGCCGAAGCTGAACAAGGACCTGAACGCGTTCGCGATCCTGTGGATGCTGATCAAGAACTGGTTCGCCGGCCTGTTCGGCAAGCGCCCGGCCTGACGAGGCGCGCATGACCGACGCCGAGCTGCGCGAGCGCCTGCACCAGGTCGGCTACATCGCCGACGAGGCGCTGGCGACCACGCTTTGGCTGGCCGGCGAGCTGCAGCGCCCGCTGCTGCTCGAGGGCGATGCGGGTGTCGGCAAGACGGCGCTTGCGTCGTCGCTGGCCACGGCGATGGACCGGCGCCTGGTACGGCTTCAGTGCCACGAGGGCCTGGACCTGGCGCAGGCCGCCTACGAGTGGAACTACGGTCGCCAGTTGCTCGCGATCCGGCTGCACGAGACGGATGCCGAGAAGCCGCGCGAGGCGGACCTGTTCGGCCGCGACTACCTGCTGGAACGCCCGCTGCTGCAGATCCTGGTCAGCGAGCAGCCCTGCGTGCTCCTGATCGACGAGGTCGACCGCGCTGACGAGGCCTTCGAGGCCTTCCTGCTCGAGGTGCTCGCCGACTGGCAGATCACGGTGCCCGAGCTCGGCACGATCCGCGCGCGCCACGTGCCGCTGGCCGTCCTCACCAGCAACGGCACGCGCGAACTCAGCGACGCGCTGCGCCGTCGCTGCCTGTACCACTGGCTCGACTACCCGACGCTGGCGCGCGAGATCACCATCGTGCGCGCGACGCTGCCGCAGGCCGAGACGGCACTCGTCGAGCAGGCCGTCGGCTTCGTGCAGCGCCTGCGCCGCGAGGACCTCGGCAAGACGCCCGGCGTGGCCGAGACGCTGGACTGGATCCGCGCGCTGCACCGGCTCGACTTCAAGGCCCTGCCCGACGACCCGCAGGCCTGGCTCGGCTCGCTGGGCTGCCTGCTGAAGACGCGCGAGGACCGCTTTCAGCTCGGCGCCGACGAGGTCCGCCGCATCGTCGAAGGGCGACTTCGCGGCGTCGCCGAAAAGACCGCGGCCTGAGCTTCTGCGGCCCACTGCGATGCCCCCTGGTGCCCTCGCCTCGATTGCCGGCTTTGCCGCGTTGCTGCGCGACCACGGCCTGAACGTGGGCGTGGCCGAACAGCAGGCCATGGTCCGCGCCGCGCTGGCGGTGCCGCTCGACCGCGCCGCCCGCCCTGGTGCCGGGCTCGACGCCGCCTGGCGCTCGATCGCCTGCCACGATGCGTGCGACTGGCGGCGCTGGCCCGCGCTGTTCGAGCGCTACTGGCACCCCGAGCGACTGCAGGGCACCGTCAAGGTCAGCGGGCAGACGCGGCCGTCGCGCGACCTGCGCCAGGTCGTGCAGACCCTGCACGGCGAACTCGCCTTCAGTGCGCCACCACGCGGCGACGGTGCGATCCGCGCCGACACCGCGGTCGACGCCGTGGCCCGCGACGACGACGGCACGGGCCTGTCGCGCGCCCAGGGCGGCGCGAGCCGCACCGACGCATTGCACGATCGCAGCCTGTCGCAATGGCTGCCGCAGGACCTGGCCACGCTGCAGCGCCTGGCCGAAGGCATCGCGCGGCGGTTGCGCCGGATGCTGACGCGCCGCTGGCGCGACGACGCGAAGGGCAGGCGCCTGGACGTGCGGCGCACGCTGCGCGCCAGCCTGCACACCGGCGGCGTGCCGATGTCGCCGGCGTGGCGCACGCCGCGGCGCGAGCGCCCGCGGCTGTTCATCCTCGTCGACGTCAGCCGCTCCATGGAGACGCACGCGCAGCTGTTCCTGCGCATCGCGCGCGCCTTCGTGCACGCCGCCGACGCACGCGTGTTCGTGTTCCACACACGGCTGGCCGAGGTCACGGCGCTTCTGCAGCGCGACTCGGGAGCGGTGCAGGAAAAGATCACCGCCGTGACCGCCGGCTTCGGCGGCGGCACGCGCATCGCGACCAGCCTGAACGACTTCACGCGCGTGCACGCCCGCGCCCAGCTCGGCCGGCGCGCGCGCGTGTGGGTGCTGTCCGATGGCTTCGACGCCGACGAGCCGCGGCGCCTGCGTGAGGAGCTGCAGCGCCTGCGCGCCGGCGGCGCGGCGCTCGCGTGGTTCCATCCGACGACGCAACCGCCGGCCTCGCAGGCGGTCCAAGAGGCCAGGGATCTGATCGGACGCTTCGTGCGCCTGGCCACGCTGCGCGACCTGGAACAGGCCGCGACCGTGTTGCATTGACCCAAGGAGATGTGCCATGACCACGTCCGCCCACGACGTCATCGCTGCCGCGCAGCGGCTGCAGGGTCAGGGTAAGCCCTACGCGCTGGTCAGCGTGCTGCGCGTGCAGTCGCCGGCGTCGGCACGCCCGGGCGACAAGGCCGTCGTCACCGCTGACGGCATCGCCTGCGGCTGGATCGGCGGCGGCTGCGCACAGCCGGCGGTGCTGAGGGCGGTGCGTCAGGCGCTGGCCGACGAGCGCCCGCGTCTGATCCGCATCGCCCCCAGCGAGGCAGGTGCGGTCCGCGAACTCGACGACGTTCTCGAGTTCGGCATGGCCTGTCACTCGGGCGGCACGATCGAGCTGTTCGTCGACCCGGTGCTGCCGCGCGCGGCGCTGGTCGTCGTCGGCGACTCGCCGGTGGCGGTGGCGCTGGCGGCCCTGGCGCCGCGCGTGGGCTTCGATGTCGTCGTCGTGGCGCATGGCGGCGACACGCCGCACTTCGCCGGCGCCGTCGAGGTGATCGCCGACGACGGCGCCGACGCGGTCGCGCAGCGCCTCGCGCCGGGTGCCTTCGTGGTCGTCGCGACGCAGGGCCGGCGCGACGTGCAGGGGTTGCGTGCGGCGCTGGCGTTGCGCGCCCGCACGGTGTGGTTCGTCGCCAGCGCGCGCAAGGCGGCGGTGCTGCGTGCGTCGCTGGTCGAGGCCGGTGCCGATGCGGCGGCGGTGGCCGCGATCGTGGCGCCGGCCGGCCAGCCGATCGGCGCGCAGACGCCGCAGGAGATCGCCCTGTCGGTGCTGGCGTCGGTCGTCGCGGCGCGGCGCGGCGTCGTGCCCGCCGCGGTGACGCCGATCACGGCGCCAGCCACGCACGAAGCGACGCCAGTAGCACCCGAAACGGCCGAGGCCCTGAAGGCCCGCGTCAGCGGCGCTGCCGCTGCGGCCCGCGCCAGGCTGCAGGCGCGTGCGGCCGATTCGGCGTTGGCCCTCGCCGCCACCACGCCGGCCGCGGCGCAGGTGTCGTCGTGCTGCGGCGGTGCCCCGGCCGACGCCGCGAACGCGCCCGCCGTGCTGACCACGCCCGCGGCCGCCTCATGCTGCGGCACCGACGCCGCGCCGGCCGCGGCGTCCGCGACGGTGCTGCCCCCGTCGTGCCGCGGAGGCTGACGCGATGGGCTGCATTCTCAAGGGTGGTGGCGGCCTGTACAGCCGGTTGGCGGTCGGGGCGGTCGTGCTCGCCGCCGGGGCCGGATCGCGGCTGGGCGGCCGGCCGAAGTGCCTGCTCGAACTCGGTGGCGTGCCGCTGATCCGCCGCACGCTGATCGCGCTGTCGGGCGCCGGCGTCGACGAGGTCGTCGTCGTGCTCGGCCACCACGCCGAGCTGATCGAGCCGGTGGTCGCGCCCTTCCCCGTCACCTTGGTGCGCAACCCCGACCCCGACGCCGGCCAGGTGTCGTCGCAGCGCTTCGGGCTGGCGGCGCTGACGGGCCAGCTCGACGCCGTGCTCGTCGCGCTGGCCGACCAGCCGTTGCTCAACGCACAGGACGTCACGGCGCTGATCGGCGCGTACAAAAGACGCCCCGCGGGCACGTCGGTCGTGTTCCCGCAGGTCGCCGGCGCGCCGGGCAACCCGGTGGTCTTCAGCACCGAGGTACGCGAGCAGATCCTCGCCGGCGATGCGAATATCGGCTGCCGCCAGTGGCGCGGCGCGCACCCCGAGGCGGTGGCGCCGTTCGTCACCGACAACCGCCGTTACCGCGTCGACGTCGACACGCCCGAGGACCTCGAGCGCTTCGCCCGCGACACGGGCCACGCGCTGCGCTGGCCGGCGGCGCTTGCGCCGGCCGCCTGACCGATCTGCGATGGTGCTCGAACCGGGCTACCACACGCTGTGGCCCACGCCGATCGGCGTGCACCGGCTGCCCGGCGCCGCGCAGCTCAACCCGCTGCTGGTGCGCGTGTTCGGCGCGCTGCGCGCGACGCAGGCGCACGCGCGTGGCGAAGCACCCGGCGCCTTCTTCGCCAGCGACGATGATCTGCTCGCGCGCGTCAAGCTGCCCGAGTGGCAAGGCTTTGTGCGCTTCGTCGTCGACCGCCTGCGCGACACCGTCACGCGCGCCAACGCGCACGCCTGGCCGGCCGCCTGGGCCGAGCGCGGCGTCGACCTGCAGGTGCGGCTCGGGGGGATGTGGTTCCAGTGCTCGAACCACGGCGCATTCCACGACGTGCACACGCACGGCAACGCGTCGTGGTCGGGCGTGTACTGCATACAGGTCGACCGGCCCGAGGTGCGCACGGCGCACCCGGTGTATGGCGCGTCCAACGGGGTCACGCGCTTCTATGGCCCGCCGTTCGCGCACCTCGGCGGCGCCCACGTCGACCTCGGCAATGCCTATCTGCAGCCGCCGCACGTCGACGTCGAGCCGGTGCCCGGGCAACTCGTGATCTTCCCGGCCTGGCTGGCGCACCAGGCGCTGCCGTACGCGGGTACGGCCGAGCGCATCATCGTGTCGTTCAACGCCAGCGCGCACGCTGGCGGCAGCAGCGACCGCCTGCACGGCTACAGCGCGACCTGACGATGCCACACGCTCACCTGCCGTTGCCTCGCGATGTGGCGCTGTTCGCGACACGCACCGCAGCGTGGGCATTGCTGTTCGGCGGCTGGCTGGTGCTGGGAGCGCTCGGCATGCGTCACGCCCCGCCCGCGCTGGGACTCTTGGCCCCGCTGGCACTGTGGCTGCTCGTGCTTGGCGGGGCCGCGCGTGTCTTCGCCGCCCTGGTTCCGGCGCCAGCCGATGGGCCACGGTCGATGGCCTGCCGCAGCGGCCTCTTCGACTGCTCACTGGCGTGGCCGACGCTCGCGCAGTGGCGACGCGTGCCCGACTGGCCGCTGCTCGCGGCGTCGCTGGCGATGCTGCCGATGATGGTCGCGCTGCCGCTGATGATCGAAGGCTGCACCAGGGCCGGCTGGCCACCGCACGCGGCAACCGGCGTGCACCTGCTCGCGATGTTGGCGCCGGCGTTGGTGCTGTCTGCGGCCTCGCAATGTCCCGCCGCATCGACGTTGCGCGCCGCCGTCGCCGGTTTGCTCGTTGCAGGCGCCGTGGCTGCCGTCGTGTGGCCCGGCGTCACCGGTCTGATGACGGCGATGGCAATGCAGTCCGCCGCGTGGGGGTTCGGGTGGTCGGCCGCCCTGCATCCCAGGCCGACGACGCCAACGGCCTACCCGTGTGCTCCGCCGCGCGGTGGCCCGGTGACCTCGGCTTTGGCCGCCGCCGCGGCGGTGACGGCCCTGGGCACGCTGTTTGCCGACGCCGGCCTGGCCGCATGGACTGCGCTGCCTGTTACGCTGGGCGTGCTGGCCGTCGCCGGCTTGGCGGCGGGTGCCTGGCGTGCGATACCGTTCCCCGTGAAGGGCGCTGCCCGATGAACAGCATCGACTTCGACATCGTACGCACCGCGCTCGACTGGCTCGACCGCGGCCACCGCGTGACCCTGGGCACCGTGGTGCGCACCTGGGGATCGGCGCCGCGGCCGCCGGGCTCGCTGATGATCATCCGCGACGACGGCCAGGTGGCCGGTTCGGTCTCGGGCGGTTGCATCGAGGACGACCTGATCGGCCGCGTCGCGCGTGGCGAGCTCGCGGGCAGCCGGCCGCAGGTCACGACCTACGGCGCCACCGCCGAGGAGGTGCGCCGCTTCGGGCTGCCGTGCGGCGGCACGGTGCAGGTCGTGCTCGAGCCACTGTCGGTGGCGTCGCAGCTGCGCGAACTGCTGGTGGCGATCGAGTCGCATCGCCTGGTCGAGCGCCGCCTCGACCTGGCCACCGGCCTCGTCACGCTCCACGAAGCCAACGCCGGCGATACGGTGCGCTTCGACGGCGCGACGCTCTTGACCGTTCACGGCCCGCGCATGCGGCTGCTGATCGTCGGCGGCGGGCAGCTCTCCGGCTACCTCGCAGCGATGGCCGTGATGCTCGACTACCGCGTCACGGTGTGCGATCCGCGCGAGGAATACCACGAAGGCTGGCAGGGCAGGGACGGCGTCACGTTGTCGGTGCAGATGCCCGACGATCTCGTGCTGGCGATGAACCTCGACGCCAACAGCGCCGTCGTCGCCGTCACGCACGACCCCAAGCTCGACGACCTGGCACTGATCGAGGCGCTGCGCACGCCGGCGTTCTACGTCGGCGCGCTCGGTTCGCGGCGCAACAACGACGCCCGACGCGAACGGCTGCGCGAGCATTTCGGCCTGACCGCCAACGAGTTGACGCGGTTGCGAGGTCCGGCCGGTCTGAACCTTGGCGCGCTGACACCACCCGAGATCGCACTGGCCATCGTTGCCGAGCTCACTGCGTTGCGTCGCGGCGTCGGACTCGAAGGCCCGCTCGCCGACTGGAGCGGCTCGACCAAGGAGTGCCTCGCCAGCCGCTGAATGCTTGGATCACGCCGTTCAGGCCTGTGGATTCGAGAGGTCGGCTGGCTCAACCCGCGCCGCGCTGGCGCAACGCCTCGTACAGGCAGATCGCCGCCGCCGCGGCCACGTTGAGCGACTCCTCGCCGCCGGGCTGCGGGATGCGCAGCGCAAGCGCCGCGCGTTCGCGCAGCGCCGGCTGCACGCCCTGCCCTTCGTGGCCGAAGACCCAGGCCGCGGGCCAGGGCAGTCGGGCCTGCGGCAGGTCGACGCCGCCGTGCGAGCTGGTGACCAGCAGCGGCACGCGCAGCGCGGCCAGTGCCGGCGGGTCCAGCCCCTCGACCAGGTGCAGCGCGAAATGCGCGCCCATGCCGGCGCGCAGGACCTTGGGCGTCCACAGGCCGGCGCTGCCGGTCAGGGCCAGGACCTGCGTGGCGCCCAGCGCCGCCGCGCTGCGCACGATGCTGCCGACGTTGCCGGGGTCCTGCACGCGGTCGAGGACGACGCTGGGCGCGTCGGGCAGGATCGCCGGCGCCGCCGGCAGGTCGAGCAGGTAGCCCAGCGGCGCCGGCGACTCCAGCGCGCTCAGGTCCCGCCACAGGGCATCGGCGACGACGTGCACGCGCTCGGCGGCGCGGGCCAGTGCGGCCCACTGCGGCTGCTGCCAGGCGCGCTCGCCGATGACCGCCCGGCGCGGGCGCAGCCCGCGCGCCAGCGCGGCGCGGCACAGGTGCTCGCCTTCGAGCCAGACCCAGCCGAGCCTGCGCGTGGCCGCCGGGTCGCTGGCGAGTCGGCGCAGCTTCAGCAGCAGCGGGTTGTCGCGCGCCGTGATGAGCGCCGGCGCGCTCACTGCGGCGCGACCCCCGCGGACGCCGGCGGCGGCGGCGCGTGATCGGCCCGATCGGCGGCCGCGCGCACCGGCGCGAAGCTGCGCCGGTGGACGGCGCAGGGCCCGAGCCGGCGCAGCGCGTCGAGGTGGTCGGGCGTCGGGTAGCCCTTGTGGCGGGCGAAGCCGTACGGCGGGTGGAGCGCATCGAGCGCGAGGCAGAGCCGGTCGCGATGGACCTTGGCCAGGATCGAGGCCGCCGCGACCGCGGCCAGCGTCGCGTCGCCGCGCACGACGGCGGTCACCGGCATCGGCAGCCCAGGGGCACGGTTGCCGTCGACCCAGACCCGGCGCGGCGCGATGCGCAGGCCCTGCACCGCGCGCTGCATCGCCAGCAGTGTGGCCTGCAGGATGTCGAGCCGGTCGATCTCCTGCACGCTGGCCTCGGCAATGCAGCAGGCCAGCGCCTTGGCGCGGATCTCGTCGTGCAGCCGCTCGCGCGTGACCGGGCCCAGGCGCTTCGAATCGGCCAGGCCGGCGATCGGCTGCAGTTCGTCGAGGATCACCGCGGCGGCGACGACCGGCCCGGCCAGCGGCCCGCGCCCGGCCTCGTCGACGCCGGCGACCAGCCCCAGGCTGTCCTGGCGCGCCAGCAGCGCCTGCCAGGCCCGCGGCGAGACCGCAGCGCGCCGCTCAGCGGCCGAGCAGCGTCGCGATGGCATCGGTGGCCGCGCGGGCGGTATCGCGCCGCAGCAGGGTGTGCAGCTCGGCCAGCCGCGCCTGCAGCGCGAGCACGCGCGCCGGCTCGTCCAGCCAGCGCCCGACCTCGCGCGCCAGCGCCTGCGGCGTGGCCGCGCGCTGCAGCAGCTCGGGCACGACGAAGTCGCGGCAGAGGATGTTGGGCAGCGCGACCCAGGGCTGGTAGGCCATGCGGCGCATGATCTGCCAGTTCAGCTCGTGCATCCGGTAGGCCACGACCATCGGCCGCTTGAACAGCGCGGCTTCGAGCGTGGCCGTGCCACTGGCGATCAGCGTGACGTCGCAGGCGGCCAGCGCCTCGTGCGAGCGGCCCTCGAGCAGGATCACCGGCAGCGCCTGCGCGGCCAGCAGCGCAGCCAGCCGCTGGCGATGCCCCGGCGCGGCCGGCAGCACGAAGCGCAGCCGCGGGCGCTCGCGCAGCAGCCGCCGCGCCGCCTCGACGAAGACCGGCGCGAGGTGGGTGACCTCGCTGTCGCGGCTGCCCGGCAGCAGCGCGACGACCGGCTCGTCCTCGGTCAGGCCGAGCGCCGCACGCGCCGCGGCACGCGGCGGATCGGTCGGGATCAGGTCGGCCAGCGGGTGGCCGACGTAGGTCGCCGGCACGCCGTGGCGCGCGAGCAGCTCGGGCTCGAACGGGAACAGGCACAGCACATGGTCGGCACTGGCCGCGATGCGCGCGGCGCGCCCGCCGCGCCAGGCCCAGATCGACGGGCAGACAAAGTGCAGCGTGCGCACGCCGCCGGCCTTGAGCCGGGCCTCGAGGCCCAGGTTGAAGTCGGGCGCGTCGACGCCGACGAACAGCTCGGGGCGCCGGGCCAGCAGCCGCGAGCCGAGTTCGCGGCGGATCGCCGACAAGGCACGGAAATGCCGCAGGGCCTCGACGTAGCCGTGCACGGTCAGGCGCTGGCTCGGCCACCAGGCCTCGAAGCCGCGGGCCTGCATCTGCGGCCCGCCGATGCCCGCGGCCTGCGCACCCGGCCAGCGGGCCTGCAGCGCACGCAGCAGGTGTGCGGCGAGCAGGTCGCCCGAGGCTTCGCCGGCGACCATCGCCAGCCGCGGCGGCGCTGCAGCAGCCATGCTCAGCGGGCGATGCCGCGCGTCGACGCCGCGAGGAAGGCCAGCATCAGCGCGACCTCCCCGGCGGCCTCGGGCGCGGCCTCGGCCAGCGCGGCGATCTCGGCACGCGCCTGCTCGAGCGTCTTGCCGTGGCGGTAGAGCAGGCGGTGCATCTGCTTGACCGCGGCGATGCGCGCCGCATCGAAGCCGCGCCGGCGCAGGCCCTCGGCGTTGAAGCCGCGCACGGCCAGCGGGTTGCCGTCGACCAGCATGAACGGTGGCACGTCCTGCGTCACCGCGCTGCCGAAGCCGACCATCACATGCGCGCCGATGCGGCAGAACTGGTGCACGCCGGTCAGGCCGCCGACGATGGCCCAGTCGCCCACGTGCACATGCCCGGCCAGCGTCGCGTTGTTGGCCAGGATGGTCTGGTTGCCGACCTGGCAGTCGTGGGCCAGGTGCACGTAGGCCATGACCCAGTTGTCGTCGCCGAGCCGGGTCACGCCGGCGTCCTGCACGGTGCCGGTGTTGAAGGTGCAGAACTCGCGGATCGTGTTGCGCTCGCCGATGACCAGCTCGGTCGGCTCGCCGGCGTATTTCTTGTCCTGCGGCGCGCCGCCGAGCGCGCAGTGCGAGCCGATGCGGTTGTCGCGGCCGATCGTCGTGCGGCCACCGATCACGCAGTGCGCGCCGACCGTGCTGCCGGCGGCGATGCGCACTTGCGCGCCGATCAGCGCATACGCGCCGACCTCGACGCCCTCGTCGAGCTCGGCCCCGGGGTCGACCAGCGCGGTCGGGTGGATGCGCGCCATGGGCCGCTCACTCGTCGCGGCGGACCACGCACATCAGCTCGGCCTCGACGGCGATCTCGTCGCCGACGCGGGCCTGCGCGGCGTAGCGAAACAGGCCCTGGCGCTGGCGCAGCAGCGTCACGTCGAGCAGCAACTGGTCGCCGGGCCCGACGACGCGCTTGAAGCGCACGTTGTCGATGCCGGCGAAGTAGAACAGCGTGCGCTCGTCGACGACGATGCCCGCGGTGTCGAACGACAGCAGCGCGCCGGCCTGGGCCAGCGCTTCGAGCATCAGCACGCCGGGCATCACCGGCCGGCCGGGGAAGTGGCCAACGAAGTAGGGTTCGTTGATCGTGACGTTCTTGAGCGCGAGCAGGCGCCGCCCCGGGTCGATCTCGACGACGCGGTCGACGAGCATGAACGGGTAGCGGTGCGGCAGGCGCTTGAGGATCTGGTGGATGTCCATCGTCGGGGTGGCGGGCGCGGGCGCAGGCTGCTGTCAGCCGGCGGTCTTCTTCTCGAGTTCGCGCACGCGCTCGCGCAGCCGGTGCAACTGGCGCAGCGTCGCCGCGTTCTTCTCCCAGGCGGCATTGTCGTCGAGCGGGAAGACCGCGGTGTAGTGGCCGGGCCGCCGGATCGAATGGCTGACCAGCGTGCCGCCGGAGATGCGCACATGGTCGGCAATCTCCAGATGCCCGGCGATCATCGCCGCGCCGCCGATCAGGCAGTGCGCGCCTATCGTCGCGCTGCCGGCGATGCCGACGCAGCCGGCGATCGCGGTGTGCGCGCCGATGCGCACGTTGTGCGCGACCTGGATCAGGTTGTCGAGCTTGGCGCCCTCGGCGATCACGGTGTCGCCGAGCGCGCCGCGGTCGATGCAGGTGTTGGCACCGATCTCGACGTCGTCGCCGATCTGCACGGCGCCGAGCTGCTCGATCTTGACCCAGCGGCCCTGCGCGTCACGGTCGGGCGCGAAGCCGAAGCCGTCACCGCCGATGACCGCGCCGGGCTGGACAACGCAGCGCGCGCCGAGCCGGCAGCGCTCGCCGACGTAGGCCCGGGCGGCGATGCGGCTGCCCTCGCCGATGACCGCCTCGCGCCCGACATGCGACTGCGCGCCGACAACCACGCCGGCGGCCAGGCGCGCGCCGCGCCCGACGTAGGCCAGGGCGCCGACATGCGCCCGGGCATCGACCTGTGCGCCCGGCTCGACGACCGCGCTCGGGTGGACGCCCGGCGGCTCCGGCGGGTCGCGGCGCGCCGCCCACCACTGCGTCAGGCGGGCGAAGTACAGGTACGGGTCGGCGGCGGTGATCGTCGCCGTGCCGGCGCCGACCTGCTCGCGCAGCGCCGCGCTGACGATCACGCAGGCCGCGGCGGTGGTCGGCAGCAGCGCCGCATAGCGCGGCTGGGCGACGAAGGACAGCGTGACGGCGTCGGCCTCGGCGAGCGCGCCGATGCGCTCGATACGGCGGGCAGCGTCGCCGGCCAGCTCGCCACCGAGCGCCGCGACGATCTCGCCGAGCGTGGCGCCGGTCGTCACCGGCCGGCGTTGAGTGCGTCGATCACACGCCGCGTGATGTCCACCCGCGGCCCGGCGAAGACGACCTCCTGCAGGATCAGGTCGTAGCGCTCCTGCTCGAAGATCTGGCGCACGACGCGGTTGGCGCGCTCGAGGACCTGGGCGAGTTCCTCGTTGCGGCGCTGCGCGAGGTCTTCCTGGAACGCCCGACGCAGGCGCTGAAACTCGCGATCCTGCTCGACCAGCTCGCGCTGGCGGCGGTTGCGGTCGGTCTCGGACAGCGTCGGCGCCTCGCGCTCGAGGCGCTCGGACGCGGTGCGCAGGCGGGCGGCCATCTCGGTGAGCTCACGCTCGCGGCGGCTGAACTCGGCCTCGAGCTTGGCCTGCGCGGCGCGCGCCGGCTGCGAATCGCGCAGCACGCGCTGGATGTCGACGACGCCGATCTTGAGCTCCTGGGTCGCGGCCGCGGCCGGGGCCGGGGCCTGCGCCTGAACCAGCGGCCCTGCCAGGGCCAGCGCGAGCGCTGCGAGCAGCGGCCGGTAGAGCTTGGTATCCATCAAAACGCCGTTCCGATCTGGAATTGGAACCGTTGAATTGTATCGTTGCGTTCCTGCCGCACCGGTACGCCATAGCTGATCTTGAGCGGCCCGATCGGCGAGATCCAGCTCAGGCCGACGCCGGCCGAGACGCGCATCGAGGCCAGCGAGACCTGCTCGTCCTCGCCCCAGACATTGCCCGCGTCGACGAAGCCGAACAGGCGCAGCGTGCGGTCGGCGCCGGTGCCGGGCATCGGGGTGTAGAACTCGGCGTTGAGGTTGAGCTTGCGCGGCCCGCCGATGCTGACGCCGGTGACGTCGACCGGCCCCAGCGAGCCCTGCGCAAAGCCGCGCACCGAGCCCAGGCCGCCGCCGAAGTAGTTCTTGAAGAACGGGAAGGCGCGCTGGTCGAGCGAGGCGCCCCAGCCCAGCTCGGCGTTGAGGCCCAGCGAGTTGCGCGCACCCAGCGGCAGGAACTGCTGGGCCTGCAGGCTGGTGCGCGCGAAGCGGGCGTCGCCGGCGACGCTGGCTTCGAGGTTGGCGCGCAGCAGCCGGCCGGTGGTCGGTGCCAGCGCGCTGTCGCGGGTGTCGCGCGACCAGCCGACGGTCAGCGGCAGCGTCAGCGTGCGCTCGCCGTAGCGCTCGCGGTAGAGGAACCAGCTGTTGGGCATCAGCGTGCCGCCGTCGATGCGGGTGAGCTCGACGCCGGCGCCGAAGAATACCGTGTCGCGCTCGGTGAAGGGCACGCCAAAGCGCAAGGCGCCACCGGTGCTGATCAGCCGGTAGGTGTCCTCGGTGGCGTCGATCGGGCGCGTCGTGCGGTAGTACACGTCGATCGCGCGCGAGACGCCGTCGACCGTGAAGTACGGGTCGACGGTCGACAGCGAGAAGTTGCGGTTGAAGCGGCTGGTGTTGAGCTCGAGGCCCAGGAAGTGGCCGGTGCCGAAGATGTTTTCCTGGCGGATCGATGCGCTCAGCGTCAGCCGCTCGGCGCTCGAGAAGCCGGCGCCGAGCATCAGCGCACCGGTGGGCTTCTCGACGACGCGCACTTCGAGGTCGACCTGGTCGGGCGCGCCGGGCACTTCCTGGGTGTCGATGGCGACCTCGGTGAAGAAGCCCAGGCGGTCGATGCGGTCGCGCGAGAGCCGGATGCGCGCGCCGTCGTACCAGGCCGACTCGAACTGGCGCATCTCGCGGCGGATGACCTCGTCGCGCGTGCGCAGGTTGCCCGCGATGTTGATGCGGCGCACGTAGACGCGCTGCTGCGGCTGCGCCGCAAGCACCACCACGACGCGGCCGCTGGCGCGGTCGATCTCGGGGCGGGCCTCGATGCGCGCGAAGGCGTAGCCGTAGAGGCCGAAGCGCTCGGCAAACAGGCGCTGGGTGTCGGCGACGTCCTGCGCGCGGTAGGGCTCGCCGGGGCGGATCCGGACCAGCGACTTGAACTCGTCGTCACGGCCGAGGAAGTCGCCCTCGAGCCGCACGCCGGTGACGAAGAACTGCTGGCCCTCGCGGATCGTGACGGTGATCGTGATGTCGGTCTTGTCGGGCGAGATGGTGACCTGGGTCGACTCGATGGCGAAGTCGAGGTAGCCGCGGTTGGTGTAGTGCGCGCGCAGCGTCTCGAGGTCGGCGTTGAGGCGCGCGCGCGAGTAGCGGTCGGCGCGCGTGTACCAGGTCAGCCAGCCCGGCGTGGTCTGCTGGAACAGGCCCAGCAGGGTGCGCTCGGCAAACGCGGTGTTGCCGACGATGCGGATCTCGCGGATGCGCGCGACCCAGCCCTCGATGACGTTGAAGCTGATGTCGACGCGGTTGCGCTCGGCCGGGCTGACGGTGGCCACGACCTCGGCGCCGTAGAGGCTGCGCGCGAGGTACTGGCGGCGGATCTCCTGCTCGGCGCGGTCGAGCAGCGCGCGGTCGAACGGCAGGCCCTCGGCGATGCCGGCGTCGCGCAGCGCGCGCAGGATGACCTCGGCCTCGAACTCGCGCATGCCCGAGAAGCGCACCCCGCCGATCAGCGGGCGCTCCTCGACGACGACGACGACGACCCGGCCGTCGATCTCCAGGCGCACGTCGCTGAACAGCCCGGTGGCGAACAGCGCGCGCACCGCGGCTGCGCCACGCGCCTCGTCGTAGGTGTCGCCGACGCGAAACGGCAGCGCCGCGAAGACGGTGCCCGGGTCGGTGCGCTGCAGGCCCTCGACGCGGATGTCCTGCAGCACGAAGGGCGTGAGCGCCCAGGCCGGCAAGGCCCAGGTCACGGCGGCTGCGGCCACACAGGCGGCCACCGGGCGCAGCGCGCCGATCGAAGACGTAAGCGGCATCGGGGAAGGAAAAGGGAGAGTCAGTGCAGGCCGAGCAGGCGGGCCACGTCGTTGGAGAGGGCGAGCGCCATGATCATCAGCAGGATCAGCACACCCACACGCTGCAGCCGCTCGAGCCAGACCTCGGGGACCGGACGCCCGGTCACGCCCTCGTAGAAATAATACATGAGGTGCCCGCCGTCGAGCATCGGCAGTGGCAGCAGATTGAGCACGCCCAGGCTGACGCTGACCAGCGCGAGGAAGCCCAGGTAGTACGCCAGCCCCTGGGTGACGGTCTGCCCGGCGACGTCGGCGATCGTCAGCGGCCCCGACAGGTTGGTCAGCGAAGCCTCGCCGACGAGCATCGCGCCGAGCATGCGCAGCGTCAGCACCGAGACCTCCCAGGTGCGCACGGCGCCCTCGTACAGCCCTTCGAGCGGACCGTGGCGCACGCTGACGAGCTGCGGCGGCGCGCCGATGAAGGCGTCGATGCGCCCGGCCGTGACCGCGCCGTCGGTGACCACGCGCGGCGTGACCGCCAGCCGCAGCAGGCGGCCCTCGCGCTCGAGCTCCCACTGCAGGGTCTGCGCGCGGCCGTCGCGCGCGGCCTCGACGATGCGCTGGCGCAGCGCCGCCGCGTCGGCCACCGCCACGCCGTCGACGCGCAGCACGCGGTCGCCCTCGCGCAGCCCGGCTTCGGCAGCGGGGCCCGCCGGCCGCACCTGCCCGATGGTGGCCTCGGCAAACGGCGCCCCCAGGCCGATGCGGCGCATCAGCCCGGCATCGATCTCGCCGGCGCCGAGCCCGCCGAGCCCGAGGCGCAGCTCGCGCAGGCCCAGGCCATCGCGGTCGCTGACGCGCAGGTGCAGGTCCTGGCCGCGCAGCGTGGCCTGGGTGAGCTGCCAGCGCAGCCCGGTCAGCGAGCGCACCGCGTGCCACTGCTGGCCGTCGTCGGACCACTCGCGCACCCAGTCGCCGGCGCGCAGCCCGGCCTGGTCGGCCAGGCTGGCCGCCGGCGGCGTGCCGAGCACGGCCTTGGGCTCGTCGATGCCGATCCAGTGCGCAGCAGCGTACAGCACGATGGCCAGCACGAAGTTGGCCGCCGGCCCGGCAGCGACGATCAGCGCGCGCTGGCGCAGCGGCTTGCGGTTGAAGGCCTGCTCGCGCTCGTGCGGCGCGACCTCGCCTTCGCGCTCGTCGAGCATGCGCACGTAGCCGCCCAGCGGCAGCGCGCCGATCACGAATTCGGTGTCGTCGGGGCTGCGCTGGCGACGCCAGACGACGCGGCCGAAGCCGACCGAGAAGCGCAGCACCTTGACGCCGAACAGCCGCGCGACGCGGTAGTGGCCCCACTCGTGGACGACGATCAGGATCGCCAGCGTCAGCAGGAAGGCCAGCAGCGTGGTCATCGCGCGAGCCCCCGCACCTGCTGCTGCGCGCGGCGGCGCGCCTGCGCGTCGAGCGCGAGCAGGTCTTCGAGCGCCGGCTGCGCGGGCAGCGCCGGCAGGACCTGCTCGAGGGTCTCGGCGTTGACGCGGTGGATGTCGGTGAAGCGCACGCGGCCGTCGAGGAAGGCGGCCACGGCCTCCTCGTTGGCGGCATTGAGCACCGCGGCCGTGCCCTCGGGGCCGCGCAGGGCCTGCCAGGCCAGCGGCAGGCAGGGGTAGCGCCGCGGGTCGGGGGCCTCGAAGTTCAGCGCGCCCAGGCGGGTGAAGTCGGGCACCTCGGCGCCGCACTCGACGCGATCGGGGTAGGCCAGGCCGACGGCGATCGGCACGCGCATGTCGGGCGTGCCCAGTTGCGCGAGCACCGAGCCGTCGCGGCAGACGACCATCGAGTGCACGATGCTCTGCGGGTGGATCAGGACGCGCACCTGGCCGGGGGCGAGGTCGAACAGCCAGCGCGCCTCGATGACCTCGAGCGCCTTGTTCATCATCGTCGCCGAATCGACCGAGATCTTGCGGCCCATGACCCAGTTCGGGTGCGCGCAGGCCTGCGCCGGCGTGACCGCAGCCAGCGTGGCCAGGTCACGCTCGCGAAACGGCCCGCCCGAGGCGGTCAGCACGACATGGTCTATCGTCGGCGCCCAGCGCTCGCGCTGCGCCGGCAGGCACTGGAAGATCGCCGAATGCTCGCTGTCGATCGGCAGCAGGGTGGCGCCGCCGGCGCGCACCGCCGCCATGAACAGCGCGCCGCCGACGACCAGCGCCTCCTTGTTGGCCAGCAGCAGCCGCTTGCCGGCGCGCGCGGCAGCCAGGCAGGCCGGCAGCCCGGCGGCACCGACGATGGCCGCCATGACCGTGTCGACCTCGGGGTGCGCGGCCAGCTCGCACAGCGCCTGCGCCCCGACGTGGACCTCGGTGCGTGCGCCGCCTGCGCGCAGGTGCGCGCGCAGGCGGCGGGCGCCGGCGTCGTCGGCGACCACCGCGTGCCGCGGGCGCAGCCGCAGGCACTGCGCGGCGAGTTCGTCGATGCGGCTGTGCGCGCTCAGCGCGTAGACCTCCCAGCGCTGCGGGTGGCGCTCGACGACGTCGAGCGTGCTGCGCCCGATCGAGCCGGTCGCGCCGAGGATGCACAGGCGTTGTGGAGCCATCTCGCGCAGTATCGGCGCGCCGGCGCTCAGGCGCTGGCCAGCCACAGAATGGCCAGGGCGATCGGGAACACCGGCAGCATGGCGTCGATGCGGTCGAGCACCCCGCCGTGGCCGGGAAACAGGTGGCCGCTGTCCTTGGCGCCGGCAGCGCGCTTGACCATCGACTCGACCAGGTCGCCGACCACGCTCACGCCCAGCAGCAGCACGCAGGCCAGCACCAGCCCGCCGACGCCGCCGGCGGCCAGCAGCCGGCTGTACAGGCCGGGCTCGAACGGCAACCAGGCGTCGGCGGCGAGCCAGACCGCGGCGAGCACGGCCACCGCGGCCGCGGCGCTGTAGACCCCGGCCCAGGTCTTGCCCGGGCTGATCGACGGCGCGAGCTTGCGCCGGCCCCAGGCCCGCCCGCCAAAGTAGGCCGCGATGTCGGCTGCCCACACCAGGCACAGCACCGACAGCACGAAGTTGACGCCGTGGCCGTGCGAATGCGCCAGCGCCAGCCACGACAGCCACAGCGCGAGCAGCCCGACGGCCCAGCGCAGCGCCGCCGGCAGGCGCGGCCAGCCGGCGACGCCGACGAACAGCGCGAAGGCGCCGCCGGCGGCCCACAGCAGCGCGGCCAGCAGCCACGCCGCCGACGGCGCGCGCTCGACCCAGCCCAGCGACCACGCCGCCGCGCAGGCCAGGCCCAGCACGGTGCCGGCGGCGAGCGCCGCCTTCGGGCGCGCACCGTTGAGACGCGCCCACTCGCGCCCGGCCGCGGCGACGACCAGCGCCGTGAGGGCGACGAAGGGCAGCGGCTGCGGCCACAGCAATGCCGCCACCAGCAGCACGAACAGCACCAGCGCAGTGACGATGCGCTGCCAGAGCATCAGACGACGACGTCAGGGGTTGCGCTGCCGACCGCACCGAAGCGCCGTTCGCGCCGCGCATAGTCGCGCAGCGCCTCGTCGAGCGCTTCGGCACCGAAGTCGGGCCACAGGCAGTCGCTGAAGTACAGCTCGGCGTAGGCGATCTGCCAGAGCAGGAAGTTGCTCACGCGCAGCTCGCCGCCGGTGCGGATGAACAGGTCCGGGTCGGGCGCATGCGCGAGCGCGAGCCGGCCGGCCAGCGCGGCCTCGTCGACCGCGTCGGCGGCGATGCCGCTGGCGAGCAGCCGGCGGCAGGCCTGCACGAGGTCCCAGCGCCCGCCGTAGTTGAAGGCGACGGTCAGCGTCATGCGCCGGTTGCCGGCGGTCTGCGCCTCGGCCTGGGCGATGGCCTCGCGCACGGCCGGCGCGACGCCGCTGCGCTCGCCGGCCACGCAGACCCGCACGCCTGCGCGCTGCAGCTCGGCCAGGTGCTTGCGCACCGCGACCAGCATCAGCTCCATCAGCGCCGAGACCTCGTCGGCCGGCCGGCTCCAGTTCTCGGAGGAGAACGCGAACACGGTCAGGTACTCGATGCCGCGCTCGGCGCTGGCGCGCACGATGCGCAGCAGGTTGTCGACCCCGGCCTTGTGGCCGTAGGCGCGCGGCATGCCGCGACGGCGCGCCCAGCGGCCGTTGCCGTCCATCACGATCGCCACATGCCGCGGCAGGCCCGCCGGCGCGTGGGCGATGGGGGGCTCGCCGGGTAGGGTCACGACAGGGCCGGGCGCGGGCCTCAGACCGCCAGGATCTCGGCTTCCTTGCCGGCGATCAGCTTGTCGATCTCGGCGACCATGCGGTCGGTCAGGCGCTGCATCTCGTCGAGCAGGCGGCGCTCGTCGTCCTCGCCGATGGCCTTGTCCTTGAGCAGGCGCCTGGCATGCTCGTTGGCGTCGCGGCGCAGGTTGCGCACGGCGACCTTGGCGTCCTCGCCGGCGTGGCGCGCGACCTTGGTCAGCTCGCGGCGGCGCTCCTCGGTCAGCGGCGGCATCGGCACGCGCAGCAGGTCGCCCTGCGCCGAGGGGTTGAGGCCGAGGTCGCTCTCGCGGATGGCCTTCTCGATCTTGGCGCCCATGCCCTTCTCCCAGGGCTGCACGCTGATCGTGCGCGCATCGAGCAGGCTGACGTTGGCGACCTGGCTGATCGGCACCAACTGGCCGTAGTACTCGACGTGGACCTGGTCGAGCAGGCCCGGGTGGGCGCGACCGGTGCGGATCTTCTGCAGATCGGCGCGCAGCGCGTCGAGCGACTTGGCCATCTTCTGCTCGGCCGTCTTGCGGATGTCGGCGGGAGTGGTCATCGCGATGCTCTCTTCAGACATGCACCAGCGTGCCCTCGTCCTCGCCACGCACGACGCGCTGGAGCGCACCGGGCTTGAGGATCGAGAACACCTTGATCGGCAGCTTCTGGTCGCGGCACAGCGCAAACGCGGTGGCGTCCATGACCTGCAGGTTGCGCGCGATCGCCTCGTCGAAGCCGATGCGCGTGTAGCGCGTGGCGTGCGGGTCCTTGTTCGGGTCGGCGCTGTAGACGCCGTCGACCTTGGTCGCCTTGAGCACGATCTCGGCGCCGATCTCGGCGCCGCGCAGCGCCGCTGCGGTGTCGGTGGTGAAGAACGGGTTGCCGGTGCCGGCGGCAAACACCACCACCTTGCCCTCCTCGAGGTACTGCAGGGCCTTGGGCCGCACGTAGGGCTCGACCACCTGCTCGATCGAGATCGCGCTCATCACGCGCGCGGTCATGCCCTGCTGGCGCATGGTGTCGGCCAGCGCCAGCGAGTTCATCACGGTGGCCAGCATGCCCATGTAGTCGGCGGTCGCGCGGTCCATGCCGACCGCACCGCCGGCCACGCCGCGGAAGATGTTGCCGCCGCCGATGACCACCGCCACCTCGCAGCCCAGGCGGGTCACGCCCTGCACCTCGCGCACGATGCGCACCATGGTCTCGCGGTCGATGCCGTAGGCGTCGTCGCCCATCAGGGCCTCGCCCGAGAGCTTGAGCAGGATCCGCTTGTAGGCTGCCATCGGCTTGTCGTCCTTGCGCTGCACCGCCCGCCAGTGTAGGCGCGCCGCGCGTGGCCCCTGGGCCGGCCCTTACTGCGCCTTGGCCGCTGCGACCTGCGCCGCGACCTCGGCCGCGAAGTCGTCGACCTTCTTCTCGATGCCCTCGCCGACCACGTACAGCGTGAAGCCGCGCACCGTGGTCCTGCGCTCCTGCAGCATCGCCGCCACCGTCTGCTTGCCGTCGGCGGACTTGACGAAGACCTGGTCGAGCAGCGCAACCTCCTTGAGGTACTTCTGCACCGCGCCCTCGACCATGCGGGCGACGATCTCGGCGGGCTTGCCGGACTCGGCCGCCTTCTCGGTGGCGATGCGGCGCTCCTTGTCGACCAGCGCGGCGGGCACCTCGGCGGCCGACAGCGCCGCGGGCTTCATCGCCGCCACGTGCATGGCGACGTCCTTGGCCGCGACCTCGTCGCCGTCGAACTCGACGAGCACCCCGATGCGCGTGCCATGCAGGTAGTGCGCGAGACGCCCGCCGCCGGCGTAGCGTCGAAAGCGGCGGATCGTCATGTTCTCGCCGATCTTGCCGATCAGGCCCTTGCGCACGTCCTCGACCGTCGGGCCGAAGCCGTCCTGGGCCAGCGCCAGCGCCGACAGCGCAGCGACGTCGGCCGGCGCGTGCTGGGCAACGAGCTCGGCGCAGGACCTGGCAAACGCCAGGAAGGCCTCGTTCTTCGAGACGAAGTCGGTCTCGCAGTTGATCTCGACCAGCGCACCGGTGGTGCCGGCCACCGCGGCCGTGACCACGCCCTCGGCGGTGATCCGCGCGGCGGCCTTGCCGGCCTTGTTGCCGAGCTTGACGCGCAGGATCTCCTCGGCGCGACCGAGGTCGCCCTCGGCCTCGGTGAGCGCCTTCTTGCACTCCATCATCGGTGCGTCGGTCTTGGCGCGCAGTTCGGCGACCATGCTTGCGGTGATTGCGGGCATGCCCTTGACTCCCGGGTACACCACCGGCGGGTGGCGCCGGTGGCTGGAAAAACTGGTATGCGCCGGCACCTGCGCCGCCGCGCCCGGCGCGACGGCGGGTGCCGGTGCCGGCGTCAATGCGTCTCGCTGACCTCGACGAACTCGTCGCTGCCGGCCACGGCCTGGACGACCTCGGTGCTCGCCTGTGCCTTGCCCTCGAGCACCGCGTCGGCGACCGCACGCGCGTACAGCGCGACGGCCTTGGCCGAGTCGTCGTTGCCGGGGATCACGTAGTCGATGCCCAGCGGCGAATGGTTGGTGTCGACGACGGCGACGATCGGGATGCCGAGCTTGCGCGCCTCGGCCACCGCGATCTTGTGGTAGCCGACGTCGATGACGAACAGCGCATCGGGCAGCGCGCCCATGTGCTGGATGCCGCCGATGTCGCGCAGCAGCTTGTCGAGCTCGCGCTGGAACAACAGGCCTTCCTTCTTGGTCATCTGCTCGGTGCCGGCCTCGAGCCGGGCCTGCATCTCCTTGAGCTTCTTGAGCGAGCCCTTGACCGTCTTGAAGTTGGTCAGCATGCCGCCGAGCCAGCGCTGGTCGACGTAGGGCATGCCGCAGCGCAGCGCCTCCTGGGCGACGACCTCGCGCGCCTGGCGCTTGGTGCCGACCATCAGGATCGTGCCGCGGCGGCTGGCGAGCTGGCGCACGAACTTGAGCGCATCGCCGAACAGCGGCTGCGTGCGCTCGAGGTTGATGATGTGGATCTTGTTGCGATGGCCGTAGATGTACGGGGCCATCCGGGGGTTCCAGAAGCGCGTCTGGTGTCCGAAATGGACACCGGCTTCCAGCATCTCACGCATGCTGACGGTCATGGTCTGCTCCGAAGGTTGGGTCTGAAGTTCCGGCGTCGATCGTCACGGGCGGCAACCTGCCCGGCTGGCAGACCACTTCGCCCCGTCACGACACCTGTCGGCTGCCGGACTCGCGGTTCGTCTTTCCTGACAGGGCCGCCACCGGCCAGCGCTCGCGCGCTGGCGCCGTGGCCGCCCCGCCACCCGGGTGCTGGCCCTGCGCGTCGCGCAGGGCCAGCACCCGAAGAAGGCAATTGCACAAGGAAAAACCCGCAAAGTATAGCAGCCATGGCATCGCGGCAGCCTTGCCCGGCGCTGGGTTAGCCTGCACCGCATGCTGACCCGCGTGAGCGCCGAGTGCCCCCGGCTGCCGCTGCACGACGTCGCCGCGACGCGGCGCCTTGAGCAGCGCGCGCTCGCGCGCGTACCGCCGGGCACGCTGGTGGCGCGCGCCGGGCTGGCGCTGGCCAAGCTCGCGCTGGCCCTGCAGCCGGCGCTGCCGCGGGTGTGGGTCGCCGCCGGCCCCGGCAACAACGGCGCCGACGGCCTCGATGCCGCCGCGCGGCTGCAGGCCCTGGGCTGCCGGGTCAGCGCGCATCTGGTCGCCGAACGCGCGCGGCTGGGCGCCGACGCGCAGGCCGCGCTGCAGCGTGCGCTGGCCGCCGGGGTCGAGGTCGTCGACGGCGCGCCCGGGCGGGCACCCGGCTGCGATCTGGCCATCGATGCGCTGCTGGGCATCGGTCTGGCGCGCGCGCCGCAGGGCGCACTGGCGCAGGCCATCGCGGCCTTCAACGCGGCGGGCGCCCCGCTGCGGCTGGCGGTCGACGTGCCCAGCGGGCTCGACGCCGACCGCGGCGCGACCCCGGGCGCAGCCGTCGTCGCGACGCACACCTTGTCGATGCTGACGCTCAAGCCCGGGCTCCACACCGCCCAGGGCCGTGACCATGCCGGCGAAGTCTGGCTCGCCGACCTCGACGAGGACCTCGCCGACGAGCCGCCGAGCGCCTGGCTCGGCGGCGGGCCCGACGCGCAGGCCGAGCCGACGCGGCGAGGGCATGCCCGGCACAAGGGCAGCTACGGCGACGTCGTGACGATCGGCGGCGCGGCGGGCATGGTCGGCGCGGCCTGGCTGGCTGCCGATGCCGCGCTGGCCGCCGGCGCCGGACGCGTCTACCTCAGCCTGCTCGACGAGACCGCCCCGCACTGGCACGCCGCACACCCCGAGCTGATGGGCCGGCGCCGGCTGTGGGCCGACGGCGGCGGGCTGCTGCGCGCGGCCACCGTGGTCTGTGGCTGCGGCGGCGGCGACGCGGTGCACGCCGCGCTGGCCAGCGTGCTGTCGTGTGCGCCGCGGGCGGTGCTCGACGCCGACGCGCTCAACGCACTGGCCCGCGACCCGCAACTGCAGGCGCTGCTGCGCGCGCGCGCCGCGCGCGGCGCAGCCAGCGTGCTGACCCCGCACCCGCTGGAGGCCGCGCGGCTGCTCGGCGGCAGCGCCGCCGCAGTCCAGGCCGACCGGCTGGCCGCAGCGCGCAGCCTGGCCGAGTCGTTCGATGCGGTCGTCGTGCTCAAGGGCTCGGGCAGCATCGTCGCCGCCCGCGGGCGGCTGCCGTGGATCAACCGCAGCGGCAATGCGGCGCTGGCCACTGCCGGCACCGGCGACGTGCTGGCCGGCTGGCTCGCCGGGGCCTGGGCCGCCGCCGGCAGCCACGATGTCGACCAGCTCCAGGCCCTGTGCGCTGCCGTCGTCGCCCGTCACGGCAGCGCTGCCGACCACCACGGCTGCGCCGGGCCGCTGCGCGCGGGCCGCCTGGCAGCGGCAATGCGCGCCGCCTGAGCGCCTCAGCGCCTCAGCGCCGCTTGCGCGCGGCCTTGCTGGCGCGCGGCGTCGAACCCGGCTCGCCCGGGGCCGTGCCGGCGCGTTTGCCGCCGGCCGTGCGCGCGCTGCGGGTGCCGGCGCGCGCACTGCGGTCCTGCCGCTGCACCTCGCGCAGCGTCGCCGTCGCCGCGGGCTCGCGCTCGGTCGCGCCGCGCCCGCGCGTGAGCAGCCGCTCGCCCTCGTCTTCGCGGACCAGGCGGAAGTCGATGCGGCGGCTGTCGAGGTCGACACGGCTGACCTGCACGCGCACCCGCGAACCGATCGCGTAGCGCATGCCGCTGCGCTCGCCGCGCAGCTCCTGGCGGACCTCGTCGTGGCGGTAGTACTCGCCGCCCAGCTCGGTGATGTGGACCAGCCCGTCGACGTAGAGCGCATCGAGGGTGACGAACAGGCCGAAGGCGGCCACCGCGCTGACCGTGCCCTCGAACTCCTCGCCGAGCCGGTCGCGCATGAAGCGGCACTTGAGCCAGGCCAGCACGTCGCGCGAGGCCTCGTCGGCGCGGCGCTCGTTGGCACTGCAGTGCGCGCCGACGGCCTCCCAGCGCTCGGCCTCCTGCGTCGAGGCCTTGGGCGGGCGCCCGCCGCGGCGGACCTCGGGCGCATCCTCGACGACACCGGCGGCCAGGTGGTAGCGCCGGCCGTGCAGCAGCGCCTTGAGCACGCGGTGGATCAGCAGGTCGGGGTAGCGCCGGATCGGGCTCGTGAAGTGCGTGTAGGCCTCGTAGGCCAGCCCGAAATGGCTGCCCTTGATGCCGCTGTAGATCGCCTGCTGCATCGAGCGCAGCAGCATGGTGTGGATCTGCGTGGCGTCGGGGCGCTCGCGGGTGGCCTCGGCGATGGCCTGGTACTCGCCAGGCCGGGGCTCCTCGCTGAGCCCCAGCCCGATGCCCAGCGCGCGCAGGTAGTTCTGCAGCGTCGTGCGCTTCTCCGGGGTCGGGCCTTCGTGCACGCGGTACAGCGAGGGATGCTCGGCCTCGGCGATGAAGTCCGCCGCGCAGACGTTGGCCGCCAGCATCGCCTCCTCGATCAGGCGGTGGGCGTCGGTGCGCACGCGCGGCACGATCTTCTCGATGCGGCCGTGGTCGTCGCAGACGACCTGGGTCTCGGTGGTCTCGAAGTCGACCGCGCCGCGCCGCCCGCGGTGCTTGAGCAGCGCACGGTGCACCTCGTGCAGGTGCAGCAGGTGCGGCACCAGCGCCGCGCGGCGCGCAGCTTCGGGGCCGCGCGTGTTGGCCAGGATCGCCGCGACCTCGGTGTAGGTCAGGCGGGCGTGCGAGCGGATGACCGCCGGGTAGAACTGGTAGGCGCCGATCTCGCCGTCGCGGTCGACGAGCAGGTCGCAGACCATCGCCAGCCGGTCCTCGTCGGGGTTGAGCGAGCACAGGCCGTTGCTGAGCCGCTCGGGCAGCATCGGGATCACCCGGCGCGGGAAGTACACCGAGGTCGCGCGCTCGTAGGCGTCGCGGTCCAGCGGCTCGCCGGGCTTGACGTAGTGGCTGACGTCGGCGATCGCGACGACCAGCCGCCAGCCGTCGAAGGCGGTCTTCCCGCTGCCGTTGCGGTGGGGCTCGCAATAGACCGCGTCGTCGAAGTCGCGCGCGTCCTCGCCGTCGATCGTGACCAGCGGTACGTCGCTGAGGTCGATGCGCTGGCGGCGGTCGACGGCGCGGATCTTCTCGGGCAGCGCCGCGGCCTGGGCGACGGTCTCGGGCGCGAAGCGGTGCGGCACCTCGTACTTGCGCACCGCGATCTCGATCTCCATGCCGGGGTCGTCGATGTCGCCGAGCACCTCGGTGACGCGGCCCACCGGCTGCGAGTGCAGCGACGGCGGCTCGGTCAGCTCGACCGCGACGACCTGCCCGACCTGCGCGCTGGCCGTCGCGTTCTTGGGGATCAGGATGTCCTGGCCGTAGCGCCGGTCCTCGGGCGCGACCAGCCACGCGCTGCCCTCGTGCAGCAGGCGGCCGATGATCGGCGCCTTGCGCCGCTCGACGATGTCGAGCACCCGGCCCTCGGGGCGGCCGCGGCGGTCGTAGCGCACGATGCGCACACGCACGCGGTCGCGGTGCATCACCGCGCGCATCTCCTGCGCGCCGAGGTAGACGTCGGGGCCGTCGTCGCGCAGGACGAAGCCATGGCCGTCGCGGTGGCCCTGCACGATGCCCTGGACCTCGCTCATCAGCGCGGCCCCCGGGGCCAGCAGGCTTGGAGTCTGTTCTTTTTTGATGCTAAACTTTCGGTTTCTCGTTGCCGCCTAGGCAGCGGGTTTTCAGTACCTGCCCAGGTGGCGGAATTGGTAGACGCACTAGTTTCAGGTACTAGCGCTTAGCGGCGTGGAGGTTCGAGTCCTCTCCTGGGCACCACATACAGCAAGAGGCCGGCACTGCCGGCCTCTTTCTTTTGTCAGATCGAATATTTGCGCGCCAGCCCCTCGGGGCGCAACTGGTCGTATTCCTCGAACGGCTGGTGGATCCACGGGCTGGTCGGCAACAGCTCGACATGGTAGTCGGGCGTGTACGAAGACACGCCCTTGACCCAGATCACCGCCGAGCGCAGCTCGGCGATCGCCGGCATGCCGCGCAGGCGCTCGACGACCGCGCGCAGGGTCACGCCGGAGTCGGCCAGGTCGTCGACGAGCAGCACGCGCCCGGCGAGCTCGCCCTTGGGCAGCGTGATGTACTTGGCCAGGTCGAGCCGGCCCTGGATCGTGCCGGCCTCGGCGCGGTACGAGCTGGTCGACATGATCGCCAGCGGCTTGTCGAACACGCGCGAGAGCACGTCGCCCGGGCGCATGCCGCCGCGCGCCAGGCACAGGATCTGGTCGAACGCCCAGCCCGAGGCATGCACCTTCAGCGCCAGCCGCTCGATGAGCATGTGGTACTCGTCCCAGGACACGTACAGGTGCTTGCCATCGTCGGTCAGCATGCCGGGCTACTTTCCTTGTCGTTCACGCACGGTAGGGGTGGCGCAGCACGATCGTGTGCTCGCGGTCGGGGCCGGTCGAGACCATGTCGATCGGCACGCCGACGAGGTCCTGCACGCGCTCGAGGTAGCGCCGGGCGTTGTCGGGCAGTCGATCCCAGCGCGTCGCGCCGGCGGTCGTCGCGCTCCAGCCCGGCAGGTTCTCGTAGACCGGCTGGCAGGCGAGGATGTCGTCGGCGTCGAGCGGCAGCAGGTCGATGCGGCGGCCGTGCAGCTCGTAGCCGGTGGCGATGCGGATCTCGGGCAGGCCGTCGAGCACGTCGAGCTTGGTGATGCACAGGCCCGAGACGCCGTTGATGATCATGCTGCGCCGCAGCGCCGCGGCGTCGAGCCAGCCGCAGCGGCGCGCGCGCCCGGTGACGGTGCCGCGCTCGGCACCGACCGTGCTGAGGTGGTGGCCGACCGTGCCGGCGACATCGATCGGCAGCTCGGTCGGGAACGGCCCCGAGCCCACGCGCGTCGTGTAGGCCTTGGTGATGCCCAGCACATGGTGCAGCAGGCTGGGGCCGACGCCCGAGCCGGCCGCCGCGTTGCCGGCCACGCAGTTGCTCGAGGTGACGTAGGGGTAGGTGCCGTGGTCGACGTCGAGCAGCGTGCCCTGCGCGCCCTCGAACAGCACGTTGCGCCCGCCCAGGTGCGCCTGCTGGACGAGGTAGCCGACGTCGGCCATCAGCGGGCGGATCTGCTCGGCCAGGCGCAGCGCCTGGTCGAGGATCGGCGCCGGGTCCAGACGCTGGCTGCGCAGGTAGCCGCCGAGCGCGTGGTTGTGCAGCTCGACCAGCTCGTGCAGCCGCTGGGCAAAGCGCTGCGGGTGCTTGAGGTCCTGCACGCGCAGCGCGCGCCGCGCGACCTTGTCCTCGTAGGCCGGGCCGATGCCCTTGCCGGTGGTGCCGATGCGGCCGCTGCCGCTGGCGTCGCGCAGCGCCTCGCGGGCGCGGTCGAGCTCGACGTGGAACGGCAGGATCAGCGGGCAGGATTCGCTGACGTACAGCCGCGAGCGCACGTCGACGCCGATGCCTTCGAGGCGCTCGATCTCGGCCACCAGGTGCGCCGGGTCGACGACCACGCCGTTGCCGATCCAGCAGTCGACGCCGGGGCGCATGACGCCGCTGGGGATGATCTGCAGCGCGGTCTTGACGCCGTTGATGACCAGCGTATGGCCGGCGTTGTGGCCGCCCTGGAAGCGCACGACCCCATGCGCGTGGTCGGTCAGCCAGTCGACGACCTTGCCCTTGCCCTCGTCACCCCACTGGGTGCCGACGACCACCACGTTGCGCCCGCGCAGCGCGGTCGTTGCCATCGATGCCGTCATCGCGATCCTGCCGATCCGCCGTAGTCGTGCCGCGCCGCGCCGCTGGCGCGCGCGCGCAGCACCCATTGCCCGTCGACCTCGACCAGCTCGCGGTCGCAGTCGAACTCTTCGGCCTCGTGCTCGTGCCCGGGCAGGATGCACAGCACCGTCTCGCCGCGCTGACGCAGCCGGCGCACGGCCTGGCGCAGGCGGTCCTCGTCGCGCCAGGGCGCGCGTATGGCCGGCCGCGCTGCCGCCGCCGGGGCCATGGCCGCCAGCGGCTTGAGGTCCAGCCCGAAGCCGACCGCGGGCCGGTTGCGGCCGAATACCGCACCGACCTCGTCGTAGCGGCCGCCGCGCACGAGCGCGTCGCCGCAGCCGTCGGCGTAGACCGCGAAGCGCACCCCGCTGTAGTAGCTGTAGCCGCTCATGTCGGCCAGGTCGACGCCCAGCCGCACGTCGGGGTGCATGCGCTGCAGGGCGCCGGCCAGCGTCGCCAGTTCGTCGAGCGCGGTGCCGATCAGCGCCCGCGCGGGCAGGCGCTGGCGCGCCTGGGCGAGCACCTCGACCCCGCCGTACAGATCGAGCAGCGCATGCAGCGCGGCGCGGCCCTCGCCCGGCACGCGGGCACCGGCCTCGTCGAGCGCGGCGGCGTCCTTGGCGACCAGCGCATCGACGATCGCACCGATCTGCTCGGCGTCCAGCGGCGCGCCAGCCAGGCAGGCGCGCACGATGCGCGCATCGCCGAGGTCGATCAGCGGTGCGCCGACGCCGGCCGCAGCCAGGCCGTCGAGGGCGAGCTCGATGACCTCGAGGTCGGCCTCGAGCCCGGCGTGGCCGTAGATCTCGGCGCCGAACTGCAGCGGTTCGCGCGAAGCCTGCACGCCGGCCGGGCGGGTGTGCAGCACCGGGCCGCAGTAGCACAGGCGGGCGACACCCTGGCGGTTGAGCAGGTGCGCATCGATGCGCGCGACCTGCGGCGTCGAGTCGGCACGCACACCCAGCATGCGCCCGCTGGCCTGGTCGATCAGCTTGAAGGTGCGCAGGTCGAGCGCGTGGCCGGTGCCCGACAGCAGCGACTCCAGGTGCTCGACCAGCGGCGGCATGACCAGCTCGAAGCCGTAGCCGCGGGCGAGGTCGAGCAGCGCACGGCGCAGATCCTCGATCCGCCGGGCCTGCGCAGGCAGCACATCGGCGATGTGCTCGGGCAGCAACCAGGCAGACGTCATCGGGTGGTGCAAGCGATGCAAATCGCGAATTGTACGGCTCGACGCCGCGCCGCCGACCTGGCCTTCAGCCAAGGAACAGCAGCGCGATCGCCAGCCCGATCAGCATGCTGGTCAGGCCGATGAAGCGGATCTGGCCGTCGCTCAGCCGCAGCGCGCTCTCGAAGAGCTGGCGCCAGCGCGCGGGGCTCAGCAACGGCAGCAGACCCTCGAAGATCAGCATCAGCGCGAGCGCGCCGATCAGCCACTCACCCATTCACCGCACTCAGCGGCCGTTGGGCGATTGCATGACCCGGAAGAACTCGCTGGTCGGGTCGAGCACCATCAGGTCGTTGCGGTGCTGGAAGCTCGCGCGGTAGGCCTCGAGGCTGCGGAAGAAGCGCGCAAACTGCGGGTCGCGGCCGAACGCCGTGGAATAGATCGTCGAGGCGCGCGCGTCGCCTTCGCCCTTGATCTTCTGGGCGTCGCGGAAGGCCTCGGCCAGGATGACCTCGCGCTGGCGGTCGGCATCGGCGCGGATGCGCTCGCCCTCGGCCATGCCGGTCGAGCGCAGCTCGTTGGCCACACGCTTGCGCTCGGACTCCATGCGGCGGAAGACGGCGTCGGTGATGTCGGCGACGAAGTCGACGCGGTTGACCCGCACGTCGAGGATCTCGATGCCGAATTCGGTGCCGACCTCGGTCAGGCGCGTGCGCACGCCCTGCATGACCTGGTCGCGGTGGGTGGCCAGCACCCCGGTCACGGTCTGGCGGGTGATCTCCTCGTTGAAGGCCGCCTGCGCCACCGGGATCAGGCGCAGGTCGAGGTTGCGCATGTCGACGCCGCTGGTGCGGATGAACTGCCGCGGGTCGGAGATGCGCCACTTGACCAGCCAGTCGACCAGCAGGCTCTTCTTCTCGGCGGTGAAGATCGGCCGCGGGTCGGGGCTGTCGAGGGTCTGGATGCGGCGGTCGAGGAAGGTCACCGTCTGGAACGGCGGCGGCAGCTTCCAGTTGAGGCCGGGCTCGGTGATGACGTCGCGGATCTCGCCGAGCGCGAAGACGACGGCGATCTGGCGCTGGTCGACGACGAACAGCGTCGACATCAGCATCATCAGCAGGACGACGAGACCGCCGGCGATGGCTGCGATTCGGTTCATGGGGAGCCTCTGTGCAATAGGGTTTCAGCGCGCGTCGCGGGCCCGCGCGTCTCTGGCGCGGGCGTCCTGCAACGCAGCCGCCGCAGGCGCGACCGCCGGTGCGGCGTCGGTGCGTGGCGGCACCGGCGCGGCAGCAGCTGGCGTGCCGGGCTGGCGCATCAGTTGCTCGAGCGGCAGATGCAGCAGGTTGTTGCCGTTGCGCGAGTCGATCAGGACCTTGGTCACGTTCTGGAACACCGACTGCATCGTCTCCAGGTACATGCGGTCGCGGGTGACCTGCGGGGCGCGCTGGTAGGCGGCGAGCACCGCACTGAAGCGCGCCGCATCACCCTCGGCGGTCGCGACGATGCGGGCGCGGTGGCCCTCGGCCTCCTCCATCAGGCGCGCAGCCGCACCGCGCGCGCGCGGGATGACCTCGCTGGCGTAGGCCTCGCCCTCGTTGCGGAAGCGGTCGCGGTCGGCGCTGGCGCGCACCGCGTCGTTGAACGCGGCCTGCACCTGCTCGGGCACCTGCACGCTCTGGATGTTGACGTTGGTGATCAGGATGCCCGCGCGCAGCCGGTCGACCTGGGCCTGCACCGATTGCATGATGTCGGTGGCGATCGCATCGCGCGCGGCGTAGAGCACCGAGTCGACCTCGCTGCGCCCGACGATCTCGCGCACCGCCGACTGCGCCGCCAGCACGACGGCCTGGTCGGGGTCGCGGTTCTCGAACAGGAAGGCCCGCGAGTCGCTGAGCCGGTACTGCACCGAGAAGCGGATGTCGACGATGTTCTCGTCCTGCGTCAGCATCGCCGACTCGCGCAGCCCGGTCGCCGGGTGCACCACGTTGCGGCCGATCTCGACCGAGCGCAACTGCGTGAACGGCACGATCTCGTGGCCCTGGAACGGGTACGGCAGCCGCCACTGGATGCCGGCATCGACCGTCGTGCTGTAGCGCCCGAAGGTCGTGACCACCGCCTGGTGGCCTTCCTGGACGATGTAGATGCCACTGCCCATCCAGATCAGCGCGGCGACGCCGACGATCAGGCCGGCGCCGACACCCGCGTTCTTCATGTCGGGCGGCTGGAAGCTGGGCCGCCCGAACGGCCCGCCGCCCCTGCCACCGCCACCGCCACCGCCACCGCCATCGTCGCCGATGGGTTCGTCGGGGCGACGCCCCTTGTTGCCGCCGAACAGGTTGGTCAGCTTGCCGTTGAAGTCCTTCCACAGCTCGTCGAGGTCGGGCGGACCGTCCTTGCGGCCGCCGTTGCTCAGCACCAGCGTGTCGGCGGCGGGCGACGAGGTCGCCGTGCGCCGGCGCGCACGCCATGCGCCGCGCACCAGGGCGCCGGCCGCGGCGGCAACCTCACGCAGCCGCGTGCTCAGCGGCGGCCTGTCAGTGTGTAGCGGGTAGATGTTCATGCTTGACTCTCGGCATCTGTGCGTCCCGACATGCGGGCGGAATCCCCGTCCGCAAGGGTCGCGGTATCGATCGGCACGGGGTCTGCGAACCGGCTTGCCATCAGCTGCCGCAACTCGACCAGCCCGCTGCCCTCGACGGCGCTGACGAATACGCGTGGCGTGCGCCGCCCGCCTTCGCGCTCGACCTCGTCGACGGCCAGGCGCGGCTGCTGCGTCGGCGCCAGCAGGTCGGTCTTGTTGAAGACCTGGATCTGCGCGATGTCGCCGGCACCGATCTCGGCGAGCACGCGCTCGACCTCGGCGATCTGCTCGTCGCGCGTCGGGCTGGCGGCGTCGACCACATGCAGCAGCAGGTCGGCCTCGACGGCCTCCTGCAGCGTGGCCTGGAAGGCCTCGACCAGCTTGTGCGGCAGGTCGCGGATGAAGCCCACCGTGTCCGACAGCGTCACCGGCCGGCCGCGCCCGCCGTCGGGCAGCGGCAGGTACAGCGCACGCACGGTCGGGTCCAGTGTCGCGAAGAGCTGGTCGGCGGCGTAGCTGCGGGCCTTGGTCAGCGCGTTGAACAGCGTCGACTTGCCGGCGTTGGTGTAGCCGACCAGCGCGATGCGGCCGGTGCCGCTGCGCACGCGCGCGCGGCGCTGCGTCTGGCGCTGGCGCTTGACACGGTCGAGACGGGTCTTGGCGCTGCGGATGCGCTCGCCGATCATGCGGCGGTCGAGCTCGATCTGCGTCTCGCCCGGACCGCCGCGCGTGCCGATGCCGCCGCGCTGGCGCTCGAGGTGGCTCCAGCGCCGCACCAGCCGCGTCGACAGGTACTGCAGCCGGGCCAGCTCGACCTGCAGCTTGCCTTCGTGGCTGCGCGCGCGATCGGCGAAGATCTCGAGGATCAGCGCGGTGCGGTCGGCCACCGGCACGCCGAGGTGGCGCTCCAGGTTGCGCTGCTGCACCGGCGACAGCGCCTGGTCGAAGATCACGCCATGCGCCTGGTGCTGCTCGACCAGCCCCTTGATCTCGTCGGCCTTGCCGCTGCCGACGAACAGCGCGGCGTCGGGTGCCTTGCGGCGCGCCGTCACGCGCGCGACGACATCGTCACCGGCGGACTGCGCGAGCAGGGCCAGTTCGTCGAGCGTGGGGTCGAACGACGTGCCGGCCAGCTCGACGCCGACCAGCACCGCACGTGCAGCCGCCTCGGGCAGCGCGGCGGGACGCTGCGGCGCGGTCAAGGTGTCGGTGACGGGCAAGGACGCACGCGGGTGGCGCGGCTCAAGCGACGCCACCCGTGTCCTGGGCGGGGAAACTGACGGCACGGCCGGGCACGACCGTCGAGATCGCGTGCTTGTACACCATCTGCGTGACGGTATTGCGCAGCAGCACGACGTACTGGTCGAACGATTCGATCTGGCCTTGCAGCTTGATGCCGTTGACGAGATAGATCGACACCGGCACATGCTCCTTGCGCAGCAGGTTCAGAAACGGGTCTTGCAAGAGCTGGCCTTTGTTGCTCACGATATGCTTTCGTGTTGGTCTGGCGACGGACGGCACCTTATCACAGCGGCGTCGGTGGCGAGGCCCTCGCCATCGAAGCCCGCATCGCTTAGGTACCGGCTTCGGCGTAGGGGTTCCGTGCCGAACGCAATTCGATGCGCAAGGGCGTGCCGACCAGCCCGAAGTGCTCGCGGATGCGGCCCTCGAGGTAGCGCTTGTAGGCCGCGCCGACATGCTCGAGCGAGCTGCCGTGGATGACGACCACCGGCGGGTTCATGCCGCCCTGGTGCGCATAGCGCAGCTTGGGCCGGAAATGCCCGGCGCGCGGCGGCGCCTGGTGGGCCACCGCGTCGAGCACCAGCCGGGTCAGCACCGGCGTGGGCAGCTTGCGGGTGGCCGAGGCATGCGCATCACCGATGGCCGTCCACAGCGGCCCCAGGCCCTGGCGCTTCAGCGCCGAGATCGGCACGCGCGGCGCATGCCGCAGGAAGGCCAGCCGCAGCGCGAGCGAACGCTCGAACTGCTCGCGCTGGTAGCGGTCGACGGCGTCCCACTTGTTGATCGCGACGACCACCGCCCGCCCGGCCTCGACGATGTAGCCGGCGATGTGCGCGTCCTGGTCACCCACGCCCTGGGTCGCGTCGAGCAGCAGCACGACCACGTTCGCGTGCGCGATCGCCTGCAGCGTCTTGACGACCGAGAATTTTTCGACCGCCTCGAACACCCGCCCCTTGCGGCGCAGGCCGGCGGTGTCGATCAGCTCGTAGCGGCGGCCGGCGCGCTCGAACGGCACGCGGATCGCGTCGCGCGTCGTGCCCGGCTGGTCGAAGGCCACCAGCCGGTCCTCGCCGAGCCAGGCGTTGATCAGCGTGCTCTTGCCGACGTTGGGCCGGCCGGCGACGGCCAGCCGCACCGGCCGCAGCGCGTCGTCGTCGCAGGCGTCGACGGCGGCCTCCTCGGCGGCCGGCGGCAGGCGCTCGAGGACGGCCGCCATCAGGCTGCGCACGCCCTGCCCGTGCGCGGCCGACACCGGGTGCGGCTCGCCGACGCCGAGTTCGTGAAACTCGGCCAGCAGCGGCGAGTCGCTCATGCCCTCGGCCTTGTTGACCGCCAGCACCAGCGGCTTGCCGCTCTGGCGCAGGAAGGCGGCGATGTCGTGGTCCTGCGCCGAGAGCCCGCCGCGCAGGTCGACGACCAGGACCACCACATCGGCCTCGGCGACGGCCTGCTTCGTCTGACGCGCCATCGCCGCGACGATGCCGCTGGGCTTCTGCGGCTCGAAGCCGCCGGTGTCGACGACGATCAGCTCGCGCCCGTCGAAGCGCGCATCGCCGTAGTGGCGGTCGCGGGTGAGCCCGGGCAGGTCGGCGACGATCGCGTCGCGCGTGCCGGTGATGCGATTGAACAGCGTCGATTTGCCGACGTTGGTGCGCCCGACCAGGGCGACGACCGGCTTCATGGCCACCCCTCGCGCCGCCGTGGCCGCGCTCACTGCGGCCTGAAGGCGTGCACGCCGCCGCGGCGCGTGACCACCAGCAGCGTCGTGCCGGCCACTACCGGCGTGCCGACCACCGCCGAGCCGTCGGTCGGCAGACGCAGCAGCGGTTGGCCGCTGTCGACGGCCAGCCAGTGCAGCCAGCCTTCGCGGTCGCCGAAGACCACGGTCGGGCCGACCACCCGCGCACCGCTCAGCCCGCGGTGGGCAAAGCGCGGCGAGGTCCACAGCAGCTCGCCGTTGCTGGTGCGCCAGGCGGTGATGCGGTCGCTGGCGTCGGCGCCGAACAGGCGTTGCGCATCGCCGCCAATGGCCTGGGTGCCGCCCACCGGCCGGCTCCAGACCAGGCTGCCGCGGACGGCGTCGACGCAGCCGACGGCCTGCTGGAACGAGCGCGCGCAGACCAGCGCGCCGGCGCGCACGAGCGGGCCGACCAGGTCGGACAGGCGCTCGACCTCGTCGGTGCCGCGCGGCGTGGCCAGCGCCAGCTCCCAGCGTGGGCTGCCGCGCAGCGGGTCGAGCGCAGCCAGACGCGCGCCCTGCCCGACCAGCAAGGTGTCGCCGAAGGGCGCGACGACCCCTGCCTGCGCGAGCGTCAGCGGGTCGCCGGGGCGTTGCTGGCGCCACAGCAGACGGCCGTCGAGCGCGTCGAAGGCGTGCACCGAACGGTCGACGGCGAGCACGAAGACCCGCTCGCCGGCCACCAGCGGCGGCGCCGCGACCCGCGCAGGCAGGCGCTGGCGCCAGGCGATGCGCTCGCCGTCGAGGACGACCAGCTCGCTGTCGCGGGTGACGACCGCGCTGTGCCGGCCGTCGCTGCCAACCCCGGCCGTGACCGCCGCGCCGACGTCGACCCGCCACAGCAGCCGGCCGTCGTCGACCGCCAGCGCGGCCACGCTGGCGTCGCCGGCGACCAGGAAGCGGTCGGCCAGCACCGCCGGCACCAGCGGGAAGCCGACCTCGCCGATGCGCTGGGCCCAGACCTGGCGCCCGGCGATCTGCGCCTGCAGCGGCTCGAGCGGGGTCGGCGGCGGCCGCGAGCCGGTCGCGCAGGCGGCCAGCAGCAGGGCGGCCAGCGCGGCGGCGGCGGCCAGCCGCAGGCGCACGCTCATCGCGCCGCTCCGGCCGGTGCGGCGGCAGCGGCGGGCGCGGGCGCGCCACCGAGCGCGACCAGCTTGGCCTCGACGAGCTGGCGGTAATCAAGCTCGGGGCTCATCGCCGCCAGCGCAGCCTGGTAGGCCGCGCGCGCCTCATCGCGCCGGCCCAGCGCGAGCAGCGCGTCGCCGCGGCGGTCGGCGACCAGCGCGGCGAAGGCCGGCAAGGCGACCGCGTCGAGCACGCGCAGCGCGTCCTCGGCGCGGCCGTCGTCGAGCAGGACGCCGGCCAGCCGCAGCCGCGCGACCTCGCGCAGCTCGGCGATGCGGCCCTCGTCGGCGACCCATTGCAGCGCCGCGCGGGCGGCCTCGCGCTGCGGCTCGAGCTGGACCCGCGCGGCCACCAGCCCGCCCTTGGCGGCGTAGGCGGTGCGCGGGTACTGCGCGCGCAGGTCGGCAAACACCTGCGCGACGCGTGCGGTGTCGCCGGTGACGGCGGCGCGCTCGAGCGCATCGAACATCGCCGCGGCCTCGACCGCCTGGCTGCGCTTGTACCAGTCGAGCGCGCTCCAGGCGGCAAGGCCGCCGAGCACGGCGATCAGCACCCAGGTGATGAGGGTGCCGAAGCGGGTCCAGAACGACTTCAGCGCGTCGAGCTGTTCCTGCTGCTGCAGGTCGAGGGGGGAGGCCATGGGCTTGGGGTCCGCGTGGGGTCAGCGAGTGACGCGAGCCGGGCGGCTGGCGTCAAAGCATGGAATTATCGTCGAGCAGTTCGTGCGCCCAGTCGGCCACCGCGACCAGCGCGCGCGCGACCTGGGCACCGGCGCGCGCGCCATCGACCGCGCGCAGCGGCTTGAGGCCGACCTCGCCGCGCGCGAGCTCGTCCTCGCCGAAGACCAGCGCCCAGGCCGCGCCGCTGGCGTCGGCGCGGCGGAACTGCGACTTGAGGCTGCCCCAGCCGTCCTTGCCGCCGGCGTGCATCAGCACCGACACGCCGGCCGCACGCAGCGCCTCGACCACCGGCAGCGCGGCAGCCAGCGCGGCCGCCGAGGGCAGCACGGCGTACGCACGCGGCGCCGGCGGCGCCGGGGCGACGCCGGCCTCGGCCAGCAGCAGCAGCAGGCGCTCGACGCCCAGCGCCCAGCCGACCGCCGGCGCGGGCTTGCCGCCGAGCTGCTCGATCAGCGGGTCGTAGCGCCCGCCGCCGCAGACCGTGCCCTGCGCGCCGAGGCGGTCGGTGACCCACTCGAAGACCGTGAGGTTGTAGTAGTCCATGCCGCGCACCAGCCGCGGGTTGACGCGGTAGGCCACGCCATTGGCGTCGAGCAGCGCGCGCAGCGCGTCGAAGTGCGCGAGCGAGGCCGGCCCGAGGTGGTCGAGCAGCCGCGGCGCGGCCTCGATCAGCGGCTGCAGCGCCGGGTTCTTGCTGTCGAGGATGCGCAGCGGGTTGCTGTGCAGGCGGCGGCGCGCGTCCTCGTCGAGCAGCGCGTGGTGGGCCTCGAAATGCGCGACCAGCGCGGCGCGGTGCGCGCGCCGCTCGTCGATCTGGCCGAGGCTGTTGAGTTCGAGGCGCAGGTCGCGGCCCTCGACCAGGCCGAGCTCGCGCCAGAGCGCACGGCAGATCAGGATCAGCTCGGCGTCGACCTCGGGGCCGGGGTAGCCCAGGGCCTCGGCGCCGATCTGGTGGAACTGCCGGTAGCGGCCCTTCTGCGGGCGCTCGTGGCGAAACATCGGCCCGGCGTAGTACAGCCGGCGGCCGCCGTCGTGCAGCAGCGCGTGTTCGATCGTCGCGCGCACGACGCCGGCGGTGTTCTCCGGGCGCAGCGACAGCGCGTCACCGTTCATCGTGTCGACGAAGGAGTACATCTCCTTCTCGACGATGTCGGTGGCCTCGCCCAGCCCGCGCACGAACAGCGCGGTCGGCTCGACCAGCGGCGTGCGCACGTTCTGGTAGCCGTAGCGCGCCATCAGCCGGGCGAGCACGGCCTCGAGCCATTCCCAGCGCGCCGACTCCGGCGGCAGGATGTCGTTCATGCCCTTGACGGCTTGCAGCTTGTCCATGCGTGGTGGGTAGGCAGAGGTCGCGCCGTCGGCCCTCGCCGCCGCCGCCGGCGGCGCGGGGGGCGGTGGCACGGCGGTGGCTTCAGGCCCCGGGCGCCCGGGCGTCCTGCGCAGCGCCCCAGCGGCGCTCGATGTAGTCCTCGACGAGCTGCTGGAACTCGCGCGCGATGCCCTCGCCGCGCAAGGTCAGGGCCTTCTCGCCGTCGATGAAGACCGGCGCGGCCGGCGCCTCGCCGGTGCCGGGCAGGCTGATGCCGATGTCGGCATGCTTGCTCTCGCCGGGGCCGTTGACGATGCAGCCCATGACCGCCACCTTGAGCGACTCGACGCCGGGGTAACGCGTCTTCCACAGCGGCATCTGGGCGCGCAGGTAGCCGTCGATCTGCTGGGCCAGCTCCTGGAAGCTGGTGCTGGTCGTGCGCCCGCAGCCGGGGCAGGCGGCCACGCTGGGGTTGAAGGTACGCAAGCCGAGCGACTGCAGGATCTCGCGCGCGACGGCGACCTCCTGCGTGCGCGCCTCGCCCGGCTGCGGCGTCAGGCTGACGCGGATCGTATCGCCGATGCCCTCCTGCAGCAGCACGGCCAGCGCGGTGGCCGAGGCGACGATGCCCTTGACGCCCATGCCGGCCTCGGTCAGGCCCAGGTGCAGCGCGTGGTCGCAGCGGCGGGCGAGCGCGCGGTAGACGCTGATGAGGTCCTGCACGCCGCTGACCTTGCAGCTGATGACGATCTGGTCGGGGTCCATGCCCAGCTCGCGGGCAAAGGCCGCCGACGACAGCGCGCTGTGCACCAGCGCCTGGTACATCACCTGCTGCGTGTCCCACGGCCGCGCGCGCGCGGCGTTGGCGTCCATCAGCGCGGCGAGCAGCTCCTGGTCGAGGCTGCCCCAGTTGACGCCGATGCGCACGACCTTGTGGTGGCGCATCGCGGCCTCGATCATCTGGGCGAACTGGCGGTCCTTCTTGTCGCCCTTGCCGACGTTGCCGGGGTTGATGCGGTACTTGCTGAGCGCCTGCGCCATCGCCGGGTGGTCGGCGAGCAGGCGGTGGCCGTTGTAGTGGAAGTCGCCGACCAGCGGGACGTCGATGTCCATGCGGTCGAGCTGGTCGCGGATATGCGGCACCGCCTGCGCCGCCTCGGGCGTGTTGACGGTGATGCGCACGACCTCGGAGCCGGCCTGCGCGAGCTCCTTGACCTGGATCGCGGTGCCGATGACGTCGACGGTGTCGGTGTTGGTCATCGACTGCACGCGCACCGGTGCGTCGCCGCCGATCGTCACGACGCGGCTGCCCCAGACGACGCGGGCCTGGCGCGCACGGCGCGGCGCCGGCTGCGCGGCCGCGATCGGCTCGTCGTCCAGCGGCAGGCCGGACAGGGGGTTCGGGCGTTCGGCCATCGGGATTGCGCGGTTCATTCGAGGGTCAGGCGGGCGACGTTGTCGCGCGCCACGGCGACGAGGTCGACCGCACGCCCGCGAAAGCTCACCGTCGTCGACGTGGCGTTGCCGACGGTCAGCCGCAGCGGCAGGCCGCCGTCGAGGCTCAGGCTCTCGCCGGCCTGCAGCGTGCGCGCCAGCAGCACCCGCCCGCCACCGTCGCGGATCTCGACCCAGGAGGGCTCGCTCGCGCGCAGCCACAGCAGGGTCGCCGGCGCCGACTCGGCGTCGGCCGGTGGCGCCAGGTGCACGGTCTCGACGGCCGCGGGCGCAGCGCCCGCGGGCGCAGCCATGCCGGTGCCCACCGCGACCGGCGCCGCCGGCACGGGCGCCGGGCTGGCCCCGGCGGCCGGCGCCGGCGCCCCGGCGCTGCCGGACAGCTCGGCGGCCGGGCCACCGTTGACGGTGGGCGGCAGACCCGCGGGAATCAGGTAGACCAGCGCTGCCACCAGCAGCACCAGGGCGGGGGCCCAGACCGCCGGGCGTGCCCACCAGGCCGCAGCCACCGGATCGTCGCGCCCGGGGCGCCCGATGAACGGCGTGTTGAGCCCGCTGCCGATGCGCTCGAGGCGATGCGGGTCGGCCGCGGCCGGCAGCAGCGCCAGCACCGGCTGGGCATCGGTCTTCAGCGCCCGGCACATGGTCTGCGCCAGTGCGCGCGCGAAGGCGACGTCGGGCAGCTCGTCGAGCCGGTCGGCCTCGAGGGCTTCGAGCCGCTGCGGCGGGACCTTGATCGCCGCGGCCAGCGCCGCGATGTGCAGGCCCTGGCGCTCGCGCGCCGCGCGCAGCAGCGCGCCCGCACTGGCCGCAGCGCCCGGCGCTGCGGCCCCGCCCGTGGCCAGCGACTCACTCATCGAACTGCCGTCGCTCGAACGCCAGCGTCTCCGGCGACTGCGGGAACCGCCCGCGCAACTGGCGGCCGTAGTCGGCCACCGCCGCGGCGTTGCCGAGCCGGTGCTCGATGCGCGCGGCCAGCCACAGCGTCTGCGAGTTGGCCTGGTCGGGCTGCGCGTTGACCCGGTTGACGTAGAAGCGCGCGCGCTCGGCCTGGCCCAGGCGCAGCAGGACCTCGGAGAGGTTGACGGCGGTGGCCGCGTTGGCCGGATCGAGCTCGTAGGCGCGCGAGAGCGTGCGCTCGGCCAGCGCGAGGTTGCCCTCGCGCGCCTGGCAGACGCCGCGCGCGAGCAGGGTGCGCACGGTGCCGCGGTACTGCGGCTGCTCGAGCGCGCGCGCGAACAAGGCGTCGGCCTCGGCGTGGCGGCGGTGCTGGCACATCACCCAGGCCCAGTTGTGCATGGTGTCGCCATCGCGTGGCGCCAGCTCGAGCGCGCGCCGGAAGCTGTCCTCGGCCGCGCGCAGCTCGCCCATGCTGGCCAGCACGAGGCCGCGCAGGTTGAAGGCCTCGGGCAGGTCGGGTTGCGCGGCCATCACCAGGCGCAGCTCCTCGAGCGCGGTCTGGGCCTGGCCGCGCGCGAAGTACGCGGTGGCCAGCTCCAGCCGCACGCGCGCGCGCCGCTCGGCGTCGGTCATGTCGGCGGCCGTGCGTGGCAGCGCGCCCTCACCGGCGGCGCCGCCGCCCGGGCTTGCACAGCCGCCCAGCGCCAGCAGCAGCGCGGCCGCCAGCACCGCCGCAAGCGGCCAGCGCCAGACCGCCGGGCGGCCGCAATCGGGGGGGCACAGGCGGTCGTTCATGACAGGGGGTTCCTCACGGCGCCTGGCATCAGGCCCGCACGGCAGGGTGGGCGCCGACCCGCGGCGCACGCGACAGCCGCAGGTGCACGCGGGTGCGGTCCTGGACCTCGCCGGCGAGCTGGCCGCAGGCGGCGTCGATGTCGTCGCCGCGCGTGCGGCGGATCGTCGTGACGATGCCCGCCCGCTGCAGGATCGCGGCAAAGGCCAGCACGCGCTCGCGCGGCGAGCGGCGCAGGCCCGAGGCCGGGAACGGGTTGAACGGGATCAGGTTGAACTTGCACGGCACGCGGGCGTGCACCAGGCGCACCAGCGCATGGGCCTGGTCGTCGCTGTCGTTGACGCCGTCGAGCATGCAGTACTCGAAGGTGACGAAGTCGCGCGGCGCGCGCGCCAGGTAGCGCACGCAGGCGTCGAGCAGCGCGTCGATGCCGTCCTTGCGGTTGACCGGCACCAGCCGGTCGCGCAGCGCGTCGTCGGGCGCGTGCAGCGACACCGCCAGCGCCACCGGGCAGTCCTCGCGCAGGCGGTCGATCATCGCGACCATGCCCGAGGTCGAGACCGTCACGCGCCGGCGCGACAGGCCGTAGCCGTGGTCGTCGAGCATCACGCGCAGCGCCGGCACGACCGCCGCGTAGTTCTGCAGCGGCTCGCCCATGCCCATCAGCACGACGTTGTCGATCACGCGCTCGCCGGCCGCGGCACGCAGGCGGTGCTCGGCATGCCAGAGCTGGGCGACGATTTCGCCGGTGCCGAGGTTGCGGCTGAAGCCCTGGTGCCCGGTGCTGCAGAAGCGGCAGCCGACCGCGCAGCCGACCTGCGACGACACGCACAGCGTGCCGCGGTCGGCCTCGGGGATGTAGACCGTCTCGACGGCGTTGCCGCCGCCGACGTCGAACAGCCACTTGACGCTGCCGTCGGCCGAGCGGTGCTCGCCGACCACCGGCAGCGCGCGCACCTGGGCCGCGCCGGCGAGCTTGTCGCGCAGCGAGCGGGCGAGGTCGGACATCCGCGCAAAGTCCGACTCGCCCTTCTGGTGGATCCAGCGAAAGAGCTGGACCGCACGAAAGCGCTTCTCGCCCAGGCCCTCGCAGTACGCGGCCAGCGCGTCGAGATCGAAGTCGAGCAGGTTGACGGTCATCGCCCGCCTAGGGGTGTGCGCTTCAGCGGCTGTGGATCTGCATGCCGGGGAAGAAGAACGCAATCTCGACCGCCGCGGTCTCGGCCGCATCCGAGCCGTGCACCGCGTTGGCGTCGATGCCGTCGGCAAAGTCGGCGCGGATCGTGCCCGGCGCGGCCTTCTTCGGGTCGGTGGCGCCCATCAGCTCGCGGTTCTTCGCGATCGCATTGTCGCCCTCGAGCACCTGGACCATCACCGGGCCCGAGATCATGAAGCCGACCAGATCGCCGAAGAACGGGCGCGCCTTGTGCACCGCGTAGAAGGCCTCGGCCTCGGCGCGCGAGAGCTGCATCATGCGCGCGGCGACGATCTGGAGGCCGGCGCCCTCGAAGCGGGCATAGATCTGGCCGATCACGTTCTTCGCGACGGCGTCGGGCTTGATGATCGAAAGGGTGCGTTCGATAGCCATTGATTCTTCTCCGGGAACGGGAGTCTTGCAAAGCCTGTGATTCTAGTTGCTGGCCGAGGCGCTGCCCCGCTCAACGACCGCCGCGGCGGGGCCCGCCGCCGCGGCCACCGCCGGGACCACTGCCACCGCTACCGCCACCGCCGCCGCCGCGCCGGCCTTTGCGCTGCAAGGCATCGGCGCCGATGTAGCCCACCGAGGTCTGCATCGGGTCGGGCTGGCGGCCGCCGGCCGCGCCGGCAGCGCCGCCGCGGCCCGTCTGGGCCCGCGCGCCGCCCTTGGCGCCGCCCCCTCGGCGCCCGCCGGCGCCGGGCCCGCGCGACAGCGGCTCCTTCTTGACGAAGCGCTTGTCGTAGGTCTGCTGCAACGGGTTGGGGATCGGGCCGTTCTCGTCGATCTCGCGGCGCGGCGTGCGTTCGCGCTGCAGCGCGCGCTTGTCGTAGGTCTGCTGCAGCGGGTTGGGAATCGGGCCGTCCTCGTCGATCTCGCGGCGCGCCGCGTGCTCGCGCTGCAGCGCGCGCTGGTCGTAGGTCTGCTGCAGCGGGTTGGGGATCGGGCCGTCCTCGTCGCGCTCGACAACGGGAGCGCCGCCCGCCTCGCCCGGCGCGCCCCGGCCGCCGCCGGCACGCCGGCGACCCGGCGCGCCGCCCTTGCGGGGGGGGCGGCCCTCGCCCTCGCCCGGCTGCGCCGCAGCCGGCTGCGCCTGCCGGCGGATGGCGCGCAGGTCGGCGTCGCCGAGCTCGACCCAGGCCCCGCGGCGCAGCCCGCGCGGCAGCACGACGCTGCCGTAGCGGATGCGGATCAGCCGGCTGACGGTCAGCCCGACCGCGTCGAACAGGCGGCGCACCTCGCGGTTGCGGCCCTCGGTGATGACCACCCGGTACCAGTGGTTGAGGCCCTCGCCGCCGCCACCGTCGACGATCGCTTCGAAGCGTGCGGTCTGGCCGTCGATCCCGACGCCCTCGAGCAGGCGCTGGCGCGCCTCGTCGTCGAGGCGGCCGAGCACGCGCACCGCGTACTCGCGCTGCACGCCAAAGCGCGGGTGCATCAACTGGTTGGCCAGCTCGCCCGAGTTGGTGAACAGCAGCAGGCCCTCGGTGTTGATGTCGAGGCGGCCGACCGACTGCCACTTGCCCTGCGGCAGCCGCGGCAGGCGCCGGAAGACCGTCGGCCGCTGCTGCGGGTCGTCGTGGGTGACGATCTCGCCGGCGGGCTTGTGGTAGGCCAGCAGCCGCGCCGGCGGCGGCGCGATGCGCAGCCGCACCGGCTTGCCGTTGACCTTGACCTGGTCGCCGCGGCCGATGCGCTGGCCGGTGTGCGCGGGCTCGCCGTTGACGGTGATGCGGCCTTCGGCGATCAGTTGCTCCATCTCGCGGCGCGAGCCGACCCCGGCCTGCGCAAGCACCTTGTGCAGCTTCGGCGACTCGGGCTCCGGGGCCAGCACCCGTCGCGGCGCGACCGGCTCCCCGGCGGGCTCGGATTCGGCGTCGTAGGCGCCCGAGACGACCGCGCCGAAGACCTCGGCCGGGTCGGTGGCGACGACCGCCCCCGCCGCCAGCCCGGGCTCGCCGGCGTCGGTGCCGGCCGCGGCGGCGTCGCCACCGCCGTCCTCGCCTTCGGCCTCGACGCCAGCGCCCTCGCCGGCTGCCTCGGCGCCGGGCGCCGGCGCCGGGCCTGCGCCCTCGCGCCGGCCGCGGCCGCGCCGGCCACGCCGGCGGGCCCGGCTGCGTGCCGGGGTGGCGACTTCGGCGCCGTCCCCGTCGGCGCTGCCGGCAGGCGAAGGGGGCATCGGGACATCGGGGTCGGTCGCGTTCATGGCTGTGGCGGCTGGGGCTGCGGCGGGAGGTCGGACCCGGCAGCGGGCTGGGGGCCGGGGGGGGTGTCGGGCGGGGCTTCGGGTGCGGTGGCGGTCGCCGGCCCGGTCGGGCCGGCGCCGTCGGCGGGGTCGGTCGCGGCATCGAGCAGCGAGACCTGCACCGGCACCGCCTGCGGCGCGGGCAGCGGCGCGCCACCGTCGGGTGCGGGCAACTGGTCGAGGCGGGCGAGCCCGAGGTCGTCGAGAAACTGCCGCGTCGTCGCGTACAGCGCCGGTCGCCCGGGCGCGTCGCGGTGGCCGATGACGTCGATCCAGCCGCGCTCCTCGAGCTGGCGCACGATCTGGCTGCCGACGACCACGCCGCGGATGTCCTCGATGTCGCCGCGCGTGACCGGCTGCCGGTAGGCGATGATGGCCAGCGTCTCGAGCACCGCGCGCGAGTAGCGCGGCGGCTTCTCGGGGTGCAGCCGGTCGAGGTAGGCACGCATCTCGGGCCGGCTCTGGAAGCGCCAGCCCGAGGCCAGCGTGACCAGCTCGACGCCGCGCCCGCGCCAGTCGCGCGCCAGGTCGTCGAGCAGCGCGCGCAGCGTGTCGGGCCCGACCTCGTCGTCGAAGAGCTGGCGCAGTTCGCGCAGCGACAGCGGCTGCGGGGTGCAGAGCAAGGCGGTTTCGAGCACGCGCCTGGCGTCGTCGGTGTTCATCAGGGCTGGGTCGGGGTGGGCCGCAGCGGCGGCCGCTCGGGGCAGGATCGGTCGTTTCGGTACGGGCGCCGCATCGGCTGGCGGCGGGGGGCGCGGCCTGGGGCCGCGGCACAGGGCGCTGTTCACCGCGCCGGCCGCGTCAGACGCCAAAGCCGACGCAGCGCGCCACAGGTCTGGCCAGGGGGCCCAGGCCTGGACCGGCATGGCGGCGACGGACCGCGCGCTCACCCCCGTTGAGCGCGCATTGTAGCGAACGGGTCGCCCGGGCTCACCTGCTGCCAGGCCGGGGCCATGTCCGGCGGCAGCGGCTGCTCGAACTGCAGCCACCGCCCGCTGGCCGGGTGCGTCAGGCCCAGCCGGGCCGCGTGCAGCGCCTGCCGCGCCAGGCCCAGCAGCGGTGCACCGCCATAGAGCGCATCGGCCAGCAGCGGGTGCCCGCGGTGCGCGAGGTGCACGCGGATCTGGTGCGTGCGGCCGCTGTGCAGCCGGCACCACAGGGCGCTCGCGCCGTGCGCGCGTGCCAGCGGCGTGAAGTCGGTGCGCGCGGCTCGGCCCTGGGCGCTGACGGCCATCCGCACGCGCGAGCGCGGGTCGCGGCCGATCGGCGCCTCGACGCTGAACGGCGCGGCACCGACGTCGCCGTGGGCGAGCGCGCAGTATTCGCGGCGCAGCTCGCGTGCGGCGATCGCGCGTACCAGCGCGGTCATCGCCGGCAGCGTCTTGGCCACGACCATCAGGCCCGAGGTGTCCTTGTCGAGGCGGTGCACGATGCCCGCGCGCGGCAGCACCGCCGCACCGCCATGGTGGGCCAGCAGCGCGTTGAGCAGCGTGCCGCTCCAGTGGCCCGGCGCCGGGTGCACGACCAGCCCGGCGGGCTTGGCCAGCACCAGCAGGTGTTCGTCCTCGTGGACCCGGGCCAGCGCGATGGCCTGCGGCCGGAACGCACGGGCCTGCTCGGTCGGCACCAGCTCGACGGTCAGGCGCTGACCGGCGCGTACCGCGCGCGCGGCCAGCGTCGCGGGCTGGCCGTCGAGGCGCACGTGGCCGCGCCCGATCAGGCCCTGCAGGTGGCTGCGCGAGAACTCGGGCGCCAGCATGACCAGCGCCTTGTCCAGCCGCAGGCCGTGCAGCGCCGCGTCGACCGTGCGCTCGCGCGTCTCGGCGGCCGCGGCCGCATCGGGGTCTTCGGCGTCGTCGGCCGCGCCGTCTTCGGTCGCGTCGGGGTCGGGCAGCAGCGGACTGGGGTTCGGGGGCGCCATTACACTGCGCGCTGGTTGGATGAACGGCACGCCCGCCGGCGGCGTCGACGATGCAGATGGAACCCCGCAGCGGCACGCTGGCCGCGCTCAGAACCCTTGCCGCGCTGGTGCTGGTGGCCTTGCTGGCCGCGTGCGGCGCCACGCCCGGTGCACGCGACGACGGCCGCGGTGTCGAGGCATTGTATGCAGAGGCCCGCGAGGCGATGGCCGCCGGCAGTTGGGAGCGCGCGATCGCCACCCTCGAGCGCGTCGAAGGCCGCGCCGCCGGCACCCTGCTCGCGCAGCAGGCGCAGCTCGACCTCGCCTACGCGCGCTGGAAGTCCGGCGAACGCGCCCAGGCCATCGGCGGGCTCGACCGCTTCATCCGGCTGCACCCGTCGAGCCCGGCGCTGGACTACGCCTTGTACCTGCGCGGCCTGGTCAATTTCGTCGACGAACTGGGCCTGTTCGGCAACCTCGCCGGCCAGCGCCTGGCCGAGCGCGACCAGCAGGCGGCGCGTGAGGCGCACGAGTCGTTCCGGCAATTGATCGAGATGTTCCCGCAGTCGCGCTACGCCGAGGACGCGCGCGTGCGGATGGACTTCATCGTCAACCAGCTCGCCGAGGGCGAGGTCCACGTCGCGCGCTACTACTTCCGCCGCGGCGCCTACCTCGCCGCGGCCAACCGCGCGCAGTTTGCGATCCGCGAGTACCCGCAGACCCCGGCCATCGAAGAGGCGCTGTTCCTGCTGGTGCGCAGCTACGAGCGCTTGGGCCTGACCCCGCTGCGCGACGACGCCGAGCGCGTGCTGCGCGCCAACTTCCCGCACAGCCGCTGGCTGCGCGAGGGCGAGGCGGCCGCGCAGCGGCCGTGGTGGCGGCCGTGGTGAGGCCGCGCAGCCACCCGCGCGCGCTGCCACCCGGCTGACCCCCACTGCACCAGCGCAAGCGCACTACAACGCGCAGGAGCGAAAACCGCAGAAGCCGTGGTCGCGCGCCGGGTCGGCGTAGCGGCGCGCACGCGGGTGGCGCAGCGCCGGCGCCCCCAGCCAGGATGCGCCGCGCAGCACGCGCAGCCCCGCGGGCACCGGCGCGGCCAGCGCGCCCGGCGCGTACCCGGGGTACGGCCGCGCGCGGTCGGCAACCCACTCCCAGACCTCGCCCCAGACGAAGCCGCGCGCGCCCAGGCTGCACGCGGCGCGCTCCCACTCGGCCTCGGTCGGCAGCCGGCGCCCGGCCCAGCCGCACCAGGCTTGCGCCTCGTGGTACGTCACATGGCGCACCGGCTGCGCAGCCGGCGCATGCACCAGCCGGCCGCGCTCGCGCAGCACGACGCCGCGGCGCAGTTGCTCGACGTAGCGCGGCACGCGCGCGCCGCGCCCGGCCTGCAGCCAGGCCCAGCCCTCGTCGCTCCACCAGCGGTGCTCGTCGTAGCCGCCGTCGGCGACGAATTCGGCGTACTGCGCCCAGACCACCGGCCGCGCGTCGATCTCGCCCTCGGGCAGCGCGAGCTCGTGGGCCCATTTCTCGGCCTCGGGCACGAAGCCGCCGCGCCCGCTGCCCAGCCGCCAGCGCCCCGCGGGCAGGGCCAGCGGCGCGCGCGTGGCCAGCGCCGGCGCATCGGGCCACAGGCCCTCGAGCAGCGGCGCAGGCAGGTCGAGCGCCTGCGCGAGTTCGGCCCAGGCCTCGGCCAGGCGCAGCTCGTGCCACAGCGCGGCGCGAAAGAAGTGCAGCGCGTCGTCGCCGTCGCCGGCCTGGGCGAGCAGGCCCAGCGTGGTCTCGACGCTGGCCATCAGCCAGGCGCGCAGTTCGTCGCCTTGCGGCAGGTCCAGGCGCCAGCGCTCGGCGCGCCGGCTGGCCTGCGGGTGCCACCAGCGGTCGGCCGCCGGCTCGATCGAGGCCAGCCGCGGCGAGCGCGGGTCGGCCGTGTCGCCACGCGCGCGCTGCACATGGCGCGCGATCCACCAGTCCTGGAACCAGCCGGCATGCCCGGCCAGCCAGGCCGGCGGGCTGAAGCGCCCGGCATCCGCCGGCGTCTGCACCGGCACCGACTCGAACACCGCGAGCCAGCGCAGCGTGCGGTTGCGCGCCTGCATCAGCGCCAGCGACAGCGCGTCGGCGCCGCCGTGGCGCAGCACGGCGACCGGATCCTCGGCGGTGCGCACGACGGTCATCGGCCGCAAGCTTAGCGACAACCCGGGGTTGTCGCCGCCGGGACAAAACCCAGGCGAACGATCGTGCTAAAAACGGCGTTGCCCGGCCACCGCCGCAAGGACAGTGCATGGACCTGAACTTCACCGCGCAGGAACTGGCGTTCCGCCAGGAGGTGCGCGCCTGGGTGCGCGAGCACCTGCCGCCCGACATCAGCCACAAGGTGCACCAGGCGCTGCGCCTGACGCGCGACGACATGCAGCGCTGGGCGCGCATCCTGGGCCGGCAGGGCTGGCTCGGCTGGGGCTGGCCCAAGGCCTTCGGCGGCCCGGGCTGGAACGCCGTGCAGAAGCACCTGTTCGAGGAGGAATGCGCGCTGGCCGGCGCGCCGCGCGTCGTGCCGTTCGGGCCGATCATGGTCGCGCCGGTCATCATGGCCTTCGGCACGCCCGAGCAGCAGCGGCGCTTCCTGCCCGGCATCGCCAGCGGCGACGTCTGGTGGAGCCAGGGCTACAGCGAGCCCGGCGCCGGCTCGGACCTGGCCGGCCTGAAGACCCGCGCCGAGCGCCGCGGCGACAAGTACGTCGTCAACGGCCAGAAGGCCTGGACCACGCTGGGCCAGCATGGCGACTGGATCTTCTGCCTGGTGCGCACCAGCAACGAGGGCAAGCCGCAGACGGGCATCAGCTTCCTGCTGATCGACATGAAGAGCCCGGGCGTGACGGTCAAGCCGGTGGTCCTGCTCGACGGCGAACCCGAGGTCAACGAGGTCTTCTTCGACGACGTCGAGGTGCCCGTCGAGAACCTCGTCGGCGAGGAGAACAAGGGCTGGACCTACGCCAAGTTCCTGCTCGCGCACGAGCGCACCAACATCGCCGACGTCAACCGCGCCAAGCGCGAGCTCGAACGCCTCAAGCGCATCGCCCACGCCGAGGGCGTCTGGAACGACACACGCTTTCGCGACCAGATCGCGCTGCTCGAGGTCGACATCGTCGCCCTCGAGATGCTGGTGCTGCGCGCGCTCTCGGCCGAGAAGAGCGGCAAGCAGAGCCTCGACATCGCCGGGCTGCTCAAGATCCGCGGCAGCGAGATCCAGCAGCGCTACACCGAGCTGATGATGCTCGCCGCCGGCCCCTACGCGCTGCCGTGCATCCGCGAGGCGCTGGACGCCGGCTGGCAGGGCGAGCCGGCGCTGGGCGGGCTGTGGCCCGGCGGTGCCGTGCACTGCGCACCGCTGGCCGCGCACTACTTCAACTACCGCAAGACGACGATCTACGGCGGGTCCAACGAAGTGCAGCGCAATATCGTCGCGCAGACCGTGCTCGGGAGCTGACCATGGACTTCGACTTCACCGACGAACAGAACGCGCTGCGCGAGGCCGTCGCGCGCTGGGTCGACAAGGCCTTCCCCTTCGAGCGCCGGCACGCGATCGCCAAGGCCGGCGGGCACACGCGCGAGGTCTGGGGCGAGCTCGCCGGGCTCGGGCTGGCCGGGCTGGCCGTCGACGAGCGCCACGGCGGCCTGGGCTACGGCGCGGTCGAGGCGATGGTCGTGATGGAGGAACTCGGCCGCGGGCTGGTCAACGCGCCGTACGCGCAGGGCGCGCTGGTCGCCCCGGCGCTGCTCGCGCCGGCGGCCAGCGCCGCCGGCGCGGCCTGGCTGCCCAAGATCGCCGACGGCTCGGCGCTGGTCGTGCTCGCGCACCAGGAGCGCGGCGCGCGCTACCGCCTCGACGAAGTCACCACCCGCGCGAGCGAGGCCGCCGGCGGCTGGACGCTCGCCGGCACCAAGGGCATCGTGCCGGCCGGCGACGAGGCCGACGCCTACCTGGTGCCGGCGCGCAGTGGCCGCGGCGTGCACCTGTTCCTCGTCGCCCGCGACGCGCCCGGGCTGACGCTGCGCGGCTACCCGACGCAGGACGGCGCCCGCGCGGCCGAGCTGACGCTGGCCGCGGCGCCGGCCACGCTGGCCGACCCCGATGGCACCGCCGCGCTCGAGCGTGGCGTCGACGTCGGCATCGCCGCGGCCTGCGCCGAGGGCGTCGGGCTGATGGAGCGGCTCACCGCACTCACCGTCGAGTACATGAACACGCGGCGCCAGTTCGGCGTGCCGATCGCCAGCTTCCAGGCGCTGCGCCACCGCATCGCCGACGTCAAGATGCAGCTCGAGCTGACCCGCTCGATGAGCTACTACGCCACGCTCAGGCTCGGCGACGCGCCGGCGGTGCGGCGGCGCGCGCTGGCGCAGGCCAAGGTCCAGCTCGGCCTGAGCCTGCGCTACGTCGGCCAGCAGTGCATCCAGTTGCACGGCGGCATCGGCATCACCGACGAATACCTCGCCAGCCACTGCTTCAAGCGGCTGACCGCGCTCGAACTGAGCTTTGGCGACACCCTGCACCAGCTCGGCGAGGTCAGTGCGCGCATGGGCGAGACGGCCGGCGTGTTTGCGTGATTCCCATCTGCCCGGCGCGCTGCGCGCTGACGCAGAATCGGTGCTGACGCCGCGCCCGCGCGCGGCATCAGCCACCCGTGATCACTGCCGCCGCCCCGCTCGACCGCATCGCACTCGACACCCTGACCGACCTCGTGCGGCCCGGCGTCGCGGTGCCGTTCAGCCTCTACGACGCGCAGGGCCGGCTGCTGCTCGGCGAAGGACAGGTGCTGGCCAGCGAGCGCCAGGTGGAGCAATTGCAGGAGCGCGGCGCCTGGGCACACCGCATCGAAGTCCTCGCGGTCCGCGCGCGGGCGACGCCCGCAGCAAAGCCGGCGCCGCTGACGCTCTACGACTGCTGGGAGCGGCTGGTCTGGGAGCTCGACGAAGCCCTGCAACGCCTGGCCCGGCGCCAGGCCACGCCGGCCGAGCTCGGCGCGCTGTGGCAGCGCGCGCAGGCCCTGCTCGAGCGCGATGCCGACGTCGCGCTGTTCATGGCGGTGCGCCAGGACGACCGCCGCTTCGCGCTGTACGCGCTGACGCATTCGCTGCACACCGCGGTGCTGGCCGTGCTGGCGGCGCGCCAGCTCGGCTGGGACACGGCACGCCAGCAGTCGCTGGCCTGCGCCGGGCTGACGATGAATGCCGCGATGCTGCGCCTGCAGGCGCAACTGGCCGAGCAGGCCGAGCCACCCAACATGCGCCAGCGCGAAGCCATCGCCGAGCATCCGCTGGCCGCAGCGCAACTGCTGCGCGACGTCGGTGTGGCCGACGCCGCCTGGCTGACCGCCGTCGAGCAGCACCACGAGGAGCCCGGCGGCGGCGGCTATCCGCGCAGGCTGCCCGCCCCCGATGAGGCCGCGCAACTGCTGCGGCTGACCGACATGCTGATGGCCAAGATCACGCCGCGCGCGCACCGCCCGGCGCTGACGCCGCGGCTGGCCGCGCGCGACGTCTTCCTGGCCGACCCCGGCAAACTGCTGGCCACCGCGATGGTGCGCGTGCTCGGCCTGTACCCGCCGGGCAGCATCGTCCAGCTCGCCAGCGGCGAGACCGCCGTCGTCAGCCGCCGCGCCGATGCCGGCCGCGGACCCTGGGTGCAGGTGCTGGCCGTCGGCGGCGCCGGGCGCAGCGTCGACACTGCCGAGCCTGGCCAGGCCATCGCGCAGGGCGTGGCGATGCCCGCCGGCATCGCCCGCATCTACCCCGAGCAGGTCTACGGCCTGATCCTGGCCGACCCGACCGGGGGGCAGCCCGCATGAACCCCGGCAGCGGCAGCCACGGCGCGATCACCGACGTCGCCGGCCTGCGCGTGGGCCACCACACCGACGCGCGCCGGCCGACCGGCTGCACCGTCGTGCTCTGCGAAGCCGGCGCGACCTGCGGCGTCGACGTGCGCGGCGCCGCCCCCGGCACCCGCGAGACCGACCTGCTGCGCCCCGAGAATCTCGTCGAGCAGGTCCACGCGGTCGTGCTCGCCGGCGGCAGCGCCTTCGGGCTCGACGCCGCCAGCGGCGTCATGCGCTGGCTCGACGAGCGCGGCCACGGCTTTGCGCTCGGCAACGCGCGCGTGCCGATCGTGCCGGCGGCCGTGCTGTTTGACCTCTGGCTCGGCGACCCGCGCATCCGCCCCGACGCCGAGGCCGGCTACGCGGCCTGCCAGGCCGCGACAGCGCAGCCGCCGGCGCAGGGCAACGTCGGCGCCGGCGCCGGGGCGACGGTCGGCAAGCTCTGGGGCCCGGCGCGCGCAATGAAGGGCGGGCTCGGCAGCGCCTCGCTGCGCGCGGCCGGGTTTACCGTCGGCGCGCTGGTCGCCGTCAACGCCATCGGCGACGTCGTCGACCCCGCCACCGGCGACCCGCTGGCCGGCGCGCGCAGCGCCGACGGCCGCCACCTGCTGCGCAGCGCCGACGCGCTGCGCCGCGGCGACTGGCCGGCGGCGCCGCTGCGCCCCGGGCTGGCGACGACGATCGGTGTGGTCGCCACCGACGCCCGGCTGAACAAGGCCCAGGCCCTGCGCCTCGCGACCATGGCCCACGACGGCCTGGCGCGCTGCATCCAGCCCTGCCACACCGCGACCGACGGCGACACCCTGTTCGCGCTGGCCACCGGCCGCATCGACACCCCGGCGCCGGTCTCGCTGCTCGGCGCGCTGGCCGCCGACGCCCTCACCCAGGCCGTGCTCAACGCCGTGCGCCACGCCGTCGGCCTGCCCGGCCTGCCGGCCGAGCGCGACTTCGGCGGGCCGCTGTAGCCGCGCCCCGCCGCCGCGTCGACCCGACCCGCGGCGCAGCGGCAAGACCCCGACGGCCGGCGCAGAGCGTCATGTCACCATCCACCCGTTCACCGACTTGAACGGCCGGGCGATGAGGCGATGGGTCGCGGAGCCAACCCGGCGAAGCTCATCCTCGGTTTGACGGCGGCTGCGGTTGTTCTACCGACGCGGCGTGTACAAGATTTTGTACACGTGACTTCGACGACGGACGACAAGGAGATCCGTTTGGTGGGCTCGTCGCACACCGACCTGCCGGCGTCCCCGAAGCCGCCTCGGCGCGAGGCGGGGTTCCAGCTCGGCCGGGTGCAGGCCGGACTCGATCCGACGGACTGGAAGCCGGTCGACGAGGCCGGCGCCGGCACGCGCGAGGTGCGCATCAGCGACGCCAAGGGCATCTTCCGCGTGATCCTAGTTCATCGCGTCGATCATCACCTGCCCGAAACCCGAGCAGGAAACCTGTGTCGCGCCTTCCATCAGGCGCGCGAAGTCGTAGGTCACCTTCTTGCCGAGGATGGCCCGCTCCATGCTGGCGATGATCAGGTCGGCGGCCTCGGTCCAGCCCATGTGGCGCAGCATCATCTCGGCGCTGAGGATCTCGGAACCCGGGTTCACGTAGTCCTTGCCGGCGTACTTGGGCGCCGTGCCGTGCGTGGCTTCGAACATGGCCACGCTGTCGGAGAGGTTGGCACCCGGGGCGATGCCGATGCCGCCGACCTGCGCGGCCAGGGCGTCGCTGACGTAGTCGCCGTTGAGGTTGAGCGTGGCGATCACCGAGTACTCGGCCGGGCGCAGCAGGATCTGCTGCAGGAAGGCGTCGGCGATGCTGTCCTTGATGACGATGTCCTTGCCGGTCTTCGGGTTGCGAAACCGGCACCACGGGCCGCCGTCGATCTCGACCGCGCCGAACTCGCGCCTGGCCAGCGCGTAGCTCCAGTCGCGAAAGCCGCCCTCGGTGAACTTCATGATGTTGCCCTTGTGCACGATGGTCACGCTGGGCTTGTCGTTGTCGATGGCGTACTGGATGGCCTTGCGCACCAGCCGCTCGGTGCCCTCGATCGACACCGGCTTGATGCCGATGCCGCTGGTCTCGGGGAAGCGGATCTTGGTCACGCCCAGTTCCTCGACGAGGAACCTGATGAGCTTGCGCGCCTTCGGGCTGCGCGCCTCGTACTCGATGCCGGCGTAGATGTCCTCGCTGTTCTCGCGAAAGATGACCATGTCGGTCCTGTCGGGGGCCTTCAGCGGGCTGGGCACGCCCTTGAAGTAGCGCACCGGGCGCAGGCAGACGTAGAGGTCGAGCTCCTGGCGCAGCGCGACGTTGAGACTGCGGATGCCGCCGCCGACTGGCGTGGTGAGCGGGCCCTTGATGCTGACGACGTAGTCGCGCACGGCGTGCAGCGTCTCCTCGGGCAGCCAGACGTCGGGGCCGTAGACGCGGGTGCTCTTCTCGCCGGCGTAGACCTCCATCCAGTGGATCCTGCGCCGGCCGCCGTAGCTGCGGGCGACCGCAGCGTCGACCACCTTCAGCATCACCGGGGTGATGTCGACACCGGTGCCGTCGCCTTCGATGTAGGGGATGATCGGCTCATCGGGCACCTCGAGCGAGTAGTCCGCGTTGACGGTGATCTTCCGCCCGCTCGCCGGGACCTGGATGTGCTGATACAGGGACATGAAAGCGCTCTCCGTGGGGTCGTCTGGCCGCGCCCTCGGCGCGGGGCCGCGGCATTCTAGGGCGGTGACTGTCGGCCGCCTGACGGCGCGCCGGCGCTCAGCCGAAGCAATAGGCGACGATGCGCGCGCCCAGGTCGTGGCTGAGCGCCCAGGCCGAGACCCCGGCCAGCATCAGCCCGGCCAGCCGCACGGCGCCGCCGCGGGCCAGCCAGCCGCCGCCCGGAGCGCCGACGCGCCACCACAGCGTCGGGCCGATCCACAAGCCCAGCGTGGTGCCGAGCGCGAAGGCGGCCATGATCGCCGCGCCGCCGACCGGGGTGTTGGCCAGCGCGGCCATGACCAGCGCCGAGTGCAGCAGCCCGCACGGCAGGCCCAGCCAAAGCGCCCCGGCGGCAGCGGCCTTGGCCGGCCCGGCAGCGGCGCCGGCGACCGTGGCCACGGCCGGCCCGCCGCCCGCAGCCAGCCGCAGCACGGCCACCGGCTGCGGCGCACCGGGCGCGGTCGCCAGCTTCGCACCGGCGAGCTCGCGCGCCGGCCCCCGGCCGAGGTTCTCGAGGAAGGCGGGCTGGCGCCCGGTCCACAGCAGCCACACGCCCAGGCCCAGCGCCGCGACATGGACCAGGGTCCACAGCGGCCGCAACGATGGCGACCACGCCGCCAGCGCGGCCAGCGCACCGACGCCGCCGGCAACCACCGCCCCGCCGGCGGCGTAGCCGATCAGCCGCCCGGCGTGCAGGCCCAGCAGCGCGGCCTGCGGCCGCTGGCCGCCGCAGCGCCCGGCAATCGCCGTGCAGGCCGCGCCGCACATCGCCACGCAGTGCGGCGAGCCGGCCAGGCCCATCAGGAGCGCGCTGAATGCGAGGGCGAGATCCACGGCTCAGATGATGCGCGAAAACCGCTCGCGGTTGCGGTCGGCCTGCAGATAGCGGTCGAAGACCAGGGCCACGGCGCGCACGAAGTACCAGCCCAGCGGGGTGACCGCTATGCCCTGCGGCTCGAGCCGCACCAGGCCCAGTTCGGCCAGGCCCTGCAGCTCGGCGAGCTCGGCGGCGAAATACGCCGGCACGCTGATCAGGTGGGCGAGCTCGATCGACTCGTAGTCGAGCCGGCCCTGGCACATCAGCGCCATGATGACCGCGCGGCGCACGAGGTCGTCGCGGCTGAGCGCGAGCCCGCGCTCGACGGCGAAACGGCGCTGGCGCATCGCGTCGTAGTAGGCATCGAGCGTCTTGGCGTTCTGGCTGTAGGTCGCACCGATGCGGCCGATCGCCGAGACACCGAGCCCGATCAGGTCGCAGTCGGGCTGCGTGCTGTAGCCCTGGAAGTTGCGGTGCAGCCGGCCCTGGCGCCTGGCCACCGCGAGCGCGTCGGTCGGCAGCGCGAAGTGGTCCATGCCGATGTAGCTGTAGCCCTGGGCCAGGAAGCCGTTGATTGCCGCATCGAGCATCGCGACGCGGTCGGCTGCCGGCGGCAGCTCGCGCGCGTCGATGCGCCGCTGCGGCTTGAAGCGCTGCGGCAGGTGCGCATAGGCGTAGAGCGCGATGCGGTCGGGGCGCAGCTCGCCGACCTGGGCGATCGTGCGCTGCAGCGACTGCGGCGTCTGCCGCGGCAGGCCGTAGATCAGGTCGACGTTGGTCGACTCGAAGCCCAGCGCGCGCGCGCTGGCCATCAGCGCGCGCACCGGCTCGAAGGGCTGGATGCGGTGCACCGCCTTCTGCACGTCGGGGTCGAAGTCCTGCACGCCGAAGCTGATGCGGTTGAAGCCCAGCGCGGCGAGCCGCTGCAGCCGGGCCGGGTCGACGGTGCGCGGGTCGACCTCGATCGAGACCTCGGCCCCCGGCGCGATGCGAAAGGCGCGCTGCAGCGAACGCAGCACGGCCGCCAGTTCGTCGTCGGCGAGGAAGGTCGGCGAGCCGCCGCCGAAGTGCAGTTGCGACACTGGCTGCCGCGTGCCCAGCGCCTGCGCGTGCAGGTCGATCTCGACGTCGAGCGCGGCGAGGTACTCGCCGGCCCGCTCGTGGTGGCGGGTGACGATCTTGTTGCAGGCACAGTAGTAGCAGACCGACTCGCAGAACGGCACATGGACGTAGACCGACAGCGGCGGCGAGCCGCCGACCATCGCCCCCTCGGCGCGCTGGCGCAGCGCCTGCGCGTAGGCGTCGGCGCCGAAGGCCTCGACGAAGCGGTCGGCCGTCGGGTACGAGGTATAGCGCGGGCCGGGGCGGTCGAGCCGGGCGATCAGCTCGGCGGTCAGCCGAGGTGGCGCAGCGGCCTCGGGCGCACTCTGCGCGGTCGGCGCCTTCTGGGCAATCATGGCGCGCACTGTGCCAAACGCCATCAACCAAGCGTTGACCCTGATCAAGACGTACCGAGGCCCTGCGTAAAAGGGCCGAGCGGCCGTTTGAGGCATATCATGGCGTCCGGTGGCAGCGTGCCGCCTTTCGAACCCGAACCAGCCATGACGACGTTGCCTCCGGTACGCTCCGATTCGTTCAAGGTCGCCTGCTCGAACTGCAATCTGCGCGAGCTGTGTCTGCCGGTGGGGCTCTCGCACGACGAGATGGGCCATCTCGACCGGTTGGTCGCCACCCGGCGCGGCATCGCGCGCGGTGACACGCTGTTTCGCAGCGGTGACAGCTTCCAGTCGCTCTACGCGGTGCGCACCGGATTCTTCAAGACCTGTGTGACGGCCGAAGACGGCCGCGACCAGGTCACCGGCTTCCAGATGGCCGGCGAGCTGCTCGGCCTCGACGGCATCAGCACCGACCGCCACAGCGTCGACGCGGTGGCGCTGGAGGACTCGCAGGTCTGCGTGATCCCCTATGGCGACCTGGAGGCGCTCTCGCGCGAGTTCACCGACCTGCAGCACCAGTTCCACCGCATCATGAGCCGCGAGATCGTGCGCGACCATGGCGTGATGCTGCTGCTGGGCAGCATGCGCGCCGAAGAGCGTCTGGCGGCCTTCCTGACCAACCTGACGCAACGCCTGAAGGCGCGCGGCTTCTCGGCCTCGTCGCTGATCCTGCGCATGACGCGCGAGGAGATCGGCAGCTACCTCGGGCTCAAGCTCGAGACGGTCAGCCGCACCTTCTCGAAGTTCCAGGACGAGGGCCTGCTCGAAGTCCGGCAGCGCCAGATCACGATCCTCGACCAGGCCGGCCTGCAGAAGATCGTCAACGGCACGGCCTGCTGAGGCCCGCCGCAGCCGCCACGGCGCTGCGACGTGTCGTCAGTCGCGCGGCGGCTGCGGCTTGGCCTTCATCTGCTCGATGTGGTACTGGCGGGCTTCGCGCGCAGGCACGAGGTGGTCGGGGTTCATGACGGCGCGGGCCATCTGTGCGCGGTCCTGCGGGCTGAGCGCCGGGTCCCGGTGCATGGCGGCGAGCACGACCATGCTCAGGCCCGCAACCACGACCACCGCCGGGCCACCGACGACCAGCCACATCACGCCCACGCGCCACCAGGGCTCGGGCTGGCTCTTGTCTGCGGGCTGGGTCATGGCGTGCTCTCCCTGCGGGTGAAACTGAAGTTGCGCATCGCTGTCGCTGGGCGTTGCCGGCCGGCTCGGCAGCACCGTGCTCAACGCGGCACGACGAAGGTCGATTGTTGCATCACCGCGGCTGCCGCGTCACCGTCGGCAGCGACCCTCTCGACGACGAAGACCAGCCGGTGCGAGCCCGGGCCCAGCGCCTGCGCAACCTCGGGCGGCACGCGCACGGCCAGCGGCACCCAGCGCAGCTCGACCGGGCCGAGGTCGGTGCGGCCGCGCAGGTCGACGACCGCGCCGTCGATGCCCTGCACGCGCACGGCGTAGCGCTGATCGCGCTCGGTGACGTTGCGGATCTGCAGGCGGTAGACGTTCTCGATGTGCCCGCGCTCGACCAGCCGGGCCAGCACCGCGCGGTCGCGCACGACGTCGATCGCGACCGGGCTGCGCGTGGCCAGGCTGTAGACCAGCGCCGAGACGACCAGCAGCAGCACCGCGCTGTAGACCAGCACCCGCGGGCGCAGCACGCGCTGCCACATCTGCTGCGGCGACCACTGCCCGGCCAGGCCGTTGAGCGTGGTGTAGCGCACCAGCCCGCGCGGGTAGTTCATCTTGTCCATCACGCTGTTGCAGACGTCGACGCAGGCCGCGCAGCCGATGCACTCGTACTGCTGACCCTTGCGGATGTCGATGCCGGTCGGGCAGACCTGCACGCACAGGTCGCAGTCGATGCAGTCGCCCAGGCCTGCGGCGCGCGGGTCGGCCTTGCGCGAGCGGCTGCCGCGCGGCTCGCCGCGGCGCTCGTCGTAGGTGATGATCAGCGTGTCGCGGTCGAACATCGCGCCCTGGAAGCGCGCGTACGGGCACATGTAGATGCAGACCTGCTCGCGCAGGAAGCCGGCGTTGCCGTAGGTCGCGAAGCCGTAGAACAACACCCAGAAGGTCTGCCAGGGACCGAGCTCGAAGGCGACGGTGGCCGGCACCAGTTCGCGGATCGGCGTGAAGTAGCCGACGAAGGTGATGCCGGTCCACAGCGCGATCGCCAGCCAGGCCGCGTGCTTGGCCGTGCCGCGCGCAACGCGCTCGGCGGTCCACGGCCCGGCATCGCGCTTCATGCGCGCCGCACGGTCGCCCTGGATGCGCCGCTCGACCCACATGAAGATCTCGGAGTAGACCGTCTGCGGGCAGGCATAGCCGCACCACAGGCGGCCGGCGACGGCGGTGAACAGGAACAGCGCGTAGGCGCTGATGATCAGCAGCGCCGTCAGGTAGATGAAGTCCTGCGGGTACAGGACCAGCCCGAACAGGAAGAAGCGCCGCGCCTCGAGGTCGAACAACACCGCCTGGCGGGCGTTCCACTCGAGCCAGGGCAGGCCGTAGAACAGCAACTGGGTGGCCCAGACCAGGGCCCAGCGCCAGCCGGCAAACCAGCCGCTGACCGCGCGCGCATAGATGCGCTTGCGCTTCTCGTAGAGCCAGACGTACTCGGCGCGCTCGGCGGCCGGCAGATCGCTGGCCCCGGTGGCAGCGGCGTCGGGGACGTTGGAAGCGGGGTCGGGGCTCAAAATGCAGACTGCTGCCCCGGCAGGCTGCGGCGCCTGCGCCGCAGCTGCCGGATCGGGGTCATCTTCGCTCGCTGCGGGATCAGCGCGGAGCGGTGGCCACGGCCGGCTGGCCCATGGTCATGACGTAGGCCGCCAGCACATGGATCTGCTCGGGCGTGAGCAGCCGCGACTGACCCGGCATCGCGTTCTGGATGCCCTCGTTGATTGCCCGCACGATCGCCGCCTCGCCCCAGCCGTGGACCCAGATGTCGTTGGTCAGGTCGGGCGCACCCATCGCCGCGATGCCCTTGCCGTCGGCGCCGTGGCAGGCCGCGCAACTGGCAAAGTTGCGCGCGCCGAGCTGGGCGTAGATCGAGTTGTGCGGGCTGCCCGAGAGGCTCAGCACGTAGTGCGCGAGGTTGCGCACGTCGTCGCCGGTGCCGACGGCCGCAGCCATCGGCGGCATGATGCCGGTGCGGCCGTTGGCGATGGTCTCCTTGATCGCGTCGTGGGCATGGCCCCAGGCCCATTCGGTGTCGGTCAGGTTGGGAAACCCGACGCTGCCGCGGCCGTCGGCGGCATGGCACTGCGCGCAGGTGTTGAGGAACAGGCGCTGCCCGATCTCCATGGCCTGCGGGTCCTTGGCGAGATCCTCGGCCGACATCGCCGCGTAGCGGGCAAGGACCGGCTGCATCGACTGCTCGACGCGCGCACGCTCGCGCTCGTACTGCCCGGTCGAAGTCCAGCCGAGCAGCCCTTGTGTGGCGGCCAGGCCCGGGTACAGCGCCAGGTAGATCGCGCCGAACACCACGGTGATGACGAACAGCCCCATCCACCAGACCGGCAGCGGGTTGTTCAGCTCGCGCAGGTCCTCGTCCCAGACATGGCCGGTGGTGTTGTCGTCGGCCATCTGGCGCCGGCGTGCGGCCACCAGCAGCAGCGCGATGCACGCGACCAGGCTCAGCACCGTCACCACGGCGACGAAGATGGCCCAGCCGGGGTGGAAGAAATCAGCCACGTCGACCTCCTGAGTTCGTGGTTTGGTCTTCGCCGGCCGCGTTGGGGGCGCCCGGCTCGGTGTCGATGAAAGGCAGTTGCGCGGCCGCGTCGTGCGCCGAGCGTTGCCGGGGGCTCCAGGCCCTGATGACCAGCACGATGAACAGCACCATCGTGACCACGGTCACCAGGCTGCGCCAATCGATGAAGTCCATGAGATCCTCCCAGGTGGTGTCAGCGCACTGCCGTGCCCAGCACCTGCAGGTAAGCGATGATCGCGTCCATCTCGGTCTTGCCGCGCACGTCCTGCGCCGACTGGGCGATCTGCTCGTCGGTGTAGGGCACGCCCAGGATCTGCAGCGCGCGCAGGCGCCGCGGCATCGACTCGGCGTCGACCGTCGCGGTGGCCAGCCAGGGGTAGGCCGGCATGTTCGAGTTGGGCAGCACCGAGCGCGGGTTCATCAGGTGCATGCGGTGCCACTCGTCGCTGTAGCGCCCGCCGACGCGGTGCAGGTCGGGGCCGGTGCGCTTGCTGCCCCACTGGAACGGGAAGTCGTAGACGAATTCGCCGGCCAGCGAGAAGTGACCGTAGCGCAGCGTCTCGGCCCGGAACGGCCGGATCATCTGCGAGTGGCAGGTGAAGCAGCCCTCGCGGATGTAGACGTCGCGCCCGGCGAGCTGCAGCGGCGTGTACGGCACCAGCCCGGGAACCGGCTGCGTCGTCGACATCTTGAAGAACAGCGGCACGATCTGGACCAGACCGCCGATCGAGATCGCGGCGACGATCAGCATGATCATCAGGAAGTTGCTGGTCTCGATCTTCTCGTGACCGCCCAGCTTGGTACGTTCAGCCATTTTGTGTCCTCTTGCTGTGCCGATCGGGCCGTCAGGCGTGCGCCGGGGCCGGTATCGGCGCCACGGCGGGCTTGCTGCTCTTGACCGTCATGACCACGTTCCAGGCCATCAGCAGCATGCCGGCGAAATACAGCAGGCCACCGCCGAGGCGGATCATGTAGAACGGGTACGACGCACGCACGCTCTCGGAGAAGGTGTAGACCAGCGTGCCGTCGGGGTGCACGGCGCGCCACATCAGGCCCTGCATGACGCCGGCGATCCACATCGCGGCGATGTAGAGCACGATGCCGATGGTCGCGATCCAGAAGTGCAGCTCGATGGCCTTGGTGCTGTACATGCTCTTGCGGCCGTACATGCGCGGGATCAGGTGGTACATCGCGCCCATCGTGATCAGGCCGACCCAGCCCAGCGCGCCGCTGTGCACGTGGCCGATCGTCCAGTCGGTGTAGTGCGACAGCGCGTTGACGGTCTTGATCGACATCATCGGGCCTTCGAAGGTCGACATGCCGTAGAAGGCCAGCGAGACGATCAGGAACTTCAGCACCGCGTCGTCACGCAGCTTGTGCCAGGCGCCCGACAGCGTCATGATGCCGTTGATCATGCCGCCCCAGCTCGGCGCGAGCAGGATCAGCGAGAAGACCATGCCCAGCGACTGCACCCAGTCGGGCAGCGCGGTGTAGTGCAGGTGGTGCGGGCCGGCCCACATGTAGGTGAAGATCAGCGCCCAGAAGTGCACGATCGACAGGCGGTAGCTGTAGATCGGGCGCTCGGCCTGCTTCGGGATGTAGTAGTACATGATCCCGAGGAAGCCCGCGGTCAGGAAGAAGCCCACCGCGTTGTGGCCGTACCACCACTGGATCATGGCGTCCTGCACGCCCGAGAACATCGAGTAGCTGTGCATGAAGCCCCAGGGCATGGCCATGCTGTTGACGACATGCAGCAGCGCAACGGCCAGGATGAACGCGCCGAAGAACCAGTTGGCGACGTAGATGTGGCGCACCTTGCGCATGCCGATCGTGCCGAAGAAGACGATGGCGTAGGACACCCAGACGACGGTGATCGCGATGTCGATCGGCCATTGCAGCTCGGCGTACTCCTTGCCGCTGGTCAAGCCCAGCGGCAGCGTGATCGCCGCAGCGACGATGATCGCCTGCCAGCCCCAGAACGTGAACTTGGCCAGCGCCGGCGCGAACAGCCGCGTCTGGCAGGTGCGCTGCACGACGTGGTAGCTGGTGGCAAACAGCGCGCAGCCGCCGAAGGCGAAGATGACCGCATTGGTGTGCAGCGGACGCAGCCGGCCGTAGCTCAGCCAGGAGATGCCGTAGGTGATGTCGGGCCAGATCAGTTGTGCCGCGATGATCACGCCGACGAGCATCCCGACCACGCCCCACAGGATCGTCGCCAGCGCGAAGGCGCGCACGACCCAGTCGTCGTAGACGGCGCCGGTCGAGGCCCTCGCCCCTCCCATGGCCGCGGTTGCTGCGATAGCCATCCTTCTTCCCCTTTCGTTGACGTGGGTATTTCAGTTTTCGCGGGATTGTTCCGACCCGGGCAGCGGCGAACGTTGACCGGGATCAACGACCGCATCCGTGTCATCGAGAATGCGCCGGCCCTCGTTGTCGAGGTCCTCGAACTGGCCGCTGTTGATCGCCCAGCCGAAGACCGCGATGATGGCCAGCACCAGCGCGGCCGACAACGGGATCAGCAGATACAGGCTTTCCATGGGTGCTCGCCTGCGCTTCAGTCGCGCGCCAGGCGCAGCGAGTTGCTGACCACGACCACCGAGCTCAGCGCCATGCCGAGCCCGGCGGCCCACGGCGGCACCCAGCCCAGCGCAGCGGCCGGGATGGCCATCGAGTTGTAGACCCAGGACAGGGCGATGTTCTGGTGCACGATGGCGATCGTCCGGGCCGAGAACCGGCGCGCGTGCGCGATGCTGCCCAGGCGGTTGCCGACGACGATCGCGTCGGCGCTGCTGCGCGCCACCAGCGCGCCCTGCCCCATCGCGATGCCGACGTCGGCCTGGGCCAGCACCGGCGCGTCGTTGACACCGTCGCCGACCATCGCGACGCGCTGGCCGCGGGCCTGCGCCTCGCGCACGATGGCCAGCTTGTCTTCCGGCGTCGCTGCGGCGCGCACGGCAATGGTCACGCCCTGCGCGCGCAAGCGCTCGGCCAGCCGCTCGACGCGCTCGGCGACGTCGCCCGACAGCAGCTCGACCTCGACGCCCTGCGCGGCGAGCTCGCGCAGGGTCTGCGCCGCGTCCTCGCGCAGGCGCTCGTCGAAGGCAAAGCCGAGCAGCGCCTGGCCGTCGCAGCCGAACACCAGCCGCAGGCCCCCGGCGTCGGTGGCTGGTGCCGACGCCGCCACCCAGGCCGCGCGCCCCAGTCGCCAGACACGGCCCTCGGCGTCGATGCCCTGCACACCCTGGCCGGGCACCTCGACAACCTCGCGCCAGAGCGGCGGCGCGTCCTGCGCCTGCGCCCGGGTGGCCTCGACCAGCGCGCGCGACAGCGGGTGCGACGAATGCGCGGCCAGCGCGGCCGCGCGCTGCTGCAGCGCCGGCACGGTCTGGGCGGGCCCGCCCGCGCCCTGCAAGTCGTGCACGCCGGCAAGCTCCATGCGCTCCTCGGTCAGCGTGCCGGTCTTGTCGATGAACAACCGGTCGATGCCGGCCAAGGGCTCGAGCACATCCATGCGCGCGATCAGCACGCCGCGGCGGGCGAGCGCGCCGGCCGCGGCGGTCATCGCCGTCGGCGCCGACAGGGCCAGCGCGCAGGGGCAGGTCACGACCAGCACAGCGACGGCAATCCAGACCGCGCGCTGCGGGTCTATGGTGTACCAGACGCCCGCGGCCGCCGCCGCCGACAGCAGCACGATCCAAAGGAACGGCGTGGCCCAGCGATCGGCGATGCGCGCCAGCGCCGGGCGCTCGGTCAGCGCCTGGCGCATCAGGGCGACGATGGCGTGGTAGCGCGTGTCCTCGCCGACGCGTTCGACACGCAGGTGCACGACCGCGCCGGCGTTGACGCTGGCCGCGACCACGCCCTCGCCGGCCGCCCGCAGCACCGGCGTCGACTCGCCGGTCAGCAGCGCCTCGTCGACCAGCGCCGGCCCGTCGACCAGCCGGCCGTCGGCCGGGAAGGCCTCGCCCAGCGGCACGCGCACGGTGTCGCCCGGGCGCAGCGTCTCGACCTCGACGCGCTCGACATCGCCGCCCTCGCCCAGCCGCCAGGCCTGGCGCGGCATCGCCGCCAGCGCCGCCTCGTAGCTGCACTCGGCGCGGTGGCGCCCGCGCATCTGCAGCCAGCGCGCGGCCAGCAGGAAGGCCACGAACATCGTCAGCGAGTCGAAATAGACCTCATGGCCGAAGACGCCCTGCGGGTTGAAGGTCGCACCGGTGCTGGCGACGAAGGTCACGGCCAGCGCGAGCGCCACCGGAAACTCGAAGGCCATGCGCCGCGTGCGGATGCTGCGCCAGGCGGCCTCGAAGTACGGCGCCGCCGCCCAGACCATCACCGGGATGCTCAGCACCCACTGCCCCCAGTTGAGCAGCTTGCGCAGGTCGTACGGCATCTCGCCGGGCGCCGCGATGTACGAGGGCCAGGCCAGCATCATGACCTGCATCATGCAGAACCAGGCGACGAACAGCCGCCACAGCGCGGTGCGCGTCTCGGCCCGGCGCATCGCCTGCGCCGGCGCGCTGGCTTCGGGGGCGGCGTCGTAGCCGACCCGGCGCACCGCGGCGATCAGCTCGGGCAGGCGCGCGCGTGCCGGATCCCAGCAGACCCGGGCGCGCTCGCCGGCAGCGCTGACGCGGGCCTCGCTGACCCCGGCCACGCCCAGCAGCGCGGTCTCGATGGTGCCCGAGCAGGCGGCGCAGTACATGCCGCCGATCAGCAGCGTGGCCTCGCTGCGCCCACCCGCCGCACGCCCGGCGTCACCGGCGCCGGCTCGGGGGGGCTCGCCCAGGGTCAGCGCAGCGGCTGGAGAATTCATCGGGTACGGCTCGAAGGGATGTTCTGCAGCGGCGCTTCAAAGCTGCGCTAATCTATCCGGACTACTCCGGATGGACATGATTTTCGTCAAGCCCGCTCCAGATTATCGAGGTGCCCTGGCCGCCCTGCGACTGATGGCCCACGCCAGCGTGGTGCTATGGCTGGCGCTGCCGGCGCCGGGCCAGGCGCAGCAGCCGCAGAGCCTGCCGGCCGTCGAGTTGCGCGCCGGCATGCACCGCATCGAGGCCATGGCCGCGCTCACGCACGCCCAGCGCTCGCTGGGCCTGATGCACCGCCGCGAGATGGCTGAGCACCAGGGCATGCTGTTCGTCTTCGAGCAGCCGCAGGTGCAGTGCTTCTGGATGAAGAATACCTACCTGCCGCTGACGATAGCCTTCCTCGCCGAAGACGGCACGATCGTCAACCTCGCCGACATGCAGCCGCACTCGCTCGATACGCACTGCTCGGCGCGGCCGGTGCGCCACGCGCTCGAGATGAACCGCGGCTGGTTTGCGCGCCGCGGCATCGGCGCCGGGTTCCGCCTCAGTGGCGGACCGTTCGCGCGCTGAGCTCGCACCCGGTCAGCCAGCACGCGGGCACCGCCGTCGCCCTGCCGCCACGACCGGCGCCGGCCCGTGCCGCGGCCCGCCGGCCAGACCCCGCCGCGCCGGCCCTGCTACGCTGGCGCCCCATGTCGATACCCCAAGAAGCCGCCGCGGCCCGCCCAGCCGTGGTGGCGCCGCATGTCGTCGTGCTGTCGCTGGCGCTGCTGCTCGGCTTGCAGCCGGTCGTCACCGACCTGTACCTGCCCGCGCTGCCGCAGCTCGCGCAGGATCTGAACGCGCCGATGACCGCCACCCAACTGACGATGTCGGCGCTGATCCTGGCCTTCGGCGCCGCCCAGCTCGTCTGGGGGCCGGTGGCCGACCGCTGGGGCCGGCGGCCGGTGCTGCTGGGCAGCCTCGCGCTGTTCGTGCTGGCCAGCATCGGGGCGGCGCTGGCGCCTAGCATCGCCGTGCTGATCGGCTGGCGCGCCGCGCAGGGCGCGGCGGTGGCCGCGGCGGTGGTCTGCGCGCGCGCGATGGTGCGCGACCTCTACGAGCCGCACCAGGGCGCGCATGTCATGTCCAAGGGCCTGTCGGGGCTCGGGCTGATCGCGCTGGCCAGCCCGGTGCTCGGCGGCCTGCTTGCCGCCTGGGGCGGCTGGCGCGCCGCGCTGGCCGCGGTCGTGGTCGCCGGCGCGCTGGCGCTGGTCTACGTCTGGCGCGCGCTGCCCGAGACCAACTCGCGCCGCAACCCGCAGGCCACCCGCGTCGGCCCGCTGGCCGCGACCGCCGCCAGCGTGCTGCGCCACCCGACCTTCGTCGCCTGGGCGGCGCTGACGGCCTGCACCTACGGCGGGCTGTTCACGATCCTCGCCGCGTCGTCGTTCGCCTACATCGACGTGCTCGGGCTCAGCCCTCAGGCTTACGGCGTCGCGCTGGGCGCGGGCTCGCTGGCCTACCTGGCCGGCACCTTCGCCTGCCGGCGGCTGCTGCCGCGGCGCGGGCTGACCGGCACGGTGGCAATCGGCGGCGCGCTGTCGCTGGCCGGCGGCGCCGGGCTCGGTGCGGTCGCCTGGCTCGACCTCGGCTCGGCCTGGGCGCTGCTGCTGCCGCACTGCCTGTACCTGTTCGCGCACGGCATCCACCAGCCCTGCGGGCAGACCGGCGCGGTCGGCCCGTTCCCGCACGCCGCCGGCGTGGCCTCGGCGCTGGCCGGCTTCTTGCTGGCCGCGGTCGCCTTCGGCGTCGGCCTGTGGCTGGGCGTGGCGATCGACGACAGCGTCGGCCCGATGGCCTACACGGTCGGCTTCTGGTCGCTGGCCACCGCGCTGGTCGCCTGGACGCTGGTGCGCCGCCACGGCGTCGTTCGCGTGGCGCCGTCGCCGGGATGAACCCGCGCTGGATCGGCATCGCCGGCCCGACGGCCAGCGGCAAGAGCGCGCTCGCGCTGACGCTGGCCGCGGCGCTGGCGCGGCCGGTCGAGCTGGTCAGCGTCGACTCGGCGCAGGTCTACCGCGGCATGGACATCGGCACTGCCAAGCCGGGCGCGGCCGAGCGCGCGCGGCTGCCGCACCACCTGATCGACCTGATCGACCCCGCGCAGGCCTACTCGGCGGCGCGCTTCGTCGCCGACGCAACCGCCGCGATCGCCGCCATCGAGGCCCGCGGCGCGCTGCCGCTGCTCGTCGGCGGCACGATGCTGTACTTCAAGGCGCTGATCGAGGGCCTGGACGCGATCCCCGCGGCCGACCCGGCGCTGCGCGCGGCGATCGAGGCCGAAGCCGCCGCGCGCGGCTGGCCCGCCCTGCACGCCGAGCTGGCCCGCGTCGACCCGGCGACCGCGCTGCGGCTTGCGCCGCACGACGCGCAGCGCATCCAGCGCGCGCTCGAGGTCTGGCGCGCGAGCGGCCGGCCGCTGTCGGCGCACCAGCAGCGCAAGGCCGCCGCCGCGGCGAACGCGGCGCCCGCGGTCGCGCTGATCGCGCTCGAGCCGGCCTGCCGCGGCTGGCTGCATGCGCGCATCGTCGAGCGCTTTGCGGCGATGCTCGAGGCCGGGCTGGTCGACGAGGTGCGCGCGCTGCGTGCACGCGGCGACCTGCACCCGGGGCTGCCGGCGCTGCGCTGCGTCGGCTACCGCCAGGTCTGGCAGGCGCTCGACGCCGGCCTGGACGGCAACGCGCTGCACGCGCAGCTCATGGCCACCGGCGTCGCCGCGACGCGCCAGCTCGCCAAGCGGCAACTGACCTGGCTGCGCAGCATGCCGTGGCGTCACATCGTCGCCTGCGATGCGCCCGACGCCGCAGCGCAGTTGCTCGCCCTCGTCGGGCGGCTGCGTGACGACGCCGGGCCGCGCCGATGACCGCCGCCGCCGCGGTGCTCGAGGTCCAGGCCCTGGCCAAGGCCTGGGACGGCGTGCCGGCGTTCGCCGGCGTCGAGCTGCGGCTCGCGCCCGGCGAGTTCGTCGCGCTGCTCGGCGAGTCGGGGGTCGGCAAGTCGACGCTGCTCAACTGCATCGCCGGGCTCGATGCGCCCAGCGCCGGCCGCGTCGTCGTCGACGGCGTCGAGGTCGGCGCGCTGGCCGAGCCGGCGCAGGCCGCCTGGCGGCGGCGCACGCTGGGCTTCGTCTTCCAGGCCTTCCACCTGCTGCCGCACCTGAGCGTCGGCGACAACGTCGGCCTGCCGCTGCTGCTGCTGGGCCGGCGCGACCCGCAGCGCGTGGCCGCGATGCTGGCCGCGGTCGGGCTGGCCGGTTTCGAACCGCGGCTGCCGCGCACGCTCTCGGGCGGGCAGTTGCAGCGCGTCGCGATCGCGCGCGCGCTGGTCCATGCGCCGCGGCTGCTGCTGGCCGACGAGCCGACCGGCAACCTCGACCCCGAGACCGCCGCACGCGTCGTCGCGCTGCTGGCCGCGCAGGTGCGCGCCGCCGGCGCCGCGGCGCTGATGGTCACGCACTCGGCGCAGGCTGCCGCGCACGCCGACCGCGTGCTGCGGCTGACCGCCACCGGCATCGAGCCGGCTTGAGCGGCGCGTGAACCGCCCGCCGGCCGCCCTGCTCCAACCCACGATGAGCCGCGCTGCCGCCCCCGCCGGCGCCGCGCTGCCAGCGCTGCTGGCCGCGCTGGCGTTGCCGCACTGGCGCCACCACCCCTGGCGGCAGGCCGCCGCGGTGCTTGCCGTGCTGCTCGGCGTCGCGCTGGCGTTCTCGGTGCACCTGATCAACCGCTCGGCGCTGGCCGAGTTCTCGGCGGCGGTGCGCGCGGTCAACGGCGAGCCCGACCTCAGCCTGCGCGCGACGCAGCGCGGTGGCTTCGACGACGCGCTGCACGCGCGCGTGGCGACCACCGCCGGCGTGCAGCTCGCCTCGCCGGTGCTCGAGTCCGACGCGCTGGCCTTCGCCGCCGACGGCCGCCGCGTCGCGCTGCGCGTGCTCGGCGTCGACGCGCTGGTCGTCGCCAGCGTCGCCCCGGCGCTGCGGCCGCAGTTGGCCGACGGCGAGGAGCGCAGCGCGCTGTTCCACGCCGACGCGGCGTTCCTGAACCCGGCCGCGCAGCAGGCGCTGGGCGTGGCCGCCGGCGCGCCGATCGCGCTGCAGGCCGGGATCGGGCGGCTGCCGCTGCGCGTGGCCGGCAGCGTGGCTGCCGGCGGGCCGCCGCTGCTCGTGCTCGACATCGCCGCCGCGCAGCAACACTTGCAGCTCGCCGGCCGGCTCACACGCATCGACCTGCGGCTCGAGCCCGGCACCGACACCGTGGCGCTCGTGCGCGCGCTGGCGCTGCCCGCCGGGGTCGAGGTCGCCGCGCCCGAGCATGCGATGCAGCGCGTGACCCACCTCTCGCGCGCGTACCGCGTCAACCTGACCGTGCTCGCGCTGGTCGCGCTGTTCGTCGGCGCCTTCCTCGTCTACTCGGTGCAGGCGCTGGCGGTCGCGCAGCGCATGCCGCAACTGGCGCTGCTGGGCGTGCTTGGCCTCGGCGCGCGCGAGCGTGCGCGGCTGGTGCTGGCCGAGTCGGCGCTGGTCGGCGTGCTCGGCGCGCTGCTCGGGCTGGCCGCCGGCACCGCGCTGGCCGCGGCGCTGCTGCGCTGGATCGGCGCCGACCTCGGCGGCGGCCACTTCGCCGCGGTCGCGCCGGCGCTGCAGTTCTCGTGGCCGGCGGCGGCGCTGTTCGGTGCGCTCGGCGTCGCCGCCGCGGTCGCCGGCGGCGCGCTGCCGGCCTGGCAGGCGCGCGCGCTGGCGCCGGCGCAGGCCCTCAAGGGGCTGGGCGGGCAGGCCCAGCCGCTGCTGCCGGGCTGGGTCGCGCCGGCGCTGCTGGCCGCCGGCGCCGGGCTCGCGCTGCTGCCGCCCTGGGGCGGGCTGCCGGTGGCCGCGTACGCCGCGGTCGCCGCGCTGCTGCTCGGCGGCATCGCCGCGGTGCCGGCGGCGGTCGCGGCGCTGCTTGCCCTGCTGCGCCCGCGCCGGCATGTGCTCGCCCTGCTGGCCATCGAGCGCGCGCGCCACGAGCGGCAGGCGGCGACGCTGGCGGTCGCCGGCGTCGTCGCCAGCCTGAGCCTGGCGGTGGCGCTGACTGTGATGGTGGCGAGCTTTCGCGCAAGCGTCGGCCTATGGCTGGACGCCGTGCTGCCGGCCGACCTCTACGCGCGCAGCGCGGTCTCGACGGCGACCGCCGACACCGCCTACCTGCCGCCGGGCTTTGCCGCCGCGGTCGCCGCGCTGCCCGGCGTCGAGCGCGTCGAGGCCACCCGCCAGCGCGCGCTGCTGCTGGCCCCGCAACGCCCGGCGGTGACGCTGGTCGCGCGCGCGCTGGCCGACCCGGCGCGTACGCTGCCGCTGGTCGTCGGGCCGCTGCCCGCGCGCAGCGCGCTGCCGGCGGCCTGGGTCAGCGAGGCGATGGTCGCGCTGCACGGCGCGCAGCCGGGCAGCGTGCTGCGGCTGCCTGTCGGTATCGGCGGCGAGGCGGTCGAGTTCGAGGTGCGCGGCGTCTGGCGCGACTACGCGCGCCAGTTCGGCAGCGTTGCCGTCGACACCGCCGACTACGAGCGCCTCAGCGGCGACCTGCGCCGCAACGACCTCGCGCTGTGGCTGGCCGCCGGCGCCGACGCCGATGCGGTGATCACCGCGGTGCGCGCGCTGGCCCCGGTGCCCGAGGCGCTGGAGTTTGCCCAGGCCGCCGAGCTGCGCGCGGCGTCGCTGCGCATCTTCGACCGCAGCTTCGCCGTCACCCACTACCTGCAAGTGGTCGCGGTCGGCATCGGGCTGTTTGGCATCGCGGCGAGCTTCTCGGCGCAGGTGCTGGCGCGCCGGCGCGAGTTCGGGCTGCTGCTGCACCTGGGGCTGACGCGGCGGCAGGTCGTCGGCGTCGTCGCCGGCGAAGGGCTGGCCTGGACCGCCGCCGGCGCGCTCGCCGGCCTCGCGCTCGGGCTGGCAGTCGCGCTGGTGCTGGTGTACGTCGTCAACCCGCAGAGCTTTCACTGGAGCATGGACCTGCTGCTGCCTTGGGGCCGGCTGGCCTTGCTGACCGCCGCGGTCGGCATCGCCGGCGGGCTGACCGCCGCGCTCAGCGCGCGCGCCGCGGCCGGCCGCGACCTCGTCCAGGCCGTCAAGGAGGACTGGTGACGATGCGCCGCCGCCCTGCCCTGCTGCTGCCGGCGCTGCCGTGGCTGGCGGTGCCGGCGCGCGCTGCCGCTGGCGACGCCGCGCCGCCGCGCATCGTGCCGCGCGCGCTGGTCTTCCCGCGCGACTTCGGCGCACACCCCGAATTCCGCACCGAATGGTGGTACGCCACCGGCGCCTTGCGCACCCGCGACGACCCGCGCGCGCCGCCCGAGTACGGCTTTCAGCTCACCTTCTTTCGCTCGCGCGTCGGCGCCGCGGGCACCCAGGCCGTCGCGCCCGGGCGCTTCGCGCCGCACCAGTTGCTGTTTGCGCATGCCGCGGTCACCGACCTGCGCGCGCGCCGGCTGCGCCACGCGCAGCGCATCGCGCGCTGGAACGGCGACCCCGCCGCCGCGCCGGCCGCTGCCGCGCTGGCCGACACCCGCGTGCACCTGGGCCCGTGGTGGCTCGAACGCTCGGGCCCGCCTGCGCGCAGCCGCTACCGCGCCCGCCTCGGTGACGCCAACGCCGGCTTCGCCTACGAGCTCGAGCTTGCCGCCACCCAGCCGCTGCTGCTGCAGGGCCAGGCCGGCTTCAGCCGCAAGGGCCCCGACCCCGACCAGGCCAGCCACTACTACACCCAGCCGCAGCTCGCCGTCAGCGGCACGCTGCAGCTCGGCGCGGGCCGCCGCCCGGTGCACGGCCGCGCCTGGCTCGACCACGAATGGAGCGAGACCCTGCTGCACCCCGAGGCCGTCGGCTGGGACTGGATCGGCATCAACCTCGACGACGGCGGCGCGCTGACCGCCTTCCAGTTGCGCCGCGCCGACGGCAGCGCGGTCTGGGCCGGCGGCAGCTACCGTGCGCCCGGTGCCGCGGTGCAGGACTTCGCCGCCGCCGCGCTGCGCTTTACCGCCGGCCGGCGCTGGACCAGCCCCGCGACGCAGGCGAGCTACCCGGTGCAATGGCGCATCGCGACGCCCGCCGGCACGGTCGACGTCGAGGCCCTGCTCGACGCGCAGGAGCTCGACAGCCGCGCGACCACCGGCGCGATCTACTGGGAAGGCCTGAGCGAGCTGCGCGACCCCGGCGGCCGCCGCATCGGCCTGGGCTACCTCGAGATGACGGGGTATGCGGCGCCGTTGCGCCTGTAGGCGCAGCCGGGACGCCCGGCCTGGCGGCGCCTGGGCGGCACAGGCCGTGGCCCGGTCCCTGCGCCGAAGCGGTCGACGGCTTGCGCTGCCCACCAGACCCGAAGACGGCGAGGGTATCGCGGCGAGTGTCCCGGATTACTGGACGAGCTTCGTCTCACAGCACCCTCCACCACGGTACGGCCAGCACGTCGGGGGTGAGCCATTCGACCATGCGACCGGTGTGCAGCAGCAGCCCGGCGCGTGCCTTGCGCCCGTACTCCTGCCGGAAGGTCCGCAGGTGGCTGCAGTCGCCGAGGCGAGGCTTCGAGGTGACCTTGACCTCGATGGGCAGCAGCTTGCCGCCGGCCTCGATCACGAAGTCCACCCCGGGGTCGAGCACACGCCTGAGTACACATTCACAGCGACGAATCGGCAGTGGCTCGATGCACAAGGCTCTGCCGCGATTCACGCGGTTCTGCATCGGAAAGTAGCCTCGGTTCCGGGGCGGTCCGATCTCGGCGATCGGGACGGACGGCCACACTGACCTGGAAGAACGACACCGCACGACGATGGCGACGCGCTACCCGACCCGGGTCTCGGAGTACGTCAGCCCGAACACCGTATCCGTCATCCACCGCTTGAACGACTCGTTGTCCATGAACTGCTTGAACAGCTCGGTGTCGTCCTTCAGCACGGCGGTCATGACTCGCGCCAGCGCCTTGTCGTGCTCGATGCGGGCGTTCTGCTTGTCGGAGTTGCGGCGCGCGTTCTGGTAGGCCTTGTCGGCCGCCACTCGGCTCGGGATGTCCTCGGTGATCAGCTTGTGCACGCGGTCGGCGTCGGCCCAGGCGATGTTGCCGAACTGGTCGTTGAAGGCCTTGAGGATGTTCGACAGCCGGTCCAGCTCGGGCTCCGGCTTGCGAGCCCCGCCGGCGGTTGGCACGGGCTCGATTTCCGCATCGACGTCGGCAAGCTGGATCTTGACCGCCGCCTGCTTCTCCAGGCGGTAGCTGTCCATGTCGATCGCTTCCAGAATGCCCTTCGAAAGGTCCTCCTCGACCGGCGCCGGCAGCTTGGGCACGAGAAAGGTCAGGAAGATCGAGGTCTTCTCCCACCCGGCATGCGTGTGCGGCAGGATCGACGACAGGAAGCCGTAGGTGCGCAGGAAGGCCTTGGCCTTGCCCTTGAAGTCCACCTGCCCGTCTTCGTCGAGCTGGTCGCGGTAGTCGGCGACGCAGGCGTCGAGGATCGGGTCGAGCCGGTCGCGGTCCGCGCCGGCCAGGTACAGCGCCACGAACTCGTCCACCTGCGCGGCGGCGTAGGCCTGGTAGCCATCGAGCGCGGCCTTGAGATCGTGCAGCTTGTTCGGGTCGGTCTCCTCGGCAAGGATCGTCGTGCGGTAGTAGTCGGCGAACGCCTGCTGGATCGTGTCGGCGTCATTCATGAAGTCGAGCACGAACACGTCGTGCTTCTTCGGATGCGCGCGATTCAGGCGCGAGAGCGTCTGCACCGCCTTGATGCCCGAGAGCTGCTTGTCGACGTACATCGTGTGCAGCAGCGGCTCGTCGTAGTCGGTCTGGAACTTGTCGGCGCAGATCAGGAAGCGGTACGGGTCCTGCTGAACCTTGTCGGCGATCTGGCTCGACGCAAAGCCGTTGAGCGACGCCTCGGTCACCTTGGCGCCGCCGTACTCATGCTCGCCGGAGAAGGCGACGATCGCCCGGTAGCGGCTCTTGCGCTCGGCCAGATAGTCGCGAAAGGCGTGGAAGTACTGGATCGCGCGCTCGATGCCGCTGGTCACCACCATTGCGCGCGCCTCGCCGCCGATCAAGTTCCGCGCCAGCACCTGTTCGTGGAAGTGGTCGACCATGATCTCGGCCTTGAGCCCGATGGCGTGGTCGTGGCCTTCGACGTAGCGACGCAGCTTCTTCTTCGCCCGCCTGGTGTCGAACTCCGGGTCGCCCTCGACCTTCCTGACGAGCTTGTAGTAGCTGTCGATTGGCGTGTAGTGCTCGAGCACGTCCAGGATGAAGCCCTCCTGGATCGCCTGCTTCATCGTGTAGCTGTGGAACGGCCGGTGCTTCACCGTGCCGTCGGCCTGCGGCTCGGGCTCGCCGAAGATCTCGAGCGTCCTGTTCTTCGGCGTGGCGGTGAAGGCGAAGTAGCTGGCGTTGGGCAGCAGCTTCTTGGCCTCCATCAGCCGGTTGATCCTGTCCTCCAGCGTCTCGTCGTCGTCCTCGGTGCCGGCCGTGGAAAGCGCCATCGACACCGCCGCCGACGTGCGCCCGCCCTGACTCGAATGCGCCTCGTCGATGACGATGGCGAAGCTGCGCCCGCGGTGCTCGGCCCCGATCTCGTCCAGGATGAACGGAAACTTCTGCACCGTGGAGATGATGATCTTCTTGCCCTCGGCGAGAAACAAGCGCAGGTCGCCCGAGTGCTCCGCGTGCCCCACCGTGGCGCCCACCTGCGCGAACTGCTTGATGGTGTCGCGGATCTGCTGGTCGAGGATGCGCCGGTCGGTGACGACGATGATCGAGTCGAAGATTGGAGCCTCGGCCTTCGCAAGGCCGATGAGCTGGTGCGCAAGCCAGGCAATCGAGTTCGACTTGCCGCTGCCCGCCGAGTGCTGGATCAGATAGCGCCGGCCCGCGCCGCTCACCTTCGCGTCGGCGAGCAGCCGGCGCAACACGTCGAGCTGGTGATAGCGCGGCCAGATCTGGAGCCGCTTCTTCCTGCCGGTCTTGTCGTCCCTGGTCTCGACGACCTGCGCGTAGTTCTCGAGGATGTCGGTCAGGCCCGCGCGGGTGAGCACGCGCTGCCACAGGTAGTCGGTCTTCAGCCCGTTGGGGTTGGGCGGGTTGCCGGCGCCGTCGCTCCAGCCCTGGTTGAACGGCAGGAACCACGAGCCCTTGCCGTTCAGGTGCGTACAGAAGCGCACCTCGTGGTCGTCCACCGCAAAGTGCACCACGCAGCGCCCGAACTCGAACAGCCTCTCGCGCGGGTCGCGGTCGCGCTGGTACTGCTGGACGGCGTCTTCGACCGTCTGCTTGGTCAGGCTGTTCTTCAGCTCGAAGGTGGCGATGGGCAGACCGTTGATGAACAGCGCCACGTCCAACGCGCGCTGGGTCTGGTCACGGCTGTAGCGCAGTTGCCGCGTGACGCTGTAGCGGTTGGCGGCATAGCGCTCGGCCGCCTTGGCGTTGCCCGGCGACGGCGTGCCGTAGAAGATGTCGACGTGGTGCGGCCCGTGCTTGAGCCCGTGGCGCAGCACGTCGATGGTGCCGCGCCTGGCTGTTTCGCCCTGAAGGCGCGCGAGGAACTTGCGCCGCGTCGGCCCGTCCTGGCCGAGGTCGAGCGCCTCGCACACCTCCGGCTGCGTCTCGTGCAGGAAGGCCGAGAGCTGCGCGAGGTCCACACAGTATTCGCGGTCGTAGTCCTCTGCCGCGCCGCAGATCCAGCCCGCGGCGTAGGTCGCCGGGCGCTGCTGCACCCTGTTGGCTGGCACGCCTGGGTCGCACGGTGCGCCGGTCAGCGCCGTGCAGATCAGGCGCTCCAGGCCGCGCTCGGAGGTGTCGGAAGCACTCACGCCGGTACTCGTTCCGCCAGTGGCTGCGTCCACCCCTTGTTCGCCAGCACATCGACTGCGATGCCGATCTGGCGCGGCGTGAACTGCCGCTTGCGGTCGTTCCAGGCGTAGGTTCGCGCGACCACGTCGGGCAGCGTGCGCGCCGGTTCGTGGCGCATGACCCAATGCACGGTGGAGAGGAGTTCCAACCCGAACGGCGACTCGAAGCCTTCCACCAGGGCGGCAACCCGGTCGAAGCGTTCGCGCGTCGCTCTGTGTTCCGCGATGAATGCCGCCGCCTCCTCCACCGCGCCCGGCACCAGCGTCAACGGCTTGTCCGGGGCATCGCCGCCGTCGTCATAGCCTGCGATCAGGTGCCCTTCGATCGCGAGCAGCACGTGACGCAGGTTTTCGGCATAGGGGCCGTATGGCGCTGGCTTGTACCGCAGCCGCAGCGGTTCGCCCGCCTCCTGCATGAAGTACATCAGCTTGTGCACTTCCAGCAGCGTGACGAAAGGATCGAGCAAACCGCCGAGATAACGGTGCATGAGCTCCACCAGCGCAGCCCGCCCCGCGGTCATCTGTGGGACCTCGCGACGATGGCGCATGGTGTCGGTAGCCGGCGCTCCATTGGGTTCGTAAACGATGACCTGCACGTCGTCGAGCACGGACAGGGCCGCCTCGATGCGCGGGCGCACCTCGGCCGCCCAATCGAGTCCACCCAGGCCGCTGCCAAGCGGCGGCAGCGCAATCGAGCGGATGCACCGGGCGCGAATCTCCGCGACCAGCGCCGCAAGGCCGGCCTCGATGTCCTCGATGCGGCTCTTGCCGCGCCAATGGCGCTTCGTGGGGAAGTTGATGATGTAGCGCGGCGGCGTGAGCTGCCCGGTCTCGAAGACGAACATGCGGCCCGGCTGCACCTGCTCGCGCTTGCAGGCAGCCGCATACGCCTTGAAGTTCTCCGGGAAGGCGTTCTTGAACTGCAGCGCGATGCCGCGCCCCATCACGCCCACGCAGTTGACCGTGTTGACGAGCGCTTCTGCCTCGCTCTTCAGGATGTCGCCGCTGCGGTACTCGATCATGGCGGGCTCCTCGCGTGTCGTCAGTAATACCACTGCGGCCGAACTTCGAAGGTGGCCTGTGTCCCTGCGCTGGCAGCGCGTTGACCGCAGAGGTGTAGGTTGCCAACGACTGCACGCCGATGCGCTCCACCAGATGCCAGGGGAAGCTCAGTTCCAGCAGGAACTCGGCCTGCTTCCCGTCCTTGCACTGGCGCCAGTCTGTGGCGCGGACCGCGTTCCAGTCGATCTCGCCCAACTGGCCGAGGCCGCTGCGGTCCTCGAAGTACCGCGCGCCCGCGTTCGACAACGTGAACGCCCAACGGCGAGGCTGCGCATCGGCCCAGGCGACCACCGCTTGCAGGTCGGCTTCGAAGTGGACGATCGGCGCCTGTCCGCCCCGGTAGCTCAGTTCCGGGTGATTGCCCTGATAGATCAGGTACAGCATGACCGAGCGCGGGCAGAAGTAGAAAGGCACGCAATCGCCCACGAACAGTGCCGGATGACTGGCCAGGCGAAGCTCGTTGAGCCGCCGCTGCTTGATACTGTTCATGCCGATCGGGGTGCCCGGCGGATCGCGTCGCTGAATCTCCCGATCGCACCAGAGGCACTGATCGACCACGATCGACGGCAGCCGGTCCACATGCGCGATGTGGTAGAGCTTCGGCTGCGCGGGCACCGTCACGCCTCGGCCTCCTCGGTTACTCCGTCGCCGTCACCGGTGCCGTTCTCTTCCGCGTCGCCCGCGACCTCGGTTTTGTCGAGCGGCTCGAGGTCTTCGGCTTCCTGCGGCAAGCGCGCCGCAGCTTCGCGCACGTCGAGCTTGCCCGTGACGACGTCGGCGATCAGGCGGGTGCGGTATTCGCGAAGGAGGGAGATTTCGCTCTCGGCTAGACGGTGGGCAGCCTCGACTTCGGCAGTCGCACCCTGCGTCCGTTGAACGATCTCGCGTTGCTCGTCAGCAGGGGGGAGCAGGACTCGGAAGTGTCGAAGGTCTTCGCACGTGAGCGCTCCCTTTGTGCTACCCGAGTCATCGCTCATTCGACGCAACTCGGAGTACGCACCGCTCAGAAACATCCGAAGGTAATCTGGTGAAACGGTCTTGCTCTGCCTGCGTGGCGTGATGAACGCGATGTGCTGGTTGATCGTCGCCTCAATCAGCAACACGGCTGCGGTCCCTCGCGTCTTCCCCTGTCCCGTGATCGCCACCAGGACACTTCCCGACGGCACGCGAGGCAAATGACACTCTCTCAGCGCTGCATCGGTAACGAACTGATCGGAGGACCTAATGGTCCCCGCGTTGACGCTACTGCTATTGAGCCAGGGATAGGTGCCGCCAGACCAATACGCTGTGTTGCCGCGGGATGGCGTAGAGCCGTTGCCCACCGCAGCGAAGTGCCCAATCTGCCAGACCTCCCAATGCTCCGGCACCTCCCCCAGCCACTCCACGCCGGAGGGCCTGAGGCGGACGTTGCGGTCGAGGCCGCGGGTGACGGCGCGGTGGATGATGGCTGCCTTCTGCTCCTCCAGCAGCTTGATCAGCTTCTGCTTGGCGCGGATGTACCGCCGGATCCGCCGGTCCGCGTGGTCAAGGAAGCGGACGATGGCGGCTTGTTCGTCTCTTGGCGGCACCAGCACGGGCATGCGCTTGATGTCGCTGAAATCAAGGTTCTGCCTCAGCCCGGAGCCGAACCCATAGATGATCTTCAGCAGGTCATAGGCGTTGAGATACTGATAGCCGAACTCATTCAGCACTATCGGCCTCGTCTCCAGGCACATGTACGCGGCGGTGATGATGCCGCGATGGCGCGCATGCCCAACCCGTGGACTCGTTTGGTCGTTCTGCAGGTCCGTGGTGCGAACGATGATGTTGCCCGGTTCGACAATCTGGTAGGTCTCGAATGACTCGGGCACCAAGCCGCGCAATCTCTCGGGCGCTTTGACGATGATTCGGCCGTAGCTCAACGAGAGCACGGTCGGCTCGACCAAGCCAGTGTTCTTGAGCTGCCGTGGTCTGTACGCGGCGAACGCAGGCGAGACCTGCCAGTGCTCCGGTACCTGCCGTAGCCAAGGCACGCCGGAGTCCTTCATCGCGGGATAGGGCTTAGGGTCGGCGATCACGGGATAGCGTCCATGAGTAGCGGCCTCCTCGACTGCTCACGCTTGAGGTCAATTCTGGGCGTTATCTGCCACTTCGGGGGGTACCATTGCGGGATCGGCACCGGACGTGGCGTGTACTTCTGCTTGATGCGGGTTCGCCCAGACTCGCCCTCGATGTCCGGGTGCGCGACGCGCGCGTACTTGCTGACCTCGCAGAACACGTTCTGGCAGTCGATGAGCTGAAGGCTGCGGCCCCAGAGGCTCTGGAACCTCATGCCCAGCCGATCGAACTCGTCGCCCGCGCGCTCAGCCATGACTTGGATGACGTCGGCCTCCGTCAGGCCCGCTGTGTCCTTGAAGCACTTGCGGATGCCGTCACGCGCGCCAGGTCCGGCGACGACGAACTCCATCTCGGAGAAGTCGGTGAGCTCGCTGTAGTTGAGGTCGATCGCGAACTGGAACGCAAGGAAGTCACCGAGCGACGGGTAGCCGCGCAGCAGCTCGAAGGCGGCGCGGAGCGAGGCCGCCTTCGCGAGCTTTTTCGGCGCTCCGTCGGCCATCATGTGCTCGACGAGCCGGAGGTGGTTGCGGTGCTTGCGCGAGCTCCCGAACGCGGGCGACGGCATGATGTACGCCGCCGAGTAGACGCGCTCGCCCTCGTCGAGGAGCCGGTCCAACACCTCCGCATACGCGTCGAACGAGAACTCTCGCCAGCTCAGCGCACCGAGCTTCGAACGCAGGGACTCCCAGGTCTCGATCTTGTTGAAGAGCTTGAACAGGATCGTGCGGAAGAAGACCTCTTCGGGCTTCTGCGAGCCCTCGTAGATCACGTGGCGAATCAGGTACTGGCTCACCCGGTCCGAAGCGCGATACGTGTTCGTGAAGCGATGCACGCTGAGTATCGGGTCCTCGGTCCACGGCGGCGTGCTGCCCAAGACGCGGCGAATGAACATCTCCTGCCGCTCCGAGGCGAAGCGCCAGTAGCTATCGAACACAGGCGTCGTCTTGAGTACGCGCCCGCCTGGTAGCCGAATCTCGTAGGCGGCTCGCATGCTCAATCGGTCCACGCGTCCCCCGTGCGGTTCTTGCCGAACGACGCTTGAGCGTTATCGGGCTGCTTCGTGCCCTTGCGCAGGTACGCCTGATGAATCCAGTCTTGGACGTGGGTGGCGTTCTCGGACCAGTTGTAGATGGCCGCGAACCCGCACTGGATGCTCTCGTAGAGGCGCGGCGGAATCGTGCGCGGGTTGTACTTGGTCGAGTCGGTTCGCGGGTACGTTGGCAGCAGGATCCCGAGCGGGCCGGATCGAGGGTTGGCATTCGTGTCGCGGATCGACGAACCGATCTCCCAGTCGATGTGCTTCCGCTGCCAAGTCTGTGCGCCCATCAGCACCACGGTCACCGATGTGTCGCGGAGGTACTCGTCACGGATATTCTGCCGGATGGTGTCGGTCGGGAGGCTGGGGTCGATGTCGCCGTCATTCACCGAGCCCGGGACGATCGCGCCAAAGGCGTTGCCGAAGCGCAGCTCGAAGATCTTCTTGTAGTTCTCGTCTAGCGCGTGGTGGTAGCTGACGAAGACCTTGTGTCTGTTGCTCATGTCACTCCTCGCGAAGATGGAGGAAGCCCCTGCTTCGCGCGCTCGTCGCTTGCGGCGTGGGGGACGTAGGCAAGTCGACGTTTGACAATGTCGAGCGTGACGCGGCCACCGCCGCCGTCGCGTAACGCACGGAACACGCGATAACCGTCGAGGATGGCCGTCTCCCACTGCCACAGGGGCACGGCCGCGACCTCAAAGCCCTCGACGAACTCCTTGACGGTCTTCAGCAGGTCTAGGTCGACGTGGTCGAGGCCATCGAAGAACTTGAGCTGCTTGGCGCGACTGAAAACGACCGCTGACACCGCCTCCTCGATGATGACCGCTCGCGCACCGTCCTGCGCTTCGTCGATCTCCGGCTTGCTCTTGCGCTTGGTTCGCATCAGCGCACGCACAACGGGCGACCAGCCGAGATACACCGAGTAGGCGAAGTGGAAGATGTCATGGAAGCGGTAGCCGTCCGGGTCCTCGATGTTGTCCGTGAGCCGGTCGCCAAAGTTGATGTCGTTGCACCGCAGGATGACGGCTCTGTGTGCGCCGTGAGCGCGCTCGAGGAACTCGACGTCGAGCCGTCGGGGGAGCTGCTCCTCCACCGGGAAGTCGTCGTCGAAGAGGGGCGCGTACCGTTTCTCTTCAGGCCAGCGGCTCTTCACCTTCGCCGTGTTGCGCTCGGCGGCGTCGCGTAGGCAGACGTTCGCGTCGTTGCTGATCACCGTAAGCAGCGCCCACGTGCGACGGAGGCGCGTCGCGATGTCGTCGTGGTTCGACGCGCTGATGGCGGCGACGACCTGGCCTACGGAGGCACCGAAGTCGAGGTGCGCCGTGAGCTGGGGGCCACCTGCCGCCGGGAGCACGATCGTGTTGGGCACTGGGAGCTCCTCGAGCAGATCGGGAGCGACGACCGCAGCCAGCCGCACGAAGTACCAGAGGAAGTCGCCGACCTCCTCGACCATCCTCTCGCGGTAGACCGGATAAGCTTCGCGTTCCCGGCGCGCCTTCTTCAGCTCGGCGACGACGCTTCCGGCTTCGCCGATGAGACCCGCAGCCAGCAGCACCGCATGGTCCGGCTTGTCCGTGAAGCTGTCGGTCTTCGCTGCCGTTGCCGCGAAATCCTGAAGCCAGCGAGCCTCGGTTCCCTGAGTCATTGGGCCCTCTTTCGAGCGGTCGGCGTTGCCCGGTGCTGCGTGCTCTTGGACGCAGCCAGTGACGCTCGCTGATGCTTGGCGAACTCCAGGGGCTCACCCTGAACACCCCACTTGCCCACCTCCTCGAACCAGACCGCGAACGCAGCGGGCAGCCCGTTCTCGAAGACGCGGTGGCCTCTGCCGGCGCAGATGTCGTCCTTCTCTTTGCCGAACGCCCGGAACTTCTTCGGGATCGTCGGCGCGGACCTCCCCCAGTAGACGAACTTGCTCGCGACAAGCAGGCGATCGACGCCCGTGTCCCACGCGAGGTTCTCTTTGTCGAGGCGGCCATTCTCCTTGCTGTGGTGAGAATCGGCCTGCACCCAGCGCTTGCCGACGCGGTGGTAGATGTTGTCCCCGTAGAGGACTTGCAGGCTGCCGGTCAGGTTCGGCCGCTTGCGGAAGAAGCGCGGGTCGTTCCAATATGTGTCGAAGTCGAGGATCTCGCTCACCTGCATCGCGTAGATGAGACGGCCCGAGTATCCGTAAGCGACCTTGGCTCCCGTCCCAACGACCCAATCCCCAACGGCCGCGTGCTCGCGAATCTTCGGCTTGCAAGTCGCCAGCGTGCAGAACCCAAAGAACGGGTTCGGAGCGAACCCGAAGTCGCGCGCTACGACGTACGAGTAGAGCTTCATCGGCAGCTATACCTCTTGACCGTCCACTCCCCCGTGGTGCGCGGGGCCCCGGTTGCGGGGTTGTCCCACCCGGTGATGTTGCCGTTGATCGCGTCGACAACCCGATCACTCTGCCAGCCGACGATGGCCGCGGCGTGCTTTGCCAACTCTTCGGGTATGTCAGCGTCCGTGGCGCCCTGAGCGTACACACCGACGACGTTCTTCCCCTGCTCGATGGCGTACTTGATCTCCCAGTTCACCCAGTCGCTCTGCGCGGTGTCGTGCGTGATGAGCACGACCAGCGTGCTGGCCCACTGGATGCGCGGCGCGAGGATCTCGCGCTTGATGTAGTCCTCGTTTGACGCCGCGTTGGGCTTGTCGCTGTTGATCGACCCGTCGCGGACCTCCATCCCGGCCTTCGAGATGAGGTCCTTCAGCTTCGGCAGCAGGTCGTCGTCTTCGTGGACGTGAGAGATGAAGATGTTCTTCTTGTCCGACATGCTCCTCACTCCGCGCCGCCAGCGGCTGCTGGCTGGTTGCATTGCTGCAGCCCCTGAAGGACCAGCTCGACGATGCGCTCGGCCGAGCGCGACGTCGCGAGCTCACGATTCTCCTCGACCGTCAACCCGTTCTTGAGCCCCGAGAGGCCGCATGCCTTCAGCTCGGCCGCGATGCCCTCGAACTCATCCCAATTCGCGCTGCGATCCGCGTAGAGCTTCTTCAGCTCGGGCGCGTGAGGCAGCGTCTCATGGTACGCCGACGTCAGCTCAGCGCGATCGACACCATCGAGCGCATCGAGGACAAGCCGCGCGCAGCCCCCGAACGCACCGATAAGGTAGACCGGGCGCCGAGCCCGAATGCCGAGGAGCGCCTCCTCGAGTACGCCAGGCATGCGGCCCCGGTAGGGGTTGTCTGGACGCCCTAGTCTTCCCCCAACCACGACGCGCGCGCTCATCTCGCTCGTCTGGCGCTCCCGCATCGCGGTCAGCCCTCTCGACCACGCGAAGCGACGAAGAGGTGTGCCGAATGCAACCTCGACGTCGGGCGTCGCGACGAAGGCAGGATCGAGCGATTCGTCGATGTCGGAGGGCCGGTCGCAGCGAAGCATGTCGACGAGCGAACCGAGGCGAGCTTCGTCGCGAACCGAGGCGAGCATCGGCCACGGGAGGTACGTGACGAGCTCGGGGGCAGCCTGCTCCGTGATCGGCGTGCCCCGGAGTTGCTCCACGATCGGGTCACGGAGAAGGTCAGCGAGACGCAGCGTGTAACCCTCGGGTCCGAGGTGGCCGCCGTAGGCTAACCGGACGCCAGCCACGAGCAGGTAGCGAGACAGATCGAGGAGAATCGAATCCAGGTGGGCGGTTCGCAGGCCGTAGCGACCAAGGTCCTCAGCGCCCGACACCGACAACGCAACCGTAAGGTTGCGGCTGCGAAGGTCGTGGGCAAGCGCGTGGCGCTGTAGCGGCGTCTCGACGCGCACGCCCGTACGCTCGAGCACCTCCAGCTCCTCGGGCCCGAGTGGCGGATCAGGGTACAAGATCACAGGCTGGTCCTTCTCCTTCCGGTGGTGGACGATGGTCACCAACTCGGGGCCGGCCGGCAGGATGACGTCTCCTTCTCGCTTGCGCTGCTTCAGGCTCTCTTCGGCATAGGCGTGCCGGAGCACCTCACGAAGAAGAAGGTCTACTACGCCCTGGGCGTCCTGAGCTTTCCAGCGGATGACCGGCGTGTTGCCGGAGTATGGGAAGCGGCGGGTCTCCCTCTCCTGGACAGCGTCAACGATGACGACGGGCCGTTGATGGTGCTTCGCAAAGAGCACCTCCTTCCGACACCAGGAGCGCGACGAGTACGAGTCCGTCACGATCGCCAGGAGCGCTGTGTCTTTGACCCCCTTCTCGATCTCGTGCGCGAACCGAGACCCCGTCGAGATGTCGCCGCTGTCGAACCAGGTCTTCTCAGGCTGGGTGGCCGTCAGATGGGCGAGCAGCGATTTCACGACGCGCGGCTCGTGCTCGAGGTCCATCTTGGTGTGACTGAGAAAGATGGTGACCGGCGGCGCGTCCTCGTTGTCAGGTCTGGGCCGCAGCCGACGAATCAGCAGGTGAACCAGGCGTCGCGCGATGAACTTGTGCCGTTCCTCGACTCCGTCGATCGCCCACGCTCGGAGGAAGTTCGTGTCGTCGAGCCGCTTGTCGATGGGCCACGCGCTCTCGGTGAGCTGCACCGGCATGAACCGGTGTCCAGCGGCCTCGGTGAGCGAGCGCAGCTTAGTCACGTACTCGCCCCACGTCGTCCCGCTCTTCGTCGTCTTGCGCGCAGCAACGGCCAGATGGTCATCCGCCAGCAAGACCACAAGCACGCGATCGGCCTCGGTTGCAACAGCAGGCTCGGGCGGCTCACCCGAGCCATCGTCGGGTGTGAAGGTTGTCGGGATCTGGAGGCCCGGCACCGCCGGGTCCGCGTTCAACACCTCATGCAAGTACTCTGCTGCGGCAGCCGCCTCCTTCGACGCCGGGTGCAACTCGAACTGGACGAGAAGCGGGAACTTCCGCGAGGAACCTGCGGTGGCAGAAATCATTGGCCATCCTCCTCATCTTCCCCGATGACTACCCCCAACAACCCCTCGGTCTCCTTCTCCAGCGCCAGGATGTCCGCGCGGATCTCCTCCAGCGTGCGCAGCGGCTGCGGCTGGTAGAAGTAGCGGGTGAAGCTGATTTCGTAGCCGGTCTTGGCGCTGCCCGGCACCGCCCCCAACCACGGCACGCCGGAGTCCTTCATCGCCGGATAGGGCTTCAAACCGTCGATCACGTCTTTCGCCCCCAGCGTGCGGCCGACACCTGAGCATCCCTCGCCTCGCCCTCCGGCGCATTCAACGCATAGAACTCGTGCAGCTTGGCCGCCAGCAGCCGCTTGTCGGGCAACTGCGTGCGGTACTCGGCCACCAGCGCCGGCGACAGCGTGCGGCTCAATGCGTACTCGACGACCTCGCTGTCCTTCGACGCGCACAGCAGCAGCCCGATGGCCGGGTTCTCGTGCGGCTTGCGCGCGTCGCGGTCCAGCGCTTCGAGGTAGAAGTTCAGCTTGCCCAAGTGCTCGGGCTCGAATCGGTCGACCTTCAGCTCGATGGCGATCAGGCAGTTCAGTCCACGGTGGAAGAACAGCAGGTCGAGCGCAAAGTCGCGGCCGCCCACCTGCAGTGCGAGCTCCGAGCCGATGAAGCAGAAGTCCCGCCCCAGCTCAATGAGGAAGGCGCGCAGTTGCGTCAGCAGGCCGCGGTGCAGGTCGGCCTCGGTGTGTGGCTCGGGCAGGCTCAGGAACTCGACGCTGTAGGTGTCCTTGAACGCCGCGGCAGCCGCATCACCATGCATTTCTCTCAGCGCTGCCGAGAGTTTTGGCGGACCGGCAGCCGCGCGCTCGAATGCGCCCAGGCGGAACTGTTGCTCCAACTCGCGGCTGGTCCACCGCTCCCGGATCGCCTGGCGCAGATAGAACTCGCGCTCGTCAGGGCGTTTGGCCTGGCCCAGGATGATGAGGTTGTGTGTCCACGGCAAGACTCTCAGAGGGTGTAGCCAAAATGATTTATCCGGCCAGCCTGGTCGCGAGAATACGCGCTTCGACGAGCCAGACCCAAGCCACCGGTGCCCATGAGGAGCGGTCGTGATGGGCGATGAGGCGTCAGGCGCGC
>Ga0207951_100037_pt1 | contig 114310 bp, 135 predicted proteins | sample Subbio12Aug_8Bad_FD_184830 | JGI IMG/M metagenome (GOLD analysis project Ga0207951, IMG submission 184830) | Serpentinite rock and fluid subsurface biosphere microbial communities from McLaughlin Reserve, California, USA - CR12Aug_8Bad (SPAdes) | ecosystem: Environmental > Terrestrial > Deep... | reverse complement strand
ATTCCGCTCTTGTACCAAGCTGGATCTGACAGTAAACCTGAAATAACAGGACAATTTAAATACGCTGAAACGCAGGTATACCAAGCGTTTCAGCGTTTTTTTCGGTCATTACTCCTAAAGTCGGGAGAGCCCAAGGGGGTATCCTATTTAACCTAGCAAACTATTACTACTTGGTAAGCGCTGCACGCCTTAATCATTGACCCTAAATTTAATATAAGAAAAGGGCTACACATGCAGCCCTTTTCTTATATTAATGGTTCTTTTTTGCCAGTTCTTCAAGCAGCTTATTGTTAAGCACCTTTATGTAGGTCCCCTTCATACCTAAGGAACGGGACTCAATAACACCTGCGCTTTCGAGCTTGCGCAAAGCATTTACGATGACGGACCGAGTGATACCAGCCTGATCAGCAATTTTACTTGCGACAAGCAAGCCCTCTTGCTCGTTGCCCAGTTCGCGCATGATATGCTCGACAGCCTCGAGTTCTGAATAAGACAAGGCGTCAACAGCCATCTCTACCGTAGCGCGCTGCCGCGACTCTTGGCTGGCTGCCTCAGTACGAGCGCGCAAAATCTCCATCGCTAGAACTGTCGCCCCAAACTCCGCCAAGGCGATGTCGTCGTCTACGAGTGGCTCCTCAAAACGAGCTATGAGCAATGTGCCGAGGCGCTCACCTCTCCCTACTACGGGGATAATGGTAGTAATCTTACGGATATGTTCACAGGTAGATGCATCGAAAACACAGTTCTCTGTCTCGCGACAGTTAATGTTACTTTCCTTAACATCAAGCAGCCTGTCGTTATAGTCGCTTGGAAAACGCCCTGCGCGCACGTGCCTCTTCAGAGCGTCACATTCATAATCGTCAATTAGCGCTACGCCGAGCAGCTTGCCTCTAGTATTGAGTATGTAGGTATTAGCACCGAATACTTGACTAAAGAGCTGAGCCAAATCGCTAAACCTTACAGCTTCACCCGCTGATTGCTGTAATACTCTATTGAGTCTGCGTGTCTTTTCTAATAAACTCATCATCCACAACCTCCACTCTAAAGTATATACTTTCCTAAATCTGCACTCCCTAGTAGGGGCTCAAGTTTACTTCGCACGTAAGCTCCGTCAATTGTGTAGTCTGCTTGCTCATCCGTGCCTGCTTCAAAACTGTACTCCTCTAAAACCCTCTCCAATATTGTGTGCAGTCTCCGTGCGCCAATGTCTTGACCTTGGGAATTGATGTTGAAGGCCGCCTGGGCAATCGCTGCTACTGCGCACTCCGTAAAATTCAGGGAGACCCCTTCGGTAGAAAAGAGGGCCTGGTACTGCTTCAATAGGGATGTGCGCGGCTCGGTTAGGATACGCCGTAGGTCTTCGCGCCTTAAGCTCTTCAACTCTACCCGTACCGGAAATCTACCTTGGAGTTCCGGAATCAGATCACTTGGCTTTGACATATGAAATGCACCTGCCGCGATAAACAACACGAAATCGGTACGAACTGGTCCGTATTTAGTATTTACCGTTGAACCCTCTACTATTGGTAAGATATCTCTCTGTACTCCCTCGCGCGAGACATCCGGCCCGTGCCCGCCTGATTTCATAGCTACTTTATCAATCTCGTCAATGAAGATAATACCGTTCTGCTCGGCTAGTTCTATACCGCGGGAGGCAATATCCTCGCTATCTAGTAGCCTCTCAGCTTCTTCTTGCGCGAGCGAACGGCGAGCTTGCGCCACGGTTACTCTTTTCTTCTTCGTTCGCTTAGGCATGAATTGCGAGAGCATGTCCGAAACATTCGCTCCCAACTCCTCCATACCACTACCCATGAACATGTCTGTAGGGTTAGGTCGGTCAGTGACCTCGATATCAATAGCATGATTCTCGAGTTCGCCTCGGGACAATCGCTCCTGGAAACGTTTACGCAGCTCCGCGCCATCGTCGGACTGAGGTTCAACTTGTTCGCGACTCTCCCCGAATAGCGTTTGAAAGGGGTTGGATTGCTGTTTGCGGCGGGATGGAACAAAAATATCCAAGATACTCTCTTCGGCACGACGACGAGCCTCTGGCATTACCGTCTCGCGGCGCTCTTCGCGTACCATGCGTATGGCACTCTCGACAAGGTCTCTGACCATAGATTCAACATCTCTACCAACATACCCGACTTCTGTATACTTTGTGGCCTCTACTTTAACGAAAGGGGCATTGATGAGCCGGGCCAGTCTGCGGGCAATTTCGGTCTTGCCTACTCCCGTAGGCCCTATCATTAAAATATTCTTAGGGGTGATTTCCTCGCGTGCTTCCTTGGGTAACTGCATCCTTCGATATCTGTTACGTAGAGCTAACGCCACGGCTTTTTTAGCATCGTCTTGCCCTACAATATGTTTGTCTAACTCGGCTACAACTTGTGCAGGTCTTAGCTCCACTATTTCCCACCTCCGGGCAGTTCTTCAACCAATATATGGGCATTGGTATAAACACATATCTCTGCCGCCACCCCGAGGGACGCCTCAACAATCTGTTTGGGCGAAAAATCTGTATAGCGGAGAAGCGCTCTCGCTGCAGCCAGGGCAAACCCACCGCCGGAGCCAATCGCCAATACACCGTCATCCGGCTCAAGGACCTCTCCTCCGCCGGAGATCAGTAGGAGAGTCTCACCATCTGTGACCAACATCTCCGCTTCTAAACGACGCAATAAACGATCGGCTCGCCACTCCTTAGCTGTCTCTACAGCCGCCCTAACTAGCTGACCTCCGTGTTCCTGTAGCTTACCTTCAAATTTTTCTGCTAACACAAATGCGTCTGCCACTGCACCAGCAAACCCCACGATAACACGTCCCCCGTATAATTTCCGTAGTTTCCGGGCACTGCCTTTGACAATCATATGGTTAGCCATCGTTACCTGCCCGTCGGAACCGATGGCCGCCCCCTGTCCGGGCCTAGAGACTGCAACTACAGTCGTGCCATGCATCGCACCATGCATTAAATCACACCCCCTTTACGCTCTCGGGTGAGCTTTACTATAGACCGCTTTAATACGCTCACCTGTTACATGGGTATAGATCTGTGTAGTAGAGACGTTAGCATGCCCTAAAAGTTCTTGAACACTGCGCAGGTCCGCACCGTTGTCTAGTAGGTGTGTAGCGAAAGTGTGGCGTAGAGAGTGAGGCGTGACACCAGTCTGTAGCGCGGCTCTCTCTACGTATTTGTCTACGATTCTACCTAGGCTCCGTTGACTAAGCTTCGTGCCCCGATAATTAACAAACACGTGCAACGTGCCCTGAGATGCCACCAAGCACGGACGCACATCATTTATGTAGGTCTTAAGCTGCACCTCAGCCAGCTTGCCGAAGGGCACTATACGCTCCTTAGAACCTTTCCCCATGACTTTGAGTGTTCGCGACGACCATTCAATGTCCGAAACCCTCAACCCGGAAATTTCACTGGCGCGACATCCGGTAGCATAGAGTATCTCTAGCAGCGCCCGATCTCGACAACCCAGCGGAGAGTGGTCAGGGGTGGATAGCATTAGTTCCATTTCCTTAGCGTATAAGAACACAGGTAGCGTTTTTTTTCGTTTAGGAAGTGCTACGGCGGCAGCGGGGTTCCCTGTAAGTCCTTCAGTGCGAACCAGAAAATTAAAAAAGGAGCGCAAGCAGGAAATCTTGCGCGATACGCTGCTCTTAGCATAGCCTTGATGATTCAAATAGGAGAGGAATCGTCGGACATCGGCCTTCGTAATCCTTTCCCACTGTGTGTCTAGCCCTACAAAGGACATAAACTGACTAAGATCGTGAGCGTAACTCACTATCGTTTTCTCTGAATAGCCTTTTTCTACCTTTAAACTAAGAATAAAATTATCCAAGTTTGAGTCCATCAGCATCACCACTAGAATCTTAACATGCGGTGGCTTAAACCGACAAGTGACTAAGCATGCCTTTGTTAAAAAAGTCTGTCAATTCCTGCAGCGCTCTCTCCCCATACGCCTTATTACGAAGCTTGCGATCCCTCGGGGGGTTGTCTAAAGGCGGGAACAAGCCAAAGGTAACGTTCATAGGCTGAAAAGCAGACCCCACATCCTCAGTAATATAGTGAAATAACGCTCCGTGGGCGGTTACATGGGGCATAATTAGAGGATCTAGCCCGTGTGATTGCCTACCCGCGTTGATGCCAACCAAAAGTCCACACGCAGCCGACTCAACATAACCCTCTACACCCGTCAATTGCCCAGCAAAAAAGACCCTAGGCTCTTTTTTCCACTGAAGTGTGGAACTAAGGACTTGGCGGGAATTAATGAAGGTATTCCGGTGCATTACACCATAGCGCACAAATTCTGCCTGCCCTAACGCCGGTATCAGGGAGAAGACCCTCTTCTGCTCCCCCCATTTGAGTCTAGTTTGAAATCCAACCATATTATACAGAGTGCCAGCTCTGTTATCCTGTCTCAATTGAACAACAGCAAATGGCCTCTTGCCCGTCCGTGGGTCGGTCAGGCCTACTGGCTTGAGGGGGCCGAAAAGCATTGTCTCTCTTCCCCGTTCTGCCATTGTCTCGATAGGCATACAACCTTCAAAGGAGACCAAGCTATCAGTCTCCTTGAGCTCTTGGCGCTCGGCTCCCAAGAGCTCCGCGTAGAAGATATTATACTCCTCTTCTGTCATGGGGCAGTTAACATATGCCGCATCCCCCTTGTTGTAGCGAGAAGCAAGGAAAGCACTCTCTAAATCTATCGAGTCCGTTGTCACTATTGGTGCTGCAGCATCAAAGAAAGCTAAATACTCTTGCCCTAAACGTTCTTTAAGGCGTGTGGCCAAAGCATTAGACGTAAGTGGCCCGGTGGCCACTACCACTATGCCCGAAGTAGGGATATCAGTAAGTTCTTCACGGACCACTTCGATAAGAGGGTGCTCCGCAATTTGACGGGTAATGTATGTGGCAAACTCCTCTCGATCAACTGCTAAGGCACCACCAGCTGGGACCTGAGTTTGCTCGGCAGCCTGCATGGTAAGTGAGCCTAGCCGACGCATCTCTTCTTTAAGTAACCCTACAGCGTTCTCGACTCCAGCTGCGCGCAGGGAATTGCTGCAGACTAGTTCACCCAGAAGATCTGTATGATGGGCACCAGTGCTTAGGAGCGGCCGCATCTCATATAGTCTAACCTTTACGCCCTGCCGAGCAATCTGCCAGGCAGCTTCACTGCCAGCTAAACCTCCGCCGATTACTACTACTTCATTCATAATTTTTCCTCCTGTGATGATTCGCACTTAGGATTGGCGCAAGCATAAGTAGACTCGCCGTTTTTCGCTTTCTTTTCTGTTGTAAAGCTACTACATTTCTCACACTTATGGTCGCTAGGTTTGTTCCATACCACAAACCCGCAGGCCGGATAGTTTGCACACCCGTAAAACAATCTACCCTTCTTGCTCCGCCGCTCCACTACCTTGCCACTACACAAAGGACAAACCGCTCCTGTTTCCTTAAGCAGTGGTTTAGTATTACGACAGTCGGGAAATCCTGGACAAGCCAAGAATTTGCCGAAACGGCCGTTCTTAATAACCATATTTCGTCCACAATGCTCGCACATTTCATCAGTCTCTTCATCCGGCAAATCGACCTTTTCTACGCCTTCGAATGCTCGTTCCAGCTTGACAGCGAATGGTTCATAAAACTCCTGCAGTATCTGCTCTGGGGTGACTTTGCCCGATTCGATTTCATCCAATTCATCTTCCATAGTAGCTGTAAATTTAACATCCACGATCTCAGGAAAGTATTCCTTAAGAATATCCACAACCACCTGCCCGAGCTCTGTCGACCCAAAACGTTTTTGATCTTTAATGACATAGCCGCGTTCTTGAATGGTGTCGATAATTGGTGCATAAGTACTTGGGCGTCCAATTCTCTGCTCTTCGAGGAGTTTTACTAGTGAGGCCTCGGTAAACCGTGGTGGCGGTTCCGTGAAGTGCTGTTTAGGGGTCAGCCGCGATAATGATAGTTCCTGCCCTACAATGAGGTCTGGTAGTTCTGTGGTTGCATCCTTGTCTTCGTCGTCTTGACCTTCAATGTAGAGACTCATAAAACCGGGGAACACGAGTCTAGAACCATTCGCTCTGAACACATGTTGGGAAGCACAAATCTCCACTCCAACCGTGTCAAGCACGGCGTTTGCCATTTGTGAAGCTAGGAAGCGGTCATAAATCAGCTTGTACAAGCGATGTTGTTCCTTGCTCATACGGTCTTTAATTTGATTTGGATGTCGTTCTACGTACGAAGGTCTTATAGCCTCGTGGGCATCCTGAGAACCACTTTTACCGGCAAACTGGCGCCCCTCATAATACTCCTTCCCGAAGTTATCAATAACATATTGCTTAGCACTAGCCATCGCGTCGGGGGAAAGCCTAGTGCTATCTGTACGCATATATGTAATCAACCCAATGGAACCTTCCTTGCCTAACTCCACTCCTTCATATAAGGCCTGAGCTATGCGCATAGTCCGTTTAGCAGTAAAACCAAGCTTCCGCGACGACTCTTGCTGCAAAGTACTTGTAATAAAAGGAGGTGCTGGTTTTTTCTCTCTTTGTGCCTTTTTAACCTGCTTTACCACAAAGGGCTGGCCCTTCAGCCTGGCCAATACCTCATCTACTGTTACTTCATTAGGCAGATCCACACCTGTCAGCTTCGCCTCAAAAGACTTGCCCGTCTCAGGCTTGAGAACAACTGTTAGACTCCAGTATTCAACGGACTGGAACGAGTCAATTTCGCGGTCCCTGTCAACAATTATACTCACGGCCACTGATTGCACCCTTCCAGCGCTTAGACCCTTCCTCACTTTAGCCCAAAGTAGCGGGGATAATTTATAGCCCACAATTCTGTCAAGAATGCGGCGAGTCTGCTGGGCATTAACCAAGGGCTCGTCGATCATGCGAGGCTGTTTAAATGCTTTCTGAATGGCGGTTTTGGTTATTTCGTTAAACGTGACTCTACACGGTGTCTTAATATCTACCTCCAGCGCTTGGGCCAGATGCCAAGAGATAGCTTCTCCTTCGCGGTCAGGGTCCGTTGCCAAAAATACTTTTTTGGACTTCTTCGCCGCATCCTTTAGCTCTTTGAGAAGATCACCTTTACCCCTAATGGTGATATACTTAGGGGCAAAATTGTTTTCTATATCTACACCAAGCTGACTTTTGGGCAGATCCCGCAGGTGTCCTAAGGATGCCTTAACGGAATACCCTCGACCCAAATATTTTGAAATAGTCTTGGCCTTAGCCGGAGACTCAACGATCACAAGGTAGTTGGACAACTGAATCACTCCAGACTGCTTTCCTTCACCTAATTATTAACCATAACGCTCGAAACTTAATCAATTCTCAGCTGTATGTAAAGCCCACCGGGTTGTCGCTGCACGGCTCCCGCCACTTCAAGTTCAACTAGTTTGGCGGCCACAAGGGTAACTGGCAGACCGGCACGCTGAATTATCTCGTCAACATCTCGCGGTTCATGACCAAGAGCAGTGAGTATTAATTGCTCTTCTGTAGAAAATGCTTTAACCTCTGGTTTCGCCCCTGTATCTAGCCCATAATACTCCAAGAGATTGGAAGGCGCAAGTAGTGGAATAGCTCCTTGGACGATTAGGCGGTTTGGCCCACGGCTCTGTGGGCTGAAAATATTACCTGGCACAGCAAAAACATCTCTGCCCTGTTCCATAGCATGTTCAGCAGTAATTAACGAGCCACTGTGGATGTCACCTTCTACTATTATTACACCACGCGACAAACCACTGACGATGCGATTCCGAGCGGGAAAATGGTGCTTAAGGGGTGGCGTTCCAGGGCAGTACTCGCTGATTACTGCACCACCAGCCTCAACTATACGCGTAGCCAAATGCCTATTGACATGTGGATAGATCCGGTCAAGTCCCGATCCTAGAACAGCTATTGTTGTACCCCCACAACGTAATGTAACTACATGAGCCAATGTATCCACGCCTTGCGCTAACCCACTAACGATTGTGATACCCGAAGCTACCAAAGGCGGCACAAAGGTTTCAACTACCTGTCTGCCGTAAGGAGTGGGTTTGCGCGAACCTACTACTGACATCGCGCTTAGGGCAGCAATAGTGCCTTGAAGGTATAATATCAATGGAGGCCTATAGAGCTCTAACAACTGTGAGGGATACTCTGAATCTCCGATGCTTATTACTCTACACTGTGCAGCGGCAAGATCTGCGCCAAAACGAACTGGGTCATGTTTAGCAACGGCCTTAGCCAGAGTATAAGCTAAGCTTGGCGCCACACCATGTTCGTGTTCCCATGCACCCGGAGTATTAAAATCCTCTCCATTGGATAGATCGATATGTGCAATCTGCTCGTAGCGCAAGCTTGAAACCTGACTTAGCGCCGCAAGGATATCTATCCTTTCCATATAATTCCCCCCTCTCAGTCATTCGTAATTATAACAGGAAAAGCTGCATTGTACACGCAGCTTTTTGTGTAGTTGTGTAGAGCGCTTTCCACCGTCCGCTTGCCGCAGTTGTGGCAAACAGTGATGACAAGAATTCGCGCGGTTAATCACTACTCACAACTCACTAATTCCTAGGGGGGCCGAGGTAAACAAATAAGCGAATATCCAATTTTGGGGGACGAGAGCCAGGAGCAGCTATGTAGCATGTGCTCTGCGCCAAAAAACGAGTGGCAACGCTTAGTGCGTCACCACTGTGTACTTTGTGTCATGAGGAAGTAAATATAACCCAAAACATGAACTGGGCCCTAGAGTTTGAGGCGCTAGCTACGACCGGAGTCGGCGTGTCAGTGTCACGCCGCTACAACGGGTAGAGTCCTGTGCTATGTGCCATATGCCGTCCCCTACGTTATTACTTAATCACCCGCCGCACGCTGTGCAGTCGCATGCTCCAGTAACTCTGACTAAGGTTACTGTAGCTTACGCCTGTGCTGGTTATAGTGTGGATAAACTTACCATCGCCGATGTAGATACCAACATGAGAAATGCCAGCTTTGTATGTGTCTACAAAGATTAAGAGGTCTCCCTTTTGCATATCCTTTTTTGCTACCAGTGTCCCGGCTTGGGACTGGCTTAAAGAGGTGCGCGGGAGGGAGATATTATGCTGTGCATACACAAACCGTGTAAATCCCGAACAGTCGAAGGCCGTTGGGCCAACCGCGCCAAAGACATAGGGTGCCCCTAAGTATTTTTCAGCTGTGGTAATAATCTGAGACGCTAGTCTAGGTTTCGGCGTCTCTACAGGAGCAAAGACTGTACTTGGTAAACGCCTGGCACTGACATAATTTGCAGAAACCGCAGAGTCATTAAGACTGGCCTTGCGAACAATTTTTCTTCCAGAACTAGCCCATACTACTTCGTTGTTTCCGACAAAAATGCTGGTCCAACGCGTTCCGCTGGCAGAGAATAATACAATATCCCCCGGGAGCAAATTTGCCCTAGTTACTGACGTGCCTACGGTAGCCTGATCACTAACAGTGCGCGGCAGCTTGGCCCCATATGCTCCATAAACGTAAACTAGCAGGCCTGAGGCGTCAAATCCCGAGGTGCTAGTTCCACCGAAAACATACGGTGTGCCCACGAGCTCTAGTGCCAAATTGGCCACCTTTTGTCCGTAGGGTGAGTTGGCTTCCGATACCACAGGCCTTACAAGCAACAGCAGGGAGAGTACAATAACAGTGGAAATCAGTTTTCTTGTCAACATCATTCGCCTCCTTCTTTCTGAGATAGAAGTAATCTTCTGCAAAAGAGGCGCATAACCTGCAAACTAGTTTACTGTAAATTATGGAACTGGAGACTAGGACCACCCATTGCCCTTTCCGGTCCCTACGCACTGTCCGTCTCTTCCGTGTCTAAATTAAAAAACAGGGGCTACTTGCCCCTGTTTAGTTCTTTTAGGCGGTCTGCTTGGCTCAATACGCTCGTTAGGCGGACGCCAAAGTTCTCATTGACAACTACAATCTCACCCTTAGCAATCAGGGTACCATTCACCAGTACATCTACTTGGTCTTCAACCATGCGGTCAAGTTCTACTACAGAACCACTGCCGAGAGTAAGAATGTCTTTAATACTCTTTCTACTCTTACCGAGCACGACCGAAACCTGTAACTGAACGTCAAGGATTATCTCAATGTTAGCCCCTGGCACAGAAATGGGTGGTGGAGGTAATTGTGAGAACTGTGCTTTCTGCACATTGACTGGCTCAGGGTAAGAGTTAGTTGGTCGCTGATACTCCGGTCGCCTTCGCCTTTCTGCGCTTGAGTGTTCAGGGACAGCTCGTGATGCTGCGCTTGCTAGACTACCTCCCATCAAAAAATCAACCATCTGTTTAGCAGAGCGCAAAGGCATGACTTGTAGTATTTCACTATCGATTATGTTTCCAATTACCATTTTGAAAAACACTACAACCAACGCCTCTCCATTTAACTCGGGGAAAATCCCGGCATCTGGAGGCGAATCAAAGAGGACTACTTCCGGGGGAGAAATATTAACCTTACGACTAAACAAGGAATACATTGAAGTCGCTGCTGAGCCAATCATCTGGTTCATAACCTCTGCCACCGCGCTCAATTGAATTTCATCCAAAGCGCCTGAGGCAGGGTCGCCCTTACCTCCCATCATCAAGTCTGCAATGAGTGCAGCGTCAGTGGTCTTAATCACTAATAGGTTAAAACCTGTGAGGCCTTCAGTATAGTTCACCATAATCGAAAGATATGGCACCTTAAACTGATCAAAAAGCTCCTCTTTTTGTAGTACCACAACCCGAGGGGTCGTGATTGTCACTCGCTGATTGAGGAGTTGGGATAGGGTGGTCGCAGCAGTGCCCATAGAGATGTTACCGACCTCGCCTAGTGCGTCAATCTGAACCGCCGATAGACTCTCAGGCTCTGGATTAGAACCACCTTTAAGAATAGCGTCAATCTCTTCTTGTGATAAATATCTATTGCTCATAGTCTTCCTCCCCTTCTGTGAGCGGAGAGATTATCTGCACCGCAAGCTGGTTGTTAAGTAACCCCGGTTGAGCTAAAAAAGCGCTCTTGCCTTCAATTGTCAAATTCACCGGGCTTCCAAGTTTTGTATCAATGGCAAGGCAATCACCTACTTGCAGTTGTAAGAATTCTTCTACAGAAATTTCGCAACTGCCCAATAGTGCTGCTAGTCCCAATTCAGCTGAACTGAGTAACTTCTGTTTGTCATGCCATTGTTGCTGTAGCGAAGGACCAGCCTCGGTAGTTTGATCTACCTCAGGTCTATTGATTAGGGCGTTGACCGTTGTAAAAGGCAAACAAATGGTCAGAATCCCTTGCACCTTGTTGATATTTACCGTAAGCGTAATGACCGCCACCATCTCATGTGGAGATATGGATTGTATCAACCTAGCATTTTGTTCAATGGAATCAAGTGTACACTTAATAGGAGTAGTTTCTTTCCATGCAACCTCATAACGTCCTAATAAATGCGTGCTCAAGCGGTGGTAGATAGCCAGCTCAAGCTCGGTCACAACACGCAGTTTTCTGATTGCCTCTCCATTGCCACCACAAATCAGGTCTATCATCGGGATGACAAGTTCACTACCCACATTAAGGAGAGCAGGCCCATAATCCTCTATGGAAAAAACCACCACCAAGGTGCTGCCAGGCAAGGAAACAACTACGTCCTCAAACGCTACTTGGTCGACTGTAGCGAGCTTGACATTGACTGTTGCCCGCAAATAGGCCGACAGATAGTTAGCAGCCTGACGGGCGAAAATATCGTGCACCATCGCCAGAGTATTGAGATTGCTCTTCGAAAAGCGATTTGGTCGTTTAAAATCGTACTTGCGGATCTTTACTTGGTCTTTAACAAGCTCTTCTGAAGAGACCTCGCCTTGCTCCAAACTTTTTAGTAAACTGTCAATTTCATTTTGACTTAGGACGTTACGCATAATGCATCCACCTAAACTAAGGCTTTAGTGACAGCTTGTACCACGCGGGTGGGATCAAAGGGCTTGACTATAAAATCCCGGGCCCCTGCCTGAATGGCTTCCATCACCATATGTTGCTGCCCCATGGCACTACACATCACGATGCGAGCCTGTGGGTCGATCTTGCGGATTTCCTTAACTGCCAAGATACCATCCATTTCTGGCATGGTGATATCCATTGTCACTACGTCAGGGCGCAACTCCTTAAACTTGTTTATGGCCACCAAGCCATTCTCGGCTTGACCTACTACTTCAAATCCACCTTTTGTAAGGTGATCGGAAAGCATCATGCGCATAAAGGCTGCGTCATCTACAACTAGAATCCTCTTAGCCATTACCCTCAACCATCCCTTCTGCCACGTCTAACTTCTTGGTTATTGCACGAAAAGCCTCCGGAGAAGGTAGGAACGCCAAATCTCCAAAGATCGCTTTACCATCCACTTCAAGCTCAGTTTTAAACACTAGAACGACATCCGAGCCCTCTGTCCTCGCAATCACGGTATTGCATATGAAAGCATCAAAGTAATCATAGAGAAGTATAGGCGGGGTGGACATGCCCGTCTCTCCTACGAAGTTAGATATGGCAGTAATAAACGATCCCGTGACGATATTCCCTACTTCCATAAGGGCTGATTGTGCTAAATCATCCACTAATGTCTTACCTTCGAGCATGGTTCCAAAGCTACTAATAATGTGAGCCGCACTATCCTCGGTCAGTGTAAGAAGCATTGTGCCGCTGAGATTGCCTTCCACCCTGACTTCTACACAGATGCCGACCTCTCCTACTCTTGAAAGTATAGAACATCCCTCTTCGATGCTGCAAACTCTTGTCCACGGTAAGTGCATAATGACTTTGCGGTCCATTAAGATAGATAGAGAAGTAGCCGCATTGCCTGCGCCAATGTTCCCTACCTCATTCAACATATCGAGTTGTACCGAACTAGCGATTGTCATATCAATCACCTACCTTCTGATAAAAACATGTGTGAACTCGTTTGAGTCCAAATTCGCGGTGATTAGGGTAACTCTCGGTCGCGCCGGTAAACAAGTAACCGCCTGTCGCTAATGCAGTGGCGAAGCGACGGAGCATCAGGAGCTTAGCTCCTTCTGTAAAGTAGATTGCCACGTTGCGGCAAACGATTAAGTCAAAGCCTGACTCTATAGGATCCTTAAGGAGGTCGTGTCGTCTAAAGGAAACCATGCTTTTGGCGTTTTTCTTTACCTCTACCCCCCCGGGAGTAACATCGAAATATCTGGTGATCCGTTCTGGTGCTACATTTCGAACATCAGCTTGAGAGTAACGCCCAGTTGCAGCCTGTCGCAATGCCGCAGCATCAAGATCGGTGGCCACTATAGCTGCAACTAATGCAGGACGAGTCTCCAAAATCGCCATCGTGAGAGAATATGGTTCCGCACCTATTGAACAACCTGCGCTCCACACGCTGACTCTTTTCTGTTTCGTCGCGAAAGTAGGTAATACCTCTTGTTCTAAATAGGAAAACAACTCCGGATTTCTAAAAAACTCCGATACGTTTATATCTAAGTAGTCAATTAGATGGCTAGCCTTCTCGTGAGAATGGATATAATTAGTTAAGTCACCAAAGCCGCCAATCTGATGCCGCTGCATGTAACTATTTAATCGGCGAAAGAGCTGGGTTTCTTTATAGACCGAGAGGTCCAATCCCTGCGTTTTTGCAAGCTCCGTGCGAAATTGCGCATAAGCGGGGTCCTGACTGCTCATAGCTCTGATTCACCTCTCCCCACGGTTCTAACTTGGGTGATCCCTGTCTCTGTATTGAGTATTACTGTCCTTCCCCAACTCCCGCCGACGTCAGAAGCAACAAGCGGGACCCCTAGCTCGCTCAGCACGCGTCTAACTTGCTCTATGTTGCGCATGCCGATATCAAACCCTGAGCGGTCTGAGGAAAAAGTAAACATCTTCGCTCCTCCCGCAATTTTGGCTTGCATGTATCTACATCCCTTGAGACATAGCTCACGGTGTAAAGCTGGGACTGCTAGGTCTGCAAACTTATACGGGTTGGTAAAAGTAGAAAAATCTTTGCTGTTCGGTAGCATTACGTGTGCTAGCCCCCCAGCACGGCGCGAGCAATCATAAATAATTACTCCCACGCATGACCCTAAGCCGCGTGTCGTCACCGTGCTAGGAGCATCAGCAATACGATACTCCCCAATTCCCACTAGGTAATCCATTATTTATCCCCCTACAGCATCATCGGCGGATGGTATTCGTCTTTTCCCACATTTCGTCTAAAAGTTTTATTGACTTCGCATTTATTTGATACGCCCGTTGTGCCCGTATAAGTGAAGTCATCTCATCCGCCAGAGAGACGTTGCTGGTCTCTACGTGACCTTGATGGACCTGAGTAGACTTACTAGGGGTCTGCGGACCAGAGTTTTCGCTTGGGACGTACTGCCCATGCCCTGGGCTCTCTAGCCCAGAAGGATTCGCGAATTCCACTAGCCGAATTGCACCTAGTACCATTACTTCTCCAGCATGGGTTATGGCTATCTCCCCGGTAGGATCGATACTGATGGCAGAAGCCTCTGGATCGATCTGAATGCGAGGAATCACTGCCCCAGAGCTATGTACAATACGCCCAACTGCATCTAAGGTAAAACTACCGCCTCGTACGTAAACAGGTTTACCTGTGTTATCCTGAAGCTCAATAAAGCCTGAACCTTCTAACGCTATGTCCAGGCTTCTATTAGTGGGTACAAGGCTACCCTGAGTGAACAGCACTTGGGGGGTATACTCTACCCCATGCGGTACATCCTTAGGAGACTCAGGCTTTAGTGGGGTGGACGCATGGTCAAGCTCAACCATCAATAACTCTGAAAATGAGCCTTCGCTGCGTTTGAAGCCAGGCGTAGTAGCATTAGCAATATTGTTACCCACCACTGTTAACCGCTGTACCTGAGCCATGAGACCACTAACACTGCGCTTAATGCTGTTGAGCATGACCCTACCTCCTAACGTATACTACCTATTTCCTTGGCTTTTTCCATAAGCTGATCATACGTTGAGACGATGCGTTGAGCACTCTCGAAAATGCGATTAACAAGCATCATGTCAATCAATTCCTGCGCTGGGTCGACATTGGATCGCTCTAAGGAGTTCTGTACTACCCTAGCCGTCCCGGGGAAAGGCACAGCTTCATCTCCTATGAACTGACCGCGCGCGTCTTTAACTAAGGCTGCAGGCTCCGCAAAATCCGTGATCATAAGCCTGCCACGAGGCCCTCCCTCCATCATGATAGTCCCGTCGCTCTCAATCGCAAAATCAATGCCCTTAATTTGGATAGGTTGCCAATTATCGAGCAAGATCCTGCCACCATGAGCGTCTGACAGAAAACCAGCCGCGTCTATCCTAAAATCGCCTGCCCGTGTGTAACGAGGTCCCTCTTCAGTAAGAATGGCAAAGAAGCCGTTACCATGCAAGGCTAAGTGAAAATTATCGTCACTATGAACTAGTTGCCCTTGACTGAAGTCTGTTACGGGCTCAGCTAAGACCGTCTTAACCGTGGTGTCCCCTAATTCCCGCGAACCTGGTCCGAGTCTCGCTAAAAGCATGGCTTGCGCAAAGACCTCTTCAGGCAGGACCTGTCGCTTGAAACCAGCAGTATCTGCATTAGCAACGTTGCCGGAGATTATCTCTTGCTTAGTTTTAGCTATTACCATAGCACTCGTGGCCTGGTACAACCCCCTCAACATTATGACCTCCCCTTCCTAAAGAGCCGAGTCACAAGCTCCACCTGCCCATGCGGCACCCCTAATTCACGGGCTATAGCTTGCGAGTCAAAACCCTGTGACTGTAAGTCCATGATTTGATCCTGCTTCTGTGCTGCAGAGGCCGATGTCTGTTTCTTGGAGCGTGTTCGCACCGATTTAGGCTCCTGCGGCTCATCCAAGCGGTGTGTTATATATGCCAGTTGCTCCTCTAATGCCTGTAGACGCAACTCTAGCTCTTCTGCGAGGGGTTGACTCTGGGGCAAGGATTTCTGCCACATGTGGTACACCCCTGCCCCCACAACCACACCTAAAACAAAAATCATTAAATCCATCTGCTAGGCCTCTTTTCCTAGGATTCCACGCAATCGCAGAATTGCCCTGCTATGCAACTGCGAAACTCGGCCCTCAGTTACACCAAACACCGCAGCAATTTCTTTGAGGGTCAGTTCATCTACATAATAGAGAGATAACATCTCCCTGTCCCGCTGCGGCAGTTTTAGTAGTGCTTGGGCTAACCTACTTCTGAGCTCTATCTCCACTAGAATCGTTTCAGGATTCGGACTATTGTCTGAACCGATTACGGCTGACACAGCCACCTCTTCACCGTCATCAGAAAATAGCATCCGGTCTAGCGATACCACTGACCGCAAAGCGATGTGGTTAATTACGTCCCGTACTTGATCTATGCTAAGGCCTAGCTCTTGACTTATGCGCAGCTCGCTTATTTCCTCACCCGCTACAAGAAGGCGTTCTTCCACAGCGCGGTAATTCTTAATTCGGTCGTTTACACTGCGAGGGCTAAAACTTAAGGCGCGAATTGAGTCAAGCATAGCACCCTTAATCCTGCGGGAGGCATAAGACTCAAAACTGACCTCACGGCTCGGATCAAATTTGTTCACAGCATCCATTAGCCCTAAGAGCCCTTGCGACACTAAATCCTCTTTGTCCATAATCTCGGGAGACGGTATGTATAATCGAGCAGCAATGCGTTTAACTAGTGGCAGGTACGACATAATGAGCTTGTCTTTGTAACCTTCGTGCATAGTTACCACTCCTGCAACCGTCGCTGCTCTAACATGCGTTGAAATACAAAACCTACTATTCTATCCTGCACACTTATAGAGATATTTTCAAACTCCACTCCCGAGTGATACATACCGCTGCCCGGCCCCTGAAGCGCGTCTGAACGCACTACTTTGCCAGCAATAACTATGTTAGGCTCATGTTGCTTAAGCGAAAAACTTACTTGGATTAAATCTCCACTACTTAGTGCCTCACGGTGAGAAAGCCTAGCCCCACCTCCACTAATATCCACCAAGAATCCCTTTTGCCACGATTTATCTTCGTAGAGCCTAAATTGAGTAGGCAATAACACTGGGTAGCGCACAAACCTGCGGCGCTGGATTCGCTCGTACTCTCGCGGCATTGACATAAAGTACATGGGAAAGACGCGGACTTCGCGCCGCAAGACTATGGCAGTAAACCCATACTGATCGTGAGTGCCACTGTCAGTAAAAAAACACTCCACTTGCTCACCGGACTGCAAAACATCCGCCTCACCACCACCGAATAAGGAAGAAACGGCGAATTCCCAAGTGCTGACATCTTCTACTTTGGCGTAATGAGCGTGCTGTGTGCCTTTACGCGTGACCTCTAGGCGCATGCCAATCCTCAGAGCGGGCTCCCTCTCCATTACTAACTACCTCCAAATATGCGTCTTAGTCCAGCCAGTAAGCCTTTGCCCTCTACCCCTTGCCCTCCTCCGCCAATTATGCTTTGTGCTATCACCTCGAGCTGGCGGCTGACATAAGAGTCTGGATGACTAAGCACAAAAGGATGCTGACGTCGGACAGCCTGACTGACAATGGGGTCATCTGGTATAGACCCAAGAAACTTGATTTTGTGATGTAAAAATCTCTCCGCTATAGTCAAGAACCTTTCGCCCGTTACTTTACCATCCTGGTAATTGAGGGCACGGTTAACGACTAGGCTTATCTTGGTAGCCACTCTGGTTTGCACCAGCAATTTAACCAATCCGTAAGCGTCCGCTAACGAAGTAGGCTCTGGTGTTACAACAATTATTACCTCATCAGCTAGGTTTGCAAAGGCCAACACATTGCGCGAAATCCCTGCCCCAGTATCAATTAAAAGAATGTCCGTAGAGTGCTCCAGAGTCGCTAGCTCAGTAATGAGGCGATCTCGCTGCTCTTTTTCCATATCTGCCATCTCAGGGACACCGGAGGCTGATGGTACGATTCGTAACCCGTACGGCCCCATGCCAATTATCTCATCCAAGTGCTTCTCGCCCTTGAGCACGTGTTCAAGGTCGAAGTCGAAATATTGACCAAGTACAACATCAACATTAGCCAAGCCTAGGTCTGCGTCGACAATGGTAGTGACTTGACCCCTCCTAGCTAAGACAATGCCAAGGTTGACCACCAAGTTGGTCTTGCCAACACCCCCTTTTCCACTGGCGACAGTGATAACTCGGGCCCGTTTCTTAGCAGGCTGACTGCGGGTTAGATTTCTTAAAAACGATGCCTGATCCCACATCAATCACTCACCCCCAATATCATCCGCGCAAGCTCTGAGGGGTCGGCCACTTGTAGATCCTCAGGAACGTTCTGTCCATTTGTTATATATGCCACAGGGATGGATGTGCGGTAACACAATTCTGCCAGCCCGCCGAGACTCTCTGTCTCATCAAATTTGGTGAAAATAACTGCGGTTAAGTCGATGCCGCAAAAAGCTCTGTAGATGCTGTGCAGATCTCGACTCTTAGTCGTGGCACTAACTACTAAATATTTTTCTAAATCTGGGATACCATCCAAATAAGCCCTAAGCTCTGCCACTTGCACAAGCTTTTTGGCCGAGCGACCAGTGGTGTCGATATATATGGTGTCTTTGTTTTTATGGAAATGAAGCATTTCACGTAGTTCCCCCGGCGTAGTGACGACCTCAACCGGGACACTCATAATGTCTCCATAGATCTTAAGTTGCTCAACAGCACCAATTCTGAACGTGTCTATTGTAATCAGCGCCACTTTTTTATTTTCCTGCAAGGCTCGCCGCGCCGCCAGTTTTGCAATTGTTGTGGTCTTACCTACTCCCGTGGGGCCAACAAAAGCCTGTATCCGCTTCCCCTTAGCCTTAGGTTTGGGTGCGAGTGCAAAACACTTGGCAAGCCTCTCTAAGACCCTCTTTTCCTCGTCTTTTTTGTCTCCTAAAGCCCCTATCTGTTCTAGCAACAGGGCACTAATCTCAGGGCTCAAATCTGCTGCCCTAAATCGTTCACTCCACTTTGGACTGATAGTTGACTTAAGGCTTGTTCCGTTATCTAGGCTTAGATTACCAAGCAAGGTCTTGATCTCACTGAGTTCTTCACGAAGTTGATCTTGCGAATTCGCAGAGGTATCTCGCTCTATAGAGCGTTCTGCTGCGGCGGTAACTTCTACTCTGCTGGGACGAAAAAAACCCCACAGCCCGGGTTCGCGGACTGTGCGCGAACTGACGATTACAGCGTCGGGGCCAAGTTCCTTGCGCAGCATATGGAGCGCGACCTGCATGTCCCGTGCTACAACTTTTTTTATTTTCATTCCATGGTCACCGCCCCTAAGGATTCAATCTCTACGTCATTTGAAACTTCTCCTGGTGCTAAGAAATTAAGACTAGGGAAATGCCTTATTGTTAGTCGCCGCAAGGGGAGCCTTAATCGACTCGGACATAAAATTATTGGGACCTTACCCTGGGTTCCGAGCTTCTCCGCCTGCTTAGCTAGACTCTCAAATAAAGCATGCAGTTTGGTGGGCTCAAGTACGATATGCGCTCCACCGGTATTATTAAGAGACTCCAGCAGTTGTTGCTCCGTGCGTGGACTCAGCGTTAGTACGTGAACTACCCCACCCTCAGCCAGACCACGGCTAATAGTGCGAGATAGGGCCTGACGCACCCTCTCTAATAAGAAGTCCGGCTCTTTGGATAATCGAGCGTTGTCGGCGATAGTCTCAAAGATCGTCACCAAGTCGCGAATCGGAGTCCCTTCTTGTAGCAAGCCTTGTAATACTTTTTGTATATCACCAATAGTAATCTGTTCGGTGGTCAACTCATCGATTACAGCCGCCTGCTGTTCACGAACTCTATCCACTATTTCTTTAACCTCTTGCCTACCTAATAACTCGTGAGCAAAGCGTTTTGACATTTCGGTTAGGTGTGTCACCATAACAGTGGTACTGTCAACAACGGTATAACCCAAGAGTTCAGCCCGCTCACGGTCACTGTCAGCTATCCATTTAGCGGGTAAGTTAAAGGTCGGTTCAGAAGTGATAATTCCAGGCAGATCAACCTCAGCGCCTGAGTAATCCATGCACAAGTAGTGGGTGGGCATTAGCTCACCAATGGCTACTTGGTTGCCTCTAATTTTAAATACATATTGGTTAGGCTTGAGCTGCAGGTTGTCGCGTATTCGGATGGGGCGTACGAACAACCCGTGGTCTACCATAAAACGCCTCCGCACAGCAGAAAGCCTGTCAAGCAGATCACCGCCTTGCGCTCCATCGGTCAAGCGTACTAAACCAAAACCAATTTCTATCTCCATCTGCTCGTTACTGATTAACGAAAGAACATTTTCTGGTTCAGCCGGCCGACTCGTCACGGGAGCAGGAGGCGCTGCTGCTTTTTCTTTTTCTTCGTTGTATAAAACAAAAGCTGCATACCCCGTCGCGCCTGACATCGCCAAAAACGGTAGGGCAGGCAACTGCGGAACAAGGCCTAAACCACCAAGCAATACGGAGACCAGACCAATAACCTTGGGCATTGAAAACAATTGTTGGAACAGGTCTGTTCCAAAACCGTTGTCGCTATGTGAACGTGTAACTAAGATACCTGAAGCTGTCGAAATCATCAGCGCGGAAAGCTGGCTAACTAAGCCATTGCCTACAGTAAGAATGATATAGGTATTAAGCGCACCCTCGAAAGTCATACCAAGCTGGACCATGCCCATTATCAAACCACCTACGATGTTAACTAAGGTAATAATTATTCCGATAATCGCGTCGCCTTTGACGAATTTGCTGGCGCCATCCATAGAGCCGTAAAAATCAGCTTCGCGCTGCATGGAGCGCCGGCGCTCTCTGGCTTGCTCTTCGTTAATTAGGCCAGCATTAAGATCCGCGTCCACTGCCATCTGTTTACCAGGCATGGCGTCTAGGGTAAACCTCGCCGCGACCTCGGACACACGACCGGCACCGTTGGTAATAACCACGAGCTGAATTGCTGTAATAATAATAAATATGACTAAACCGACTACTGGGTTTGCACCGATAACAAAATCACCAAACGCTCCAATAACTCTGCCCGCTCCCCCGGTTGATAAAATCAAGCGCGTCGAAGATACATTGAGTGCTAAACGCAGTAGCGTTGTAACCAACAGCAATGTAGGAAAAACACTTAACTGCAGAACATTGGTAGTAAATAGTGTGGTTAGCAGGATAATTAAGCTAATAGTCAGGTTTATTATCAGAAGAAAATCGAGTGCCGTAGGAGGTTGCGGAATAACGATAATAAGAATAATCCCAATAATCAGTGCGGCTACGATGATGTCCGTATATTTGAGCAGACTGCGCATTATCATAGCCTCCCTTTTTGAGCGAATATCGTAGCCAGTATTTCCGCCACTACGCGGTAAAGATCAATCGGAATTTCTCTGCCCAGCTCTACTTGTTTGTATAGAGCTCTGGCCACTGGAGGTTCAGAGATTACTGGGACTCTGTGTTCTTTAGCCTTAGCGATAATCCGCTGAGCCAAATAATCACAGCCCTTAGCACACACGACGGGCGCGCCGCCATTTTCATCATACTTCAAGACCACGGCAAAATGAGTCGGGTTTGTAATAACAACGGTAGCTGTAGGGATCTCAGAAAACATGCGCCTGGTTGCCAGCGTGCGCTGCCTTTCCCTCTGTCGTGCCTTGATTTGGGGGTCGCCCTCAACCTGCTTGTGTTCTTCTTTAACCTCGTGCTTGCTCATCTTCATGTTCTTGCTGTGCTCATAACGTTGGAACATAAAATCCGCTATACCGATAACGAGATAAACCACTCCGACCCGCACGGCTACCCGCATCAGAACACTACCAGCTACCACTAATGCACCTAATCCCTCGGTATAGCCAACCAACAAGAGTGTAGTTATCTCTCCACGAATCCCTAGGTAAGCCGCGTATCCCACTAACGTCAACTTCAAAAATGCCTTAAGAAGGTCAAAAAGAGCTTTCATTGAGAACATACGTTTTACACCTTCTATAGGGTCAAGCCTGCTAAAAGATGGTTGAAGTGGCTCGAGACTTGCCAAAAAACCTACTTGAGCCACGTTTGCCAGTACCCCAAGCCCCATGGCTGCCACGAGCATTGGCCAGACCAAACCTGCAAAAGACGTCATAGCATTTATAAAAAGCAAACCATACGAGCCCTCGAAGGAATTCGCTTGTGACAATTGGGCCATCGATTGGGTTAAATAGTTGATACTGTTGGTTATGATGTCTCCTGACACTGCCGCAAAAATCATCACTGTGCCGAAGAATCCTATTGCCGCCACTAAATCCATGCTCTTCGCGACTTGACCTTTGCTGCGCGCATCGCTTAACCGTTTGGGCGAAGCTTGTTCTGTTTTTTCTTGAGCCCCGCCTTGGGGACTGCTCATGGCGCCATCACCCCAAATGCTCTACTTAGCACTCCTTCAAGTTCACTTAGCAGACTGCCGCCTACCCCCAGAAAAGCGGGGCTTACAGCAGCTAACACCAGCAAGGCAACGCCTGCCTTCACAGGTAAGCCCAGCATCAGCACGTTTAACTGTGGCACAGCACGGCCTATCATACCGAGTATTAAATCAGTAAGTACTAGGACAACTACTACCGGTATCGCTACGCGAATCATGAGCACCATTGAAGCTGTTAGCGCTCTTAGTACTACTGTTCCCAGTGACAAACCCAGCACCCCTGCTCCCACAGGCACTACCTGAAAGCTCTTAATTATCCCCAGCAGCAAGATGTGATGTCCATCGAGCTCCAAAAACAGCAAGATGCTTATAAAAAGAATAAAATTAGAGATAAGAGATACCTGTATGGAAGAGCCAGGGTCAAACATCGCAGCAGATCCAAAACCTGCCTGTTGGTCAATAAGTTGTCCGCCCATAGTAAAGCTCTGGAACAACCAGCTTGCTAGCATACCCATACAGAGTCCCACCATGGTCTCTGAAATAAGGCTGCCTATAAAGGCTGAGGTGCTACCTTCGTAGTGCATAGGCTCACCCGCAAAAACTATGAGCGCCACAAATACCCCAAGACCGATTTTTAGCAAACTAGGTATGCCTCGACGGTTAAGTATTGGCGCAGTCACAATAAAGGCGAGTATGCGGGCCAACACTAAAGTCAAGGCCAACCATGGTGTTAAGACCAGACTATTCATCGTACATACCGTCCTAAGTTAGATAAATGGTTAACAGTAAAGGAAAGCATGGTGTTCATCATCCACCCACCCAGCACGAGTAGGGTTATCAGAATGGCCACCAGCTTAGGTACAAAAGTCAACGTCTGCTCCTGAATCTGCGTGGCAGCTTGAAAAATACTCACCGCTAGTCCGACGGCTAGGCTCACCAACAACAAGGGACCCGCCAACAACAACACCAGAGAAATAGTTTCTCTCGCCAGATGAATAACTGAACCCTCGGTCATGCCACTACCTCCCTAAGCTTTCAAGCAAAGCTTTGACTACCAGATGCCACCCGTCGGCCATGACGAAGAGCAGAAGCTTAAAGGGGAGGGAGATGGTGGTCGGAGGTAACATGAACATACCCATAGACAGCAAGGTACTGGCAACCACCATGTCAATAACCATAAAGGGGATAAATAGCATAACCCCCATCTGAAATGCCGTCTTAAGCTCGCTGATCATAAAGGCGGGCACTACTACCATGAGTGATAGGTTATCCGGCGTGTCAGGTTGCGGACTATTTGATGCTACCAAAAACAGCGCCAAATCCTTCTCCCGCGTGTACCGGAGCATAAATTCCCTCAGCGGAGCCGAAGCTCGTTCGAAAGCAACTTCTTGCGATAATTGACCGTCCAGGTAAGGGGCCAAAGCCTCAGTCTGAACTCTAGCAAGTGTAGGGGCCATCGTGAAGAGTGTTAAAAAGAGCGCCAAACCAATCAGTACCTGATTGGGAGGAACGTTATTGGTGGCAATCGCATTTCGCACAAAAGAAAGAACTATAACTGTGCGCGTAAACGAAGTGACCATGACTAAGATAGCTGGGACTAAACTCAACACTGTTAAAAGTACTAACAAACGGATACTCTCAACTACTTCGACTGGAGAACCTGCGCCGCCTATGGCGAGGTCTATTCGCGGTATAGGAAACATTTATTTTCTTCCCTTCAAGAGGGTTACAGCTTCCTTAAGTTGCTCAGTAAAGGATAAGTGCTCGATACCCTGAGGTTCATTGGGCTGCGGCAGGGCATGTAGCTCTATTACGCTAACTGAGTTGTCTGACAGACAAACCAAGTAGCTCTTTTCAGCGACGTCGAGGACCACCGCTTGGCTGCGTGGACCAATCCCCACTCGCTCACGCACCCGCATAATGCTGTGGACTCTGTTAACTGGGACTTTGCGCAACACATAATAGCGCAAGGCAAAAAGGGCCCCGAACACAACTACCAAAGACAAAACCATGCGGAATAATGAACCGTAGAAGCTCCCTTCGCCCAATACTGCGACCTCCCTACTGAATGACAAACTCGATAAAGTATAGATCTATAACTTCCCCTGTAGACAGAACACTATTAATTGCCGTGACTAACTCAGTGCGCAATTGCTCTGTTGTCTCTGTCCCGACTAACTCTGCCACCGTCTTAGAGCGAAGCACACCAATAATAGCATCACGAACTTCTGGATCCCTAGCATCAAATTCGTTAACAAGCGCTTTTTTCTCCAAATACTTAAACGTCATCATTACCCTGAGGTACCGTTTCATATTTGGGTCAACTAAATTTACTGTGAATTCTTTGGGGGAGCCCATCACAATTTTAGGCCCAGGTATAACAAACTTTACCACGCGAGTATAGATAGGTTTACCCCACAATGCACCTGATATAAGCAGAACAACAAGTAGAATACCAAGTAAGATTTTCTTCAGCATAAATACCTCACCTTAATAGCGTTTAATTACTAAAACAACCCTACGATTGTGGGTCCTACCCTCTACTGTAGCGTTACTTACTGCTGGGCGAAACTCGCCGTAGCCCATAGCCGCAAAGCGACGCGGGTCTAGCCCGCTTATTTCAGTGAAATAACGTACCACTCTTGCCGAACGCGCCGCACTTAGTTCCCAGTTCGTAGGGTACTCTAAAGTCTTGATAGGAATGTTATCCGTATGTCCCTCTACCACTACGTCATTGGGCATTTGGTCGAGTAGAGCAGCCAACTTATTTAAGAGAGGCCTACCGTCTGAACGAATTTCTGCCCGAGCAGAGTCAAAGAACAAATGGTCTTTAATTTCTATCATCACCCCCTGCTCTTCCCGATAAACCTCTATATGGCCCTCGATACCATTCTCCTTAAGATACTCCTGAATGTGAATCATGAGCCTGCCACTATCTGCATAAAACGATCCCGAAGCCTCATTAGATGGACCATCATCAGGAACAGGGGGTGGGTCTTCATTTACCGGTACTGTGCCTCCATCAAGCATGCCTTGACCCTGAAATGACATGATGAACTTGCGAAATTTATCTACATCAAGTGCCGAAAATGAGTACAACAATATGAAAAAACACAGCAGTAGCGTGACTAGATCTGACCAAGTAATCATCCAGTTCCCAGATTGTTGGACACTGGCTTTTCGTCGTCTAGTCATCAGCAGCCTCAAGCTTTAATCTGGTCGAAGCTTTGTCAGACTGCGGAACAATAAAGGCTCGAAGCCGTTGCTCAATTACTCGCGGGTTGACCCCTGCCTGTAAAGCCATTAGACCTTCCATAATCATTTCGCGGTACAGAAGAACCCGCTGACTACGCAGGTTTACCTTGCCCGCTAAGGGTATAAGGATGAAATTAGCCATGATAGCTCCGTAAAAAGTTGTGACCAGCGCTACAGCCATAGAAGGCCCAATTGTAGAAGCATCGTCTAACGAGTTGAGCATCTTTACAAGGCCAACTAAAGTACCAATCATTCCAAAGCCTGGCGCTAAGTTAGACCACACGGTCAACAGCCCGGAGCAGGTCTGATGCCTGCCCTCGACTTGCACGAGCTCGATTTCAAGTACTTTTGAAACGGCGGCTGAATCCATGCCGTCAATAATCATCTGTAGGCCTTTCCCTAAGAAAGGGTCCATCTTAGGGATTTCGTCTTCAAGAACCAGTAAGCCTTCCCGCCTAGCACGCACAGCCAGCGCACCAAAATCTTCAATTGTCTGCACTGGATCTGGAATCTCTAGTTTCAGCAAAGCTCGGATTTCAAAAAAGGATTGTGTGATCTCATCCCAAGAGTAATTGATGAGAAGAGCAGCAAATGAACCTAGGACAGTAATCATAAACGACTCCCTGTCGAGGAAGACGCTTGCGCCTCCACCGCTAAAAACAGCCATTAAGACAGCCCCGGCGCCAATGATAATCCCTACATTTGTGAACAAGACTGGCTTGCGCACTGTCATTCACCCCTATCGTTTCAGCTGGATTAACTCCTGCAACATTTCGTCTGAAGTTGTGACGACGCGAGAGTTAGCCTGGAAAGCCCTACTGGTAGAGATCATCTCAGTAAATTCCGTGGCAAGGTCAACATTCGACATCTCTAACATTCCGGTCTCTATAGTTCCTCGACCGTCGGATCCAGCGGCGCCGATACGTACCTCACCGGAGTTAGACGAGACATCGAATAAGTTGCCTGCGGACTTGAGCATACCCTCTGGATTAGCAACATAAGCGAGAGCAATCTGCCCTAGGTCGCTGACCAGGCCGTTAGAATATGTCCCAGTAATCACACCGGTTTTGCCAATACTGAAGGTCAGCAGCTCACCCGGCGGATAGCCGTCTTGGAATTTCACTAAGGCAGTATTGTCGCCGGCTACTTGGCTTAAAGAGTTAAAGTCTAAAGAGAAAGAGACTGTCTCTGCACCGGGAATGGTAACAGTCACAGGACCGGTTGTTGCTGTATTTAAAGCCCCAGCGGTCGTAAATGACAACGTCCCTGAGCCGTTACCCACGGTAAGGCCGCCAACCGATGTGACGCCCCAATTCCAAGCATTTGCAGCTGTCTTTGTGAATTTGACTGTTAACTCATGAGAAGCTCCCTTAGAGTCATAAGCTGTGACATAAGTTGTGTGTGCGCTAGCAGCGGTAGCCGCCACGCCGCTAGATAGGTTGCCTGTCATCTCCACTAAGGCGGTAGCCTTAGTCATTATTTTTTCTCCAACGGGAATGCTTATTGGCTGCATCGCACTTTGTGTGCTGATTTGACCGTTGTTGTCAGCCATCCATCCTACGACCTTAAGACCTGTAGAAGCGTTAACGAGCTCATTGCTTAAGGACAAGCTGAATGAACCATCACGGGTATAAAGGTTACGGACGCCATCCGAGACCACGAATAAACCGCCGCCCTGAATAGCTAAATCTGTCACCCGGCCAGTCGCCTGAAGGCTCCCTTGCGTATGAATGGTATCAATGCCAGCTATAGTCATGCCCAACCCTACCTGCGAGGGATTAATTCCCGCCCTACCCCCCATCGGGGCGCTCGCGCTGCGTATAGTCTGGCTAAGCATATCCTGAAACTTAACCCGGCTACCCTTAAAACCTGTGGTGCCCACGTTAGCGATGTTGTTAGCAGTAACGTCTAGCTTAGTCTGCTGACTACGCATACCTGAGATGGCGGCAAATAACGACCTAAGCATTTTAAACTCCCTCCCTTATTTCAACGATCCTATTTAGGGGAATTGCTGCCTCGTTAATCTTCAAAACGCTATGTTGGCCTAACCACAGCACCGAGTCAACCTTGCCGCCTTGAGCCACGCCATTTTCATCTAAGTAGGTAACCGATTTGCCCACTAAACCACTGAGTTCCCCTAAGAGTTGTAGATTCACCAGCGAGTCTAGCTTGGTATTGAGATTTTGCAGCTGCTCTAGGGTACTGAACTGAGCTAACTGGGCGACCATAGCAGTACCATCGCTGGGATTTAGGGGGTCTTGGTTGCGCATCTGGGCGATCAGAATTTTAAGGAAGGCGTCCTTGCCTAGGCCTGCGTCCATTAGTCCAGAGGGCTTAGTTGTTGCAGTAGCACTTTGACCTGTAGCGTTAACTTGCATGCGGCACCTCCTAAATCACAAATTCTACCTCATGTGGTCGTTCCCGGCGGCTGCGTTCGCGCTGTTGTTTGTTGCGGTCGGAATTACGTTGGCGTTGTTCTTCGCGATATTCATGATACTCCTCCATGGTAAAGATAGAAATTGTAGTAGAGCTATACGTCGCTCCTGCGAATGCTTGTGGCAACTGTTGGGCTAGGGCCTCTTTAGCTGCTGGAGTCTCCACAACTAAACGCACAGTCACTTGCCCTTGTGCGTCACGCTTTGCGCTGACCACGATTCTACCATATTCCGGGGGGGAAACCTCGATCGTTACCATCGGTCGGACTGGATTATTGCTGTAGGAGATTATTTCTGTTCGCAACTGCTGCAAACTCTCAGCGCTGACCACAGGTAAACTAGGGCTTGCTGGTACTGCGACCTGAGGGACTTGGCCTGACAACACCGGAGCGTCGTCAACACGCTGCGGCCGCAGAGTGGACTCGGGACTTTGCTGCCCGGGTACTGAAACCACAGGTTGCTCAACACGTGGTTGTCCGGAATTCACTTCTAAGGGGACAGTAGCGACCGGCCTTACAGTGCTAGGAGTCTCTGGCGCTAAGTCTTGGCCTTTGGTAGAAGCGCCCTTGTCTATAACTTTAAACTCTGGTGCAAACGCTGGCGTCGCCTCTCCTGTCATCTCGGGTAGGTCCATATTAGGCGCTTGAGAATCCTTAGCAATCTCGCCAGCGCTTTCGGAAATCGCACTGAACTCCAGCAATAGAGCGCTTATTGCAGGAGATTCTTTAGGCAGATTTAAGAGAAGCTGTTCTACTGTAGTCCCTTCAGGCAGTGCTCTGAGCAGGTCCTCGATCTGAGCATTAGGCTCGCCATTGGTCTCCTGCCCATTGTTAGCTGCTGTTCGTACCTCTATATTTACCTGTACACCGGCTAGAGCTGCTAAAAGTAGTGCCAAAAAATCATTGCTGTCTGTCTTGCCTGGTTCAGTCTTTGCTGATAGTTCTAAAGCAACGTTAGATTCTGTAGGTAGTATTCTCATAATCAACGGGCCTGCCTAAGATAGACCTGAATCGCGCTCTCGTCTAAGAGGCTTTGCTCGATAGCCTGTTCAGCCTGACGAGCCACAGCCATAGTAGACTCTTTATGCACCTCGAACTTTTTTCTATTAACAGAGGCCTGCACTAAATGAGCTTGCGCAACATCTCTTAAATCGATGGCTGACTGCAGAGTCTTGCGAGCGTCTTGGATGCGGGTTAGGTGGGAGAAAAAAAACTGCCCACGCTGTTCAATCATGTCCGGACTAACCTTTGCATCACACTGGTCTTCCATCATGCGCAGCATCAAATCTAGACGTTCAACTTGCTCCTGACGTGCCTGCTCTGCTTGCGCCAGTTGAAGCTTGCGCTGATCTTCGAGTTGTCGCTTGAGTCCAAGCACCTGTTCCAGAGAATAAGTACGTGCCACTTCTCATTCACCTCGCCAATACATTAGCTAGCTCCGTGAGCGAATCTTGGAGTTGCCACCGCTCGTGGGTGGCTTGGACTAATAGCTGCATGATACGGGGGTTCTTATCAATTGCTTCATCGATAAGAGGGCTACTACCCTTTACATAAGCTCCAATATTAATGAGGTCTTCGTTTTGCCTATAAACCGCAAGCAGATTACGACATCGCGAAACCAAACTCAGATGATCCTTGGAGGACAATTCGGTCGCTAGGCGGCTTATGCTTTGTAGCACATCGATAGATGGATAGTGATTCCGCTCGGCTAACTTACGCGATAACACAATGTGCCCGTCGAGTATACTCCGCACCGCATCTGCTATGGGCTCATTCATGTCGTCGCCATCTACTAACACAGTGTATAGAGCGGTAATACTCCCGCGGGATGATGTACCTGAGCGTTCTAAGAGCTTGGGTAAGAGGGCAAAAACTGAAGGTGGGAAACCACGGGTGGTAGGTGGCTCGCCAATAGCTAAACCAATCTCCCGCTGGGCAGTAGCAAAACGAGTAACCGAATCCATTAAGAGCATCACTTGCTTTCCCTGATCACGAAAATATTCCGCGATGGCGGTAGCCGTGAGTGCTGCCTTGATTCTCAGCAGAGCGGGTTGGTCAGATGTAGCTACAACCACTACTGACTTAGCTAAGCCCTCTGGCCCTAAATCCCTCTCTAGAAAGTCACGGACCTCGCGGCCACGCTCACCCACCAGAGCAATAACATTACAGTCGGCAGTACTGCCTCTGGCGATCATACCCAGCAGTGTGCTTTTACCCACGCCACTTCCCGCAAAAATCCCGAGGCGCTGTCCGCTACCCGCTGTAAGGAATAGATCAATTGACTTCACTCCCGTCTCTAAGACATCTTTCACCCTTTCTCGCTCTAAAGGGTTAGGAGGAGCTTGGTCTAAGGGGTAATCGTAATGCGGAGGCGAAAACTTGCTATTAGTCATTGACCTCCCTAGGCCGTCTACAATCCTACCCAGCAAATCTGCCCCGACTCTGACCGAAAGCCGCTCGCGTAAGGGATGTACTGGGCTACCCGGAGCAATACCGTGTAGCGGGGCGAAGGGGAAGAGATAGAGCTTGTCCCCACTAAAACCCACAACTTCAGCTTCAACTTGCCTCGGTGGACTCCCTATTAGACACAACTCTCCGATAGATGCCCGCACGCCCCCGACCTCGACGGTCAACCCTATAACTTCCGTTACTCTGCCGAAGTGTTGCCAGCTAGGCCTGGTGGTAATCCTCTGCTTAACGCTGTGAAAATCGAACGAGAAGCTAGTCATCGGCTTGCACCTGTCGCATTATCTTCATATGCTCAGTAAGGCTGGCTACGATGGCCCCTGAGTCATCCTCAACTCTAAAAGACTCTAGATCTAAGGACGGGTCAGGGCGTATCAAAACTTCATTGCCGTCAGCGGTTCCGGGTAGCAAATAACTGTAAGCAGATACGGTCTCTACTCTGTTGGGGTTTACAAAAATGCACACTTTACGTCGTGAAACAAGCTCTTGTATAGCCCGAGCTACCATGTTTAATAAGAGCTCCGGCACTCGCTGCATTTGTTCATGCATAAAGTGTTCGGCTGTGGTAACCACAAGGTCTACAATTTGTTGCCGACTGCCTTCGATGAAGCGAACCCGGTCTGCCTCGAGGACCGCATAAGATTCTTGCACCTGCAACATGAGCGCTTGGGCCTCTGCCTGTGCTCTACTTGCTCCGGCCTCAAAGCCTTCTCTCTCCGCTACGGCTCTGACCCGCTCTCTTTCAGCATCTACTTCTGCCAGCAGGCGCCCTCGCTCCATTGCCAATTCAAGTTGTGCGGCTTCCCATTTTTCCTGAAAGAGAGCTTCAGCCCTTATCTGTAGTGCCATTTCCAACACATCGTCACCGGGATTTAGTTGCAGCGGGGCTGTCTTAACCTCTGCAATCGGAATGTTGACCTTACTGGCGGTATCTACCGCCACATGCTTATACAATGATGGCATCTTCGCCACCTCTTGCGATAACGATTTCTCCCGCCTCATCTAGGCGACGGATAACCGCAACAATACGTTGTTGCGCTTCTTCTACGTCGCGTAGGCGTATGGGGCCCATAAACTCAGTATCCTCACGGAGCATTTCAGCTGCCTTCTTGGACATGTTCTTATATACGCGCTGGCTCACTTCTGCCCCTGCTCCCTTGAGTGCCAAAGCAAGATCCTTGGTGTCTAGTTCGCGGATCACGCGCTGAATAGCGCTGTCGTCGAGCATAATGATATCCTCAAATACGAACAACCGCTTCCGGATGTCTTCTGCTAGAGCTGGGTCGTCACGTTCTAGCTGCTCAAAGATCATTTTCTCAGTAGCTCTGTCCACGCGGTTGAGTATATTAACCAAGGCTTTAATGCCACCTGCTACTGCGAAGTCGTGTTGAGCGAAGGACGTAAACTTGCCGGACAACACGCTCTCTAACTCGACCAGAACTTCGGGTGATACTCTCTCCATGGTGGCAATACGCTTCGCCACATCTGCCCGCATTTCGACAGACAACGTAGATAAGATTACTGCGGCTTGTTCAGGTTCAAGGTGAGAGAGAATGAGAGCAACCGTCTGCGGGTGTTCTTCGGCGATGGCCCCTGCCATTTGCTTTGGGTCAACTTTTTTGGCAAACGCAAAAGGCTTAAGGGCCGTACTCTCGGTGAGCTTGCGCATTATTTCTACTGACTTTGCTGCTCCTAAGGCCCGCTCCAACATATCTTTGGCGTACTTAACCCCGCCCTCCAACATATACGCATGTGCTTGGTGCATTTCCATGACTTCACCTAGCACTTGTTGCTTAAGATCTGGTTCTACCTTCGTGGTGTTAGCTACCTCAGCTGTAATGATCTCGATATCCTCATCTGGCAGCAATCTCAACACCTTGGCCGAGAGTTCCGGCCCCAGGGCGATGAGTAATGCTGCTATTTTTTTTATGCCCCTGGTGCGTCGATCTCTAGGCAAAATAATCCTCCTATCCTTCGCTAAACCAAGCCTTAATCATCATGGCAACTTCGTCTGGCTGGCTCTTAGCTAATTCCTTTACTCTATTCAGAGCTACTTCAGATTCAGTTAGAGTCCTAGCAGCGGCAGCCTCGGCTAAGGCTTGTTGCAGCGGCACGAAGTTTACAGCCTCAGTGCGCGGTACCTCAAACTTCAAGGCCCGGCTAATCTTGCCGATGACTATCAACAGCAGAATAAAGCCGAGTAGGACACCGGCTGCCATAATTCCGTAGTTGATGTATTGCCGAGTCTGGTCACGCTTGAGCAGGTCCGCCATTTCTTGGCGAGCGGCGTCGACATGGTCCATGTTAAAGTTAAGCGCAGAAACAATAATCGAGTCGCCGCGGTCATCCGAATACCCTAGCGCCGCCTTAACCAACCTGTCTAGCTCTTGCTTTTGATCCTCGCTCAGCGTGGCATTAACTGACACTGCTGTCGACAAGCGCAATACTTTGCCAGGTGCAATAATTACAGTTGTTTGGGTGGTGTCTATCTCATATTCGGTTGACCGATCCGTACTGGAATATGTATTGTTACCAGAGTCAGCACTACCAACGGGGTAGGTTGGTATGTTAGAGCCTGTGCCAGGTACACCCCCTCCGCTGCCGGTACTGCCTGAGTAAGATTCTTCGCGCACCTGTTCGCTGCGCACGATCTGACCATCTTTATCATAAACAATTCTCGTTACAGACTCCTGGTCAAAACTCATATCGGCAGTTACGACCGCTACCGCTTTACCTGGTCCGTAAATGCGCTCTAACATCTGAACAAGCTTAAGCTCCAATTCATGCTCAAAGCTACGCTTGAGTTCAGTCTGTTTGGCCGCAGTAGGGTTGCTGTCGTCAGAACCAAGGACCAACCCATCAGTAAGAATCCTACCTCCCACATCAATAATGGAGACGTTCTCAGGTTTTAGCTTGGGCACACTGAGAGCCACGAGGTAAGACATACCCTTGACTTTTTCTGCAGTTAAAGTCTGAAAAGGTCTGAGCTTGAGAGTAATAGATGCACTCGCGGAATCGGCTGTCTGCAAAAAGACACTAGGCTCCGGAATGACTAAATGCACGCGCACCTGCTCAATTTCAGGGTAAAACGAGATAGTGCGGCGCAGTTCCTCCTCAAGCGCCCGTTGGTAATTAAGGCGTCGTTCAAAATCTGTAATGCCTAACTTGACTTGATCAAACAACTCGTAACCTATTCCGCTGTTATAGAGACCCTCACCGGAAATCCTAATTTTTAACTCATGAACCATTCCTTGGGGAACGTGTATTGCCGTGCCCTCGTCTACTAACTGGTAGGCGACTTTCTCCTGTTTAAGGGATTCTACAATGGAGTTAGCTTGGCGGGCGTCAAGGCCCGAAAATAGAGGAACAAATTGAACTCGAGTTGAATAGTAGGACGCCGATCCAATCACAACTAGCAAAGCCACCACGGCAACTGACCACATGCTCTTCCGCCGAGGCGACTGGGCCCCCCACCAGGCGCTAAGACTCTGCACCGTATTCACCTGCTATTCACTCCTACACTTGCATGCGAGCAATCTCTTGGTAGGCCTCAACAATCTTGTTTCGGACTTGCACAGCCAGTTGTAAAGACAACTTGGCCTGCTCCATAGCCACAGTAACCTGATGCAAATCGTCAACTTCACCCAAGACTAGCTTTGTGGCCATATCGTCAGCCTTGACCTGCATTTCGTTGACGTTTCTCAAGGCGTCTGTTAGCTGTTTGGAGAAGTCCACTTTGGCGGTGGCTTGCTCCTTGAGTGCGGCACCCGGAGCTAGCTGTGTAGTAACAGCAGATATGCTCAGGGGGTTAATCATCGGCTCTCACCTACCCTCGCCCAATTTCTAAAGCTTTCATAGCCAGAGACTTAGTAACGTTTAACACCTGCACGTTTGTTTCATAGGCCCTTGAAGCAGTAATCAGATCAACCATCTCGTTCACGACGTCAATATTAGGCATCGCAACATAGCCGTCCTCGTCAGCATCGGGATGACTAGGATCATGTACCATGCGAGCCGGAGCTTCGTCGCGAATAACGGCCGAAACCTGCACTCCTGCCCCGTCGGTGCCGCCACGGGAGGGCAGTCTGACAAAGCGGTTGAGCTTTGACTCCTGCAACATCTCCGAAAAAACGACGCGGCGGCGCTGATACGGACCACCTTCGGGGGTACGAGTAGTATTGATGTTGGCGACATTTTGGGAGATAGTGTCAATGCGCAGCTTCTCTGCCGAAAGCGCCGATGCACTAATGGCCATGGATGCAAAAACCTTCATTTACCTAACGCCTCCCTTCGTTGATCACATAGCGCATCATCGACAAACGATCACTTAGCTGCTGGGTCAACGCTTGGTATTTAATGCCATTGGCAGACATTAAAACCATTTCCTGATCGAGATCCACATTGTTGCCGTCGTCGCGCATCGAGGTACTGCGATCGGCAACAATTCTAGGGTTAAGGGCCTGTGGTGAGGTATGTATAGTGCGCCTTTCCATGGCTTCTTTAACGTGTTCCTCAAAAGTCACCAAGCTACGCTTGAAGCCCGGAGTGTTGGCATTTGCTACGTTATTTGCTATAACTCTCTGTCGCAGAGCAGATGCATCCATCGCGCGATATAAGAGCTCCGAAACATTTGTTTTCATGTTTTATACAGTCCCCTCCTTTGTTTTACACAACTTAAGTCATTATTCGACAAATATATAACTAATCCTTCAAAATAATAAAAACCCGCAAGATAAATGCGGGTTAAAGGAAGACATAACACTATTTTCCACAATAATCGCCGTTAAACTCTCTCATCCACTAAAACACCGACCAAATGTCTTAGATGAACTAATAAATCCAGGGTTTTTTCCGCAGGAATCTCCCTTATAACCTCTTGACTGTCCTCGTTTACGACCTTCACTATGTATTCTCCTGAGGCCTCGTGCTTTTCAAACTTGAGGCGAATATTGAGGGCCTGCATGGTCATGTTCATGCGTTGAACGGCCTCGTCTGTAGAGCTTTGTCGTTGCTGCCTATTCTCCTCGGGGATAGGTCGCTCCTTTTTAGTCTGCAAATTCATGTCTATGGCGCTTTTTTTAGTATCCTTTACCTCCTGCCGCGCCGCGATATCTATCACCTTGCCCATTACAACTGGTTCCGTACCTTGAACTTTCATGTGTATCACCTCCCGTCTTTTGGGTTGCACATAGCGAATAGCGCATGGCACATGGCACGGCGATGGTTGTTCTTTGTTCCTGGTTTCTTGTAGAACACACACAGGTTCCCAGTGCTCAGCTCCCCGTTCCCCGTAACGCATGCTGTCCATTCTCAGCTACCCGCTCTAAAAGGGGTAGGCGCCCTATCGCATTGCTCTGTAACGCTAGAAGGCGGGCAGCGTTAGTAGTTAGTGAGTTTGTGATTCGCTATTTCTTCTCGTCCACTAACACCCCTTCGCCTGGTTGCTCATGTTGACTGTATGCTGCCAATCCTTTCTTACCAGTATTGACCTCAACTAACTTTTGCCTTAGCTCGGAAAGGAGAGCGTGCATACCTTCGGACACTTCCTTGTCCACTACTTGAATAGACCGCCCTATCTCTAAAGCAGCCTGTTCGATGGAACGCACTAAAGCAAACCCTTCGGGAGAGAGCTGTTCGCGGACGTTTATATAAAGGAGATCATAACTACGGTTGATCTCCTCTACCTTGTCAAAACAGTGTTGCCGCTCATCAAGTAGCACTTCAATGTACTCTGGAGTCTCTCCAGCAAGAACTTCTAGCATGGCTTGTGTAAGCCTTAGCGCTTGGTTTAAGCTCTCTCTTTTAGCCTCCGCTAGACTGAGTAGTTCTTCGGTGGTGTATCTATTTATGTCCACGATTTAACCGCACCACCTCTGCCCAGGTGTCCCTGAGCTCCGTAACAAGTCCTAAACACTCGGCAAGTATTTGGTTATCTTTGCGGATGTTAGCCTCGGCCAAACGCTGATTAATGTATTCATATAGGGTTACCAGGTTGTGGGATAAATCTATTTGCATATCTAAGGTGGCCATAAATTCGAGGATGATATCTTGGGCGCGGCGGATAGCACTATGGGCGCCGGAGATATCCTTCTGCTCCACGGCAACTTGGCCTTGCTTAATGAATTTTATGCAGCCGTTATAAAGCATCAGAGTAAGATCGCCAGGTGATGCTGTCATGACACTCTGGTGTTGATATTGGGCGTAAGGGTTAGGTAAAGCCATGGGATGACCTCCTTTATGGATTGTGATAGAGACGGGACAGAAACACGATTACCTCGATTGAATACGAAGGTGCCTCAATCAATCTGTTTAACTGATTTACTTTGAAGATGAAAACCCAATTGTAGCGCACCTCTGATTTATACCTGAAACGTTAACCCTGTGCAGAGAACTGCTGCGTCAACCATGCACTCTGAGAATTCAGCCGACTCATCGCTGTCTCGAGGACAGTGAACTGTCGCCAATAACGGTCTTCTCTGCGTTGTAACACATTAGTTGCACGGTCTATGCGCTCATTAATGCGCTTAATCTGATCGTCCATGAAATTCTGGGATTCAGTTGTATCCCCTGTTATACCAGCGCGCTGTAAAAGGAAGCCCTTATTATCGTTCTTGTCTCGCGTAGTTCTAATGTTGTCTTCTACTATATCCGCTAACCGGACAGCCAAACCACTGCTGCTATATCGTCTTGACCGCTCTGCCGAAGTCATATCTGGAGAATATGCGACACTCGAACTCTTGGAAAACAGGTTCATGACTTGTTCGGAATTGGTGGTCAATGCCGCTTTCAGCTTGACTTCGTCGATGTGGAGCTTGCCACGTTCGTAGTACCCTACGGTTGTTATACCTATGGATGAAAGAGTCACACCGGAGCCGCTCCCTGCATCCGTTAGAGCCTTTCGCATCTCTAGGGCCATCCGCTGGAGTAATGTATCGCCGTTCAGCAAACCACTTTTAGCCTTGACCTCCCATTGGTCGACTTCCTTGTCTTTAAGGGACTCGCGTTGCTCATCAGTTAACGGCCGAAAATCTGGGTATCGCTTCTCGCGTGTTTTTCCATTGATCTTTTCCATGAGGTCATTGTACTTATTTATAAACCCCTTGATATTTTGGTAGGCTGTCTCCACATCTTGAGCAACCGCAATAGTTACAGGCACGGTGCTGAGCTTGTTTAGGGAGTAAGTTATTCCATCGACCGTAAATATGTTGCCCGAGCGAGAATGACTGGTGCCCGCAATAACAAAGATAGCGTCTTGCCCTGTTACTGCCGCTGGGGTAGTTAATCCTAGTCCAGCAAAAAGACTTCCCTCTAAAAATAGGGTCTGATTTAGCCCCGTCCCGTTAGTGGCGACGGAGTACCTCTGGGTGAACGAGTTATACGCCATGCGAACACCCGCACTGCTGCCATTTACAGCCTCCATTACCTGACGATAAGTCATACCTTGGGTAACAGCGATCTCTGTCTTTTTACCATTTACGGTGATCGATAAAACGCTGCCAGCACCCAATGCAGTATCTACCCCGGGGGCGGCTGCGGAGCTCGTGACTCTGGCGGAATCTGCAAGCCGATCGACCCTGTCAATGACAATCTGTCCCGCTGAGGCATCAGAGTTCGCTGTAGCTGTTACGATGTCACTGGCACTAGATTTCACCACAAACGTCCGGTATGCATTTGGAGTTAGCATGAGGTTCTTAGGATTAGCCCGGTCAAAGAAATCGCGCTTGAAGGCTTGCAGTGACGAGATCATCTCCCGGTATTGTTCCTTACGCCACTCGACAATCTGTTTGTCTTGCTTCAGCTTGTCCACCTTATACTTTTCGGCCTTCATCAGGTCTTTAACCATTTGTTCAGTGTCGAGACCTGAGGCCAAACCGCTAAACCGCATAGATGTACGAAGCGAATTAATGTTTATAGACATAGGGGGACCTCCTTTGGGGAGACGTTTTTAATCACTAATCACAAAACCAATTCCTCTACCTTTAACATCGGCAAGTGCAAACGAACCTTTAGCCCAGTCCCTAACTAAGCACAGGACGCCATACCCACAGGGCTAGGGGCTGGCGTTCCCAATTACTGGCAGAAAGCTGTACACGGTACACAGAACACAGTGAAACGTTGGGGGCGACTGGTTTTAGCTTTAAAAAAAAGAAACAGTGGCCAAAAAGTCGCCTAGCACATGGCACATAGTGCATGGCAGCGGAATGGTCAAGACATATGAATGGTCAACACATAGGTACCACTCTCCAGTAAGATTTTGGGTGACTTGCTGAAGAGAAGGCCACCCGCTGCCCTGGAAGGAGAGCAGTGTTCATGCATTTTGATTTTTGCTTTTTGATTTTTATTTGACCCTAACGGCTGGCGCCAAAAGGAGAGAGCCCCCGGTTTCCCGAGAGCTCGTGAGTAATTACGAAAAGTTACTATGCAACCAAAGTCCGTAATTAACGGAGTAGCTGGAGAACGCCTTGGGGCGCTTGGTTAGCTTGGGCCAACATAGCTGTAGCTGCCTGAGTTAGGATGTTGTTCTTTGTAAACTCCATCATTTCCTTCGCCATATCCACGTCTCTGATTCGAGATTCAGACGCTTGCATGTTTTCAGCAGATGTATCTAAGTTCTTGATTGAATGTTCCAGCCTATTTTGGAATGCACCAAGTTTAGAGCGCTCAGCTGATACTTGTTCAATTGCATCATTTATGGTTTTTATTGCTGTTCCAGCTTTCCCAGAATCCATAACGCTGACACTATCAATTTTATTTGTAGTGTTTCCCAGAGAAGTAGTTGACATGGCGTTAATGTCTATGAGCATTGTCTGACCCGTGTTTGCGCCAATGTGAATACTTGAGCCCGCTTTCACTACATTTATTATAGAATTTGAAGTAGCTACCCCTGCGGCTGTAAATTCGGCCGTGCCAACAACAACCCTTCGACCTTCACCTGTCACCGTTACACTTGTTAAGTCCGTATTATGCCGTAGGGTCATTACGGCGTTCACGCCGGCGGTTGTAGATGATACTGTACCTATTAATGCTGCATTAGCACCGGTTACGACTGCACTCTTGCCTGCTCCAAATTCAGTTGCGGTAAAAACAAATCCTCCACCGTCTATATTGGTTGCAGTGAAACCAGTTTCAGCTGATCTGGCGTTAAATGCTGCTAGTACATCGGCCCTGGATGTCCCAGTGAAATCAATTTTTATGCCATTAAGAGATATATCTTTACCAACAAAGTTTGCCGTTACTATTGCCGCTTCATTTAAATATGTTGTTGCGCCAGTTGAAACTTGCCTAACTGCGGCTGTGTCAACTGTTGCTGTATACGCACCTAGCTTTAGTCCGCTTGCTGAAACAACACTAACGTTAGCTGGTAGAGAACTTGTGGCTACAGCTCCTAAACCACCGTTTAGTAATCTCTGCGTGTTAAATTCGGTTGTATTAGATATTCTGTCTATTTCGGAACTTAACTGATTAATTTCCTTTTGGATCTCCCCGCGATCAATGCCTACGTTCGTATCGTTAGATGCTTGAACTGCCAATTCTCTCATTCTCTGAAGAATTGCTTGAGTTTCACTTAGCGCACCTTCAGCCGTCTGAACTAGAGATATGCCATCTTGAGCATTTCTAGACGCTTGATTTAAGCCCCTGATTTGGCCTCTCATCTTTTCAGACATTGCAAGGCCAGCTGCGTCATCTCCTGCTCGGTTAATTCTAAAGCCTGAAGATAATTTCTCCATGGATTTAGCACCGTTAGTGTTGCCAATCCCCAACTGCCTATGGGTGTTCATGGCCATTATATTGTTATTAATACGCATTGATCTTCCTCCTTGAATTTTCGTTTCGGCTTCCTTGCCGCTGAGAAGCCTGTCGCGCGCCAAGCTACTCACTTTTGTTATCGGGGAGCTAGGGGGGAACTTTAGGGTTATTAAAGAAAAAATTTGGGGCAGTTATTAAGGAGTAGGAGGATCAGGTATATCAGGCTCACGTCTTCTCACGCTCCTCCTCTACGTAAAGAACACGGCTTGCGCCGTGCTCTTATCCGTACTATTAGAAGGTCGGAATACCCGCTCCGCCCATCATATCCAGTTCGATATCCTCGTGCTTGGCAGCCTTGACATGCTGGCCGACCTTGACCTCTAAAGTCATATCCACACCAAGTACGCCTACAATACCTCTACCATTCTTAATTGGCGCGGCAATAGTCACACAGGGCATGCTGCTAGTAGAGGATATGTACACATCTGAAACATAGGCCTTGCCGCTCATAGCACTACGGAAGTAAGTCCTAAAGGCTATGCTCTTCATGCTTACAGCCTCTGTAACGGCTAAAAGTTCACCCTTGGCATCTGCCGTAAACGCTAAGGCGTATTGCGGCACCAAGGCACCAATGGCTGCTTTATGCTTACCCGCATCCATGCCCATAATCTCCGGAGTTGTCGCCCGCTTCTCTAAGTCAGCCCGGGCTTCGTTAATTTGCTCCCGCATGGCCTCTGCCCCGGTCTGTAGACCGCCAAAGTCAGCTAGGGCTGTGTAGACCTGCTCTACTTGGCGAGAGACATCTTCCGCACTGCTAGAAACATCTGTGATGGCGCGTCCTTGTTCCTGCACTGCATGGTTGGCATTTTCGAGGTTGCCACTCGATTCAGCTACAAATTCGCTCACCGACGTAGCTACCCTAGCGATGCTATCGGCCATAGCCTTAAGGCCACTGCGTGCTGCTTCGATGCTAGCCAGCTCGTGCTGAGCAACGCGCCGGTTCTCATCGATCTCTATACCTACGGTAGCAATATCGTTTTTAATAGCGTCAAGAATTTTTCGCGTGTCCTCGGTGGCTGCGATGGCGCGATCTGCTAATTGGCGTATTTCTCCAGCCAGAACTGCAAAACCCTTGCCCTTCTCCCCAGCTAGAGCTGCTTCGATGCTGGCGTTAATGGAGAGAATGTTAATCTGGTCGGCAATTTCATCTATGGTCTTTGTAACACTGTCTACCTGTTTGGTTTGGTCAGTCAAGCGATGAAACAGTGTCCCGAGTCCTGTCGCGAACGCGGCGAGTTGCTGTATACCTTCGATACGCTTTTGTAGCTCGCTTTCGTTACGAGCTACATTCTGCTGCGCCACGCTGACAACTGCTCGAACTGTGTCAGTCTGGCCCGACAAACCGGAAAACACGCTGTTAAGATTAGCAGTCATTATCTGAGCCGCAGCCTCAACCTGCTGCATACTAGCAGCCAAGCTTTCCGCCGAGGATGATGTCTGTTCACTACACATCTGGAGCTCGCGAATCATCACACGTATGTTACTAAAAAGCGTAGCGAGCTCCTGTGATAGCTCTTTCCCTAGGTCATCTAAACCCTCATCCGAAAACGAGGCAAAGATCAGGTTTTCTGAACCGAGCTGTTTTAACTCTTTAAGAATACGCATCATTCCGCCATAAAACAGCTTGCGCCTGAGGGCATAAGTAGTACCGCCGAATCCGACAGCGCTAATTAGTGCCACCACAAGTGACTGCGTGACTAAGTAAACAAAGAGCGGCACACAACTAGCCGCTAGCAACACAAACAAGGAAAGCACTACTCTTCCCCCCTTTCTCTAGTAAACATATTTTTCATCTGACTGAGGTCGCCCTGAATTCTTGAGGCAGACACGTTCTCCGCCTGTATTGCAGCATAGATTTCCTCTCGGTAAATGAATACTCCACGGGGAGCAGAGATACCTAAGCGGACCACATCGCCTCTGACTTCAACCACAACTATCTCAATCTCATCCCCAACGCGCAATTTTTCCCCTACCTTGCGCGCTAGTACTAACATGCTGCTTCCTCCACAAAAAGAGGATGGCGCAGTGGATAGTTAAAGTCGTGGAGGATAACTTGTTGGGCGAGGCGCCTCGGATCGCTAGTCTCTTGGCGCTTGTCGCTAAAGGAAGCTGGCGGCTCGATAACTATCGGCGCCATCAAGTTCGTTGTGGCCTGTGTGAAGTCGCCATTTGGGACTTTAACTATGGTATACACCTTGGCATCCTGCCCCAGTTGAGCCTGCTCCCTGGCAAACTCTAAACGGTAATCAGGGTAGAGAGCTTGTACGTCAAGCAACAAGAAGGCGGCGCTTGGGTCGTGTGCAAATTGCAACCAATTCAATAATGGCAAGTCAGGAACAGGAACTACAACAGCGTTCTGCCAATCGGTGAGGCCAACCACACCGCTGGGAAAATGTACCAATTCTTGTTCCTGTACCTCAATAATGCCGATGCGAGTGCTATTTATAATCATTTGCCTTACCCTAGCGCAGGTAGTCTAGAAGTGTAGGCTGCATGACTCGAGCCCCTGCTGCTAGTGCTGCCTGATAGACGTGCTCTTTTACATTGTAATTCATTATCGCTTCGGCCATATCCACATCTCCTAGCACTGACTGCAGTTGCTTCAAGGTCAGCACCTCATCTAGGTAGCGCGAGTCAGTCATCTCCAAGCGGTTTTGCCTAGCACCGATGGTAGCTCTCTCTGTGAGAATTGTGTTAAAAGCTGCATCTACTGCAACCATTGCCGCTTGGCCATCACTACCTGAGCGCAGAGCCGTACTTAGGTCATGCAATGACTTAAATACGCCGCCGTCAATAAAAGCCTTGTTGCCCTCGATATTAACCTTCATTTCAATACCACGTAGGATTTCGTATTTTATAGCACCAGAACCGGCGCCAGTGCCTCTCGTCCCCACAACTCCCCCTACAAGAGCAAACGGCTGACCTTGGTGGTAGGTGCCGCCAAATAAAAAGCGTTCACCATCAAACGAGGAATTAGATAATGTCACTACGTGCTCAAGAAGCTGGTCTATCTCACCCGCAATGTAATCCCTCGAATTCTGGGGTGTGGTGCCCGTAAAACCGCCTTGTGCTAGTGTCTTAGCCCGGCCTAGCGACTCACCAATTTTATCTAAAGTCGCATCGGTAAGGCTAACCCAAGCAACAGCATCACGCACGTTGGACTGGTACTGGGCGGTTTCACTCAGGGCGGCATTGATGTTCAGGAGCTTGGCGGCCACAACAGGGTTATCGGAAGGCTTGCTAATGACTTGGCCAGACATTTGGCTCTGCGCCTTGCTTAACTCTCGCAAGGAACGGCCTAAATTGCGCATGACGTTATTACGAAGAGTGTTATCGGCTACGCGCATTGTTCTTACCTCCCTAGATTAATTAGTGTCTGCAGCATCTCGTCGATAGTGGTAAGGAGCTTGGCTGCTGCTTGATAGCCATGTTGGAACTGGATCATATACGACAGTTCTTCATCGATAGATACCCCAGACGCCTCTTCTCTGCGACCCACTAACTGTGAGGTTAATGACTCCTGGTTTAATACCATGCGCTCAGCTTGTTGGGATTCGACACCGACAGAGTTGATGATGCCGGCGTAATAGGACTCGATAGAAGTGGTTCCATCGTTAAAAATAGGGGCGCTGCGGAGGCGTGCGATAGCTAAAGCGTTCTCACCCTGAGAGCGGCCTGTGTCAGGAGCTAGATTAGCTGCTGCACGCATATAGGCCGGATTATCAACTAGCTCTTGGTTAACCCTGATGAACTTAAGAACATTGTCCGTGGGAGTGTGACTTAGCACAAAAAAGTCGCCTGTATTGATTCCTCCATCGGATAACGGAACTCCATTCTTGTGGATTTTGTTAATCTCAGTCATAAGTGTAGTTGCCATCTTCTTGAGTTTGCCGCCAAAATCGTTGGCTATAAAGTCTCGAACGGCATACATACCCGCGATGCGTCCGGTGCTAGGACCAAGGTCGACGCCGTCGGCCCACTGCACTTTTACGTGACCTTCGACCATCTTGGATTGGACTTGGGTCGCCCTGCTTTCCTGTACAAGGTATCTACCCTTAATGCTGACATCGACAGAGCCATTACGTTGGAAGATGGGCGTAAAGTTTGTGAGCTCTGACAGATTATCGAGTAGTAAATCCCGCTCATCCATCAGATCGTTAGGGTTAAGCCCTGCCCCCACGTTCGCGACTATCTGTTTATTAAGGGCAGCAACTTGCGTGGATATGGAGTTCATGTCCCGCACCGCAATATCTACCTTGACGTTGAGGTCACTCACTATAGTCTCGAGCTGGATGGCAGCGCCGTTAAGCGAGCTGGCCAAAGTTGCCGAGGTCTCAAGCACAGCGGCTCTAGTAGAGCCGCTAGTCGGGTTTTTGGCAAGCTCCTGCCAAGCACCCCAAAACCGCTCAAACACGGTACTTAAACCTGTCTCTGACGGCTCCATCATAATCATCTCTACGCTGGTTAGGCTCATTGACTTCTCATCCCAATAACCTAGTTTGCTAAGCTGAGGGCGCAGCTGAAAGTCTAGAAATGAATCGCGGATACGCCTGATCTCACCTATCTGAACACCCGTGCCGATTTGGCCTGCTCCTGCTGCTTTATTAGCGGAAGCAGAGTTGAATGGCGCAGTGGTTTGAAAGATAGCTTGCTGCCGCGAGTAACCCGCCGTAGAAGAGTTAGCAATGTTGTGCGCCGTTACATCTAGAGCGGCCTTATGAGCGGACATACCCCGCCGTGCGATATTAAACCCAAAAAAAGTGGAAGTCATACGTCCCCTCCTATGCTCGGATATCTATCCGCAGGCTTTTCGCGCGCGGCGCGGTTAAATTCCCATCTTCGCCATACGCTTCTTCTCCCCCTAGTAACCGCAGCATCCTACGGGAGAATGCTAGGCTCTGCTGAGCGAGTAGCTGGTTTAACTGCACTAGCGCAGCTACTTGCTGTAGCTGTTGTCTCTGGTTGTCTGACAAAATAGGCTTTGAACCCAAAAATCTATTCAAATCAACCGTCAGTATTTCCTGTTCCTCGATAGACTTAAGTACCTGCTCAACGTCATCCTGTACCATGGCCTGTTGCTCAACAGCGAGGTTGGCGAGCATCCTCTCTAGTATTTCGCTCATTTAAGAGTACCTCTTTGAAGCAACATCTCAGAAGATAACTTTTCGGCTAATACTTTAGTATCAGTTTGGTAGGCGCCCTGTGCCAAGGCCGACTTGATAGCAGACACTTTATCCTGATCAAACGGTTCATCTGCCGCCAAGCACTCCTGCAGGAGACGCGCTGCGGGAGATATACTGATGCTATCTTTGCTGGCAGTATGCTTGGTTTCTTTGGTCTTACTTAGTTCGTTCTGCAACTGAGCATACCTAATGGTCGCTTCGGTCTTACTACTTATCTTCATAATACACCTCTATTTCTTAACTGAGGTACTTAAAAACTCTACTATTTGCTCCAAGTTTAAGACGCGATGTGCAAGCTTGGACTCCACGATTACTCGAGGCATCCCGTAGATCACGGCCGACTCTTCTGACTCAGCTACAATATGCGCACCCTTAGCGTGTAGTGCCTTGACTCCCTCTAGCCCATCCTGCCCCATTCCTGTTAACACCACTGCTAACACATGCGGCGCGAAGGCCTCGGCGCTAAGAAAGAGAGCGTTTACACTCGGTCGGTATAGGCCTAGCGCCGCTTCTGGAAGCAGGATTTCTATAATCATTCGAGACTCATGCTTCCTCACTACTGTATGGCTGCCGGCTGGGGCGATGTATACCGTGCTAGGTTCTAATTCAGCTCCATGCACGGCTTCCACCACTTTGATCTTACTGCATTGGTCTAAACGATGCGCCATTGGTCCGGTAAAGCCTACTGGGATATGTTGTGCTACAACAATTGGCGCTGGAAAATCCTCAGGTAGCTCGGGAATTATTCTCTGCAGTGCCGCAGGCCCGCCCGTAGAGCATCCTACTACCACTAGCTCAAAGCTACTTGGCGGGGTCTTACTGACAGTCTTTGGTTTGACCGCCACAACTCCGCCAGCCGACAAGTGCGCCGTGGCCGCTGACCGGAGCCTAGGAGCTATGGCCGCCGCCAATTGATCGATATCGGCTCGACGTTGCGGCTTTGAGATAACATCAACCGCGCCCATCTCTAGTGCCTCTAGGGTTTCGCGAGCGCCTTCCACCGTGAGGCTACTCACCATCACCACTGGAGTGGGGGTCTCGCGCATAATCTGGGCTAGCGCCTCCAAACCTGATAACACTGGCATATCGACATCGAGGGTGATCACATCCGGCCGCAGTTCGCGAGTCTTAGTCACTGCCTCTTTACCGTTCCTTGCCAAACCAATGACCTGCATATCCTCACTGGCGTTAATTGCATTGCTAATAAGTTGGCGCATAAAAGCAGAATCATCCACAACTAGTACTTTTAGTTTGGGCTTATGTGTCATTTCTTCTTATTGATCAGGTCAAACAGTCCTTTGACGTCGATAATAGGAATGACCCTTCCGTCTCCCAAAATCGTTGCCCCCGCAAATTCTCGATTATCATGGAAAAAGGGGCCTAAAGGTTTTATGACTATTTCCTGTTCACCTAGTAATCGGTCTACCAAGAGACCAACTTTAGTGTTACCGCTTGTAGCGACCACTAGGTTACTAGGGACTTCCGTTGGCTTAACTAACTCTAGGACTTGATGCATCCCTACCAAGGGAATAATCTGCTCACGCACAACTATGCACTCGAGGCCTTGCACTGTTTTTACCTCTACAGAATGCATACGCTTAGTCTCACTTACCGAAACTATGGGAACAGCGTAATCTCTGTCGCCTACGCGCACGAGCAAGGCTCGGATAATAGCTAAGGTCAGTGGTAACCGGATAACAAACTTAGTGCCAGAACCCACTTTACTAGTTATATTTACACTGCCTCCGAGCTTTTCCAACTGACTCTTTACGATATCCATACCGACACCGCGGCCGGAGACATCTGTGACCTTGCTCGCAGTGCTTAGCCCAGGTAAGAATATGAGTTGATTAACTTGCTCAGGAGTCATGGCGTTCACTTGGTCCTCAGTGGTCAAACCCATAGCTACAGCCTTGCGACTGACAGCCTGCCCATCTATGCCCCGTCCATCATCACTAATCGTAATTACCACGTTGTTCTCCTCGTGTGTAGCCCTCAGTGTAATGTTTCCTGCAGCAGATTTGCCAGCGGCTAACCGGTCAGCAGGTGAGTCTACACCATGGTCGACGGCATTGCGCACGATGTGGATTAAAGGATCGCGGATTTCCTCCACGATAGTACGGTCCAGCTCTGTTTCGTTACCCTCCAAATGAAGTTCTATTTGCTTGCCTAAGCCTTGCGAGAGGTCGCGCACCAAGCGCGGGAAGGTGCTAAATAGCTGCGAGATCGGAATCATACGCGCCTTCATAATCTCTAGTTGTAAGTCACCAGTAATCCGCCCTAACTGACCCGACACAGCCATGAGTGTACGCACTGATGCATCTTCCTTATTCTGTCGCTCCATAATGCCAGCGATGGTTGCGAGCCTGTTGCGCTCAATGACCAGTTCCCCCACCAAATTCATGAGGACTTCTAGCTTTTTGACGTCTACACGCACCGAATGCTGTCTGGCCTCATGGCGCAACTCTGTTGGCGCCTGACCTGGCATAGTCTTAGCGGTGGTTTCGGTCAAGACGGTCTGCAGTTTTACGTCCTCAATATCTCCATCCTGGCCTAAGAACGCTACCACATTATCTGGCGAATCCTCTGTAATTAAATCCACGACAAAGCGTAAATCAAAACGTTCCGCCATAAGGTCGACTTCGGAGGGCTCGCAATTTATAACCTGGCCTAACTGCTTTAGACTCTGCAAAATTACGTAAGAACGCGCCGACTTCATAACGGTGCCGGCTCGCAAAGTAATCTCCACTCTAAGTTTAGGCATGTGTTGCACTTTCGCCGTTGGTAAAACTGCAACTGGCATGGCCGCAGCCACTTGCGACTGTGCCTGTAAGAATTGGGCCAAAGAGCCCACAACTGCGGAAATATTGTATGAACGCTCTACGCCACTTGCGTAGACATCATGCTTTATTTGCCTAATCATATCAAGGCCCGAGAGCAATGCAGAAAACAAGAGCGGTGTAGCGCCCACTTGTTTTTGCCTGAGACAACTGAGCACACTCTCCATTTGGTGAGCTACCTCGGCCATCTGCGTAAATCCCATAGCCCCTGCCGAACCCTTGACGGTATGTGCATCGCGAAATACCTCGTTTATAATCCTTGGCTCTTCGGGGTACTTCTCCAACAACACCAAGTTACCCGTCAAACGGTCGATAATTTCTTCTGCCTCATCTAGGAACAAACGCAAGTAATCACTGTTTTGCATATATTCCCACCCCAATCTCTGCTACTATTTCGTGTTGTTCCGCAAAAAGCGCTTCTATATTAATAACAATCACTAAGTTATTGTTATAGTGGCAAAGCCCTGCTACATAAGCCGCTGTAGCAACCTCAGGGGCCGGGATCAGAGTGCTGTCTATTAATGTAATGACCTCACTGACAAAGTCAACTATAAGTCCTACTCTGAGCTCATCAAAGTCGATGATGATGATGCGCGTCTCTTTATCATCTACCCGTTCAGGTAAACCAAGGCGTTTGCGTAGGCATACCACCGGTATTATCTGGCCGCGCAGATTAAGAATGCCCTCAATATAGGGCTTGGTGCGCGGAATAGGGGTTATATCTTCCATACGCGATATTTCTTTAACACCTTGCGTGTCGATAGCGTATAATTCCGCATTAATACCAAATATAACTAGTTGTAATTGCTTTTTTGACATATCTATCCCTCCAAAAACTCTATGTTGTCATAGCCCTATTAGTTGTTAATCGGCTGTTATCATGCAAATCTTTAGTAATGCGATAGCAAAAAACGCAGGATTCACTCCTGCGTTTTTTGCTGTCCTAAGTCAGCCACTAGTTCCGCCACGAACTCTACCGCTGTTTCTACAGTCTTTAGTTCTACGTTTGCAAAAGTATCCGTCGGCCAGTGCCAATTAGGTAATAGCCCTTCATCATTCATGCTGAGAAAGCTGACCGCCTTATACCCACGCACGAGAGCTGGCATGGCGTCGGTCGAGAGCAAATTGTAAACACCTTGCTTAACACCAAGCTCTGGTCTACGCTTAGCTACACGCTGACAGGCTTCAATGAGCTCAGTAGGAGCCTTGAAAACTGGGAACATCCCTTCGCCGGACATATAGTGTAGGCTACCCGCTCCTATGTTGTCTAGATTAACGAACACAGACTCTTTGTGACGACTACCGTACTCCTCTAGGAAGCGAATCATGCCGTAAGTCCCGGCTTCCTCACATCCCGTTAACAGTACACTGAGTTGTACACCGTCCGGCAATGTTGCCTTAAATCTCTCTGCTACAGCCAGCACAGCACCTACACCCGAGGCGTTATCATTTGCACCGTTAGTATAACGATTCCAGATTTCACGGTGTATGAGGGTAATAGAGGCAAAGGCTAGATACAAACAGGGTAAAAGTGCAACAAAACGCCACGCGCCCCCCCACAAGCTAGCAACAAACAACAGGATGGGTGCGGCGCATAACGAAGCAACCATCAAGAGAAAAGAGGTCCGGAAACCCTTGACCATGGCTGGGCTAAAATTAAGCCCAGCTTTACTGCTATCAAGGTGCGCCACCAAGACTACCTGGCGACCCTGCCCCTTAGGATGGGTGGCGTAGATATTTTGGCTCGCCCCGGTGGGAAAGACTCTACTCAAAACTTGATATGTATTTAGATCCATAAAAAAGAGGATGGAACCAAGTAACGATAACAACGGCCAATCTAATGCCCAAGCAACAAGCGGCCACAAATAGAAGGTTATGTACAGCCATGAAAATGTAGTGAGCGCTTTAAATCGCTGTTCTATAACCTCGTACCCCATGCCTTTGAGTAAGTCTTTACAATAGTTGGCGGCACGTTTCTCTTCCGAAGTAGCAGAGCCACGGGCACCAATTTCTTCACTTAAATGGTATACAACACGCTTCAGCATTCGCTTCACCTCCACAATGGAGATTCACCATAGCGACTTAATATTCCTGCAAGCAGCCTAGAGCCCTTAACATATTCTATTGTTGGCCGTGCAGAGAGTTAATGACATTGCCCCCAAGGGGTGCTGTACTTTTTGATGGAGGGGCGACGTTACTACCCTTATGATGCTTTGGATGCACAATCCCATGCTTCTGGATGATGTTTGAGTGGACGCTTTCCAGCTTGTCTATTATTTTTGCTTCTGGGCCAACTGGGGCCTTATAAGAGAACACATCATTGGGGATGGCGGCCTTTAACACTCCACTGGTCCTATTGCCCCACCCGCCTATCCAGCATCCTATAACTCACCGCCTCGGCAAGATGCGCAGATTCAATTATGTCGCTGCCCGCTAAGTCCGCTATAGTGCGCGCAACTTTTAGAATACGATCATGCGCGCGAGCGGAGAGGGCTAGTTTAGTGAAGGCATTCTTTAATAGCCTTTCAGCACTCTCGCTGATAGCGAGCTTACGTAAATGGCGATGCTGCATACGGGCATTTGAGTAAATGCGGAATTCCTTAAGTTTATGTTCCTGGCGATTGCGGGCTGCGGTTACCCTCTCACGTATGGCCACTGAAGTCTCTCCATAAGCTTTAGCGGCGAGTTCTTCATACGCTAACCTCGGCACGTGCAGCTGAATGTCGATGCGGTCAAGCAAGGGCCCCGAAATACGCGCCTGATAGCGGGATACATCCCCCGGCGAGCATGTGCAAGCCTTAAGTTTGTCCCCTAGGTAACCGCATGGACAAGGGTTCATAGCAGCCACTAGCATTACCTCGGCCGGGTAGGATAAGGTGGCATTGACGCGCGAGATAGTAACACTGCCATCCTCTAGCGGTTGGCGAAGCTGCTCTAAGACGCGTTTGCTAAACTCCGGTAGCTCGTCTAGGAACAGCACTCCATGGTGCGAGAGGCTTACTTCGCCCGGCTGTGGGATGCGTCCACCGCCAATTAGCCCACCCTGGGAAATAGAGTGGTGCGGTGCTCTGAAAGGCCGTTCGGAGACTAAGGAACCGCGATCTGTAAGTAGCCCCGCTACGCTGTATATCTTGGTTACCTCTAATGCTTCTTCCCGATGCATGGGTGGCAAAATGGAGGGTAAATGCCGCGCCATTAGCGTTTTACCTGAACCGGGAGGGCCTACGAGAAGTACATTGTGGCCTCCGGCTGCTGCTACCTCTAGAGCCCGCTTGGCCTGATCCTGTCCGGCGATATCTTTGAAATCTAGAGGGCTTAGACTCTTCTTTTCCCTCTGAGGTGCCACCTCAGACGGTTCTTTGTATCCGAGGAGAATACCTAGCAGTTCTATTAAGCTCTCTACGGGGACTACTTCTAATCCTTCTACCAAGCGAGCTTCGGCTGCGTTGGCTGGGGGAAGAATTAGCTTCTTACCTGCCTTTTTACAAGCGATGGCCATGGGTAAAGCACCCGGCACAGGACGGACATTGCCGTCGAGGGACAACTCCCCCACCAACACGGCTTCTTTAAGCAGGTGATGCTCAAGCTGCCCCGATGCCACTAAAAGCGCTATGGCTATGGGCAAATCAAAGCCTGAGCCTACCTTGCGTAGATCCGCAGGGGCTAGGTTAACGGTAATGCGGCGATTAGGTACCTCGAGCTGGCAGTTCTTTACCGCTGAACGCACCCTCTCTCTCGCCTCACGTACAGCAGCATCGGGAAGACCGACAATATCGAAGTTGGGTAATCCTTGCGCGACGTCTACTTCAACGTCCACTAAGTAACCATCGATACCAAGAATAGTGGCTCCGTTCACTTTAGCTAGCATAGCTCTCACTCCAAAACGATTCTTTTAGAACACATGTTCGCCAAAAGGTCGCGTATTCCTCTTTTCCGAATTTTCTTTTTATAAACATAGGACTATACAAAGCGCTGTCGAATAATGTCAAGGGATACCTTCAAGTCCAGATACACCGCATCCCCATTGGTGAGTAGGCTGAAGGATACTGAGCTACCTATGATACAAAGGAAACCTTGCTCTCAGAGTTTTCTCAATCATGTACTTCCCTAGTGGCTGATCTTCCCTTAAGCCAAAGGCACCAGACAACCAGAGCTGTATAACTCGTCAACCAACATGCTGCGTCACAAATAAGATGCGTTTATTCTTTGCAATGATGCCCAACACGGCGCTCATGAATGGAATTATACTCAATTTTTATTCGATCAGGGACAATGGTGGTTGCCTTGTCGACTTCTGTCGATAGGTTTTTCTTCCATCTCAGCGGACTTTGTGTTAGACATAAGATGAGCACGCAACCAAAGTATGATTAGGAGGTTATGCAATGAAGAAGACCCGGTTAAGCATGTCTGTGCTAACCATGTTGCTGCTAGTGGGGTTCATCTTTGCTACATTGAGCGTATCTGCGGCAGATAAAGATTCCAACGCCAAGCACAGTGCAAATCTGATTGAAAAGCAGGGCGTCATCATAGACGGCAGGCTTGGCATACAGGACCAAAACAAGGAGCTTGCAAAGTCACAGGTTGGAACTGTTGTAACAATTCTCAATTGGGCCCATTGCGTTAGCGCAGCTGGAACTAAAGTTAGTTCCAGCCTGAGAAAATTCTCACAGCGTCCCTACCCAGCGAGTTTATAACTGACGCTGATATACAGCTGGCCTCTACGCTGTGGCGAAGCTAATAGAGAACGTGGCACCCACCCTCAAAACCAAAAAAATCTCAGGAGATTGGACTTCTTTCCTCGGACTGCGGTTACGATCAAATTGTGTCAATCGATAGGTCTTACAATAGGACTGTACGCACTGAGTATAATCTTAACGCTGTGCTATACCCTACCACTGGATCGAACAGTTTTCAGTATACCGCGGGGGTAACTGTATCTGCTTCAGCAACGATCCCAAAAACGATCTTCTCATGTAGTCTTGATGCGAACATAACGTATAGTTATACGTTTACTTATAATTGGGGCCCTGCTTCACAAGCAGGTTACGTATGCTGGCCTTATAAAGATGCAAAGTACTTATGTCATGAACATACCATTGTTATCCCGTACCGCTCTAATAGGTGGAACCTACCTGGAAGAATGAGGGTCTTTTCGGAGATAGATTTAGCTCCAGAAGCCGCAGTCCTCTCCTTTAGTGTTAATAAGGGACTCCTCTCTGGAACCATAAATGTCCTTACTAGCCCGAATGAGGCTCAGGGAAACGGTACGCTTGAAGAGGTTAAGTTGCGTTATGTGGGAAGATGGTATCCTGTGTATATCGGTACTGCCGCCTTCGATATTCGTCATGACACGGGAGACAGAAGCCTGTTATTATCGGAAAGTGCGATAATCAAGTATAGTCGTTTCGAGGAACCCTATGAAATGCGTTTAGTTAACGTGTCTAAGGAGAGAGTATCAGTTCTCGGCATTCAGGCCCCCGGGGTCACATATTTGGGCGATCCAGTTGTAGTCGAGCCCGGGAGTACAGTAACCCTGGCTGTTAAAATTGACGCAAATTATGATATGGTACGCCCCTGGATTCTGTGTAGCACATCCACGGGTGAACACATGATACCCGGTGCCTCGTGCTATAGGATACCAGCCCATCAGAGGTGACGAAGCAGGCTATTGTTAAAACCCTACGACCCACGAATCCCATTTCTTTGAGCAGTAGCAGAAAGCCTCCCTCGCGGGCAATGTCATCAACTTAGCAGGAAAAAACTATTAGTCTCGAGGCAACCCCTTTCGGTTTAGAAGGGGGTTGCTTTTGTATAGTGTCCTCGTCCGTTTTTGGGCGAACTAAATTAGGGCATTGGTTGTGCCGGTTATCTCTAATCGGCACAAGGTTGTCTGCTATTGCGCGGATGATGCCTTCAAAAATCTCTCCCTGTTTTTCCCGGATCATTTTGGAGAGCCATACAGATCAGGTCTTCCTTTTGACATTGCCCCGATGGGGTGCTTTGCCTTTGGTCGTACACTGGCATGTGCTTTTTGATTACACCGTAACACTACCCGACGGTAAAGGGTCGATGGAGGCACACCTCAGGGCATCACCTGATCAGTCAGACGATGCAGCCATCCACCATATTTACTCGTCTCTCACAGTGTTGCGCCAAGTCCAAATTGTGGGTCACCAATAGAAGTGTTCTACCTTCCTGCACCAACTCCATCAGAAGTCGAAACACCTCATGTCCAGTTTGAGAATCCAAAGAACCAGTCGGTTCGTCAGCCAAAATCACCTGAGGGTCACTCACCAAAGCCCTAGCAATAGCCACTCTTTGGCGCTGACCACCGGATAGATTACGAACTTCTTCATGCATCTTGCTATCTAGGTCTACTCTCGACAATGCTTCGTGTACTCGCTTCCTGCGTTCATTTCGCCCCAGGCGCTCGGGACCATATAACAAGGGTATTTCGGCATTCTCAAGAGCCGTATAATCTTCTATTAGTGCAAAGTCCTGAACTATGTACCCGAAGAACTTACTTCTTAAGGCAGAGAGCTTGTTGTTAGAGAAGGACTTTGTATTGAGCCCCTGTATGAGCAAGTCCCCAAAAGTTGGAGACACGATGAGTCCAACCATGTTGAGCAGGGTAGTCTTACCACACCCTGAAGGCCCCGTGATAGCAATACTTTCTCCCTTGTTGATCTCAAGCGACACACCCCTAACCGCATGGGTTACCTGTTTTCCACTACAATACTCCTTGTGCAAGGATATGCAGTTAACTAATTGCACTAGTCGTCACTCCTTAAGTGTGAAACTATGTCAGTGTTATACAACCTCACCAATGGGAAACTCGCCAGGAGTATTACGAAGAGCACAAGTGGGGGTACCACTCCGATCAATCTCGGCAGAGGAATTCTAAACATGAGAAAAAGCAACCACGATACGGCAAGAATTGGCAGACTTACCAGCAAGAGGAGATAGATGACTATTCTGCTACACAAGTGCCACATTCTTGCCCCAGAAAGCAGATGAATTGCGTATTCAGTCATGCGGCTGTCCAGGAGTTGGATCGTGTTTGTCACTATGCCTACAACCACATATACCATGGTGATGCCGAAGAAGACAAGAAGATATAGGACGCCGTAGAAGTTGCCTTGGTAATGCTGTTCGGCGTAGGCACCCAGGTCTATGGGGTTTAAAGCCATCCCAGTTTCGTTCCGCATACGTGTGACGAATTCAGACATTTCGGTTCCTGTCGGACTTATTAGGCAAGTGTTAGTAACAATCTGAACCCCGTATTCCCAGTCGTTAAAGAAATAGTCCATCATCGACTCTGCCTCAGTAAGGATGATAAGCGACTTATCCAGGCTCTTTAGACCTCCCGGCATAACATAACTAGCACCCTGCGGCAATCTGCTGCTGACCGTCAGATCTGTTGTGTTACGACGCCCAAATTCCACAGTACTCCCGACTTGTAGTGCATCAACGTCGTGCCCTATAAGCACCAAGGGCTTAGAGGACTCTTTGGAATCGTTACGTAGTTGAAAGACCTCAACAAATGCCCCCAGGCCAATAACTATATTTAAATTAGGGTAATCGCGTAGTTTGACAGTCTCAACAACTGAGTAGCCTCGCCGGGCCTCGTCAAGCGTGGCTACCAACAATTCCTTAGCACCCTGAGAGATACGCCATTGACGCATCGTTCCAATCTGTGGGGAGAAGAAGACTACTTTGTAGTCCGAAACTTGGTTAACGTGCCTGATATATTGTACAGAATCCACAACTTGAATAAGGGATAGGCAGCAGAAAAATATAGGCACGGTTAGCTGAATGGCAAAAAAAACAAACACGATAGGCTTTCTCCAAATATCTTTAAGCGCAAAAGCCAGCTGTGTCATCATAACTGACCCACCTTTGCACCCCAAAACCTTTGAGTAAAGAACGCAATAACGATTAACAGAGTACTAGAGGCAATGCCAGTTGCAATTGTAATTGGAATCCACACAAGTGAGGAGGTAAGGCCGTCAAAAAAACTCCGAAAAATCGAAGTGAACACGGTAACACCAAGCAATGATCCGATACTGACAGCGGGTAATGCTGCCGCCACTAATCTGGCCAGCAGGGTCATTTTAGTTGCACCAAACCGGAGATGAATGGAGAAAAATGTTTCATATCGTGATAACAGTACATAGTATGCCAAGAAACAGTTAAAGTAAATGAAGATTAGTCCTGCTGTTATCGAGACAAAATACACATCGCGTAGAGCAGATCCTACGCTCTGCTTGGAGGGAATTACGCTGCATGTGTATCCGTTTTTGTTTAGTAGGGCCAGTATTTCCAGAGCGGCGGCCGAGTTGTTGCAAAAGTAATACGTTCCCTGTAGGCTTGTAGTACTTGAAAAACTATATACGTAGGACTGTCCTCTAGTATATAGAGCATGACCCTTACCATATACGCCCTTGACAGAAACGATTGCACCGTTAACGATGGTAGACCCATGAGTAAGCATACGATGCATGGGGGAGTCAAGTTTGACTAGAACCGAAGCTATCCGTTGGCCAAAGTCACCCGCGGCAAAGTAATCGCCAAGAACAAGGGGGTCTGACGCGTAATAACCCGTGGGGTCATACACCCCAATTCCGTAATCGTTGTCAAGGTAAACAAGAGTTGTATCCGAATTCTTTAACAGGTCTATCATTTCGTTTGAGATGCTTTCAATGTCTCCTGAACCTGGACCGGACTTAAGCACCCTGACAACGACAGTCTCCTCCGGTAGCCCAAATGGTACAGTGAGGGCCTGCCCTAACTGTATAACTATGTAACTAACGAATACCGCCATGGCGCACGCAAAAAATACGTTCATTAGAGCAATTATCCCAGAATGCTTATTTTTCATTATCATCGCTCCTGTATAAATAACGCTACCCGTTACTCCCTAAGTCATCCGTAGAAATTTAGGTAGTTTAGTACGGCCAAATGCCTGAGCCAAAGGGTACCCAATCAAAGTTGTAGTTGAACGTGACCTTTGGGGCAAATGGATTAAGGGTGTCCCAGTATCTCATACTCGCACTATAGATCGCGCCATCCTGTGCGTTTTGACCATAGCTAGTATACGCCCACTGTTCACCACCACCCCAACCGTTGCGATACACAAAAAAACCCCGGGCAGCATGATACCCATTATCCACATATGACGGCTGGCATTGAATATACCCATCGTAGATGGCTATAGAATGATGTGTAGATGTTGCATAATTGGGTCCGCCAGCCATCGCTGATAAGGCAAAAATGCTTGTCGTAGCTAAAAGCAACGCTGTAATACCTAAGAGCTTCCTGATATTCTTTCCAGTACGGGAGTTCATAAACATCACCTTCCTATCCAATACTAACAAAAATTATAACGGGTAGCCTATGACTATTATTACAGGAAAAATACGACAAGTCAACCAAGATTTTTTATATACTGAATCCTTGGACGCTTACTCCGACGATACCTCCAGCTCCGTCATTCGCTTCGACTTGTTTCCATGCTGCTGTCAGCTTACGGTCAAAGAGTATTTGTCCATAGATACCGTGCCATTTGAGCTTAAGTGGTTGGTTAACATTTTATCCCTTGCATTTCTCATGTTGCTTGGTTCGTTCTTGCCACAGTAACGTATTCATTACTCTTCGTATCTTTAACATGCGATATGTGCCGCTAGCGCGGCACGATGCGACTGCCTGTCGCACAAAAAATAAATCCGTAATCTGGTTTCGGCTACCAAACTACGGGATTTGCGCTGTTTTGTCAGCTAGGCCTGGTGTTCGATGCCCGTACGCTGGAGACATAAGTAGTATCCGCACACAAGGCGTGCCGAGCATCCCCCGGGCTTAGTCATTGCGCCCCCTGCCTATCTAGCATCCTATAACTCACCGCCTCGGCAAGATGCGCAGATGATTCTACTAAAGGTTCTTCTATGGGGTAATTCGTTCTTTTCAGTGCCTTTTTCTACGCAGTAGGCCAGCGATGCCTAAAAAAACCCTTATCCATCAAGTGGATAAGGTTAGGGTAATATGTTATAAAATTCGCGGTATGACGGCGAGCACACTAGCAATGAGGACGATACCATCTACCAGAGTGGGCCGAATCAAAACTCGCACGCCTTGAACCCCAATTATAATGAAGACCGAATACAGAGAGGCTTCTTCTATGTATGACCACCATTGGAATCGGTGTCGACGACGCGGAAACCTCGGCCTACAGAAGTAACGATTCAAACTGCCACCCCCAATCTCTATGGCAATATATGCTTAGGGACCTAGAATGTGTTCAAACAACTCCAGCTGAGGTGGCTGACCAGGATACTCTAGAATTGTGATAGCGTCAAATTTCATGTCAGAAAAAGCAGGAATTTCTTTTTGCTGAAGATACTCCAGCACGGTAATTCTAAACTTACTTAATTTACTCTTAGTAATAGCTTCGGCCGGGTGACCGAGCTCGAGATCTGTGCGGTACTTTACCTCTACAAATGTTAGGACCCCGTCCTTTATGGCGATGATGTCAATCTCTCCCCTGCGGGTTCGATAATTGGTGCAAACTATGTGATGCCCTGTACTTCTCAGGTAATCACAAGCTAAGACCTCGCCTCTCTGGCCCAACGCTTGTTTATTCATGGGGATCTTTCATAAAGCCTAAATACGATTGACGGTGAATCTCACAGGGGCCTAAGGAAAAAAGGGCATCATAGTGTTCGCGACATCCATACCCCTTATGGGAGGCAAACCCATAGCCCGGGTAGGTAACGCCAAGCTCAACCATCAATTGATCCCGATGGACCTTAGCAATAATGCTACCTGCCGCAATCGACAGGGACTTACTATCGCCTTTGACAATAGCCAACTGTGGGACCGAACATCCGGGCAGTAAGAAAGCGTCTAACATGAGGTAATCTGGCGCTAACTTCTCCACAATCTCTAGCTGACAAGAGTAAATGGCTAACATAATTCCGTGTTGGTCGATATAGGCGCTGTCGCGACTAGCTATGGCCCAAGCTATGGCCTTATCCTTGATTATATGGGCTAGCTCTTCGCGCCGCTTAGGAGACAGGGCTTTAGAATCGTTTACACCAGGTATACGACTCCCTTCGGCAAAGATAACGCCTCCTACTGTAACAGGGCCCGCTAACGGGCCTCGCCCTACCTCATCAATACCCACCAAGCGCTTAAACCCTTTACCCCACAAGTCTAGCTCTGTCTGCGTAATTGAATTTAACCTTTCTTCTTCTGCTAGGTGGGCCTCACGGCGCCTTTGAACCTTTAACAACACATCTTGGGTCCCCTTGCGAGGATCTTGCCGCAGGAGAGCTACCTCCTCTGGAGAGAAGCAAAAGTCCTTCGCTGCAGCGAGAGCACGCACCTGTTCTATGCTCATGCTCTTATACATTGTCAGTATCCTTATCCAAGGTAAATCTTCCGACTTTGCCCGAACGAAACTCACTTAAGAGGGTGTCCGCAGCGCGGTTGAGATCAACTTCTCCACCAGAAACAAGGCATCCACGACGCTTTCCTAGCTGCGTAAGAAGCTGTTCTCCACTCAGCTCTGGGGTGAACTCCATTTTATAGCGTTCCGTTAGCGCAGCTGGATACTCTGCTGCGAGAAACATGATAAGTTGTACAGCAAGCTCTAGGGAGTCGAAACCACCCTCACCTATAGCACCCGTCACTGCCAGTTTAAAGGCAACATCACCCTTATCCATACGCGGCCATAACAAACCAGGGGTATCTAGTACTTCTATACCCGACTTAAGTGTTATCCATTGCTTAGTACGTGTAAGACCAGGCGTAGCCCCTGTTTTGGCTGCTGCCCGCCCGCTCAGAGAGTTCATCAGGCTAGATTTCCCCACGTTTGGGATACCTGCTATCATCACGCGTACTGGTCTAAGTGCTACCCCCTTGGCCTTATCCCGTGGAACTCGCCCTTCTGCTACAGTCTCAACCAACGCCATAAGCTCCTTCGTTCCCCGGTTTTCCCTAGCATTAACAGCAACACAAGCAATACCCTCTATAGCAAATGTAGCAGCGAACTTCCTAGTAGCTCTATCATCTGCTAAGTCGGGTTTGGTGAGAGCGATAACAACAGGCTTGTCACCAACTATCTCAGCTAATAAGGGGTTGGCACTTGCAAAAGGAACGCGGGCATCGCGCAGTTCGATAACGGCGTCCACTAGCTTAATATTGTCTTCGAGCAAGCGACGCGCTTTGGCCATATGACCAGGAAACCAGTGTATGGACATGGACACCTCCGTATGTATGCATTGTGAAATGAGAAGTGTGAAGTTAGGTCAAAGGTAATGAAGGGAATGGTTAGGGGATTGTCGCTTGTCGCTAGTCATCAGTCATTAGGAGACCGATTATCTGTTCTTCTGAAGACTGGGGACTGACGACTGAAGCCACTCTCCCACCGTGTACTGTGTACCGTGTTCTATGTACGATACTGAGCACTGAGTGCTATCTGCTATGCGCCATGCGCCCTAGCGTGCCCGCCTCAAGCTCGAAAGTGGCCAATAAACCCCTAAGGCCTTGCCGCGAATTTTGCTGAGCGCAACGGGACCGACAGAGGGGTCTCTGCTATCCAAACTAACGTTGCGGTTATCGCCCATAACGAAGACTGTTCCCTCAGGTACAACATAGGGGCCGAAGTCGACTTGCGTTACGACTGCTAGGTAGGACTCTGTCAAGGTAACGTCATCAACCATAACTTGACCGTCACGGACTTCAATAGTCTGCCCAGCAAGAGCAATAACTCGCTTAATTGAGGGCGTGGGATCTCGTTCAAACACTATTATATCGTGAGGCTCAGGGCTAGAGAAACGATACACTAAACGATTTACAAAAACCCTTTCTCTATTCTCAAGAAAGGGATGCATAGAGATACCGTCGACTATTATGGCATCTAGCAAAAAACTGCGCACTATTAAGGCAAAAACTACAGCCCACAAAATAGCTTTACCCCACTCCATGAACTCCTTGCGTACGGTCTCAGACAAACAAATCACCTCATATACGTCACACGCTAATCAATGTAAACAAAAACAACTATCCAATGAGCACTGAGCCTTGAGCCATGAGCAGTGAGTGCGTGGCTATACCTATTCTATGTGCATTCCACGAGGAGCTAGGAACAAAGAGCCAGGAACGGCCATACGCTATCCGCTATGTGCTCTCTGCCCACTCTAGTGCGGAATCAACCCTAATGAAGGTAAGGGCCAGAATATAACCATCGCTTTGCCCTTGATATTAGCGATAGGAACAAAGCCAACAGAGGGATCTCTTGAATCTAAACTAAAATTGCGGTTGTCTCCCATGACAAACAGTGCGTCTTCAGGCACCACCTCAGGGCCAAACGCTCCATGAGTCGGTGTCTTAAGATAAGGCTCCTCGATAGCTTGCCCATCCACAAAGACCTTACCATTCTTGACCTCTACGGTTTGCCCTGGCACGGCCACAACGCGTTTTATAAAATCTCGATCTGGTTCTTTGGGATAGCGAAACACAATTACATCTTGTGGCTCAGGACCCTTAAACCGGTAGACAAGTTTATTAACCAGCACGCGCTCTTCGTCATGTAGAGAGGGCTGCATAGAGTTGCCATCGACTATATATACCTCAACTAAAAACATCCTAATAACTAAAGCCAGTATGATCGCTAGGGCAAATGCCTTGCCCCATTCAAATAACTCGCCCTGCCATGTCTTTGCCATGACGCTCCCCCTCTCTGGTGCATAGCACAAAAAGGGACCGGTAGGTCCCTTTTGCCTATCTATGCTCGTCGCGAATACGAGCTGCCTTCCCGGTTAGACTGCGCAAGTAATATAACTTGGCGCGACGTACACGACCGCGGCGCATAACTTCAATCTTATCGACGCGTGGAGAATGTACGGGAAAAATCCTTTCTACCCCTACACCATAAGAAACGCGGCGGACTGTAAAGGTCTCGCGAACTCCACCGCCATTGCGAGCAATAACTGTTCCTTCGAAAACCTGAATACGTTCCCTAGTGCCCTCAATAACCTTAACGTGCACACGCACAGTGTCGCCTGGTTTGAAGGTAGGAATATCCTGACGCAACTGCATCATTTCAACACTTTTGAGCATTTCCATTGTTAACCCTCCTTCCCTGGGTTCTGACTTATCATAGAATCTTTATTGGCACGACGCAAGAGTTCCTCATCAATTTTAGAAAGCGGTTGAGACAAAAGATCCGACCGTCTCGCTAATGTTCTCTGAAGGGACTGGCCACGTCTCCATTTAGCGATCTCTTTATGGTTACCAGACAGTAGGATATCTGGCACAGTTACTCCCCGACACTCCCGCGGTCGAGTGTACTGCGGATATTCCAGTAAGTTAGCCGCAAATGACTCGTCGACGCTCGATTCGTAAGACCCGAGCACTCCAGGTAATAACCTAGCTACGCTATCTACAACAACCATGGCCGGAAGTTCTCCCCCGGTTAAAACATAATCGCCAATAGATATCTCCTCATCAACAACAAGTTGGCTTACTCTTTCATCTACGCCTTCATAGTGGCCGCATACAAAAACTAAGTGTTCGCTTTGAGATAATCTAGCTGCAGTATCCTGTTTATAGGTACTCCCCGCAGGACTCATGAGAATGACTCGAGTGTTTACTACACCTCGTGCACGAGCACGCGCAATAACAGACTCTACCGCTAGCAGGATTGGTTCTGGCTTCATAACCATCCCCGCCCCACCACCAAAGGGGTAGTCGTCAACTACACGGTGCTTGCAGTAGGCAAAGTCGCGAATATTGGTTAGGCTTACTTCCAAAATCCCACGTGTCACCGCTCGCTTTAGTATGCTCGACGTTGTAATAGGAACAAACATTTCGGGGAACAAGGTCAGGATGTCTACAATCATACTTTGTCGGTCAAACCAGCCGGAAGTTCTACCCTTACTTCACGAGCAACTAAGTCAATGCCCTTGACTACACTCTTGAGTGCAGGAATAAGAATTTGCCCCTTAGGACCGTCTATAACGTAGACGTCATTGCTACCGGGTTGTAAGACCTCTTTAATTTGCCCCAAACTGTGACCTCTTTCGTCTAGCACCGAGAGACCTACCAGTTGAAAAATATAGAAACTGCCCTCCGGGAGCGGAAGTAATTCGGATTCTGGCACAGCCAAATCCCCACCGACAAAGGCTTCCGCCAAGTTACGTGAGTTCACACCTACGAGTATCAACAAATAGGGCCTTCCCGCACCACGCACCGATTCTACCTCTACCAAACGCGTTTCACCGTCGCGCTGCCACACAAAGCGCTTTCCAGCCATCTCGGTAAAGCGCCCAGGGTGATCTGAAAGTGGCACCAGCTTAAGTTCACCGTTCAGTCCCTGTACTCCTACGATCTTAGCTACGCTTATCATCAGCTCATTTTCCATACTCTCACCTAATCTCTACTATACGGTCATCTTTAAGCACAATCTCCACTGCATGCTGCCACGTATCCCCGATGTTTACTTCGAAAATACTTTTAACAGTACTGTGAACCTGTTCCTGGCCTATCTCTAGTGCGGCAATTGCCTTGAGCTTCTCAAGCAACTCTCTGCGTGCGTCCAGCCTCTTCTGCTTTTCGGTATCAAGCTGATTCCTGATAGCAGTCGCACGCTGCGAATTGATTTTGTCGATATCGTTCTGCACTTTAATGCTCTGATATTCGATCTGCTGCAGGTCTCCTTCGACACGCTGCAAGGCGTGCTGAAGGTCGAAAAAAAGCTTCTCCTTGAGCTGTTCGGTGACAATTACCTTAACAGTAATTGGCCGCACTACTTTAAGACTCATGAGACGATTTCTACGAAGACCTTGTCATCCTCGCGGTTGGCTGCTCTGACCACGGTGCGTAAAGCTTTAGCAATGCGTCCTTGTTTGCCAATCACTTTGCCGATATCCTCAGGAGCTACTTCAATCCTCAGGATTAGTCCTTCATCCCCCTGTACTTCGGTTACCTTAACCTGATCAGGGCTGTCCACAAGCGACTTGGCGATAAACAACACTAGTTCACGCATGTTACACCCCCCTGAATCTACTTGGTTGTAGGCTTCTCTAGAACGCCAGCGCGGTAGAAAATGCCCTTAACAGTCTCAGACATCTGTACGCCTGTGCTCAGCCAGTACTCAGCCTTCTCGCGGTTTACCTCAATAATCGCAGGATTGACGGTAGGATTGTAATACCCGAGTTCTTCTACAAAGCGCCCGTCGCGCGGAGACCTAGTATCAGCTACTACCAAACGGTAGAAAGGAGATTTTTTTTGACCCATTCTCTTGAGTCGAATTTTTGTTGCCATGAAATGTCACCCCCTTTCATTGGTCAAATAAAATTCTAGAAAGAAAATTTTTTCTTTCCTTTTTTGCCCATCTCAGACAGGCCCTTCATCATTTTGCGTGCCTGCTCGAATTGCTTAAGTAGTCGATTCACATCTTGTACTGAAGTTCCGCTACCAGCCGCGATGCGCTTACGTCTACTGCCATCAATAACCTCTGGCTTGCGACGTTCACCGAGAGTCATGGAATAAATTATGGCTTCGATGTGCTTTAGGTCCTTCTCATCGGGCTGAAAGTCCTTGAGTTGCTTAGATGCAGCGAAGCCCGGTATCATCCCAAGAACCTGATCTAAAGGGCCCATATTCCGTACCTGTTGCAGTTGGTCCAGAAAGTCCTCTAGTGTAAAACTCTGAGTGCGCATTTTTTTTTCAAGCTCTTCAGCCTTTTTCTTATCATAGGCCTGCTCTGCCTTTTCAATCAACGACAGAACGTCACCCATACCTAAGATTCGCGACGCCATGCGATCAGGGTGGAAGACCTCAAGTGTATCAAGCTTTTCGCCCATACCCACGAATTTTATCGGTTTACCCGTAACAGCCTTGATAGACAAGGCCGCTCCGCCGCGGGTGTCCCCGTCAAGCTTGGTTACAATAACCCCATCAATACCGAGGGTGCTATTAAACGACTCTGCCACATTGACTGCATCTTGACCAGTCATAGCGTCTACAACCAAAAGAATTTCGTGTGGCATGACTGCTGCCTTGATATCTTTTAGTTCCTGCATTAGTTTTTCATCTACATGCAACCTACCTGCTGTATCGATTATGACTAAATCCCTACCCTGGCGCATGGCCTCTTCTTTACCCTGCTTAGCGATTTGTACAGGATTCTGATTGCCCGAGATAGAGAACACTGGAATATCGAGCTGGCGTCCTAGCACCTGCAGCTGTTCAATGGCAGCAGGGCGATATACGTCGCAAGCTACTAGCAAAGGATGCCTCCCTGATTTGCGCAAGGAGAGAGCGAGCTTCCCAGCCTGAGTAGTTTTACCCGCACCTTGTAAACCTACTAGCATTAACACCGTGGGAGGCTTACTGGCAATAGCAATTCTACTGGTGCTCCCTCCAAGGAGATTCATTAGCTCTTCATGAACAATTTTTACTATCTGCTGACCAGGTGTTAGACTCTCCAACACGTCAGCCCCTATAGCTCTTTCTTTTACGGCGTTTACAAAATCGCGGACTACCTTAAGGTTAACATCCGCTTCTAGCAAAGCCATGCGGACTTCGCGCATTGCGTCGGAAATATCTTTTTCTGTGAGCTTGCCTTTTCCCCTGAGTTTCTTTAGGGTAGCCTGAAGTTTGTCACCTAATCCGGAAAACACATTGCTCACCCCCTACAAAATAAGTCTTTCTAACAAGGGTAACACTTCTTCGGTCTTGCCTTGCTGCAGTAGTTCTTTAAGACGCCGCAGTTCTTGTTGTTGTTCTAAAAAACGACCAACCAGTCCTAGCTTTTGTTCGTAACCCTCTAAAGCAATGGTTGCCCGGCGTATGCTGTCATGAACAGCTTGGCGACTGATTCTTAGTTCTGGCGCAATCTCGCCGAGCGAAAAATTTTCTTCATAGTACAAGCGGCACGCATTAAGCTGCCGCTCAGTTAATAGCTGCCCGTAAAAGTCGAGCAAGAGGTTAGCGCGCACAAATTGTTCCATTAGCCTCACCTCAAGTAAATAACCTTAGTAAGAATAACACTGCCAACGGTGCTTGTCAAGTGCTTGTGCTTGACAGAGATTTAGTGCAGAGCGCATGGCACAGCCATGCGTTTTGGCGGCAATCCTCCAAGCGACAGGAAACAAGTCACCCGTGGCTGATGCCTACTTCTCAAACAATGCTTCTGCAAATTCTTGCGGATCGAAGTCACGCAGGTCGCTGATTTTTTCTCCGACGCCAATAATCTTAATGGGGATTTTTTGTTCCTGATTAATAGCGATCACGATGCCGCCTTTCGCGGTACCGTCGAGCTTCGTCAATACTATCCCGGTTACAGGGACGATTTGCGCAAATTCTTTAGCCTGAACTAAAGCATTCTGCCCTGTAGTAGCATCTACAACAAGCAGTACCTCACGCAAGCTGTGCTCCGCCTCACGATCGATTATGCGCCGTATCTTGCCTAGTTCCTGCATCAGGTTGGACTTGTTATGCAGGCGACCCGCTGTATCTACTAACAGCAAGTCAATTTTCTTAGCTCGGGCTGAATGTACGGCATCGAACACTACCGCCGCTGGGTCAGCACCGTCTGCGTGGCTTACTAGATATACCCCCGCGCGTTCGGCCCAGATTTCTAACTGTGAAGAAGCTGCCGCCCTAAAGGTGTCGCCTGCGGCTACCATGACCTTAAGGCCCTGCTCTTTATAACGCTGCGCCAGCTTGCCAATTGTAGTTGTCTTTCCAACCCCGTTAACACCTACCACCAGAAATATGTTGAGGGTACCGGGTTCAAGTCGCAAAGGTTTCTTTTCGCCCAAGGAGTTAGAAATTATTTCTTTAAGCAATAGCCGCAAACCCTCGCCGTCCAGTATCTTCCGATCTTTGACCAAACGTCGGAGGTCCCTCAGAAGGTTCGTAGCTGCCGTCACACCCACATCATGCATGATGAGAAGATCTTCGAGTTCCTCGTACATTTCTTCATCTATCTTTCGGCCTGAGAGCAGTGCGTCAATTTGAGCCATGAACCCTTGCCTTGTTTTTTCTATGCCTGCTTTAAGCTTTTGAAAAAATCCCAAGATTTTTCGCCTCCTATGCCATGTGACCACCAAGGTTATACGTTGGCAATCTCCGAAACCTTAACAGCAAGCACTTTAGACACCCCTTGCTCGGGCATGGTAACACCATACAGCGTATCTGAGGCCATCATGGTGCCCTTAGTATGTGTAATAAGTAAAAACTGTGTAGTGGCACAGAGCTCTTTTAGCACTGGAATTAGCCGTTCTACATTGGCGTCATCTAATGGAGCGTCTATCTCGTCTAAAATGCAGAAGGGCGTGGGCTTTACCTTGAGTACTGCGCACAGCAATGCTATGGCGGCCATGGCCCTTTCGCCACCTGAGAGCAAATTTAGGTTCTGCAATCGCTTGCCTGGAGGTTGTACGTCGATCTCGATTCCCGACTCTAACGGGGCTTCGGGGTTAGTGAGAGACAATCGCGCTACGGCGCCACCAAACAACCTTCCAGCAACATCTGAAAAGGCTTTGCGAACTAGTGAGAAACCACCTAAAAAGCGTTCCCCCATGACCTTGTCTAACTCAGCAATAACATCGTTAAGCTCTTGGGCTGCATCACGCAAATCTGTCTGTTCTTTGGACAAGAACTCAACTCTCTCCTGCAACCGCTCATACTCGCTGATGGCCGACACTCGTACCGCTCCTAACGCCACAATCTGTGTGTCAAGTCGTGATATCTCCTCTTCTGCTTCACCACGGCTGCTTAGCTTACTGGGTACCTGTGCCCCTTCACCAAAATTCTGTTCAAGCCTCTGTTGTAAGAACTCCTGCTCGGCCTTAATCCTTTCAACCCGTAGTTCTAGGTTGTGCAGCTTCTGATTAGTCACATTTGCATCATTTCGCAGGCGCTCTATACGCCCCACAATCTCACGCTGCTCCTGCTGCAATTTAATCCTCTCGGCCTTCTTAACGTCAAGCTGTCTATAGCCCGTTGCTTCTCTGTCTACTAAGCCTAGAATCTCGCTGTCTAACGCAGCAATGCGCTGTTGGCACTGGGCAATAATCTGTTCTACATTGGCAAGCTCTCCACATGTCTCTTTGTGGCGCTGCTCAGCTTCAACAAGTTGGCGTCGCCGCTCCGCAACAACACGTTCCTGTGCGTTAATTTCAGAAACTAAACCTGCTTGCTCTAAATAGAGTTCTGTGCGTTGAGAGTTAGTACGCTCTATCTCCTTACGCCTTTGCACTTCTTTTGCTTCGAGCTCTTGGACCTGTTTTCGTAGCTTTTCGAGTAACCCTGCCGCCACAAGTAATCTGGGTTCTAAGCTTGTCTGCTCTTGAACTCTCTGATCAATCTCCTGTTGCAAGGATGTAATGGATTGTTGAGCTATACGCTGCTCGCCCAATAAATATGTTAATCTTCCACTGACCTGCACCAATTGCTGCCGCCTCTCTGTAAGAGACGGGCCTAGGTCATCGATTTGTTGCTGAAACGTCTTTTCACTCTGCTCTACTTCACGAAGGTGTAGGTATAAACTTTGTAGGCCTTGCTCTGCTGACATCCTGTCTGTAGCGAGAGTCGCTACCGCGACTTCTGCTTCGTCAACCTCACGACGTCTACTTAACATCCACGCCTGCCTTTCTGGCTTAGAACCACCGGTCACAGAGCCTCCAGGCATACTTACATCACCGTCAAGGGTCACTATACGCCAGGTAAAGTCCGTGTGTTTCGCCACCCATGAGGCAGTATCCAGTGAATCTACTATGAGAACATTACCTAGTAGCTGTTGTATCACGGGCACTAAACGATTATCAACCGAGACCAAGTCCACCGCTCTACCTTTGAACCCGGCCCTCTCTCGGAGCTGAGGCTGTACTTCGCGTAGCGCCCGCGGACGAACAGTTTCTAAAGGATAGAAGGTAGCTCTTCCCTGCCCTCTCTCTTTTAGCTTAGAGATAGCTAGCTTTGCAGTCGCCTCACAATCTGTCACCACATCTCCTACGGCAGCTCCGAGAGCCACCTCGATGGCAGTTTCAAATTCCTGTGAGGTCGAGACAAGATTACCTACTACACCAAGCACACCGGACAAGTTTAGCCCTAATACAAACCTTGCTCCCCTGCCTAACCCCTCCATTTGGGCCTCGGCGCTCTTTAAGGCACGCAAACGGTTTTGTGCTTGAAATAACCCCGCCTGTAACTTGTGTGTCTGTTCACTGAGCTTAGTATGCTGCTCACGAAGCGTAGCAAGACGAAGAGATTCGAACCGTTTCTGTTCCTGCAGCCTAGCAGCGCTGGTACCTAATTCCTCAAGATGCTGGCTAAAGACAGATTCTTCTGTCTTTAGCTTGTCCAGTGCTTGAACACGCGCTACTTGGTCGCGCTGCTTTACGCTGATATCTTCGTACAGCGAATTTAATCGTTTCTCCAAGATTAACGACTCAGCCCGAAGGTCATTTAAGCTTCGCTCAGTGGAAAGTAGTAACCTAGAAACGCTGTCTTCTTCAGCTTCTCCTTCTGTAGCAATAGCAGTCGGCAGACCTGCTAGGAAAGCCTGTACTTTTTTCAAGTGTTCTGCCCTAAGGTCGTATTCCGAGGTGAGTTGTCGCAGATTTGCCTCAACGTTTTCGATATCCTGCTGATGCTGAACAATGCGGTTACGGAATCCTTGTGCCTGTAATCTAAGCTTATCTAGCTCCAAGTTGACATCAGTCAATCGTTCCTGACGCTGCTGGCGTAGCAGTTTGATTTCATAGACGTTCTTTTCAAGGTCCTGGATCTCAGTTAAGGCTGATGTCTCCGCTAAACTTACCATAGTGCGCTTGTTTTCAGTTATGGTCATAGTATTCTCCTGTTGGATAAGCTCATCGCTGGTTCGCTCAATCTGCGTCTTAAGACTAGCGGATTGGCGCTCAGCGAGCCCGACTTCGTAGAGCAAGAGCTCTTTTTCCCATACTCTGCGCTGTTCACCAAGACTCAAATATTCGCGCGCTCTGTCTGCCTCCCCACTTAGGGGCGCTAACAGATTTTCGAGCTCAGACGCAATATCTAGCACCCTCCGCAGATTATGCTCGGTTTCATTAAGTCGGTTCTCAGTTTCGCGCTTGCGCAACTTGTAGCGTGAAATGCCAGCTGCTTCTTCGAAAATCGCTCTCCGTTCTCTAGGGTCAGCACTGAGAATTTCCTCAATGCGTCCTTGTCCTACAAAGGAGTATGAGTCCTTACCAATACCGGTATCGAGAAACAACTCCGTAATGTCCTTAAGGCGGCAAAGCTTACGGTTTATGTAGTATTCACCATCACCCGACCGATACACTCTGCGCGAAATAACTACCTCGCTAAAATCAATTGGCAGGAGCCCCTGTGTATTGTCAAAGATCAAGGAGACTTCGGCAAAACCAACACTCTTGCGCTTGGCCGTTCCACTAAAAATAACGTCATCCATTCGCGTGCCACGCAGAATGCGAGCGCTCTGCTCCCCGAGTACCCATTTTACAGCTTCTGCTAGATTACTCTTGCCAGCACCATTTGGACCGACAACGGCAGTAAGGCCGTCACCCATGTCTACCTCTGTCTTGTCCGCGAAAGACTTAAATCCATTTATCTCTATCCGTTTAATTCTCATGTTTACTCCCTCCACAACACCTTTTATTGTAGCATCAGGCACGGCCCTTGTCATGAAAGATGACAGAGGCTCATCGGTATCGGAGGCGTTCTTTGTCTTGGGCTCTTGCAGAAAACACCTATAATAAAATTCGGGAGTGTATATCATAGCTCTACCCATGAATATCGGTGTAATGAAATAACAGGACATCCAAAGTGTAAAATCACGGTGTCTGCAGCAAAGTAGTAAAAAGGGCACGGCAGTGCCGTGCCCCTACACGAAGTCAGAACCCCACGTGCCCACAACCCACGCTAAAAGGGGCTGTTACTGCAACAGCCCCTTTTTAGCGCGGATGGACGATGAACCGAATAGCCGTCCGCTCCTCGCCTTCAATGAAAATATCGGCGAAGGCAGGTATGGTAACTAGGTTAACACCGTTGGACGCAACGAACCCACGACAAATAGCGATAGCTTTTACGGCTTGGTTCACTGCCCCTGCCCCTACAGCCTGAAGCTCTGCTGAACCACGCTCTCGAAGCACTGCTGCTAGAGCACCTGCGACTGATTTGGGATTTGAATTAGCTGACACCTTTAAAACATCCAACTCCATTCCTCCTATTCCTAAGACTCCTGCTAAAAACAGCGTCCGTTAGAATATATGCGGAACAGTGAAATTATTGTCTTAATTTCTGCAAGGCTATTCTAGCTGCGGCTTGTTCAGAATGCTTTTTGCTTCTGCCTTCACCTATTCCGAGTACCTGACCAGAAACGCTAACTTCAGTTTTATAGCGTCGATTGTGATCAGGGCCGCTTTCCTCAACCATACTATAGCTGACCGCTTCGGGAGCCATCTCCTGCAGGGCACTCTTAGGATCGGCCTCCGACCACTCCTCACTGACCTCAGGGATGATGGTCGCATAAAGCCTTTCGAAAAGCTCTCTAGCACTTTCTAATCCCTCTTCCAAATACGCCGCCCCCAGCAAGGCTTCCACACAGCCCGCCAAAATACTCGGCCGCGTATAGCCACCGCTTCCTGCGGCGCTCTTACCAAGACGCATTACCTGAGGTAGCCCAATGATATAGGCCACCCGAGCAAGAGTATCCTCGCATACCAAATTAGCCCTAATGCGACTAAGTTGTCCTTCTCGGAAGCCCCGAAACTTAGCGTAAAGTAATTCACTAGACAGTATGGATAGGACCGCATCACCGAGAAACTCGAGCCGTTCGTTATCTTGTTCAAGGGGATAGTCGTTAACGTACGATGAATGCGTAAGAGCCAGCCTGAGCAAATTCTCATTCAGGTTGGCTAGTCCTAAAGACTGTGCAAAGGTTCGAAGTTTCTGCAACTAATCTCACACCTACTTATGTTTTTGGATATACCTAACTGCGTCTTCCACAGCTACTATACTGCCTACTTCATCATCATCAAGGGTGACGTCGAATTCACTCTCTAGAGCCATGGCTATTTCCACTAAATTGATGGAGTCTGCGCCGAGATCTGCTTTGAAGCGCGTCCCCATTTCAATGCGATGCTCATCTACCCGTAAAATACGAGCGGTGACACTGCGGACCCTGTTAATCACGTCGTCCATAAGCCTTACACCGTTCCTCTCATAGAAAAGTATTATGCCTTGACCCGACTAAACACTTGCCAAGATTATACCACATACACAAGACAACTATTCTACCGTACTTACTTGGGTACAACTATAACACCTACGGCTCCCGGGCCAACATGCACTCCAATAACCGGACCAATATCGTTAATGATGATCTCCTCGATCTGGTAAACATCTTTCAACAGAACCTTAATCTCCTCGGCACGCTCTGGACAATTACCATGGACTATAGCGGCAACAACCGCACTGCCATGCGGTACGAATTCACCCGCAGATTCAATCAGGTTTTTTAGGACTTTGTCCATTTTACCGCGAATCTTGGCGTGGGGGGTAATGATACCGTCTTCGATTCTAAGTACTGGGTGTAGATTTAATAGCGAGCCTAATAGAGCACTGGCTTTCCCTATGCGACCATTGCGCTGGAGCCACTCTAGGGTTTCTACCGAGAGCATGAGGATTTGCTGATCACACACATGCTTTGCTGCGGTTACAATCTCGTCGTGGCTCTTACCTGCGTTGCGCGCCTTAGCGGCAGCTATTACTGCTAGCCCTAAGCCTAAAGATGCTGTCCGACTGTCTACCACTGTAATCTTAGCGTTTTCAAGCATCTGACTAGCTAAGATAGCCGACTGGTAAGTACCAGATAATTTCGATGATATATGGATGGATATTATTTCGTCGTAATTCTTGATTACCTCGTTATAGACTGTTAAAAAGTCTCCCGGTGACGGCTGTGAAGTACGAGGATGTACTTTTGCCTTCGGAAGCATCTCGAAGAAATCCTTACTAGTAATATCTACCCCATCTTTGAAATTATCGTCTCCAAATATGACATTAAGGGGGACTACCTCGATAATATACCTTTGCTGCAAAGCTTTCGGGAGGTCTGCTGTGCTGTCTGTCACTATCGCAACTCTAGTCATACTATTCACCGTGCCTTTCATTTCTAGGCAATGCGGCAATTGCCTTGCCAATACTGGCAACTACATCTTGTTCTAGAAACCGCTGCGCTTGAAATAATCCATTCTTGATGGCTGTACGATTGGAAGATCCGTGACATTTGACAAATATGCCGTTTACACCTAACAAGGGAGCACCGCCGTACTCCGAGTATTCAAAGCTCTGCTTAAACTGTCGAAGAGTTGGCCTTAAGAGCAACGCCCCTAACTTGCTGCGCGTATCTGCGGTAAAACGCTTTTTCATTAGTTCGAACATTGTTGAGGCCATGCCCTCCATAAATTTGAGTACAACGTTCCCCGTAAACCCATCACATACGATAACATCGACCTCTCCGTGTAATACCGCACGAGCTTCGATGTTCCCCACAAAGTTAACTCCTGCATTTTTCAGAAGGTAATAGGCTTCCTTGATTACTTGATTACCCTTACCTGCCTCAGTTCCTACATTTAGCAGGGCAACGCGAGGATTTGGCCGCCCCAACACTTTCTCAGCGTAGATTGAGCCCATGACGCCGTGCTGCATTAGATGTTCTGGTTTTGCATCCATGTTGGCACCAACATCCAACATTACTACGCCTTTACCATCGCGGGTGGGTATAAGGGGGGCTAAGGCCGGGCGCTCAATTTCCGCTATTCTACCAACCACAAACAATCCTGCAGCCATAAACGCCCCTGTACTTCCTGCTGTAACCAAGGCATCAGCCTGACCGCCCTTAACGAGATTAGCACCCACTACCAACGTCGATTGCTTCTTGCGGCGGACTGCCATTACCGGAGCCTCGTCATTTTCAATGAATTCTGTGGCGTTCACTATCTCGATGACGCTGACGCCACTCTGCTTGAGCAAAGGGGCAAGGATCTTTTCGGGTCCTACTAAGGTGAGTCTCAGCCCTCTCTCTCTAACGGCATCTATGGCACCAGCAACAACTTCTTGCGGTCCGAAATCACAACCAAGGGCATCAAGAGCTATTCGCATTTCATCACCTCTATATAATTACTATTCCTGTCTCAGTATACTTTACACCATTGAATTGGGGAACCACACGAATTTCGTTCCTGGTTCCTAGTTCCTCGTGGGAACGCACACAGAACACGGTACACAGTACACCGTGGAGACGCACTCGTGCACCACTCTTCTAATGCCTAGCTTTTACAACGAGAAACAAGGAGCGAAGAACGCTCTGCGCCCACATTCACACTGTGCACAGTTTCTTGCACAATCATTATTCGCCTCAAAGATATAGAATTCCTTTATTACAACAAAAAAAGCCGGAAACCGGCTTTTAGTGCTTTTACTTACTCTCCACATTGAGTACTGCTCTGTTTTTATAAAAACCACATGCAGTACATACACGGTGGGGGAGCTTTGCCTCGTGACACTGAGAGCAAAGCACCATCCCAGGGGAGGTCAGCTTCCAGTTGGCACGGCGCTTATCGCGACGCGCTTTGGACATTTTTCTCTTAGGTAGTGCCATCTCTAACACCTCCTTTATCGTTCAACAAACGGCCCAGCACTGCTAAGCGTGGATCTATATCTCGTTTACTACAGTTGCATGCCTCTACGTTTAGGTTGGCACCGCAAACGGAACACAAACCTAGACAATCTGTACGGCAGAATACTCGCATAGGCAAATGTTCTAACAACACTTCCCTACCATACTCTAGCACATTAATACTCTCTCCGTCACCCTCAACAAAAGCAGATGCTAAGAAATCTTCCGCTCCTTCATCTGAGGCTTTCAGAAACCAAGTATCTTCGAAAGTGACATCCAGCGCAATGGCTGACGGCTGTAGACAACGCCAACATTGCACGCTCCACTTACCATCAAGCTCTCCGGTAACAGTAATGTTTGTCCCCTCGCGGTGTAGCAACAGCCGAAATGCCGGTGTCACGGCCGGAGTAAACATGTCACCCTGAAACTCAAGAGGATCCATAGGCAAACTCAGCTTTAGCTCACGATCTTCGATCATTTCGCGCAACTCACGCAAATAGAGTTTCAAGTTCATCACCTCATAGATTATACACAGGGTCTTAGGGGCTGTCAATTCCTAGCTTGAGTAACAATCTCCTTGGTATCACGAGCAATTACTAACTCTTCATTAGTGGGAATTAGCAATACACGCACCTTAGAGTCAGGCATGCTGATATCCACTTCTTTCCCGCGCACACCGTTCCTAGATAGGTCTAACTTCACGCCCATATATTCGAGACCTTGACAAATATGCTCACGCGCCTCAGGGGAATTCTCGCCTAATCCCGCTGTAAACACAATGGCGTCTACTCCGCCTAGTGCTGCGGCATACGCTCCTACATACTTTTTAACACGGTAATAATACATGTCTAAGGCTAGTTGAGCATTCTGCTCCCCTGCAGAGGCAGCATCTTCAATTACCCTAAAGTCACTGCTGACTTCAGACACACCTAAAACACCGCATTTCTTATTGAGGAAGTTGCTCATTTGTTCCGGAGTCATCTTCTCTTTCTCCATGAGAAAAGGAACAATAGCTGGATCGAGATCCCCCGACCGGGTGCCCATGATAAGCCCTTCCAGAGGGGTAAAGCCCATGCTGGTATCAACTGAGTGGCCACCATTCACTGCTGCCACGGAAGCACCATTGCCTAGATGGCAGGTAATAACCTTGACCTCATTTATCGGCTTCTTCAGCATATCCGCAGCTCTTTCAGAGACATACCGGTGTGAAGTACCGTGAAAACCGTAGCGGCGAATGCCATACTTTTCGTAGAGTGCGAGAGGCAGAGCATAGAGATATGCAGATTTAGGCATGGTCTGGTGAAAAGCTGTATCGAAAACGCCCACGTGCTGAACGTGTGGCATCAGCTTTGCGCAAACCTCAATGCCCATTATGTTTGGCGGGTTATGCAACGGCGCTAGTTCGACGCATTCACGTAGAGCCGCCATTACATCATCAGTAATAAGAACGGAGCTAGCGTATTTCTCGCCAGCATGTACCACGCGGTGACCGACAGCGCCAATCTCGTCCATGCTTTTAACGATACCGTACTCGGTGTGGGTGAGAGCATCAATGACTAAACCAATAGCAATCTCATGGTTCGGAATCTCTGCCTCAATTAATTTGTTGACCGCTTCACCGCTCTTGTGCTTAAGAAAACTACCCGGTAAGCCGATTTTCTCAACTAGACCCTTCGCTAGGACTTGCTCATCAGTCATGTCAAAAACTTGATACTTTAGAGATGAGCTACCGCAATTAATGACCAAAACTTTCATGATTCCTAACCTCCTTATTGGCTTTTACACAAACTCTTCACTATTATAGTACTAATGGACTCGCAGTCCAATACTTTTAGCGAAGGAGGCGCCATATGCGCGTTTTAGGTTTGGTGGTTGAGTATAACCCCTTCCACTCTGGTCACCTTTATCATTTGGAGGAATCCCGTAGAGTATGTCAACCAGACCTAACTATAGCTGTGATGAGCGGGAACTTCACCCAACGCGGAGACGCCGCAATCTTTGACAAGTGGGCACGCGCGGAAATGGCTGTGCGATGTGGTGTGGATGTCGTATTCGAACTACCAGTAGCGTGGGCAGTACGCAGCGCCAGAGATTTTGCCCTAGGTGGGGTATGGCACCTAGACCGGGCCGGAGCTACACACTTGTGCTTCGGAAGCGAAAGCGGAAGCTTTCAAGAGCTCTCACAGGCGGCCGCCGTGCTACAAGAAGAGTCTAAGGAGTTCCAACAGGCTTTACGTGCTGAACTTAGTACAGGAGTTAACTATCCGCGAGCTAGATACCAGGCTCTGCGTAAGCTAGGCTATGAAAAGTCTGCAATACTGCACGAGCCTAACAACATTTTGGGCGTAGCATATCTGCTTGCTCTAAAAAAGATCAAATCCAACCTCATTCCCATCACTATCAGGCGTCAGGGCGCACATTACCATGACCATGACTTAGACACCCCGCTAGCTTCTGCTACTGCAATCAGACAAGCTATTCTTGGTAATACACCCCTCGATCGCTTGCCTGTACCAATGGCAACTAAGGAGATCATCTCCCGCGAACTCGCTCTCGGCAGAGGACCTCATGGGATTGAGAATCTAAACCTTTTGATTAAGTACGCCATACGGAATCAGGGAGCCGATAGTCTCGCCAAGCTCCTAGACATGGAAGCTGGCTTAGCCTTTAGATTCAAGCGATGCGAAGAGAATGCGGCTATGGTACAAGAGTTCATTTCTTGCGTGAAAACGAAACGATATACCTGGACTAGAATACAACGAATACTGTGTTACGCACTTCTGGGTATCACCACCGAGGTGACTGCTGCTATCCATGCAGAGGGGCCCCAATACTTACGACTCCTAGCCCTAAAAAAAGAAGCTTCGCCTTTACTTAAGCGTTTAGCGACTAGTATACCCATCGTGACGCGCCCTAGTGAACTCAAGGGAAATAGAAGCCTAAGCCTAGATGTACATGCCACGAATATTTACGCGCTAGGTTTTCCTAATATAATACGCGTCCGAGCACAACAGGATCTAACGCGTCCTCCGGTTATCATTGAATAGCGGGCTACACTTCGCCATATAGTTTATAGAACGCGTGAGAATCGATTTGACGGTGTAAGGGAGCGTGGCGAAGTGAATAGAATAGTCACCACAGCTGGCGGTCTGCTAGCTATTGTTCTACTCTTGTACTCCTCGCGAAAGCTTAGAGAACAATCACGTTTACGACGTTATGGTGGAACATATCTAATGGCGGGGTTTGCGGTGGCCCTAACCATAAGCATGGTTATCTACCCGGAGGACGCATATTTCTCGGCCTTAGGCGGCCTGAAAATTTGGTGGGAAGTAGTATTTCCAGCATTGTTACCTTTTTTTGTAATTTCAGAAATTTTGATGGGATTGGGCGTGGTCGCAGCCATGGGAATCATGCTGGAGCCATTAATGCGCCCCCTGTTCAACGTGCCAGGTGTGGGTTCATTTGTCATGGCCATGGGACTAGCCTCCGGTTACCCTATAGGAGCTATACTTACTTCGAAACTAAGGCGTCAAAATCAATGTACTCAAGTCGAAGCGGAGAGACTATTGTCCTTCACTAATACTGCGGATCCTCTCTTCATGTTTGGCGCCGTTGCTGTTGGCATGTTTGCTGATGCCCGACTAGGCACAACCATAGCCCTTGCTCATTACCTCTCCAGTATTACGGTAGGTCTGTGCATGCGCTTTTATGGTCGTAAACAGCGTACGACCCCAGACACTCGTGGCCGAGGCAACATCGTCGTACATGCAGCCAAGGAGTTACACCGGGCTAAGACCAAAGATGGACGCCCATTCGGTCAACTGCTTGGGGATGCCGTGCGTAATTCGCTCAACAGCCTGTTGGCCATTGGCGGATTTATCATTCTCTTTTCAGTGATAATTCGAGTGTTCACTATTATCGGCATAGTTGACGTTTTGGCTAGCGGTATCGCTGGGTTGCTTTCTGCAGTCGGAATCTCAGCAGCTCTGTCTCACAGTGTGATCAGTGGGATATTCGAAATAACCATAGGTACGCAAGTCTGCGCCCAAGCAACCGCTCCACTAGTACAGCAAGTCGCCATGGCGGGCGCGATAATCGCTTGGAGTGGTTTTTCAGTTCATGCGCAAGTGGCCAGTATTATTAACGATACTGATATACGCATGGGACCTTACATTGTAGCCAGACTTGGTCACGCGGCTCTAGCCTTTATCTACACACTCCTGCTTTGGAATACCTTCGAAGTGTTCGGCGTGTCGGTACCCGTATTCCTATCTGCCGCGCCTGACTCAGGTGTCCAGTTTTTTATCAACCGCATGTCCTATATGGGAATGCGTGCCTTTAGTTTCTTGGGTATCGCAATGTTACTCTCTGCCCTAGTGGCGGGATTGCGCGGCATAAAACTTAGTGCTTGGCGTGTAAAAGCTTAACTTGAACCTCTGCGACTACTAGTGGCGGTACCAGTTTGTCAATCGGACCGCCTAGTCGAGCCACTTCTTTTACCAGCGATGATGAAAGATAAGAATAACGATTACTGGTCATCATAAATAGTGTTTCTACCTCACTATCAAGAGTGCGGTTCATAAGAGCCATTTGAAATTCATATTCAAAATCGGAAATGGCCCGCAGCCCCTTAATTACCACTTGCGCATTGCATGCTCGTACATAGGAAACTAAGAGCCCCTCAAAGTGATCAACTTTAACATTAGATAGATGAGAAGTCACCTGAGTCAAAAGTTTCATGCGCTCATCTATTGAAAACATGGGGCTCTTACTGGCATTGCGCACCACTGCCACTATCACCTGGTCGAATGTGCGCGCTGATCTCTCTATCACATCAATGTGCCCGTTAGTTACGGGATCAAAACTACCCGGGTAAACTGCTGTTATCAACATGATTCCCCCTCCTCTACTCGCCCCTCAGATAATAAGACATCATCGTTTGTCCATAATATCTTACTTTAGCCCTCCTTATGTCTCCCGCTCTATCTGTGACCTCTTCCTTAGAGAAATGTTCAATAATCATCGCCCCCGTGGGATGCAATAACCCATACTTAGCCACTAACTCCAGAGCCAATTGTGCATAGCCTCTGCTATATGGAGGATCGGCGAAAATAACATCATAAGTCGATCCTGCAAGTCTCGGTAACTCTCGCTCGAAACTCCCCACGATCACAGCTAGCTGATCACGTTGTATACCTAAGCCATCCCGATTTCGGGCAATCAGTGCCGCCACCTTGGGCGATTGCTCTATCGCCGTAACAAGTTTTGCTCCACGCGATAACGCCTCGATGCCCACCGCTCCTGTCCCTGCAAAAATATCAAGAATAGAAGATTCAGGTATAAGCATGGCTATACTCGAAAACACCGCCCCTCGGGCTTTATCCGAGGTCGGACGAATCGGCAGTTTGTCGTCCATAAGAATCTGCCTACCACCATAGATGCCCGAGATAATCCTCATAATATCACCTCATCGCTATTCTACAATAAAATTCTCTTTTACCCATGCATAAACTCCAACAAATTCGTCCATAATAGTCTTGGATACAAACATTTTCCCCATAAGCTCTTCCTCCGGTTTCTCCTCTCCCAAACCGACAACATGTTTGTCGGTCTTTTTTTTGCCTTGGGCTTGCCGCTTTAGGTTAATCACTAATCACTAGGAAGTGTCAGTGCAAACAAAAATTAAAAAATAAAAATCAAATAAATATGGGATTGCGCGGCTAGGCACTGAGTACCAGTGTACGCTCTGGGGTCACGGTCTAGTATGAACTATGAGCCCAGTGCTATGCGCTATGCGTGGCTACATAACACAAATAAAGAGAGCGGACAAAAGTCCGCTCCTTCGAAAGTTCTAAATTACTATCGAGTGGTACCGCCGCCGCGACCAGCGAGAGAACGTTCAGCCATTTCGATCATTTTGCGAACCATATGGCCACCGATCGCACCGGTGTCGCGAGTTGTCATAGTACCCCAGTAACCGTCGTTAGGGGTTTGGATACCCAACTCGGAGGCTACTTCGTACTTAAACTGCTCCATTGCATTTTTTGCCTGCGGAACTACGATTTGATTGCTCGTGTCACTACCTCTTGCCATTTAGATTCACCTCCTTCGGTTATTTCAGGGCGCTGCGTATTGGTGTTACGTGCCCTGCTGAATGTAGTATGCGTCAATAGGGCGAAGCTATGCCTAGCATTACTTTCCTCAAATACCGAAGTTGGGTACAAACTGCGCTTTGTTTAGGCGTCTTTTTTTTCTCCAAGAATTCTTTTTTCAATCTGTCGTGCCGTCTTTGTATTGGCTAGCCCACCTAGTGCCGTTTCTTTGAGATGTACCGGTAACAGACGCCCTACCTCGGCTATTGCCGTTATTACTTCGTCAGGTGGTATCTTACTACGTACGCCGGATAACGCCAACTGAGCGCTTAGCAGGGCAATAGCCGCACCTCCAGCGTTTCTCTTAACACAGGGGACTTCTACCAAACCCGCCACGGGATCACAAGCAAGGCCAGTTAAGTTCTTAAGGGCTAAAGCTGCTGCATGTGTCACGGCTTCGATACTGCCACCGTAAACGAACACCGCAGCACCCGCTGCCATAGCCGCAGCGGAACCGCACTCAGCCTGACAGCCACCCTCCGCTCCGGCCAGAGTAGCACGCTCACTGATGATCAGTCCAATTGCTCCAGCCACGATTAGAGCGTCAACGAGAATGGTGTCTGTGAGGCTTAGGGCTTCGCCAATGGCCAACAGGACTCCCGGCAACACTCCGCTAGACCCAGCAGTCGGGGCGGCCACTATACGGCCCATATCGGCATTTACCTCTGCTGTGGCTAAGGCAAATGACACAGCCTTTGTTCCAATGTTACCCATTAATCTAAACTGGCTGACTAAAACTCGGCTGGCATCACCGCCACTAAGCCCAGTGGGAGAGCAGTTTTTCTTAGCTATACCGATAACAACGGCCTCGCGCATAACTTGCAGAGATGTGAGTAACCGTGCCCTTATTTGGTCAACAGTCAGAGTAGTTTTGCTCTGCAACTTGAGGATTTCGTTAACCATGGTAGTACCGTTGCCCTGAGATAGCTGCTGTAGAATGTCAAAAGTAAGCATGCTTCACCTCACGGTATAATCTGAGTAATCTTGCTAACACCAGCTACAGCCTTTAATCTCAAGAGCATAGAAGGCGAAATAGGAGTATCAATTTCTATAGTCATAACTACAGATGCTCCCTTAGATTGCCGAGAAACGTTCATGTTCCCTATATTCACGCTATCCTCTGCAATCAATGCGGTAAGCTTAGTTATTACACCGGGCTGATCTAAGGAATGAATCACAAGTATTGTACTCTCTCCATCGATGTGTACGGCGAATCTATCAATCTCGGTAACTATTACTCGGCCACCGCCGACCGAAATACCAACCATCTCTAACTGCTCACGCTCACCCCTCAGACGTAAGCGTACAGTATTGGGGTGGCTTACTGTCTCTTCTGGTAGGGTGACTAGGTCAAACGTAAACTCATCCTTAGCGAGCTTGTCTGCCTCGCGAATGCGTGTATCATCAGGATCAAAACCTAGAAGTCCGCCCAAAACGGCCAAATGAGTCCCATGGCCTACATAGGTACGGGCAAAGGAACCATAAAGCAAAATTTCTGCGGACACAACCCTCTCCTGTAGAATTCTTAGTGCCAACTTTCCTAACCTAGCCGCACCTGCTGTATGAGAAGAAGACGGCCCGATCATAATTGGGCCGATAATATCTAGAATGTTTGTCATTGCTTACTCCACAGCGAAAATATAGTAATAGAATGGTTGACCGCCACTACAGAAATCTAGCTGACAGTTAGGGAAGCACTCTGTAATTATGTCTGCCAAAACGCGTGCCTCTTTCTCTGAAATATCAGCCCCATAGAAGAGAGAGATTATTCCGTCATCATCGGTGACCATGTTCTCAAGCAATTGGAGTGCCACTTCACTAATATTCCGGCCTACTATGTCAATGCCCGTATCATTCAGGCCAATAATGTCTCCCTCTCTTATTTCCCCCACATCGCTGCTGTATGACTTGACGGCATAGGTCACTTGGCCAGTTTTAACACCGCTCATGCGACGCTGCATCGCTTTACTCACACGCTCTAGATCTATTGACTCGGACTCATAGGATAACATGGCAGCTAAACCCTGCGGCACCGTGCAACTGCCCACTACCTCAACATTTTTGGATGTGATTTCCTTAACTTGTTCAGCAGCCATAATAATGTTCTTGTTGTTAGGCAGTATAACCGCGGCTTCGCATGCTAGGCTATTAACAGCAGCCGCCAAATCTTCAGTACTCGGATTCATGGTTTGCCCGCCTTCAACAATGACGTCAACGCCGAGACTACGAAAGACATCGCCTAGCCCCGGCCCGGCGGCTACTGCAACAACACCAATACTCTTTCCTTCACCTGGGCGAGGTGTATCCATATACTCTTCAGCCCAATGAGTGTGTTGATGTTGTTCTTTCATGTTTTCAATCTTAACACCACTAAGTTCACCGTGTTGAATCGCCATCTCCAGTACTGCACCAGGTCGGTTAGTATGAACGTGTACCTTAATCACATCGCCATCTCCAACGACTAACAGGGAATCGTAATGGCCCTTTTCTTCTAAGCTTTGACGCAACACATGGTCCTCTACCCTAGGTTTCAAAATAAGAAGCTCGGTACAGTATTGAAACTCAATAGTCTCTACATCAAAAACTTTGCGTACTGGCGTAACTACCTTTTGTACAGGTGCAACAAGTGTCTGCCTAGGAGCAGAAATCGCTTTTCCCTCTACTGCAAGCAGAAATCCCCTGTAAATATGAATGAGACCCTGACCACCCGCATCGACAACACCTGCGCGCTTCAACACTGGCAACATCTCAGGGGTTTTGGCCAACGTCCTTTCGGCCTGCTCAATAGTAGCTATCAGTAGTTTCGCGATGTCTGCCTCAGAGCGTGCCTTATTCTGCGCAGCTTTGGCAGCCTCACGCGATACCGTCAAAATCGTTCCTTCTACAGGACGACCGACTGCCTTATAGGCAATCTCAACTCCAGACATAAGCGCTAGAGCGAAGTCTACACTAGTCATAATATCTTTGCGCTCAGCGGCTCTAGCGAAGCCACGGAATAACTGCGATAAAATAACCCCTGAATTACCTCTGGCCCCCATAAGAGACCCCGTGGCTACTGCTTGGGCGACCTGCGCGCAGGTTGTAAGGTCACCTTTGTCAAGCGCCTTTACAACTGCTTGAAGAGTTAAGTTCATATTAGTTCCCGTGTCGCCATCGGGAACTGGGAAGACGTTAAGCGCATCTACTGCTTCCTTGTTCAATTCTAAGCTACGAGCTCCAGCGATGAACATGCGTCGCAGAAGGGATGCGTCTATGTGTTTAGTTGCCAAATGACTTCAGCCTCCTATTTCCCTTCGTTAACACGCACTCCTTGAACATTAATGTTAACATGTTCAACTGGCAACCCGACGTGACTCTCGACCACATATTTTACCTTCTCCATAATGTTTTGAGCAACCTCGGAAATCTTGGTACCATAACCAACAATTATGTAAAGGTCGACGATAATACTGCCATCGCAAACTTGGACCTCCACACCTCGTGACAAGTTCTCTTTGCCGAGAAGTTCAATGAATCCATCCCGTATGCGACTCCGAGAAGTCATGCCGACGAGGCCGTAGCATTCAAGTGCAGCAACACCTGCTACGGTTGAGATAGCCTCATCCGAAATTATAATCTTACCAAATTCAGTAGAAATGGTTTGGCTCACGCGGCTTCCTCCTTTTTCCCCAGTGTATAGTTTTTTATTATTCGCCTTTCAGTTTAATATTCCTGCACGGCAGGCTATTTAGTCAGCTTGCCAGCCTCTCTAATGATATGGTAGAATTACTTGCGTGAAAAGGAGGTGCAGCCAAATGCATAAGTGTGAAGTCTGCGGGAAGACTCGTTCTTCTGGCAGTAAACTAAATTACAAAGGTTCTCAGTTAACAAAGCGTACCAAGCGCACTCGTTTACCTAACATTCAGAAGGTACGTGCAATCGTAAATGATACTCCAACACGTCTTGATGTTTGCACCACTTGCTTAAAGTCCAACAGAGTAACCCGAGCAATATAAGGCATTCGAAAGAGCAGCACTTTGCATGTGCTGCTCTTTCTTACTCTTATCCCTTGTGCCCGGCAAACAAACGAAGTAATCTGGCAAACCATTTCGGCGGTTTTAATACAACAAAACGCACCCATTACGCCTCCTAATCTTCGGAATAAAGATGCCAACCAGCATAAATAAACAAAATCCCCAGTATAAACAACCAAAACCATCCCGGCATGACCCTTGCCACCACCAGCAACCCAGCCAGCGCTATAAAAACCCCACTGGTTTTGCGAATGCACGCATTTACATGCAGCAACAGCATCCCCTCGCCCCCCTCTATGTAACTATGTAGCAGTATATGCGTAAGGCGTGGAATGGGTGAACATGAACGCTGAGCACGAAGGTCGTTCTTCGTTCTTTGTTTCTTGTTCCTCGTTGAAGAGGCCTTGGAAGAGCGGTCTTTTTAGTCTTCAGAGAACAGACATCAGGAGATCCATTCTTCTGAAGCCTGACTACTAAAGCCAGTATCCACAGTGTATTGTGTACCGTGTACGATTCAACTAGAAACTTAGAACGAGGAACCAGGATCGACGAAACCGAGGGCGCCATAGGGCCCCCCCTCGGTCTTATAGACTTTTGAGTTCTGCGGCAAAAGCATGGCGACTAGTGCTATTGAAAAATGCAGCACCGACTACTAGGTGATTAGCCCCGTGTTCTACACACTGCCTGCCTGTCGAGATGTCGATGCCCCCGTCAACTTGGATTTCCAGGGTAGGGTTAAGACTAGCGGCAAAGGACCGTAATTCAGAAATTTTGTTTAGTGTACTTGCAATAAATTTCTGACCTCCAAACCCGGGATTCACGGTCATAATCAGCACAGTGTCCAGATCAGGCAAAATATCCTTGAGAGTAGATACTGGAGTCGCAGGATTGAGCGAAACTCCAACTCGAACATTTAGCTCTTTAATCCGATGGACCACTCGGTGCAGATGACGCGTGGCTTCCTGGTGCACTGTAATCAGCTCAGGACCAGTTGCCACGAAATCGGCTAGTTGCCGTTCAGGTTCTTCGATCATTAAGTGGCAATCAAATCTTAGCTGTCCATATCGACGAATAGCATTTGCCATAGCCACACCGTACGAAATATTGGGGACAAACCTGCCATCCATAATATCAACATGAACATTCAACAGACCGGCGCCTATTACGCTATCTAACTCTTCACCTAAGCGCAGGATATCCGCTGCCAAAATAGAAGGCGAGACTCTTATCATTTGTATTGACCCCTCTCCGCCTGCTTTACTTCCTCGAACATGGTTAGATAACTATTATAACGCTCAATAGCTATCTGGCCATCGTGCACCAATGTCTTTACTGCACAGCCTGGTTCGTTATGATGCTTACAATCGTAAGCAAACCTGCACCTCGCGCGCGCCGCCCTCATCTCTGGAAACAGAGCGCTAATGTCTTGGGACGAAACAGATGACGGTAATTCTAGCCTACTAAAGCCGGGCGTATCGGCAACGAAAGCGTTGTATTCTGGAACGTAAATCAGTTCTACGTGGCGCGTCGTATGCCTGCCGTGCTGGGTCTTAGAACTCACTTCGCCTAATCTGACCGCGAGTTCTGGCATCAGGCGATCAATAAGGCTTGATTTTCCGACACCAGATTGACCCGCTAGGACCGAAGTTTGATTGGCGAGCTCCGCAAAAAGGGGCTCTAAGTCCTCCCCAAATTTTACTGAAACAGCGACTACACGGTAACCTGCAGGCTCATATATGGCGGGAATATCAGGGCGCTCAGATAGGTCATTCTTATTAAAACAAATTACGGCACGCAAATTAAGCTGCTCAGCTGACACCAAAACACGATCAACCAAACTTAGGTTGGGCGAAGGGGAGACGAGTGAAGCCATGACAACTACCTGAGTAATATTGGCAACTGTAGGTCGCTCTAACAGGTTGGTGCGAGGCAAGATCTTATCTACCACACCTTCCTCATCGCTTAGCTGCACAACTTCAACAAAATCCCCTACCCATGGTTGTTCCGCCCCGGCTCTAAGCTTGCCTCGAGCTCTACAACGCAATACAGAGTCTTCTGTCTTTACAAAGTAAAAGCCCGCTAATAACTTGATGATGCGCCCTACCAACAATTAGTTTCCTCCCCGACCAATAGTCTCATCGCGGTCAACGCGACCATCAATTTTCACAATTAAGCGATACGGTTCTATACCCGAAACCTGTTCATTAACATCCTCTTCTCCCGGAGCAACAACCCTGTTGACCACAACACGCCTACCCTCACGGTCTTCTACACTTATTTCCAAATGAGCGTTAGCTGGTAATTTGGACCGTGGTATGTGGACTGTCACTGGGAGTAGTGTGCCACGGCTTATGACAATAGCTATAGCCTCCCCTGGACGTAAACGCTCACCTGCCTGTGGCGACTGTCCTATAATTGTGCCATAAGGTGCGGGATTGTAGTCTCGAGATATTGCACCTACTGTTAACCCGAGCGCGTTAAGCGTTTCGACCACTTCAATTTCACTAAGGCCAACTAATGGCGGAGAACTCAGCTCTACGATAACAGGACCAGTGCTCACAACCACATCTATCTGCTGATCACGCTCAGCCCGGAAGCCTACCCGTGGGTTTTGCTCTATAATCTGTTCGACTGGCACCGTTTCACTCGAACGGGTAGACTGTTGACCGAGGACGAACCCGGCTTCCAATAGCGTAATCTGTGCCTGTAATAGAGTCATCCCGACAATGTCTGGGACTTCAAGCAGCTCGGGGCCCCGGCTAGGAACAATTTGTATCACACGACCACTCCTAACGACCCGTCCGCCTTCAGGCTGCTGCCTTATCACCTCATTAGCTGGTACTGCCGAGTTCCATTCCCCATCCATAATCGTGTAGGACAAGTTCGCTGCCCGTAGTAGCACCTCAGCCCCTTGCAAGGAATGACCCACCACATTAGGGACTTCTACCTCCGGGCGTGGCCAAAACACATATAACAGCACCATTACAGTGGTCAGCATCACCATCAACATCGCTGCTGAGACGATAGTTAACCAAGGGGTCTTCTTTTTACTCTTGGTTGCCATGTCGTTCCTCCTCGTAGTCGATGCCGCATTCATCCCAGGAACATAAGTATTATCCAATTCTGGGAGAGATTCCGCTTGTTCTTTAGTTCTACGCTTCGACATCTTCCTCTCCGTTTGGTTCTCCATACTACCGGCAATATCTGCTAAAGCATTGAGCATCCCGTCTGCAGAGCTGAATCGTGCACCTTGCTCCTTACTCATCGCCTTTAAAACTATCTCTTCTAAGCGAGGATCTATATCCTTGTTCAGCTCGCGCGGGGGTCGCGGTGATTCCTGTAAATGTTTAAGCCCAATGGAAAAAACGTTATCCCCGGTGAAGGGTACCTGACCCGTGATCATCTCATATAACACAACGCCTAAGGAATATATGTCTGACCGTTCATTAGTAAAGCCTCCTCGAGCTTGCTCAGGCGATAAATAGTGGACCGAGCCCATCAGAGAGCCACTTTGGGTAAGTGTCGACGAAGTGGTAGCTCGAGCAATACCAAAGTCGGCTACTTTTGCCTGTCCATCCCGGGTTAACAGAATATTATGAGGCTTAATGTCGCGATGAATTACTCCGTGCCGATGTGCATGACGTAGCCCCTCAGCAATTTGCATGGCAACATCGAGAGCCTGGGACGTGTCCAAAGGACCTTTGTCCATAATATGGTGTTTTAGGGTTTTACCTTCAACGTATTCCATCACAATATAGTAAATATCCCCGTCCTGGCCGACATCATATATGCCGACGATGTGAGGGTTTGAAAGGCTTGCTGCGGCTTGTGCTTCGCGACGAAATTTGGCCACAAAGTCCTCATCGCTTGTCAGTTGTGTGTTAAGGACCTTTACGGCTACAGTTCGATTCAGCAGGGAATCACGTCCCTTGTATACAAAGGCCGTGCCACCTCCGCCCAAACGTTCACCTAGTGCATAACGGCCACCGAGTACTCTCCCCACCATCACTCAGCACCTCCTTCCCGACACACCAGAACGATAGTAACATTATCTGGAGCCCCACGGTCAAGGGCCATGTCCATTAGCTGTTTTACTGCCTGTGCTCTATCTCTGGCTCCTGCCAAAACACTCTCTATTTCTCCATCAGACACTAGCCTCGTCAATCCATCGGTACAAAACAGAACGCAACAACTATCAATTAAATTGATCATCGCGTAGTCAACTTCTGTTTCCGCCTCAATGCCTAGTGCTTTGGTCAACATATGACGCTGCGGGTGCTTCTCCGCGTCGTCTAGGGTAAGTCCCCCTTGGCGGACTAGTTCCTCCACTAGAGAGTGATCCCGTGTGAATCTAGCAAACCCATGCCTTGAATACCCATAGGCACGACTGTCGCCCACGTGGCCAAGAAAAAGATTATCCCCATAGATAAGGGCAGCTGTCAATGTAGTTCCCATCCCAGCACATTCCTCGCGCGATAGAGATTCATGGTACACTTTTTGGTTGGCATCCCTAAATCCCTGTGCAAGAGCCTCCGGTAAGCCCATTTCTGTTGCACTGCTTCCAACACCTTGAGCAAGTTGTGTCACGGCAATGCGACTAGCCACATCTCCAGAGCGATGCCCACCCATACCGTCAGCAACACCACACAAGAGGATGTTCTCCCCATACAAGGAGATGGTTTTATTTACCCAGCTGTCCTGGTTTACTGCCCTTACTTTACCCTTGTTACTGTCTACTTGAACCACCCACACAGTATCACCCCACTAGCGTTTATCCGTGAGACTTCTCCTCAACTGACCGCACGAGCCGCTTATTCCGACTCCTATCTCTCTTCTGATTGTAGCGTTTATACCGGCCGCCACAAGGACTGCCTGGAAGCGTCTAACTCTCGGCAAAGTGGGTCTTTCCCACGGCATGCCTTCCACGGGGTTCACTGGAATAAGATTAACGTGGAAGTCACCGCCTCTTATCTTGGTGGCAAGTTCTGTAGCATTTTTCTCGGAATCATTCACGCCTTTAATCAGCGTATACTCAATGGTAACACGTCGGCCGGACCTCTGCTGGTATAAATGCATAGCAGCCAGAACCTGGTTAAAAGCATAGCGCTTACTAACGGGCATTAGCTGCTCACGAATTGTGTCATTGGGGGCATGCAAACTAACACTTAGGGTCACAGGCAATCCCTCTAAGGCCAGCCTCTCGATTTGGGGGACCAGCCCACAAGTCGAGACAGTAATACGGCGAGGGCTGATGCCGAAGTGAGGCGAAGCGACTGTGCGCAGGAAGCCGATGGTTGCTTCATAATTATCTAATGGTTCGCCCATCCCCATCATTACTATATGAGTAACTTTCTGATCTCTCTCACTTAGTAAGTTGTTTGCCAGTATAAGCTGTGCTGTCATCTCGTGTGAAGAGAGATTGCGTTTGTATCCACCTTGACCAGATGCACAGAAACCACAAGCCATTTTACACCCTACTTGTGAAGACACGCAGAGGGTCACTCCATGATGATAAAACATAATTACGGCTTCTACCAATTGTAAATCGGCCAATTCAACCACAAACTTGACGGCCGAGGGAGAGCTCTGTTGGTCTCTAAGCGACGAAGCTACTAGTGGGATTTTTGTTTCTACCAGTTGCTCCCGTAATGATAACGGGAGGTTAGTCATCTGATTGTAATCTAAAACAGCCCGACTGAATAGCCATTCCTCAATCTGTTTTACCCTAAACTGGGGCTGACAAAGTGCTTTGATAAAATTTGCACGCTCTTCGGAAGACATACTTAAGAAATCTACTGCCATTCTTCAACGCTCCTATTCTATTTCCCTGCTCGGATAAATGATGCAATATAGAATCCATCTAGGCCATCGCGGTGGGGTAAAAAAAGAAAACCCACACCATCCTTACGCTGGCGTGTTCCCACTAGGCGCGGAGGCTCTGCTAAAACATAATCTGACCGATTGCTAAGAAGCGCTCTAACGACATCGGTGGTTTCTTCGGGCTCAGTGGTGCAGACGCTGTATACGAGAGTTCCGCCTGGTTTCACTAGGTCAGCCGCCTTCACAAGTAACTCTCGTTGCAGCTCTGCAAGCTCTTTAATACTAGCTTCAGAGCGATGTAATCTAATATCAGGTTTGTGTTTTATTACACCAAAACCCGAGCAGGGGGCGTCTAATAAAACGCGGTCAGCTTGCTGTATCGTATTTTGTGCCTCTTGGGCTGAAGCAGCGACCGTTTTGATCGATGTTAACCGCAAGCGCTGTGCATTCTGACGAACAAGCCCTAGTCTCTGGGGATTAATGTCAAAAGCATATACGACACCTGTGTTCTGCATCAGTTCCGCGATGTGAGTGGTTTTCCCACCTGGGGCTGCGCACAGGTCTACAACTGTCTCACCTGGTTGAGGGTCCAAGAAATGCGCACAAAGGGCGGATGCCTCCCCTTGCACTATATATAACCCCTGCTGAAAAGCGTCGCCTTCAAAGGATGGCGCCTTAGAAAGGTAGAGCACCTCTGGCACGTAAAGCCCTGGCTCAACGTATATCCCTAGTTCACTAAATGTTGTTGCCAAAGACTTTACTTCTGTTCGCAGAGTGTTTACACGAATAGTAAACCTAGGTGGTTCATTGTTTGCTTGGAGAATCTGTTCTGTTTCCTCACTGCCGAACTGCTGCAAATATCGCCCCACTAAAAATTGGGGATGTGCATAGCGTACGGATAGGTAATGGATCAAATCCATGTCCTTATCAGGCCAGTTAATATCGGTACTTGCCGCTACTTTTCTCAGGACAGCGTTAACAAGACCGATGGTTCCGCGGTGTCCAAACTTATGAGCTAGCTTAACGGATTCGTCCACGGCTGCGCGGGGGGGGATCCTGTCTAGGAATAACAGTTGAAAAGCACCCACCCTTAAGATGTTTCGCACTGGTACCGGCATTGTATCGAGCGGTTTTTTGAGGCATTGATTAAGTACGTAATCAAGCGTAATTTGGTGACTCAAGGTACCATACACAAGCTGAATAAGCAGTGCCCTATCAACACCGCTCACACCCTGTTCGTTATCCTTTGGAAAGGCTAAATTTGCGTAGGCTTTATTTGAATCAACGGACATAAGTACCCGTAAGGCCTGCAATCGTGGATTATCCAACCCTACCTCCTACGACTGCCACGCAACAATACTAGGCGCAAAAAGTGAGCCAACGACACAGCGGTTGCAGCCAAGTATGTGTAGCCTGCCGCCCGAAGCATATCCCGTACTGGGCCCTCTTCTTCGCGTGTGACATAACCTCCTGTATGCAGTAGAGCCACAGCACGCTGGCTAGCATTAAACTCAACCGGTAGGGTTACTATCTGAAACAAGACCGCACCTGCAAAGAGAAAAATACCTACATCCATAAACAGGGGATTATTAAAAAAGAGGCCGGCGAAGAAAAGTGGGAACGCCAGATTTGACCCGAATGAGGCCACGGGCAGAATTGAACTGCGCAGTGCCAGCGGGAAGTATTGCTCATGGTGTTGCAGGGCGTGTCCGGTCTCATGGGCAGCAATTCCCAGTGCAGCCACTGATGAGCCGTTAAATACTTCAGACGACAAACGGACCTTCCTAGCACGAGGGTCGTAATGGTCAGAGAGAACCCCCTGGATAGGTTCAACCTCAACGCCATCTAATCCACCGCGGCGTAAAATATCCTTGGCTACGTCGGCGCCTGTCCTACCAGACAACACCCGCATCATACTATACTTTTGGTAGGCACTCCGTATTTTAATCTGCGCAAAGGATGCAAATAACATTGCCACTAATATTAGGGCAAAGCCTGGACCACCAAATAACATACTAACGCCTCCTTCTCCGTGTTAGGTAGCTAAGAACAGTCTTGCTCCTAACTCTTTATTATTATAACCTCTTAGGAAATCAGCCGCGCTCATAATTTTTTTGCCTGCGGGCTGAACCGCCTGAATTTCTAAACAGGTATCACCGCAGCCTACAAACACTTTCTCGGCTCTCGCCTCAACTAGACCAGGTGCGAGTCTAAGCTGTTCTTCACTCAAGCGAGATTGCAGGATTCGCAAGTAGCTACCACTTACTGTAGTAAAGGCACCTGGCCACGGGTTGAATCCTCTTATTTTGTTATGGATAGCGAGAGCACTCTTGTTGAAGTCCAATCTTCCGTTTTCTTTGGTTACGTTACGAGCGTAACTAGCATCAGTGTCGTTCTGCTCTCTACGTTGTGACTCACCTAGGTCTTCAAAACTAAGCACCTTGATTATTAGCTCTGCCCCAAGCTCTGCGAGCTCAGTAAATATCTCGCCGCAAGTTTGGTTTATAAGTATGGGGATTCGCTCCTGAAGAATCATATCTCCGGTATCTAATCCCCGCGCCATTTGCATTATGGTAATTCCTGTCTCTGTCTCTCCGTTTACTATAGCCCAATGAATAGGTGCCCCGCCCCGATACTTCGGCAAAAGTGAGGCGTGAATGTTTATGCACCCGTAACTAGGCAAGCTCAAGACCCCCTGCGGAAGCAATTGAGCGTAAGCCGCGACCACGATAACTTCAGGGTTAAGAGCTATTAACTCCTTTAACACCTCGAACCTTCGCAGGCTTTGAGGTTGGTAAACCGGTAAGCCTAACTTAAGCGCTACCTCCTTAAGCGGCGGAGGCGTCAAACCTCTGCCGCGACCTGCAGGGCTGTCAGGCTTAGTATACACTGCTAGGATCGTATGCCCCGCACTATGAATTGCCTTAAGAGATGGAACAGCAAAGTCCGGGGTGCCCATAAACACAATCCGTCTACTCATCGGCTAGCTCTTCTTCCGGTAGATAACGAATAACTTTGTCTACAAACAGTACTCCTTGCAAGTGATCGAGCTCATGCTGCAGTACTCGGGCCAAAAACTCTGTGGCTTCTATCTCTAGGAGTTCGCCCTTCAAATCTTGAGCATGCACCCGGATCTGCGAATAACGCTCGACTTCGCCATAGACCCCTGGAACACTCAGACACCCTTCGACACCAACTTCGTGACCCTCTGCCAGAACTATCTTGGGGTTAATCAGAGCGTATCGCTCCCCATCCCCGGCATCGAGCACTATAATGCTCTTGGGGATAGCAATTTGGGGTGCTGCCAACCCTACCCCGTTGTAGTGATACATTGTCTCAAACATATCTTCTACCAAACGGGCCAGGGTCTCATCAAATCTCTTTACAGTAGCCGTATGCTCCCTTAAAACAGGGTCACCCTTCTCTCGCACAATACGAATAGCCATTCTTTGCACCACCCCGTTCTAGTCTATGACCACAAACCAATTAACAACGTTACTACAGCACTCGTCTATCTCCTGCTTTAATCCGGTTAAAAGCTTTTGCAGCATGCGTCTGCTCTCTCCCTTAAGAATTAGTTGATAACGATAGATTCTCTTCACCCGCTCAGGGCTTGCAGCTATTGGCCCTAGCAGTACTATGCCTGTCTGCGACCCAAACAGCAGCGCCACGCTTCGAGCGGTAGTCTGGACTTTAGCTTGGTCTACGCCCCGAAAATGTAGTGTTACCAAACCACCAAACGGCGGATAATCCAACTTCCTTCTCAACCTAGATTCTAGCTTATAGAAAGCCTCGTAGCTTTGCTCGGCGGCTAAACGAAGACAATAATGATCTGGATTAAAGGTTTGAACATACACCTTACCCTTTAGTTTACCACGTCCGGATCTTCCGGCTACCTGCATCAATAAATGAAAGCTCTCTTCCACTGCCCTGAAGTCCGGAAAAAACAACCCGCTGTCGGCATCAATCACACCTACAACCGTTACATTAGGAAAGTCTAGTCCCTTAGCTATCATACGAGTACCCAGCATTATTTGCGTGTTGGCCGAACCAAACTCAGATAATAGCTGTTGGTGCGCACCTTTGCGACTTGTAGTATCAGCGTCTACTCGTGTAATGGAATACTGTGGGAATAGCTCTATGAGCTCCTCTTCAAGTCTTTCTGTGCCAGCGCCACGATTACGCAGGCTAAGGCTGCCACACCGTCTACACTCGCGATGTACCCGTTCAGTATAACCGCAATAGTGACACTTAAGTAATCCCGGACTAGAATGAAAATGCAAGCTCACATCGCAGTGCGGACATAACGGAATATGTCCGCAATCTTGGCAGAGAGAGAATTGAGCGTAACCCCTGCGGTTAAATAATAATAGGCCCTGCTCGCCTGCCGCAAGCCTTTCCTCTAGGGCGCAGAACAGTGGCAATGAAATCAGTTTTTTATGTCCGGCCCTAAGTTGCTCCCTCATGTCAACCAACTCAACCTCGGGCAGACTACTCCCTTGAGGTCGCAATGTCATGGACAGGAGATTAGTCTTACCTCGTGCTGCGGAAGAGTAGACATCTAGAGAGGGGGTGGCGCTTCCTAAAACAACCACTCCTCCTTGTTGATTAACTCTTAATTGGGCTACAACACGAGTGTGGAAGTTAACGCCTCCCTCATGTCGATAGCTAGTTTCGTGTTCCTCATCAACAATTATTACACCGATATCACTCACTGGTGCAAAAATGGCCGAACGAGCACCAACAACAATGCGAATATCGCCGACCTGTATCCTTTTCCATGTCCGCGCCCTTAAGCCTGGGGATAAGCCACTATGTAGCACGCCTAGTCTATCTCCAAACCGGCTAGAGAGTATGGATACGATTTGAGGAGTAAGAGAAATCTCTGGTACGAGGTAGATAGCTTGTTTGCCCATTCTTAGTGCGTGCTCAATAGCCAATAAGTATACTTCTGTCTTACCGCTGCCAGTTACACCGTGTAGGAGGTATGGTGTACTTTCGCCATTGGTCATCGCTGTGGTTATTTTTGTGGCGGCGTACAGCTGCTCGGGAGTAAACTCCGTAGGCTTGGTACGGTTCAATACTTCCGACGTCTGCTCTAGGGCATCAACTTTAGCTCTCTTTAGGCCCGCTGTCTCCTTTAGCCCTAGAGGCACAGGTAGCATTAATTCTAGAGCTGCCCCGTAAGAACAAAGATAGAATTCTGCTATGGTGTCGGCAAGCGACAAGAGATTGGCGTCTACCCATACATGCCCTCCATAGAGAGGGCCTATTATATCCTTAATCTCCTGATCAGTTCTATCAGTATCATCTAGATTTTCTACGACTATTGCAGCCACTTGACGGTTGCCTAGAGGCACTCGAACAAGACTGCCGACCTTTGCTTGGCCCCGATATGTGAGACGTCTGTCATGCAAGGCGTGCACATTAACCACAACTTCACAGTACATTGGCTTATTAGAAAAAGTAGCATGACATTGCCATGCTACTTTACACCCTGTTTAAGTCTCTGGTAAGTAATAATCCCCTGCTCAATCTCCTCTAGCGCTACCGTTACTGGTTTAGCGGACATTGGCTTAGTTTGCTGCATGAGCTCGCGCGCGCGCTTAGCAGAAGCAATTACCAAAGTATACTTGCTATCTACCTTGCGCAGGAGCTTATCAACGGAAGGGTAAATCATCATGGTTAAAAACCTCCTACTCTGCTACTCTTCAACTTCCTCGTCGGAGTCATCGCGGGTATCTCTTGCTGTCAGTCTATGCGCTACAGTCTCTGGTTGAATTGCAGAGAGAATAATGTGGTCACTGTCAGTGATAATCACAGCACGTGTTCGCCGACCATATGTGGCATCAACTAGCATACCACGATCTCGCGCCTCTTGGATAATGCGTTTTATAGGAGCAGACTCTGGACTAACGATGGCAACCATGCGATTGGCAGATACTATGTTGCCAAAACCAATATTAATAAGCCTGATGTCCATACTAACCTCCCAAGGTGGCGAAACAACTACTCGATGTTCTGCACCTGTTCTCTTATTTTCTCCAACTCACTCTTTATTTCTACAACCATATGGCTAATTCCTACGTCTGCAGACTTGCTGCCTATAGTATTTACCTCACGATTCATTTCCTGCACATAAAAGTCCATCTTCCGGCCTATGGCCTCGTATACTCCTAAGAATTGTGCAAAACTATGGGTATGAGTCCGTAACCGCACAAGCTCCTCTGTGATACTGCTGCGCTCGGCAAACAAAACAACTTCTTGCTCAAGTCTAGCAAGCTCTACAGTTACACTAGATAATATACGAGCCACATTGTCTTGAAGTCTTTGGCGGTAGGCTTCAACACTAAGACCCGCTCTACTTTCTATGCCGTCTACAAGTTTTTCGATAATGGTCAAGCGCCTGCTCAAATCATGAGCCAATTTAGTTCCTTCCAGCTCACGTGAAGCTAGCAAAGATGCGACTGCATTCTTAACTATCCCCTTAACCTGCTCCGTAACATCTTGTTCATCTATGATAACTTCAGGTTCAATCTGTACGCCCGGCAGGGCTAGTAAGTGTTCTAAGCGTATTTCGAAAGAGACACCTGCATCTGCAGCCAGACTTTGGAGCTTACTCACATACGACTGGACCTCGCTGTGATTAAAGATAACTCCACCATTCTTAAAAGCACCCGATTGCAGCCGGATGCTAACTTCAATTCGGCCACGACTGATCCTATCCCGAATCCAACCTTTAATATCCTCTTCTAGAGTTGATAGGTCCCGCGGTAATCTCAAGGAGATATCTAAGTAGCGGTGATTAACCGACTTCATCTCAACAGTAAGGGAGCCTAAGGCTGTTTCCCCGCTTACCCGGCCAAATCCGGTCATACTGCGAATACTCAAATGTTTGCCTCCTCTATGTACAAGCAGTCCCATTCCATAACCTAAAGATAGTATACATGCTTTGAGCGGATAATCAAGAGAGACTAACGCCGAACCCTGTACAGGACTGCTCGGCGCATGCCAATAATTATAGATGGTAGGCCAGAAGCAAGCACAATTATAACCCACTGGCGTAGATCTAATGGTACATTCCCAAATAGCCCTTGTAGGAAGGGGACGTAGATAGATACAAGCACCAAAACCAGAGATAAGCCTACTGAAGCTAATAATAAAGGATTTGTTAGAATACCCTTCTCTGCAACTCCCATTACTTCAGAACGACAATCAAAAACGTGAAACAACTGACACAATACCAATGTACCAAACGCCATTGTTTGTGCACGCGCCAAGTCACCATGCATTTGTAGACTTGCCCCAAAGACTAGAGCCGTGCTAATACCAATAAGCACACCTCTTGAGATGATTTTTCGTGCCAAACCACGACTGAATATCCCCTCATTCCGCAGTCGCGGTGGACGCAACATAATCTGTGCATCTGGTATATCTACACCCAGCGCCATGGCAGGAAGACCATCTGTTACTAGGTTTACCCACAGTATCTGCATGGGTCGAAGTGGCAGCGGTAACGCAATAGACATGGCAATAAATACGGAAAGAAGCTCCCCGACATTGCATGCTAATAAGTATCGTATAAATTTGCGGATATTGTCGTAGATCCCTCGCCCTTCCCGTACAGCCTCAACTACTGTGGCGAAATTATCATCCTGTAGCACTAACGATGACGCCTCGCGCGCCACTTCTGTACCACACTGCCCCATGCTGACTCCTATGTCGGCCTCTTTCAGAGCGGGAGCATCGTTAATACCGTCACCCGTCATTGCTACAACGTGACCCTGATGTCGCAGAGCGCGTACTATGCGCAGCTTATGTTCGGGGGAGACACGTGCATATATATTTACCTCTGCCACAACGTCCCTCAGCTTAGGCTCTGAAAGATTAGCTATTTCACTACCTAGAACCACTCGACCATCTCTTCCAGTCAATCCAATTTCCTTAGCTATTGCTAAGGCAGTCAAGGCATGATCACCGGTAATCATGATAACACGTATTCCTGCTAGTTGACACAGACTTAGTGCATCCTTAGCCTCAGGACGTGGCGGGTCTTGCATCGCGATTAACCCCACAAAGGTCAAGTCCTGCTCCACCAAATCGGCTTTTTCTATCTCTGCATCTCCGTTATACTCTCGATAAGCAAGGCCAAGAACTCGCAGGCCGCGAGACGCATAGTGCTCATTCTGGCCAGTAATAACATCAAGCCTCTCTCTGCTCAGGCGCTTTCTCTTGCCACTGCTGAGCTCGTATGAGCACTTAGTAAGCAATGTGTCGGGCGCTCCTTTAGTAAAGAGCCACCGTTTGCCGAGGCGATCTTCTATTACAACGCTCATTGTTTTGCGTGCAGAATCAAAGGGCACTTCTCCTAGACGTCTATCAGTTAACTCAAGTTGAGCCTTCCTTGCCGCAACAATTAATGCCCCTTCTGTAGGGTCTCCTATTACCGAGATGAACTTACCTGTGGTAAGCTTGCTATTGTTGCAGACTGCACCGATTCGTAGGGCCAACTTAAGTGCGGAGTCATCTTTTTGTGATAGGGAATTTTCAATTGGTCTAAACTCACCGCGCAGATTGAGTCCGTCGCCAGTCACCACGAACCCATGCCCTGCCACATAGATTTCTCGCACAGTCATTTGGTTGCACGTAAGTGTCCCAGTCTTGTCTGAACAAATAACAGTAGCACTACCAAGAGTTTCTACCGCAGGAAGTCTACGCACTAAGGCATTAACCTTGGAGATGCGTTGTACCCCTAAGGCAAGTACTATGGTAACTATCGCTGGTAAGCCTTCAGGAATGGCAGCTACGGCTAGACTTACACCTGCCAGGAGCATATGGTGGACTGGTTCGCCACGCATGATACCTAAGGCAACAACCCCAGAACACACTAGAAGGCATGCCGCCACAATATATTTCCCTAATTGAGACAGTCGATTTTGTAAGGGGGTAGGTTCTTGCTCCGTCTGTAGCAACTCCGCTATGCGTCCGACCTCTGTCTCCATGCCAGTGGCTACCACTACCCCGCTAGCGTTGCCCTTGGTGACCATGGTGCCAAAATACACCATAGGTCTTCGTTCCGGCAATGGGGCTTGCTCAGCTACTTCTTTGACAGATTTCTTTACGGGAAGAGACTCTCCCGTTAAGGCAGCCTCTTCTACTTCAAAAGCAGACGTATGCCCAAGCCGCATGTCGGCAGGAATTCGATCCCCTGCGGTTAGTAGAACAATATCACCCGGGACAAGATATTCCGCCTTAAGTATCTGCTCTTGTCCACCCCTCCGCACTGTTACCACCGGGGCAGCTAACTCTTTGAGTGCGGCCATAGCTTTTTCCGCTCTGATTTCTTGTATTAGCCCTAAACAAGCATTTAGCAGTACAATGGCAATAATTGTTGCTGCGTCCGCATACTCGCCTAATAGCCCCGAGACCAGAGTTGCTCCAAGTAGGATTAAGGTCATCAGGTCCTTAAACTGCGCAAGGAAAATTCTAATAGCTGAGGGTCGCCTCTTTTCTGCTAGGCGGTTATGGCCATAAATCTCTAGCCTATCCTCTGCCTCACGAGGAGTTAACCCTGGCGTGGATGAACGAAACAGCTGTAAGACATCGGTGTAACTCATGGAGTGGTAATCGTATTTTCGGGACATAAAACCACCTCCTTACCTCTTAAACTCTATTCCTGTTGAGATTAGAAAATGAGCACGATATAGTAGGGGACAGGGAATGGATCATAAATCATGAACCATGACAGGGTACGAATCACTACCCACAAATACTAATCACTAGAGATTAAAGCGCTTTCCGCAGTCCGCTTGCCGCTTTCTTAAGAGCGGATAGCTGAGAGCGGAGAACGCCCCCCCCATTGCGCTATGTGCCATGTGAATGTCTCTACGAGGAACTAAGAACAAAGAACCAGGAACAAACCAACGAAAGGCGGCGTTAAAATGAGCCTTGACGGATTTGTGCTAAATGCCCACTGTTTAGAGCTAAATGCAACATACAGAGGAGCTAAACTCGAAAAAGTGCATCAGCCAACGGCTAATACACTAACTCTACAACTCAGCTCTGCTGGTAAGCGCCATCGACTTGTTGCTTCTGTTGACCCACAGCTGCCACGTCTAGTAGTCTCTAGCGAGCAACTTGATAACCCACATACCCCACCTTTCTTCTGCTTGTTGTTACGCAAGCACATTGAAGGATCGCGTCTAGAGCGCATCTCCATGCCCGGATTTGAGCGAGTCATATTCCTAGACTTCGCTAGTCGCGATGAACTTGGTAACCCTGCCACATTCCGTTTGTGCGTAGAGCTTACTGGTCGACACAGCAACATCATTCTTACCCGCGATAACGCGGTCATCGTTGATGCTATTAAGCGCATTAGCCTCAACACCTCAACTACGCGTCCATTGCTACCAGGACTAAAATACGAACTACCTCCAACACAAGATAAACAAGACCCACGTAGTATAGGTGCTAAAGATATCATGGAGAGACTTTCGCTCAAGGCTGTCCCTAGCATCCTCTCCGATACAGTCCAGGGGCTCTCCCAACTCCTAGCGCGCGAAATTGCACACAGACATGACCTAATCGGATTACCCTCAACTGAAGTGACGCTAAAGCAGGCAACTGCTATGGTGAACGAAATAGGCCACCTAGCCTCACGCGCTACTACAGAGTCTATACACTCAGGTTACATCTATAGGGGAGATAAAGTGCTCTTTCACGTCTTCCCCCTAACTCACCTCAATATTGACCCCTTACAAGTAGAGGGGATAAACGCAACTATAGCCCTAGCCCTTGGAACCGCTACAGCAACGCAGTCTACTGAGGTGCTACGCCAAAGACTGCGGAAAACAATACACACTCATACGGAGAAAAACGTGAGAAAAACTGCAGCGCTAAACGAAGATATTAGGCTGTCACAGCAACGCGATGAATTTAAACGCTATGGCGAATTGCTATATGCTAATATTGGAACATGTAAGATTACAGGTGCATTCGCTGAGGTTACTGATTTTTATAGCGAATCCCTAGAACGTGTACACATACCCATTGACCCCAAGCTTGGCCACACCGACAATGCCAAAGCCTACTTCAAACGCTACAACCGCGCCCTTAACACTGAGAAACATGGCCTAGAACGACTGAAGGACACCTCCGCCCAGCAGGAGTACCTTCTTACTTTAGAGACCAGTATAGAGCACGCCGAGGAGCTCAGCACCCTACGCGAAATTGAGGCGGAAATGAGGGAGCAAGGCCTGATGCCAAAAGCTCCCGTAGTTGCGTATAAAAAACGCGTAGCTCCAGCCTCAACGGGACCACGTCGCTTTGTATCACCTGATGGGCTTAGTATAGAGGTGGGGCGCAACAACCTACAGAATGAGCAGCTAGTAAAACAAGCTAGTCCCAGTGACGTGTGGCTACATGTGCAAAAGGCTCCGGGGAGCCACGTTTTGATCCACGCACAGGGGGACGTCCCTGAAAGCACCCTCCTCTTCGCTGCAAATCTTGCCGCTTACTACAGCAGCCAACGCTCATCGGCACTCGTACCCGTGGATTATACAGAGCGAAAACACGTAAAGCGCCCTAACGGTGCAAAGCCCGGCTTTGTTATCTACGAAAATCAGCAGACAATTTATGTAAGGAACCCAAAGGAACCAGAGGCGAAACAGGAATAGCTTTGCCACCAGCCCCAGCCGCTAGCCAAGGCGCAGGGGTTAAACTGTGTTCATGTTCGTCTCACTGGGAGAGGAGCCGAGATTAATATGCTCCATGTGTTACCCGACAGCATTATTGCATAATGCGATAAGGTGCCATGGCAACAAAAAGCCGGTGCTGCCTCAACAGCACCGGCTTTTTGTTTAATCATCGTAACGTGGTGCCTCTTTGTATTTAAGCGCGGGTAGCTCGTGACTATCTTTATGCGGTGTCTTTTCAGGTAGCAAAACGTTTAAGAGGAGGCCAACTATTGCACCTAGACCCATACCTTGCAAACCAGCAAACTTTAGACCACTGATACCGAGGATAATAATCGTACTAGCAATTACGAGGTTGCGAGTGTCACTAAGATCAACCCTCTTCTCAACGAGGGTACGGATACCCACGGAAGCGATCATACCGAACAGCAGAACTACAACGCCTCCCATAACAGGAGCTGGAATAGTACCTATTGCCGCACCGACCTTAGGAATAACGCTGAATACGAGCACAAATACCGCGGCTACCTTAACGACGATGGGGTTGAAGACCTTGGTGATCGCGAGCACACCGACGTTTTCGCCGTAAGTCGTATTTGGGGGTCCACCAAACAGGGCGGCCATGGAGGTGGCGAGACCATCACCGAGGATAGTGCGGTGAAGGCCCGGTTCGGTAAGGAAATCGCGGCCGGTAGTACGGCTGATGGTTAAAATATCACCGAGATGCTCAATAACGGTTACTGCTGCAACCGGTGCCACTATCAGAACAGCACCTAATGCCCAATTGCTGGGGTTCAACACCGTGGCACTAGGCTCTGTGAACAGAAGCATAAGGTAGTCAGGGAAAGCAGGCATCCAAGAGGCGGCCTTTAGATCAGCAAAATTGAAAAGTTCTGCTCTACCCGTGAAATGGAGGGCTAGTGAAAAGAGGTAACCGCCTGTTATACCCATAAGAATGGGGATAATCTTAAACAGCCCTTTGCCATAGTAGCTTACTAGGATGGTTACGCCAAGAGTAACCATCGCTACGGTGATGTTGACGTTAGACATATCGCTGGCCACACTTGCTAGACCTAGACCTATGGTCATAATGACCGGGCCGACAACTATTGGTGGGAAGTATTTCTCAACGAAACCAATGCCCACGGATTTTATTATTGCGCTAATAGCAACATATACAAGACCAGCGACAAAACACCCGAATAATGCTCCATTCACGCCATAAGACGCTGTGGCAATCTGAATCGGCACTATAAATGCAAAGGAAGAGCCCAAGTAAGCAGGAACCATGCCCTTAGTAATTATCAGAAACAACAAGGTGCCCACCGCTGAGGTGAACAGGGCTGTACGCGGGTCTAATCCTGTGAGGACTGGCACTAGAATGGTTGCCCCAAACATGGCGAATACGTGTTGAAGCCCCAGTGGTATTAGTTTTGACCATGGAATTGGATCGTAACTTTTACTCATCTATATACCCCTTTCCGTATCTCAGTACGCTATTAAAGGTTATTCTGCTCTAGAATAAGCACCTGGTTTTGACCGTCGAATTCATCCACCTCTACTGCAATTAGTTCGCGCCGAGAAGTAGGAATGTTTTTGCCTACATAGTCCGCTCGGATAGGTAGTTCCCGGTGTCCACGATCCACCAACACTGCCAGCTGGATATTGGTGGGGCGCCCGTTGTCAACAATTGCGTCTAGTGCCGCTCGCACAGTGCGGCCAGTGTAGAGCACGTCGTCTACCAGCACCACTGTCTTTCCTGCAACGCTTGACAAGTTTCCAGGCTGCACCAAGGGCTGCTCCCGCTCAGCAGACAGGTCGTCACGATATAGCGTAATATCTATAACTCCAACCTCTACTAGAGCTCCTTCTATGCGCAGAATGGCGTCGCGCAATCTATTAGCCAAGGGCACTCCACGCCGCTTGATCCCAAGCAACATTAAATTGCTTACTCCCTTGTTGCGCTCAATGATCTCATGCGCGATCCGAGTGATAGCACGCTCCATAGCTTTCGCGTCCATGACCTGTGCCTTTTCCTTGTATTCCACCTGTTCCCCTCCTCATAAACCACAATAGCAACTGATTTGAGCTTTGACATAAGTGTTAAAGTAGCCTAAAATCGCTTAAAGCCTTCCTGCTGACGGCAGGAAGGCTAAAAAATTAGCTCTTTCAACCACCTTGTCAGCCTCGCAGGACCGTTGTTAAAGGTGCCTCACTAAATGTACCCCTAGTAAATTAACTTGTCAACGCTTTTTACGAAGCTTGTCCAGCAACTCTAAAAAAACCTGAGGAACTTTGCTCTCAAAAGTCATACGTTCACCCGATGACGGGTGCAAAAACCCAAGTTTACGTGCATGTAACATTTGCCCAGGTAAGGCAAAGGGAGATTTCTGTGGCCCGTATACGGCGTCTCCGACCACGGGGTGACCTATGGATGCCATGTGCACACGAATCTGGTGCGTACGCCCCGTCTCGAGCTGCAGGCACACGACCGTATACCCGATTAGCCGCTCCTCGACCGTATAGTGAGTTATGGCGAGCCTGCCATCCTTTACTATTGCCATTTCTTTACGGCGCTGCGGATGCCTTGCGATTGGTGCATCCACCGTGCCCGTATCAGTTTTCAGTGCGCCATGTACAAGGGCGACGTATTCACGTTTCATGGTGCGGGTAGAGAGCTGCTGCTGTAAGGCCACGTGACTCTTATCATTCTTTGCCACGACTAATAGTCCCGTAGTATCTTTATCGAGTCTATGAACGATACCAGGGCGCTGCTCACCACCTATGCCAGAGAGGTCATCAACGTGGTAGAGGAGGGCGTTAACTAGCGTCCCAGTGTAGTTGCCGGCTGCGGGATGCACAACCATGCCCTGTGACTTATCAATAACGATTAAGTCGCCATCCTCGTACACAATGCACAGCGGGATATCTTCGGGTTGTGCTACCGACGGCACCGCTGCAGGTAGTGTGACCACCATAGCTTGATTGAGCTTAACCTTATAGTTGCTGCGTTCCTTACGTCCCTCGATAGTTACATTGCCCTCTTCTATCAGGCGTTGGATGGCACTGCGGGTAAACTCCGAAAAAACCAAAGCTAAAGCGACGTCTAAACGCTTTCCAGCTTCCTCTGGTGCGACCACATGATGAAGTTTTCTCACTTGCCGTCCGCCCTCATGACGCAAAAGGCAAGCAATATAGATCCTACCACGATTGCCGAATCCGCCACATTGAAGACCGGCCAGACTTTGAAGTCAAAGAAATCAACCACGTACCCTAACCACACGCGGTCAATGGCATTGCCAAGTGCTCCCCCTAAGACCAACCCGCTCGCTACCAAAGCTAGCATACCTAGTTGCCTAAGCTCGCTTCTGAAAACAAAGAAGGCTACGGTGATTAAGACAAAAGCTACAATAAAAAGCACGCGCTGTTCAGCGAAGAGACCAAAGGCTGCGCCAACATTGCGCACATGGGTGAAATAGAATACTCCAGGGATAACGGGGCGAGAGCTTAGGTAGGGCAGCAGTTGCACTACTGCATATTTAGTTAGCTGGTCTAGAACGACTACTAGACCAGCTATCACTAGAGCCAAATTCATAAAATAACCGCCTAACATTCTATTTATCTTTGGGAAAGGTCTTATCCCCTATCACATACTTGCGCTTGCTGCGGTTGAATGAGACGGGAATCTTATCCTCTGGCCACACGTGACCAATCATCTCGTCGCTATGGTGGAAAGCATCCTTAAACGTACGTGCACCTGGGACATCACCAACAGCGTTTGACGTACCGTACTTATCGACATCCTGCCAAGCGTCCTCACCATCATAGGCGGTGCTATCAGGCTGGTCTTCAAATATTCCGGTAAAGATGTCATGCACCTCTTCTTCTACAGGACGGTGAGCCACGATATTAGCTACCTTAGCACTGCAATGTGAGCATAGCGTGGCCTGAGGCAGCACCTGAAGCCGCGCCTTTTCTATATAGTCACTGCATTTTGCGCAGCGGCCATAGGTGCCCTGCTCTATCCTAGCTAGGGCGGCTTCAATATCTTCTAGGATGCGCTTACTATTCTCGCGCAGAGCAAGATCTTTACTTCTTTCAAACGTCTCGGCGCCTATGTCTGCCGGATGATTATCGTACGTCGAAAATTCTGAAATCGAATCGCTTAGAGATTCCTTCAGTCCATATTCCCACATATTCTCAATCATTCGCTCTTCATCTTTCTTCTTGTCCAACAGAAGCTGTCGAAACCGCGTTAAATCCTCTTTGTTCATAACAGGCCCCCCCTTACCTTCCCAGTTGATTCTGTACTATACGCACAATTTCAGCGATGAAGTCACCGATGAGGGGGAGGTTAAGGATAGCGATTTGGCTCAAGAGATAGAGTAGGGCAGCTACCAGCAGGCTACCGCCAATGGCAATTCCCGCGCCACGCGCTAATCCTGCCAAAAAGTTAACCCAGAGCAAGCGCAAGGGATTATTAAGAAGCCCTATGTACTCTGCTAGTTTCATGCGTTCCATAGATGCTGCCAAATTCGCTACCTTGTCTTCCAAAGAGCGTATGAGATGATCTTTCATACATTAACCCCCCATATAGTACAAACTTTGGGTTAGGGTTAATTTGCCCTGCAAGGAGGTAAAAAATATCATCTGCTCAACGCAAATTGGACTGCTCTGCGAGCAAGGATTTCTGTCGGGTCTACTACAACTACGGTCTGCGCTAAATCGACTAATAGAGGAAGTTCTGTACATCCTGCTATAACGCAAGTTGCACCTTGGGCATGCAGAGAATTTAGGACTTTCGCATAACGATTCTTATTTGCTTGGTCAACGAAGCCAGCTTTAACGCCCTGCGGCCCAAAAATAATGTCCATCACTTCGTCATGTAAATCTGCATCAGGCAGCAATGGAACCAGTCCTGCCTGTTTGAGTGCATTCTGATATAATCCAATCCTCAGCGTGGCTGTTGTTCCCGTAACTGCAATGATTGAGCCAGGTGAGTATTTTTGCTTGAGCTCTATTGCCGTAAGCTCAATCATGTTTAAGTAGGTAATTGTAGGTGCTAAAGCAACTAGCTGAGGCAAAAAATAATGGGCTGTATTACATGGAATAGCAATGCACTGGGCTTTACCCGCGATCAATTTCTCGACTCCCGCCTGCAGATGTGGCAAAGGATCCTCCCCACCTCCCAGAATAGCCACCGTGCGATCAGGGATAGTAGGGTCCGACCAAATCAGCACCGGCAAATGCTCTTGGTCCTTAGTTGCAGGGGTATTATTAATTATCTTCTGGTATAGATCTATTGTAGCTTGCGGGCCCATACCGCCGAGTATTCCTATCACTTTCATAAGAAACCTCCCTTAGTGTGAATCCCCGCCCCTTGGGGCGGGGATTCACACTACTGTGTCAGTTTATCCCAATCACTAGAACCGATCATTTCCAATTGCGCCTGCAACAAAGCCCTAAGTCGGCCGCGGAAAATCTCAGCCTGCTTTTGTACTTCTTGATATTCACCAGCCATCTTACGGGACTTACCAATAGCTTCTTCTACTGCTCTTTCCGCCCTAACTTCTGCTTCCTTCAAGATGAGTTGCCCTTCTTTACGTGCAGAATTTTTAACGTCCTCTGCCGTCTCCTGAGCGACTACTAAGGCGCCGTGTAAAGTCTTCTCTAATTTGTAATAGTGAGCTAGCTTATCCTCTAAACTGGTAACCTGATCACGATAAGACGCTAGGTCTCTAAGTGCTGACTCATAATCTTTGGTAACTTGGTCCAGGAAATCATCCACTTCCTCCGTGCTATAGCCCCGCATAACCTTCTTAAACTCTCTCCTATTTATGTCCTGCGGTGTTAATGGCATAAACATCCCCTCCATTTTCTACAAAATGTAAAAGAGCAACCTTCTAATAATATCGAGCATTAGCAGTAAGACTAGGGGTGCAATATCAAGAGACATCCCACCCACAGTGATTAGTCCGAACGCATTGCGTATGGGAGCCAAGAGTGGCTCTGTTAACGAGTAGATGAACTGCACGGGAGCACTGTAGGGGCTTACCGGCATAAACGAGACAATAATACGAAACAACAACAGCCAGTAGAGAATGGTGTGTACCAGCGAAAAAATCTGTTGCATACTATTCCCCCTTTTTTACGGCGAGGCGCTTACCCGTAGGGTCTTCTTCGGAAATCTCTCCTGTAACATTATCAATTTGGACGGTACTTGGCGCTGAGAGAAAAATGCATTCGCTAATCTTTTGCATGCGTCCCCCCGAACCGTATGTCGCCCCAGACATAAAGTCAAGTACCCGTTGCCGGCCCTTAGCATCACAGACATCAAGGTTCAAGATAATCGGCCTGCGGGCTTTGACATGCTCCACCATGGTGGGAACATCCTCAAAACTGCGCGGCTGAACAACTACTACCTTCATCTGCTGCCGTTGCCTGATATCTACAATCTGCTGCGGGCGTTTAGTGTTAGAGAAGCCGACTGCGTTCTCCTCAACTTGGTCTTCGCGCTCTTCATTTTCGTTATCATCATTACTATCAAATCCAAAAAAGTCTAACATCTTCCTCCATAAGCCTGTTTCCGACATATTCTAGCCCCCTTACTAGCTAATTCTTATTGCTAAATATTGCCGATCCTATTCTTACCATATTTGATCCTTCATCTAAGGCTATCTCATAGTCACCACTCATGCCCATAGAAAGATGATCCATTTTGACGCCAGGTACAGAAAAGGCTGCGAGCTCATCGTATAACCGGCGAACCGACCGAAATGTTTCGCGGGCAGAACCACTACCACTAGCAGGCGCCATGGTCATCAATCCAGAGACACGCACATGAGAGTATGCTGAAATATCTGCTACGAATTGAGGGACCATACTAGGCGCGAGTCCCTGCTTAGTTTGTTCACCACTGGCGTTCACTTGTACCAAGCACTTGAAGACTTGGCCAATACTCTTCCCCACACGATCGAGCTCCACTGCTAGGCGTACACTGTCAAGTGAGTGGATAAAAGCAAACCTCCCCGCGATCTTTTTCACCTTGTTGGTTTGCAGCCTACCTATGAAGTGCCAGCTGATAGGAAGGTTTATTGCGTCCATCTTTGGCAGTGCGTCTTGAACTTTGTTCTCACCGAAGTGGCGTAAGCCCTGCTCATACGCTGACACAACTTCCGAAGCCCCAACGGTCTTACTGACTGCAACCAAGGTCACGTTAGGGTATTTTTCAAGTAGAGCCAAGATACTCTCTAGATGAATCACTTAGAGGCCTCCTTTTGCGCAACGAGCTTCGGGTTAGTGACTACTGTCTCCCCTATGTTGAGACCTGCCACAATTACTGACTTGCTCAGAGTCTGCCTCAACAATACCTCCTTGAAGATATGCGCGCCGTCATCTGTGGGGATATATACGTATGTCTTATCGTCTTTTTCCCAGATAGCGGACTTTGGAATAGACACTAGCAAGTCTCCCTTAGCACGAAGTGAGATTTCCACAAGCCGTTCATCCAGCATAGTTGCTGGCGGTATTGTCATCTGGAGGGCGACTATATGTATACCTTCTTCAGCGGTTGGAATGTTAGCCGCAATGTCCGCAGCTAGGACCTCTCCGGAGAACACAACCTCGACAGCACCTTTCAGGTCGCCTAAGGACTTAGTCTCCAGCAACAGTGTGATGTGACCATCATTGATGACTGTTGCTACAGCTTGTCCAGCATCAACCCTGTCGCCATTGCTGACATTTCTTTCTATCCCCTTTATCTTCCGTAGCATCGTTACGGTCACATCAGTCAGTTCAACAACATTGAGCTTGCTCTCCAAATCGTCTGTCCTATAACTCACAACTCCGTTTAACGGAGCGGTAATCGAAGTTATTGCCATGCTTCGCTGGCTGAGAAGCTCCTGACGCTTTGCTTCATATTGTTCCTGCGACCGGGCAACTAAATCATACTCTTGCTGGATCTTATCTGCAGTTCTATGAGCGCTCTCCAAATCCTCAAAGGTCTGCTTAGCGCCATCTACTTGCTTCTGATTAAGGAGCGACGCGTAGCGCAAAGTTACCTGCCTAACTGTGATTAAAGCACTTGATAGCTGATCCTTTTTAACTTGGACCGCATCATCGGTCTGACTAGACTTACCTAAAATTCTAGCAGCCTCGTCTGCGAGTTGTTTATCAATAGAACTCAACAGCGACTGGTCGACCAACTCAAAGATGGGTTGACCAGCTTGAACCTTGGTCTGGTCTTCTACTAGTATGTTAATAATGCCACCTTTCGGAGCGGCAATAACCAACTCGTCTCTCACAACCACTGCTTTACCTTGATACAAGGATTGGTCAACTGCTTGGACTGTGGCGTATTTTACTCGGGGTGCCAAAGCAATATGATAAGTCCACTGACCAAATCTTAATATACCATATACTAGCAAGAAGAAAATCGCGAGTAAGAGAAGCCGCCGCAGTGGCTTAAAGCGGAACTTTTTCCGCCGCCGTGCTTGTTGCATTGCACTCACTCCCTTAGAGGCGGATGCGCCTCCTTAGTTATTTCTGCCTTTATGACGGTTTCTCCTTCAATTGACGTACAAAAGTTCAATAGTAGCCAGCATCCTGCCCGCCTTGCCCACCTGCCGTCGGTGAGAATAGTACTCGCAACCACATATACTACACCCACCAACACGCTCGATACTAGTTGGCTTAACCCCTAACCTAGTTAAACGTAACGCATTGTAGATACGCAAATCGACCATAAACTTCCCTGAGGCAGCCTCATACCTGTAATCGCGCTCCAAGCCATCATCTAGCGCCTTAACTACCTTCTCGTCTACCTCATAACAGCATCCCGAAGCAGATGGCCCCATAGCTACTAACACTTCGGGCGCTTGAGAATCCCACATCTCAGACATGCCTCGTAGGGCATTGTCCACAATTCCTGCCGCAGAACCAAGCCATCCTGCATGGCAGGCAGCTGCAACATGATGCTTGGGATCATAGAACAAGATAGCTACGCAGTCAGCAGTAAATATGTTTAGTGACAATTCGGGCACTGCGGTAATCAGGCCATCACAATTAGGAATACCGCTTTCAAAAGATGCCATCCCACTTCCACCCTGTAAGTTGGTTACACCAATAACCCTATTGCCATGAACTTGTTGACAGAATACCCCCGCGGTAGGATCGCTTCCTAGTCTCGCAAAATATTCATAGCGATTAAGTGAGACACGCTGAGGAATGTCACCGCAAGAATAAGATAAGTTTAGCCCCTTTAGGTCGCCCTGGCTCACACCTCCTTCCCGAGTTGAAAAACCGTGTCTAAGAGGAAAGCCAGAGAACAGTTGGGCTTTCAGGATTGTCGGCATTACGCATACACTCCTCTAATCGTAATCCATTGTAAATTACTGTACGACGCGACTCCGTGCCACAAGCGGGACATGGACCTGAGGCAGCTACAGGTAACGCGCACGCGGCACACCGTGTATCGTCTACGCTAAAACGCAGGAATGATACGCCAACTTGCTGTGCCTCTGCCAGTTGATGATACAACTCTTCCTTACTACGATGGGTTCCAGCCTTGGCCAGATAACAATGTCCGCCCGGAAGCATATGCTGCAAACTCGCAGCCAGCACAGGAGACATCAAGCCAGAGGCTGGACCTGGTGTTGAGTACGTAAATCGTACATCGTCTGCCGTTGCTGATAGTAAGAAGTTGCGGCCATACTCCTCACGTAGACGTAACACCCTTTTAGAAACCAGTGCCAAACAGTCGAAAACACTACTATTAGAAGACAGGCCTACCAAATTTATAATTAGGGGAAGGGTACGTTGTAAAGACTCAGACTGCACCACTTCGAGGCGATGTGCCAGTAATCGTGCCGCCACACCCAACGCCTGTAGCAAGCTATCTTCACCATAGGACTCTAAGAGTGGAACGTTAAGCGAAACCCGGCCTGGTACTACTTGGCCCCGGCAGCCAAGATATAAATCACCATGCTGAGGCTCGACGCGCAAGCCATGGGAGTTATAGGTAACAAGATTCATCCACTGGCTGTTTAATGCGGAGTCCATTAGACTAAAGGCTATGCCTTTGCGGTCTCTCGCCAAATCCAGTGCAAGCATCAGGAGGTCATAATTTGTATCCGACGGTGCAAAACTCGTTCCTTTTCGAACTCTAAAGACCACCTGAGGTTCAAGGTACGTGTGTCCAGAAGCCAAGATATTGAGAACTATGCGTGTCAAGCGTCGCCCTGCTTCTGTTGTATCGTCTCCTAGATTTACTGTAACCTCGTGGCGTGGTGTTTGACAAAATAACTCAAAGAGCCGACTAAGTATACGCGCTGACTTGTCCTCATGTGGCCAAAACCGCGAAATCAAGAAGCCAAGATCGGTGTCGAAGTGGGGTAGACATAATGCCGCGGCGCGAAACGAATCCCGCTTGATATCATGTGCTAGGCTAAGCATTAATTCTGCCCCATCTTGACACCCTACGTCTCGGTAATCCGGTAATGCAAGATCGGGACCGAAGTAGTGCTCTAGCGAATGAACAAAGACCCCACCTTGCTTCATCGCCTCGCGGCCTTCAGAGGGCACAATTTCTTCTAGGACCTTTTGTCTCAAGTAGTTGCATGACCACAGCCGAGCCACTACTCTCGAACCCTTAGCAGCTTCTCTAACTCACCTAGAAAATTGTGAATATCGGTGAACTGTCGATAGACCGAGGCAAAGCGCACATACGCCACTTCGTCGATGTGCTGCAATCGGTCCATTACTAGCTCGCCTATGCGATGCGAGGGAACCTCATTAAAACCCTCATGCTGTAGCTTATTCTCAATCTCAATCACAGCGTCTTCCAACACCACCAAAGGTACAGGTCGTTTTTCACAGGCCCGGAGTAGCCCGGCCAGAATTTTGCTGCGGCTAAACATTTCGCGCTTGCCATCTTTCTTAATAACCACAAGCGGTTGTTCTTCTGGTCTTTCGTAGGTAGTAAATCTCCGCATGCAATTTGGACACTCCCTGCGCCTGCGGATGGCCGCTTCCTCATCGGTTGGCCTACTATCAATCACCCTGCTATCTAATTGACTACAATATGGACATCTCACAAAACCACCCCAACACTTAGATTACTATATCTTATATGTTACTACATATTGGGGATTGGGAAAAGAAAAGGCGCGCATTTAGGCGCGCTACATCTCATCCTCTAAGTATGGAGTTTCAAGGGTATGCACATCTACTAAAATGACGTCTTCTCCTATTTTAACGATTTTATCCCAAAGTATATATACATCAGTGTCTCGCCCGAATATTCCCAGAAATTTACCTTGGCCAGGAACAACTATAGCACGTACCCTTCCAGATTCAAGATCAACATCTAAGTCTCCAATAAACCCTAGTCTACGCCCGTCAATAACATTAATGACCTCTCGTGCACGCAGGTCAGAAATTCTTAGCAAATGAAACACCCCCTACTTCCCTGATTAAGTATATGAGGGAAGGCGCAAGGTGTTTCCGGATTATGACCAAATTCGCCTTAAAAGCGT
>Ga0207951_100036_pt1 | contig 114466 bp, 99 predicted proteins | sample Subbio12Aug_8Bad_FD_184830 | JGI IMG/M metagenome (GOLD analysis project Ga0207951, IMG submission 184830) | Serpentinite rock and fluid subsurface biosphere microbial communities from McLaughlin Reserve, California, USA - CR12Aug_8Bad (SPAdes) | ecosystem: Environmental > Terrestrial > Deep... | reverse complement strand
GGGCAGTCTTTTGATAATGAAGTCGGTCATGTCAGGCTCACCTTCAGGGTGAGCAACATTTTACACCCAAGCCATTGATTTATATGGATAAAACAGTGTTTTTTGACTGTCGGATCACGGATTCAGGTCGAAGCGTTCGTAGGTCGCCATGTAGCGCGGCTCGACGAACGGCAGCGACTGCGTCATCAGCAAGCCGGCCACGTCCGCCTTCGCGTCGAACCAGTAGTGCGTGTTGAGCACACCTGCCCAACCCTGCGAAGCGGCGGAGCGCATGCCGGCGATGTCTTCGTCGACGCGCATGAAAGCCATGCTGTGCGACTTGGCCTTCCCGGGGAAGAGCTCGACGTCGGCGGTGATCGCCGGCACCACCGTCTTCAGAAGCGGGATCGGCACGCCGCCGATCTGGTTGGCGAGCATCGTGCGCAGGCCCGCGGCGCTGAGGATGCGCCGGCCATCCAGCGCCCCTTCGTTCAAGTACATGCGCAGGAAGCGCATGTAGTCGGGCGCAGTCGAGTACAGCGCATGACCCATGCCGTAGAACTCGGGGTGCGACGGCGGCGCCAGCGCGAAGTCGCCGAAGCGGCCGTCCTCGCCGCGCATGCTGACCGACGCCAGCCGCGCGGCCATGTGCGGTTCGACTTCGAACCGGGTATCCGGCATGCCGAGCGGGTCGAAAATCTCCTCGCGGCAGAAGCGATCGATCGGCCGCCCGTCGACCTTCTCGACCACTCGCCCCAGCCAGTCGATGCCGGGCCCGTAGTCCCAGCGGGCGCCCGGCTCGAACAGCAGCGGGTAGTTCAGCGAGGCCACGAGGCCCGACAGGATCGACGGCGCCTTGGTGGCCTCCATCCAGCGCGGCACGTCGGCATTCCAGAACTCGTAGACCAGGCCGGAGGTGTGCGTGGCAAGGTGCCGCACCGTCGCCTTCACACGCGGCGGGCGCAGCACGGGCCCGCGCTCGTCGAAACCGTCGAGCAGCTTCACGGCGGCGAACTCGGGCAGGATGCTCTCGACCGCGGCGTCCGCGCTGAGCTGGCCGCGATCCATCAAGATCATCGCCGCCGTGCTGCCCACCGCCTTGGTCATCGAGAAGATGCGAAAGACGGTATCCGCAGTGGCAGGAACACCGGGGCTGCGATCGCCTGCGCAGCCCGACCACGCCACACCGTTGCGCGTCCCCACCGTCGCGACGAGAAAAGGGACATCCTGCTTCGAGACCGCCTCGGCGATCACCTGGTCGAGCTCTGCCATGCCTGCCTCCATCGGTGGGTCCGGCGCACGGCTCGCGCGCCGCGAGCGGCAAATACTACACTTGGCGGAGCCAAGGTGGCGGGCGTATCGTGGTCCCTGGCCGACCGCGCCGTGGACGTGGCCTACGCGCAGCAGAACGTGTCAATGACTTTGCGACATTTGATGGCATCAATTCAGTGTGCGGGCAACGGGTTTGCTGGTTGGCGTTATCTCCTCTGGCGGTGGGTTGATCCCTGCGGCGGCGGGCATCGGCCGCCACTTCGGCCTGCGCATCTTGCACCTCCGCGCAAGGCCTGAACGGCCCAGGATCGCCGACTCCACGCTCGCGCGGCCCGGACGTGGTGCGGCTGCTGGGCGAGCGCCTGGACATTGCGGCGATCTCGAGCGACGAGTTCCGCTCGTCGCCAGTGCCGGCAACGCCGACCTGGTGCTCGAGTCGATCGGCCTGAAGCTCTAGCCGGGCCACATCTTCAAGGGCATGGACGGCTCGATCGGCGAGCCAGCCTGAGCGAGCCGGACCGTGGCTTGCCCGAATGGGCCGCCATCGGGTGGGCTGGCCTGCCACCAGCGGAACCGGCACCCCGCCACGCTGCGCTAACATCGGCTGCGTTGGTGCTCGCGCCGCCCGCTCCGGGCGGCGCAGTTCAACGGGAATCAGGGAGTCCGCGACCGGCGCCGCCGGGTCGCGGGCCAACCTGAGCTGCCCCCGCAACGGTAAGCGGACGGGACGGCCCGGCAACGGGTCTCCCCGCTTGTGACAGCGCCCACTGGGCTGGCTGCGTCTTCTGCGCAGCGGTCTGGGAAGGGCTCACAGGTCGCCTCCGCCAGCCCGGATACCGGCCAACGAGGCGGCGCACCGTGCCTGCGGCGCGCCATGAGGTGCCTACCTGCGGGGAAGCAGGCGGGCGCGACCTTCGTGGATCCTTCAACACCATGTCTGCATCGCTGCGCGGCCGACCCGCCCGGGCCCGCCATACCCACGCCCATTCGTTCCCCAGGACTGCCGATCGCCCCGCCGGGCCCGACCCGCGCCGCGTCGCCGGCGCCCGCGCCGGTGCGCTGGTTGCCGGCGCCGCGCTGCTGGCCGGCGCCGCGCTGCCTGCACTTGCCGCGGCTGGCGACGAGGCCCCGGTCGCCACCGTCGTCGTCACCGCCGCCCGCGGCGCCGAGCGCGTCGACCGCGCGCTCGCCGAGGTCACGCTGATCGAGCGCGCGGCGATCGAGGCCGCCGCCGGCCGCACGCTGGCCGAGCTGCTGGCCACCACGCCTGGCGTGCAGAGCTGGAGCCACGGCGGCCACGGCAAGGCGGCCAGCGTGTCGCTGCGCGGGCTGGAAGGCCGCCACACGCTGCTGCTGGTCGACGGCGTGCGCCACGGCTCGGCGACGCTGGGCACGCCGAGCTGGGACAACCTGCCGCTCGACGCGATCGAGCGCATCGAGATCGTGCGCGGCCCGCTGTCGGGGCTGTACGGCTCGGAGGCGGTCGGCGGCGTCGTCCAGGTCTTCACCCGCCGCGGCACGCGCGGCTTCTGGCCACAGGCCCAGGTCACGGCTGGCAGCCTGGGCTACCGCGAGGCCGCCGCCGGCGCGCGCTTCGGTGGCGAGCGCATCGACGGCGCACTGCGCTTGCAGCACCGCGAGGTCGACGGCTTCTCTGCAACCAACCCGCAGGTGCCTTTCGGCAACCACAACCCCGACCGCGACGGCTTCGCGCAGTCGAGCCTCAGTGCAAGGCTGGGCGCCGACCTGGGCGACTGGCGCGCCGAGGCCAGCCTGCTGCGCGCGCGCGGCCTCAACCGGTTCGACGACGGCCCCGGCGTCGATACCCGTGCCCGGATGGACAACGAGGTGCTCGCGCTGAGCCTCGGCGGGCCGCTGGCCGCGGGCTGGCACAACACGCTGCGGCTGGCGCGCTCGACCGACGAGCTCGACACGCTGGCCAGCGCCTCGCCCTGGACCACACTGGGCACGATAGGCACCGTGCAGCGGCAACTGAGCTGGGAGCACCGGTTTGCGACGCCGCTGGGCACGCTGCTCGCGCTCGCCGAGCGCCTGCGGCAGCAGGTCGAGCGCCCGGGCGTGCCGTACGCGGTCTCGCAGCGCACGATCGACGCGCTCGCGCTCGGGCTCAACGGCGAGGCCGGCGCGTTCGGCTGGCAGGCCAGCCTGCGGCGCGACCGCAATTCGCAGTTCGGCCATGAGACGACCGGTTCGCTGGCCGGTGGCTGGCAACTCAGCCCGGCGCTGCGCGCGGTGGCCTCGGCGGGCACCAGCTTCGTCGCACCGAGCTTCAACCAGCTCTACTGGCCGGGCTGGGGCAACCCGGATCTGCGGCCCGAGCGGGGCCAGCACCGCGAGCTCGCGCTGGTCTGGAATCAAGGTCCGCTGAGCGGCCGCGTCGCGTACTTCGACAACCGCATCCGCGGCTTCATCTCGGCCGGGCCGGTGCCGGTCAACATCCCGCGCGCGCGCATCGACGGCCTCGGCGCCAGCCTTGACGCGGCGCTTGGCGCCTGGACGCTGGCCGCCGCGGTCGACAGCCTCGACCCGGTCAACGTCGCCGACGGCACGCAGTTGCCGCGGCGCGCGCGCAAGAGCGCGCGGCTGAGCGCCGACTGGCGCGGCGGCGGCTGGACGCTGGGCGGCGCGCTGCAGGCGCAAGGCAGCCGCTACGACGACGCCGCCAACACCCGGCGGCTGCCCGGCTACGCGACGCTGGACCTGCGCGCCGAGCGCCAGCTCGCACGCGACTGGGCGCTCGGCCTGCGCCTCGACAACGCCTTCGACCGCGGCTACGAGACCGTGCTGGGCTACAACCAGCCCGGGCGCGAGGGCTTCGTCAGCCTGCGCTGGACGCCACGCTGAGACCAAGGGCGCATGACGATGCACGAGCTGATCCTCGGCGGGGTGCGCAGCGGCAAGTCGCGCGCGGCCGAGTCGCGCGCGGCGCGCTGGCTGGCTGGTGCGGCGCCGGACGCGGTCCGCGACGCGCTGCTGATCGCGACCGCGCTGCCGGCCGACGCCGAGATGCGCGCGCGCATCGGCCGCCACCGCGCCGGACGCGCGGCGCGGCTGCCGGCGCTGCGCACGCTGGAAGCGGCGTACGCGCTCGATGCGGTGATCGGCGCGCAGACGCAGCCGGCGCGGCTGCTCGTCGTCGACTGCCTGACGCTGTGGCTGACGCAGTTGCTGCTGCCGCCGCCGGCGACCGGCGGTGCGGATTCCGGCAACGCCCACCCCGACCTCGCCGACCCCGAGGCCGCGGTGCGGCGGCTGCTGGCCGCGATCGACGCCGCCAGCGGCCCGCTGGTGCTGGTCGCCAACGAGGTCGGCCTCGGCGTGCTGCCGGCCGAGCCCGCGGCGCGGGCTTGCGTCGACGCGCTCGGCGAGCTGCAGCGCGAGGTCGCGGCGCGCTGCGCGCGCGTCACGCTGATGGTCGCCGGCTGCGAGCTGCCGCTGCCGCCGCCGGCCGGAGCGCCGACATGAGGCGCGTGCTCGCCCTGCTGCTGCTCGCGCTGCTGCACGCGACGACGGGCGCGACGGCGGCCGCCGGCATCCGCATCGTCGACGACCGCGGCGTCGCCGTCAAGCTCGCCCAGCCGCCGCAGCGCATCGTCAGCCTGCTGCCCTCGTTGACCGAGACGGTGTGCGCGCTCGACGCCTGCGACCGGCTGGTCGGCGTCGACCGCTGGTCGAACTGGCCGCCGCCGGTGCGCGCGCTGCCGCGGCTGGGCGGGCTCGACGACGTGCAGGTCGAGGCCCTGCTGCGCCTGCGCCCGGACCTGGTGCTGGCCGCCGTCTCGCACCGCACGCTGGCGCGGCTCGAGGCGCTGGGCGTGCGCGTCGTCGCGCTCGAGGCCGAGCGCCACGCCGACGTGCAGCGCGTCTTCACGACCGTCGCTGCGCTGCTCGGCGAGCCCGCGCGCGGCGAGCAGGCCTGGGCCCGCGTGCAGCAGCAGATCGCGCAGGCCGCGGCGCGCGTGCCGGCGGCGCTGCACGGCGCGACGGTGTACTTCGAGGTCGCCAGCACGCCGCACGCCGCCGGCGCCGACTCGTTCATCGGCCAGACCCTGGCCGCGCTGGGCTTGCGCAACATCGTGCCGCCGGCGATGGGGCCGTTCCCGCAGCTCAACCCCGAATTCGTCGTGCGCGCGCGGCCCGAGCTGCTGGTCGCGGTCGCGCGCGAGGCGCGCAGGCTCGCGCAGCGCCCGGGCTGGGCGGCGCTGCCGGCGCTGCGCGAGGGCCGCGTCTGCGCGGTCGCCGAAGGCCCGGCCTGGGAGCTGCTGGTGCGCCCCGGCCCGCGGCTGGGCGAGGCCGCGCTCGCGCTCGCCGACTGCCTGGCCGCGCTGCCGGCGCCGCCGCCGACGACCGCGCGTGCGCCGCTGCCGCCAACGGCAAGCCCGCGATGAGCCCGCCCGGCGCCCCGACCGAAGCGCGCGCCGGGCCCGGCGCTGCGGCGCACGCGCCGGCGCAGCCGCGCGACGCGCGGCGCGCGCGCTGCCTGGCGCTGCTCGCCGCACTGGGCGGCGCGGCGCTGGTCCTGACCGCACTCGGGCTGGCCGCCGGCAGCGCCGGGCTGTCGTGGAGCGCGCTGCAGCAGGATCTCGCCGACGGCCACGCCGCCGCGCTGATCGGCCAGATCCGCGCGCCGCGCACGCTCGGCGCGCTGCTCGTCGGCGCGCTGCTCGGGCTGGCCGGGGCGATCGCGCAGGGCGTCTTTCGCAACCCGCTGGCCGACCCCTTCCTGCTCGGCTCGGCGGCCGGGGCGTCGCTGGCGGTGGTCGCGGTGATCGCCGCCAGCGCGCTGGCCGGGCAGGCCATCGCCCCGGCCGCCGCGGCCTGGGCCGAGCGGCTCGGGCTGGTCGGCGCGGCCTACGTCGGCGCGCTCGGCGGCGTCGCGCTGACGCTGCTGCTCGCGCGCGGCGCGCACCAGACGCTGCGCCTGCTGCTGGCCGGGGTCGTCGTCGGCGTGCTGCTCGGCGCGATCGCCGAGCTGCTGACGCTGCTGAGCCCCGACGCGCTGCGCGCGCGTCAGGCCTTCCAGCTCGGCAGCACCGCGCTCCTGGGCTGGCCGGCGCTCGCCCTGCTCGCGCTCGGTCTGGCGCTGGCGCTGCCGCTGGCGCTGCGCAGCGCGCGCGTGCTGGACGCGCTGACCCTCGGCGAGGACAGCGCCGCCAGCCTCGGGTTGAACCTGGCGCGCTGGCGGCTCGCGCTGGTCGCGCTGCTCGCGCTGTGCACCGCGCTGGCGGTCGCGCAGGCCGGGCTGGTGGCCTTCGTCGGGCTGGTCGCGCCGCACCTGGTGCGCCGGCTTGCGCCGTCGGCGCACGGCACCCTGCTGGCCGCCAGCGCGCTCGCCGGCGGCGTGCTGCTGCTGGCTGCCGACGTGCTCGCGCGCAGCATCGTCGCGCCGCAGGAGCTGCCGGTCGGCGTCGTCACCGCGGTGCTCGGCGGCGGCTACCTGCTGTGGCTGCTCGGCCGCGGGGGGGTGCGGTGAGCCCCGGCCACGCCCCCGAGCTCGAAGCGAGCGACCTGCACGCCGGCTACGCCGCGCAGCGCGTGCTGCACGGCGTCAGCGCGCGCTTCGGGCGCGGCTGGTCGGCCATCGTCGGCGCCAACGGCGCCGGCAAGACGACGCTGCTGCGCGCGCTCGCCGGGCTGCTGGCCCCCGCCGCCGGCCAGGTCCGGCTCGGCGGCGTTGCGCTGGCGGCGCTGACCGCGCGCGAGCGTGGGCAGCGCATCGCCTGGCTCGCGCAGCTCGGTGGCCCCGGCGGCGAGCTCGGCGGCGAGCTGACCGTGCGCGAGACCGTCGCGCTCGGGCGGCTGCCGCAGCTCGGCCCCTTCGGCAGCCCGGGTCCGGCCGACGACGCCGCGGTGGCCGCGGCGATGCAGGCCTGCGGCTGCGCCGACCGGGCCGAGCGGCCGCTGCTCGAACTCTCCGGCGGCGAGCGCCAGCGCGCGCTGCTCGCGCGCGCGCTGGCCACCGGCGCGCCGGTCCTGCTGCTCGACGAGCCGACCACCCACCTCGACCCGTCGCACCAGGTCGCGCTGGTGCGGCTGCTGCGCCGGCTGGCCGCGACGCACACCGTCGTCACCGTCATGCACGACCTGCCGCTGGCGCTGGCCGCCGACCGCGTGCTGCTGCTCGAAGCCGGCCGCGTGCGCGCCGACGCGCCCGCCGCCGACCCCGCGCTGCACGCGGCAATCGCGGCGAGCTTCGGCGGCGCGGTGCGCATCGGCTGGCGCGACGGGTGCGCGCGGGTCGAGCCGGCGTTGTGAGCGCCCGGACGCAGGGCAACGCCGATGACGCAGCCTGAGCCCCCCCTGGCCGCGATCAGTTGGAGCGGCGGCAAGGACGCCTGCCTCGCGCTGCTGCTCGCGCGCGACGCCGGCGTGCCGGTGACGGGCTTCGTGACCGCCTGCGACGCGGGTGGCGACGTGCGCGCGCACCGCCTGCCGCGCGCGCTGATCGCCGCGCAGGTGCAGGCGCTGGGCGGGCGCTGGTGGCCGCTGGAAGCCGGCGTCGCCGACTACGGCGAGCGCTTCGACGCGACGCTGCGCGCACTGCGCGAGTGCGGCCACACGCAGATGGTGTTCGGCGACATCGACCTGCAAGCGCACCGCGACTGGCTCGAGCCGCGCTGTCGCGCCGCCGGCATCGAGCCGTTGTTCCCGCTGTGGGGGATCGCGCGCGCCGAGGTCGCGCGGCGGATCCTCGCGCGCGGCATCCGCGCCCGGCTGGTCGTCGTCGACGCGCAGCGGCTCGATGCCTCGTTCTGCGGCGCCGACTACGACGCCGCGCTGCTCGCGCGCCTGCCGGCCGGCGTCTGCCCCTGCGGCGAGGACGGCGAATTCCACAGCTTCGTCTGCGACGCCCCGGGCTTTGCCGCGCCGCTGCGCGTGCTGGCCGGGCCCGTGCGCGCAGTCAGCGCGGCTGCGCCGCTGGCGCCGACCCCGCTGTGGGTCCAGGCGCTGCAGCTTGCGCCCGGCCCCCACCCCGACCCACCCGCAGCCCTGACCGAGCACCCGCGATGACCGCAGCCCTGATCCCCGAAATCCCGCCGCTGGCCGACCCGGCCCTGCAGACCGCGCTGCAGCAGGCCATCGACGCCAAGACCAAGCCGCTGGGCGCGCTCGGCGCGCTCGAGGCGCTCGCGCTGCGCATCGGCCTGATCCTGGGCAGCACCACGCCGGCGCTGCGCGCGCCGCAGCTCGTGGTCTTCGCCGCCGACCACGGGCTGGCCGCGCACGGCGTCTCGGCCTACCCGCCCGAGGTCACCTGGCAGATGGTCGAGAACTTTCTCGCCGGCGGCGCCGCGGTCAGCGTGCTGGCGCGCCAGCACGGGCTCGCGCTGAGCGTCGTCGACGCCGGTGTGCGCCACGACTTCGCGCCGCGCGCGGGCCTGCTCGTACGCAAGATCGGGCCCGGGACCGCCGACGCCAGCGCCGGCCCGGCGATGAGCGCCGCGCAGTGCGAGGCGGCGATCGCCGGCGGCCGCGCGCTCGTGCGCGAGCTGCCCGGCAACGCGCTGCTGCTCGGCGAGATGGGCATCGGCAACACCTCGGCCGCGGCGCTGCTGATGAGCCGGCTGACCGGCGAGCCGCTGCCGCTGTGCGTCGGCCGCGGCAGCGGGCTCGACGACGCCGGCCTCGCGCGCAAGCGCGAGCGGCTGCACGCGGTCCTGCAACGCCACGCCGACGCGCGCGCGCCGCTGGCCGCGCTGGCCGCCTTCGGCGGCTTCGAGATCGCGATGCTGTGCGGCGCGCTGCTGCAGGCCGCGTTCGAGCGGCGCGTGATCGTCGTCGACGGCTTCATCGTCGGCGCCGCGGTGCTGGTCGCGGCGCGGCTGCAGCCGGCGCTGCTGCAGCGCTGCGTCTGGGCGCATGCCGGCGCCGAGGCCGGCCACGAGCGGCTGCTCGCGCACCTCGGCGCCGAGCCGCTGCTGCGCCTGGGCCTGCGGCTGGGCGAGGGCTCGGGCGCCGCGCTGGCCTGGCCGCTGCTGCTCAGCGCCTGCCGCGTGCTCGCCGAGATGGCCAGCTTCGAAGCAGCCGGCGTCAGCCGCCGGGCCGACTGACCATGCCCGCTGCGCTCGCCCGCATCGGCCACGAGCTGCGGCTCGCGCTGGTCGCGCTGCAGTTCCTGACCCGCGTGCCGGTGCCGCGCCGGCTGGGCTTCGAGCCCGCGTGGCTGCAGCAGAGCATCCGCCACTTTCCGCTGGTCGGTGCGGCGATCGGCGGTTTTGCGGCCGCCACGCTGTGGCTGGCGCTCGCGCTGTGGCCGCCGGCGGTGGCGGCAGCGCTGGCGGTGGCCGCGACCGCCTGGCTGACCGGCGCCTTCCACGAGGACGGCCTGGCCGACACCCTCGATGCGCTCGGCGGCGCGGTGTCGCGCGAGCGCGCACTGGCGATCATGAAGGACTCGCGCATCGGCAGCTACGGCGCGCTCGCGCTGGTGCTGGCCACCGTCGTCCAGATCGCCGCGCTGGCCGCGCTGGCCGCTGCCGACGCGGTGGCGGCCGGCGCCGCGCTGGTCTGGGCCCATGCCGGCTCGCGCGCGCTGCCGCTGTGGCTGGTCTGGCGCCTGCCCTACGCCGGCGACGCCGAGCACGCCAAGGCCAGGCCGCTGGCCACGACGATCGGCGCGGGCGGCCTCGGGCTGGCCGCCGCGACGCTGGCCTTGCTGGCCGCGGCCCTGCTGTGGGCGCTGCCAGCGGCGTGGCCGGCGCTGCTCGCCGCGACCGCGGCGACGGTCGCAGCCGGGCTGTGGTGCCGGCGCTGGCTGCACCGGCGCCTGGGCGGCTTCACCGGCGACACGCTCGGCGCAGCGCAGCAGCTCGCCCTGCTGGCCGCGCTGCTGGCCTGGCTGGCGGCCGGTACACCGCGATGACCGGCGCACGCCGCCCGCGCACGCTCGTCGTCTGGGGCACCAGCAGCGGCGCCGGCAAGAGCCTGCTGGCGACCGCGCTGTGCCGCTGGGCGGCGCGGCGCGGGATCGACGTCGCGCCGTACAAGGCGCAGAACATGAGCAACAACGCGCGCGTCGTGCCGCACCCCGACGGCGGCAGCGGCGAGATCGGCAGCGCGCAGTACTGGCAGGCGCTGGCCGCGCGTGTGCCACCGACGGTCGACATGAACCCCGTGCTGCTCAAGCCCGAGCGCGACACCGCCAGCCAGGTTGTCGTGCACGGCCGCGTCGCGCCGGCGCTGGCGGCGCAGCCCTGGCGCGAGCGCAGCGCCGAGCTCGCTGCGGCCGCCCGCGCCAGCCTCGCGCGCCTGCTCGCGCGCCACGAGCTGGTCGTCGTCGAGGGCGCGGGCTCGCCGGCCGAGATCAACCTCGCCGACTGCGACTACGTCAACCTCGACGCCGCGCGCTGGGCCCGCGCGGCCGGGCCGCTGCGCGCGCTGCTGGTCTGCGACATCGACCGCGGCGGCGCCTTCGCGCACCTCTACGGCACCTGGCGGCTGCTGCCCGACGATCTGCGCGGCCACCTCGCCGGCTTCGTGCTGAACAAGTTCCGCGGCGACGCCGCACTGCTCGCGCCCGGGCCGCAGCAGCTCGAGGCGCTGACCGGCGTGCCGCTGGCCGGCGTGCTGCCGATGTGGCGCGACCACGGCCTGCCCGACGAGGACGCGCTGGCGGAGCACGACGGCGCCGCCCACCGGCCGAGCGGCGGCAGCGGCGGCAGCGGCGGCTTGCGCATCGCCGTCGTCGCCGCGCCGGGTCTCAGCAACCTCGACGAGTTCGAGCCGCTGCGCCACCTGAGCGGCGTGCGGCTGCGGTGGGCGCGCAGCGCTGCCGACCTCGCCGGCGCCGAGCTCGTCGTGCTGCCCGGGTCGAAAGCCACGCTCGCCGACCTGGCCTGGCTGCGCGCGCAGCGGCTCGACGTGGCGATCGCCGCGCATGCCGCGGCCGGCCGGCCGCTGCTGGGCGTCTGCGGCGGCCTGCAGATGCTCGGCCACACGCTGCACGACCCCGACGGCGTCGACGGCGGCGGCGCGGTGGCCGCGGCGCCCGGGCTCGGCCTGCTGCCGCTGGTCACGCGCTTTGCCGCGCCGAAGCGGCTGTCGCGGCAGCGCGCGCGATTCACGCCGCTGGCGCCGCCGTGGCAGGCGTTGTCGGGTGTCGAGGTCGAAGGCTACGAGATCCGCTGCGGCCGCACCGATATCGTCGCAGGCGCCGCTGCCGACGTGATCCTGCACGCCAGCGACGGCAGCCCGATCGGCTGGCAGCGCGGCCCGGTGCTCGCGCTGTACCTGCATGGCTTGTTCGAGACTCCCGAAGTCATCGGGCGGCTGTTCGGTGGCAACCTGCCCTCGCTCGAACAGCGCCTCGAGGCGCTGGCCGACGCGGTCGAGCGGCACCTGGGCGTGGGGCTGGCGCGAGCGTTCGAATGACCCAGAATCCGGCAACGCTGCCAGCCCGATCGACATGCACTATTTTGCCCAGCGCGCCAGCCGTACCGGTCGGGTCCGGCCGCAAATCGAACCACCCATGGCGCCCTTGTGCAACCGGGTTTGCACGAATGCCCGCTCGCGCCTGGGGTGATTAAATGCACTATCGTGCTTGCTTGACGCGGCTCCCCGCCGCGTCCACCACCCTGCCCCGGCCGATGACACCCTCGAACCCCGAACCCAGCGCTGCATCGCGCCCGCCCGGAGCCCGGTCTTGAAGTATTTGTTCCTGCTGTCCAAGGCGTCGGCCGTGTTCGCCGGCTTGCTGCTGACCCTCATCGCCCTGCTGGTCTGCGCCAGCGTCATCGGGCGCAACCTCGGCGTCTGGACCCTGGTCGGTGACTTCGAGCTCACCGCCTCGGTCTCCGGCGCGGCGATCGCGCTGTTCTTTCCGTACTGCCAGGCCACGCGTGGCAACGTGATCCTCGACTTCTTCACGCTCAAGGCCAGCGCCGCGGCGCGCGAGCGGCTCGACCGCCTGGGTGCGCTCACGGTCGCGCTGGTCATGGGCCTGATGACCTGGCGCGGCTCGGTCGGCGCGCTCTCGGCCTGGGACACCCAGGCCGGCTCGATGATGCTGGGCTTTCCCGAGTGGATCGTCTATGCCTTCATCGTCCCGGCGCTGGGGCTGACGGCGCTGATCGCGCTGGTGCAGGCCGTGCGTGGCTTCGAGGTGCAGCCATGACCCCGGGCGAGCTGACCGCGCTGATCTTCGGCGTGATGTTCACGCTGATGATCGTGCGCGTGCCGATCGCGGTGGCGATGTTCGTCGCCGGCTGCGTCGGCTACCTCGTGCAGGCCGGCTGGCTGCCGCTGTCGAGCTTCCTGTCGACGCAGGCCTTCGCGCGCTTTGCCAGCTTCGAGCTCAGCGTGATCCCGCTGTTCATCCTGATGGGCGCCTTCGCCACCCAGGGCGGCCTGAGCAAGGCGCTGTTCGAGTTCACCGCCGCGGTCATGGCGCGCTTTCGCGGCGGGCTGGCGATGGGCGCGGTCGGCGCCAGCGCCTTGTTCGGCGCGATCTGCGGCTCGGCGGTGGCCACGGCGGCGACGATCACCCAGGTCGCGCTGCCCGAGCTGCGCCGCAACGGCTACCGCGACCGCATCGCCACCGGCACGCTGGCCGCCGGCGGCACGCTGGGCATCCTGATCCCGCCGTCGGTGCCGCTGCTGATCTACGCCATCCTGACCGAGCAGAACATCGCCAAGCTGTTCGCCGCGGCGATGATCCCGGGCCTGCTCGCGCTGATCGGCTACATCGCGGCGATCGCCGTCTACGTGCGCATCGCGCCCGACCAGGCCCCGGCGCACGACGATGTGCTGCCGCGCGTGACGCGCCGCGCGGTGGTCGCCGTGCTGCCGATCGCCGTGATCTTCCTGATCGTCTTCGGCGGCATCTACGGCGGCTACTTCTCGCCGACCGAGGGTGCGGCGATCGGCGCGGCAGCCACCCTGGTCACCGCGCTGCTGCGCCGCGAGATGACGCTGGCCAAGCTGGCCCAGGCCTTCTACATCACCGCGGCGGCGACCGCGATGGTCTTCTTCATCTTCCTCGGCGCCGACATCATGAACAGCGCGCTCGCGCTGACCCAGGTGCCGGTGCAGCTCGCGGCCTGGGTCGACGGCCTGGGCTGGTCGCCGCTGAAGATCCTGGCGCTGATCCTGGCCTTCTACATCGTCGCCGGCTTCTTCATGGACGAGCTGGCGGTGATGCTGCTGACCGTGCCGATCGTCTTCCCGACCATCATGGCGCTGGACTTCGGCCTGCCGCCCGAGCATGTGGCGATCTGGTTCGGCATCCTGCTGCTGATGACCGTCAGCTTCGGCCTGCTGTCGCCGCCGGTCGGGCTCATCGTCTACGTCGTCAACGGCATGGCGCGCAACGTGCCGATCGGCGAGAGCTACCGCGGCGTCGTGCCCTTCCTCTGCGCCGACCTCGTGCGCCTGGCGCTGCTGTTCAGCTTCCCCGGCATCACGCTGTGGGTCTTGCAGTTCTTCGGTTAGCGCCGCCGGCCGACGTCCATGCAAACCCCGATACGCAAGACGGCGCAAGCGGTCTGTACTTGTCCCACCCCACCCCACCCGCAGGAGAGTCATGATGAAGCGTAGAACATTCGTCCGGGGCGCTGCCGCAGCCGCCGCCCTCGGCACCCCGCTGGCTGCGCTGGCGCAGGCCGCGGTCACGCTGCGCTACCACACCTTCCTCGCGCCGACCTCGACCAACTGGCTGACGATGCACATGGTCTGGATGGACAAGGTCGAGCGCGAGTCGGGCGGGCGCATCCGCTTCGAGCGCTACCCGGCGATGCAGCTCGGCGGCACCCCGGCCAACCTGTACGACCAGGCCCGCGACGGCGTCGCCGACATCGTCTGGACGCTGCCGGGCACCACCGCCGGGCGCTTCCCGCGCGTCGAGGTCTTCGAGCTGCCGTTCATCATGAACAACGCTGGGGCCACCTCGCGCGCGTACTGGGAGTACGTGCAGACGATGGCCGCCGACGAGTTCCGCGAGGTGCACCTGCTGGCCACGCATGTGCACGGCCCCGGGCTGATCCACAGCCGCGACCGCGCCGTGCGCGCCCCGGCCGACCTGCGCGGCATGCGTGTGCGCGGCCCGACGCGGCAGATCACCCGCCTGCTGACCGCGCTCGGCGCGACGCCAGTGGGCATGCCGCTGACCCAGGTGCCGGAAGCGCTCAGCCGCGGCACGATCGACGCCACCCTGATCCCCTGGGAGATCGTGCCCGGCATCCGCGTGCAGGAACTGGTGCGCCACCACACCGAGTTCCCGGCCGGCACGGCGCTCTACACCTCGGCCTTCGTGGTCGCGATGAACCGCGCGCGCTACGAGGGCCTGCCGCCCGACCTCAAGCGCGTGATCGACGCCAACTCCGGCATCGAAGCCTCGGCCTGGTGGGGCCGCACCCAGGAGGGCAACGACCCGCTCGGCCGCCGCGCAGCCGCCGAGCGTGGCAACCAGATCGTCACGCTGTCGGCGGCCGAGGCGCAGGAGTTCGTCCGCCTGTCGGCCGCAGTCGACGACGAATGGGTCACCGAAGTCACCCGGCGCGGCCTCAACGGCCGGCAACTGCTCGACACCGCGCGGCAGTTGATCGCCAGGCACGGGCGTAGCTGACGGCGCTCGCGCGCTGCCCATGCGAAAAAGCCGCCCGAAGGCGGCTTTTGATTCTGCGAAGGGCCGCGAAATCAGCGCGGTGCGGCCGGGGCAGCGGGGGTGGCCGGCGCAGCGGGCGCGGCCTGGTCGGCCGGGGCGGCCGGAGCGGCGGCGTCGGCCGGGGCGGCCGGGCTGGCGGCTTCGGCAGGCGCCGGGGCGGCCGGCGCCGGGGCGGCCACCGGCGCCGGGGCCGGCGCCGGGGCGGTAGCGGGTTCCTGACGGCCGCACGCGGTCAGCGCAACAGCAGCAAACAGGGAAGCCAGCAGGAGCGACGTTTTCATGTAATCCTCGTAAAGAGTGGGTGGTGGCTGAAAGACGGGGGCGGATGCCGCACCGGTGCGTATAACGGCACAACATGCACCAGGGTGGACAGCCTGTGATTGTATCCAGACTGAGGGATTCCACTTATAGCCCCAGCGTGGTGACCGCAAACGCCGGCGTCGCCTGTTGCATCAGCGCATCAACCAGCTCACGCCCGGCGCGCCACTGCAGCGGATCGCGGCCGCTGCGCCCGCGCCAGCGCTCGCGCTCGTCCAGCTCGAGCAGGCTGGGTGCGCGCGCCAGAAACCGGGTGGGCATCTGCGAGGCGTCGATCGCGACCTGCCAGCCCTGCACGAGGTGCGCGCGCGGGCGGCGCCAGTCGACGAAACGCGGGTGCGCCCGCACGAGCGCATCGTAGCCGCAGGCCAGCAGCGTGAGCTGCCGCCCCGGCCGCGCCAGCCAGGCGCCCAGCGCGGCGATCAGTGCCGGGTCGTCGAGCGGCCAGGCAGCGAAGTCGGGGTCGACCCAGTACCAGTGCGCCGGGGTGCGGGCATCGTCGGCTTCGGTGGCGAGCGCGAGCACGGCCGCGGCGAAGCCGCGGCGGCCTTCGTAGGTCTGCAGGGCATCAGCGGCCATCGTCGCCTCCTGGGCAGATCCGGCTCTGCCGGTCTTCGCAGACCCCTCCCGGGGGCGGGCCGGGCCAGCGGCCCGGTTCTGGGGGCGCTGCCGCGCCGTCGTCGTCGGCGTGCAGCCAGCCGCAGGCGACCCATTCGGCGACCTGCGCGGCGGCCTGCGGCGACAGCGCTGCCGCCGGCGCGGCGGCGAGCCGGCCGCGGTCGGCCAGCGTGCGCAGCAGGCGCGCGTCGCGCCCGCCGGCGCGGCAGGCCTCGCCGTTGATGTAGATGGCCTGCGCGTCCCAGAGCATGCGCGTGCGCCGGTCCAGCCGCAGCGCCTGGCCGCGCTGCCAGTGCCCGCCCGGCTCGAACCAGACCTGCGGCTTGGGCTCGCTGAGCCACTCGCCGAGCGCCAACTCGACCGCGCGCGGGTCGCGCAACGCCCGCCGCACCAGCAGCCGCGCATGCTCGCGCAGCGCGGCGGGCACTTCGCCTGGGGTCGGCGTCGCCGGCTGGCGCGGGTCGCGGTAGAGGCGTTCGTCATCGGCGACGGCGTCGGCGATGCGCTGCAGCAGCTCGCGCGCGAGTTCGTCGCGGCGAGGCGCTCGAAACCCGACCGAGCAGGTCATGCATTGGCCCTCGGCGACGCCGTCGTGGCCCCAGCCCGGCGGCAGGTACAGCAGGTCGCCCGGCTCGAATACCGCCTCGTGCGTCGGCTCGAAGCGGGCCAGGATCTTCAGCGGCAGCCCGGGGCGCAGCGCCGCGTCGGCCGGTGGCCCCCAGCGCCAGCGGCGGCGGCCGTGGACCTGGATCAGGAAGACGTCGTACGAATCGACATGCGGGCCGACGCCGCCACCGTCGCTGGCGTACGAGACCATCAGATCGTCGAGCCGGGCCTGCGGCACGAAGGCAAAACGGCGCAGCAGCGCGTGCGCGGCGTCGAGCTGGGTGTCGAGCCCCTGCACGAGCAGGGTCCAGCCTGGGCGCGCCAGCGGCGGCAGGGCCCGCCGCGGCAGCGGGCCCGGGCGCAGCGACCAGCGCTCGTCCTCGCGCACGACCAGCCGCGACTCGACGCCGTCGCGCGCAGCCAGCGCAAACAGCGCCGCTCGCGACAGCGGCGGCGCAACGCCCGGCAGCGCCTGGCGCACATGCAGCGGCTGGCGCTGCCAGTGGCGGCGCATGAAGGCCGCCGGGCTCAGGCCGCCCAGCAGCGCGCAAGCTTCGTCGATGGCGGGGGTCATCGTCGGGCGAATTGTCGCGGCAGCCGCGGCCGACGGCTGTGCCAAGATGGCGACATGATGATCCATGCCCCCTGCGTCGTCAGCCTGAGCTGGACGCTCGCCACCGCGCACAACGAGACGATCGCCGAGCTTGCCGAGCCGGCGGAGTTCTTCTACGGCGGGCTCGACCTGCTGCCCAAGGTCGAGGAAGCGCTGGCCGGCCGCGCCCCGGACGACGAGCTGCACCTGCACCTCGAGCCCGAACATGCCTTTGGCGAGTACCTGCCGGGGCTGGTCTGCTTCGAGGACCGCGCACTGTTTGCGCCCGACATCGAGCCCGGCATGGCCTACGAGGGCCTGCCCCCGGGTGCGGTGACGCCCGGCATGCCGGCCGCGCGCATCTACACCGTGACCGAGGTCTATCCCTCGCACGTCGTCCTCGACGGCAACCACCCGCTGGCCGGCATGGCGCTGCGCCTGCACCTGCGCGTGCACGGCGTGCGCGCGGCCAGCGCCGAGGAGCTCGACGCGCGCAGCCTGGGCACGAGCGTGCTGCAGGTGCTGCCGGCGCTGCCCCCCGGCACGCCGGCGCACTGACCCCGACCGGCGTTCAGGCCTGGCCGGTCGAGCCGAAGCCGCCCTCGCCGCGCGCGCTCTCGGCGAAGGCGTCGACCCGCCGCAGCCGCACCTGCACGACCGGCACGAAGACCAGTTGCGCGATGCGCTCGAGCGGCTCGACGGTGAACGGCGCGTGGCCGCGGTTCCAGGCGCTGACCCTCAGCGGGCCCTGGTAGTCGCTGTCGATCAGCCCGACCAGGTTGCCGAGCACGATGCCGTGCTTGTGGCCCAGCCCCGAGCGCGGCAGGATGACCGCGGCCAGCCCGGGGTCGGCGATATGGATCGCCAGGCCGGTCGGGATCAGCAGCGTCTGCCCCGGGTCCAGCCGCAGCGGCCCGTCGATGCAGGCGCGCAGGTCCAGCCCGGCGCTGCCGGCGGTGGCGTAGGCCGGCAGCACGTCGGCGACGCGCTCGTCGAGCACCTTGAGGTCGATCGTCTTCATTGCGTCTTCGGCGGTATCGCGGCCAGCCGCGTGGCGATCTCGTCGACCAGGGCGCGCGCCAGCGCGAGCTTGGCGCCCGCGCCGAGCTCGCGCTCGCCGTCGGCGTCGACCAGCAGCAGCGCGTTGTCGTCGCGGCCGAAGGTATCGGGGCCGATGTTGGCGACGATCAGCGGCACGCCCTTGCGCTCGCGCTTGGCGCGCGCGTGGGCCACCAGCTCGTGGCTCTCGGCGGCAAAGCCGACGCAGTACGGCGGCGCCGGCAGCCGCGCGACCGCGGCCAGGATGTCGGGGTTCTCGGCCATCGCCAGCGTCGGCGCGGCGCTGCCCTGCGCCTTCTTGAGCTTGTGCACGACAACCTCGGCCGGCCGCCAGTCGGCGACTGCCGCGGTGGCGACGAAGACCTCGTGCGCCGCGGCCAGCGGCAGCACCGCGTCGTGCATCTGCTGCGCGGTCTGCACGTCGATGCGGCGCACGCCCGGTGGTGTGGCCAGCGCGACCGGGCCGGCGACCAGGGTCACCGCGGCGCCGGCCTCGGCGGCCGCGCGCGCGATGGCAAAGCCCATCTTGCCGCTCGAGCGGTTGGTGATGCCGCGCACCGGGTCGATAGGCTCGTAGGTCGGCCCGGCGGTGACGAGCACGCGCCGCCCGGCCAGCCGCTTGGGCTGGAAGTGGACGACCAGCGCATCGACGATCTCGGCGGGCTCGAGCATGCGCCCGTCGCCGACCTCGCCGCAGGCCTGGTCGCCGCTGGCCGGGCCGAGCAGGAGCGCGCCGTCGGCGACGACCTGCGCGACGTTGCGCTGCGTCGCCGGGTGCGACCACATCTCGCGGTTCATCGCCGGCGCCAGCAGCAGCGCGCAGCGCTCGCGCGGCCGCGCCAGGCAGGCCAGGGCCAGCAGCTCGTCGGCGCGGCCCTGCACGAGCTGGGCGACGAAGTCGGCGCTGGCCGGCGCGACCAGCAGCAGGTCGGCCTCGCGCGTGAGGTTGATGTGCGCCATGTTGTTGGGCGCGCGCGCATCCCACTGGCTGGTGTAGACCGGGCGGTTCGACAGCGCCTGCATCGTCACCGCAGTGATGAACTGCTCGGCTGCGCGCGTCATCACGACCTGCACCGTCGCACCGGCCTGGACCAGCTCGCGCGCCAGCTCGGCAGACTTGTAACAGGCGACGCCGCCGCTGAGGCCCAGGACGATGTGGCGGCCGGCCAGCGCGGCAGATTCTGTGTCGGGAAGCTTGTGCATCGTGGCGGGCAATGTAGCGCAGGCGGCCGCCGGACAGCAGGTGACACAAGCCCCCAAACTTTGGTAAGTTTCAGAAAGTTCTGAAAATCAATTGACCTGAGGCAAGCCGGCGCAAACCCATGACAGCCCTGACTCCCCTGGTCCGCAGCTTCGTCGCGCATTTCGGCGAGATGGGCAGCCGCTGGGGCATCAACCGCACGGTCGGCCAGATCTACGCGCTGATCTACGTCTCGCCGGCACCGCTCAACGCCGACGAGATCGCCAGCGCGCTCGAGTACAGCCGCGGCAACGTCAGCATGGGCCTGAAGGAACTCCAGGCCTGGCGCCTGGTGCAACTGCGCCACCTGCCGGGCGACCGCCGCGAGTATTTCGAGGCGCCGACCGATGCCTGGGAAGTCTTTCGCACGCTGGCCGAGGAACGCCGCCGCCGCGAGATCGAGCCGACGCTGTCGATGCTGCGCGCGGCGCTGATGGAGACGCCGACCACCGAGGCCGACCGCATCGCGCAGGAGCGCATGCGCGGCATGCACGAGCTGATCGAGCTGATGATGGGCTGGTTCGACGACGTCCAGCGCCTGGACCGCCGCACGCTCGAGCAACTGATGGCGATGGGGGCCAAGGTCCAGCGCCTGCTCGAGTACACCGGCCGCGTCAAACCGCCGCCCCGCCCCGCCCTGCCCCCGAACCCCGCCACGCCCCTGCCGACCCCCACCGAGGACCGCTGACGATGGATGCCATCCTGCTGGCGCGCATGCAGTTCGCCGCCAACATCACCTTCCACATCCTGTTCCCGACGATCACGATCGCGCTGGGCTGGGCCTTGCTGTTCATGCGCTGGCGCTGGCTGCGCACGCAGGAGCTGGGCTGGCTCGCCGCCTACCGTTTCTGGACCAAGATCTTTGCGCTGTGCTTTGCGCTGGGCGTGGTCAGCGGCGTGGTCATGAGCTTTCAGTTCGGCACCAACTGGCCGGGCTTCATGGAACGCCTGGGCAACATCGCCGGGCCGCTGCTGGGCTTCGAGATCCTGACCGCGTTCTTCCTCGAAGCCACCTTCCTGGCCATCATGCTCTACGGCCACGGCCGCGTCAGCGAGCGCGTGCACATGATCGCCACCGCCCTGGTGGCCATCGGCACGACGATGAGCGCGTTCTGGATCCTCGCGCTCAACTCCTGGATGCACACCCCGGCGGGCTACGAGATCCGCGACGGCGTGTTCTTCGCGCGCGACTGGTCCGAGATCATCTTCAATTCCTCGTTTCCGTACCGGCTCTCGCACATGCTGCTGGCCTCGGGGCTGACCGCAGCGTTCCTGATCGCCGGCGTCAGCGCCTGCCAGGTGCTGCGCGGCCGGGCCAACGTCTCGACGCCGCTGATGCTGCGCTTCGGGCTGACGCTGGGCGCGATCCTGATCCCGCTGCAGATCCTTGCCGGTGACCTGCACGGCCTCAACAGCTTTGCCAACCAGCCGGCCAAGGTCGCCGCGATGGAGGGCATCTGGGAGACCCAGCGCGGGGCGCCGCTGATCCTGTTTGCCATCCCCGACGAGGCGCAGCGCACGAACCACTTCGAGCTCTCGATCCCCTACGGCGCGAGCCTGATCCTGACCCACGAGTGGTACGGCGAGGTGCGCGGGCTCAACGAGTTCAAGGGCTCGCACCCGCCGGTCGCGCCGGTCTTCTTCGCCTTTCGCATCATGATCGGCACCGGCCTGCTGATGCTGCTGGCAAGCTGGGTCGGGCTGTGGCTCTACCGCCGCCGCGGCTGGGTCGCCGAGCGGCTGCCGCGCCCGCTGCTCGGTGGCCTCGCGCTGATGAGCTTCTCGGGCTGGGTGGCGACCGTCGCCGGCTGGTATGTCACCGAGATCGGCCGCCAGCCCTACATGGTGCAGGGCCTGCTGCGCGTCGACGAACTGGCCTCGAACGTGCCCGCTGCCCACATCGGGCTGACGCTGGCGCTCTACGTCACCGTCTACCTGGCGCTGCTGGTGGCCTTCGTGCGCGTCGTCATCTACCTGGCCGGCAAGCCCGCCGACCTGCCCGCCGCGCCGGCGCCCGGCGCACCGCTACAGATCACTGCGAGGATCGCGGCATGAACTGGACCGAACTGCTGCCCGTCGTCTTCTACGGGCTGATGGGGCTGGCGATGCTGGCCTACGTCGTGCTCGACGGCTACGACCTCGGCGTGGGCCTGCTGTTGCACCGCGCCCGCGGGCACGACCGCGACCTGATGGTCGCGAGCATCGGCCCGTTCTGGGACGCCAACGAGACCTGGCTGGTGCTCGGCGTGGGCATCCTGCTGGTGGCCTTCCCGATCGCCCATGGCATGGTGCTGACCGCGCTGTACCTGCCGGTGGCGTTCATGCTGATCGGGCTGATCCTGCGCGGCGTCGCCTACGGCTTTCGCGGCAAGGCGCAGGCCCGGCGCAAGCCGCTGTGGGACCTGGCCTTCATCGGTGGCTCGGGGCTGGCCGCGACGATGCAGGGCTGGATGCTCGGGCGCTACATCAGCGGCTTTGCGCCCGGCGTCGAGTACCTCGTCTTCGCCGCCGTGATCGCGCTGCTGCTGCCCGCGGCCTACGTGCTGCTGGGCGCGGGCTGGCTGATCATGAAGACCGAGGGCGACTTGCAGCGCCGCGCGGTGTACTGGGCCAGGCTGGCCTGGGCGCCGATGGCCATCGGCATCGGGCTGATCTCGATCGTCACGCCCTGGGTCAGCGAGCTGGTGCGCGAGCGCTGGTTCTCGCTGCCGGGCTTCTTCGCGCTGATGCCGATCCCGCTGGCCACCGTGCTCGCGCTGGGCGCCGTGCGCTGGGCGCTCGACCAACCCCAGGTGCGCGGCCGGCTGTGCTGGCTGCCGTTCGTCGGCACGGTCGCGGTCTTCGTGTTGAGCGCCGCCGGGCTGGCCTACAGCCTGTTTCCGTACCTCGTCGTCGAGCGCATCACGATCTGGCAGGCCGCCAGCGCGCCCGAGTCGCTGCTGATCATCCTCGTCGCCTGCGCCGTCACGATCCCGACCATCGTCGTCTACACGGTCTTCATCTACCGCGTCTTCCACGGCAAGGCGCAACTGCCCAGCTATGGCTGAGCCCCGCAGCACTTCTTGAACTTGCGTCCGCTGCCGCAGGGGCAGGGCTCGTTGCGGCCGGGGCGCGGCGCGCGCCGGATCGGCGCATGGGTCGGCGCGTGGTCGACCCAGAACAGGCGCAAGTCCTGGACGCAGAAGCAGGCCTCGTCGACCAGTTCGTCGCGCGTGAGGGTCCGGCCCGGGTGGCGCTCGGCGAGGTGGGCCGCGAGCGCCTCGCCTTCGAGCGTCAGCGCGAGGATCCCGGCGAGCAGCCGGTCGCGCTCGAGCCCGTCCGCGGCTGCGATGTCGGGTGCCAGCCAGTCGGCCGCGAAGGCGCGGCAGGCGGCGTGGAAGCCCTCGGCCCACAGCGCCCCGGGCGGCGCCAGCGCGTCGATCTCGGCCTCGCCGAGGCCGCGGGCGAGCAGCGCGGCGCGGGCCTCGGCGCCGTCGTCGACCAGCATCGGCTCGAGCCGCAGGTGATCGGGGTCGTCGACCAGGGCCTCGGCGTCGAGCTGGCGGGCGATGACGTTCCAGCGCGCCAGCAGCGCAGCCATCGCCTGGGCGACGTCGTCGGGGTCGGCGAAGGCGCGCTCGAAGGCGTCACCGCACATCGCCGCCAGCCACTCGCCAACCGGGACCGCGCGCGGGCCGGCCACCAGCGCGGTCAGGAAGCCGTCGATCCACTCGAACGAGAGGTGGTCGGCAAAGCCGCCGAGGCGGCTGCAGACCAGGGCCAGCGCCTCGAGCTCGGCGTCGGTGGATCGGGCGGGCGCAGCGGGCATGGCAGCAGACGGTGGCTGAGCCCGCAGTGTCGCAGGTATGCTGCGGCGATGACCCCGCTGCGCGCCCTCCGCATGCTGCCTGTCCTTGCCCTCGCCGTCGGGCCGGCGCTGGCCGCGGCTGCGCCGGCCGTGCTGATCTTCGGCGAAGAGCACGACCAGCCCGACCAGCAGCGCCAGGTTGCCGCCGAGGTCCGGCAGCGCGCCGCCGCCGGTACGCTGGCCGCCGTCGTCATCGAGATGGCCGAGCGCGGGCGCGACACCCGCGCGCTGCCGCGCGACGCAGCGCCCGAGCGCGTGCGCGAGGCGCTGGCCTGGAGCGGCTGGCCCTGGGACGCCTACGCCGAGGTCGTCATGAATGCGGTGCGCGCCGGCGTGCCAGTGCATGGCGGCAACCTGCCGCGCGCGGCGATGCGCGAGGCGATGCAGGACGCTCGCCTCGACGCCAGAGTCAGCGACGCCGTGCGCGCGCTGCTGACGCTGGCCGTGCGCCACGGCCACTGCGAGCTGCTGCCGCGCGAGCGCGAGCCCGGCATGGTCCGCATCCAGATCGCACGCGACCGCGCGCTGGCCGCGACCGTGGCCGAGCTGGCCCAGGCCGCCGGGCCGGGGCGCAGCGTGCTGCTGCTCGCCGGCGCGCAGCACGCCTCGCGCGACCGCGGCGTGCCGCTGCACCTGCCGCCCGGGCTGGGTGTGCACATCGTGCTGTTCGGCGAGCCCGACGGCCTGCACGCCGACGAGCGCCGCGCGGCCGTGCTGACACCGCGGCCCGACCCTTGCGAGCAGATGCGCGAGCAACTGCGCCGCCGCGAATCGACCCGCTGAAGCCCGGCGTCGGGCCTGCGCGGCGCAGGCCCGGTCAGGCCGTCGCGCCCGACAACGGCGCCACCCACTGCCGCGCCGGCGCCTGCTCGGCCTGCATCAGCACCGACTGCAGGATCTCGGGCAGCTCGAAGACCGCGCGGTTGTCGATCGCGGCCACCCGCGCGCGCAGCTCGGGCAGCCGCGCGCAGACCTCGGCCACCGCTGCGCGTACGCTGGCAAAGCTCGGGTGGACGACGCCGACGCCCTGCTCGCGCACCCACTCGACGTTGTAGCGCTCCTGCGGCATCGTCGAGCGCTCGAGCGTCAGGATCACCGGCAGGCCGCAGTGCAGCGCCTCGCTGATCGCCCCCGGCCCGGGCTTGCCGATGAAGAAGTCACCCAGCCGCAGCCAACGCGCGACGTCGTCGGTAAACTCGACGACGACCCGCGGCGCGGCCGCCGGCAGCGCGCGCAGGCGCTGGGCGAGCGCGCGGTTGTGGCCGCACATCAGCACCAGCGGCACATCGGGCAGCTTGCGCGCGATCGTCAGCATCGCGCGGCCGCCGTGGCCGCCGAACATCACCACGCCGACCGGCCCCGCGTCGGCCAGACCCAGCCGCCGGCGCTCGGCCTCGCGGTCGACGCCAGCCGGGCGGTAGAAGTCGGGCCGCAGGATCATTCCCGAAGTCAAATGCAGCCGGTCCAGCGGGTGGCCGGCCGCGCGCGCCTGCGCCAGTGCACGCGGCGTGCCGCAGACGATGTGCTGCGGCTGCTCGGGCTCGATCCAGAAATGCGGCGGGATGTCGGCGAGGTCGGTCAGCACCGTGACCATCGGCACCCCCGGCAACGCCGCGCCCAGGCTGTCGTGCAGCGCGCGGTTGAGGTTGGGCACCAGCGAGACGACCAGGTCCGGCTCGGTGCGCAGCCAGTGCTGCTGCAGCGTGCGCACCAGCAGCGGGTGCGCATAGCGGATCGCCGCCTGCAGGACCTTGAGCTCCTGCGCGAAGCTCAGCGTCCAGCCGCGCGCGAGCCGCTTGTTGTAGAGGTCCTCGGGGTCGATGCCGGTGTAGCGGCGAAACAGGCCCTGCGGGTCGAGCACGTGGCGCAGGTGCACCAGCCGCACCCGCCAGGGCCGGCGCTGCTCGCGGATCACCGCCTCGAGCGCCTGCGCCGCCGCGCGGTGGCCGCCGCCCGCGTCGAAGTACACCAGATCGATCGTCGCCCGAGTCGCCATCGTCACCGCCTTTCGCGTCGCGCTAGCGATGCTGCGGCACCGTGATGACGGGACGATGAAGGCGCATGGCGCGCCGCCGCTACACCCGCTGCGCGACCCAGGCCGGCACGCTGGCCAGCGCGCGCGGCAGCGCCGCGACGTCGTTGCCGCCGGCCATCGCGAGGTCGGGCTTGCCGCCGCCCTTGCCGCCGACCTGCTGCGCGACGAAGTTGACCAGCTCGCCGGCCTTGACCCTGGCGGTGCTGTCGGCGGTCACGCCGGCGGCGAGCTGCACCTTGCCGCCCTCGACACTGGCGAGCACGATGGCCGCGGTCTTGAGCTTGTCCTTGAGCTTGTCGAGGGTCTCGCGCAGCGTGCGCGCGTCGGCGCCCTCGAGCGTGGCGGCCAGCACCTTGAGGCCGCCGACGTCGACCGCGCGCGCGAGCAGCTCGTCGCCCTGTGCGCTGGCCAGCCGGCCCTTGAGCGCAGCGATCTCGCGCTCGAGCGCGCGCACCTGCTCGAGCACCGCGGCGACGCGCTGCGGCGCCTCGGCCGCACCGACGCGCAGCGCGCCGGCGACGCCCTCGAGCGTGGCCTCGAGCCGCTGCACATGCGCGAGCGCGCGGTCGCCGCAGACGGCCTCGACGCGGCGCACGCCGGCGGCCACGCCGGTCTCGGCGACGATCTTGAACAGCCCGATGTCGCCAGTGCGCGCCACATGCGTGCCGCCGCACAGCTCGCGGCTCGAGCCGATGTCGAGCACGCGCACGGTCTCGCCGTACTTCTCGCCGAACAGCATCAGCGCGCCCAGCTTCTGGGCCTCGTCGATCGGCACGATGCGCGCCTGCGTCGCGGCATTGGCCAGGATCTCGGCGTTGACGATGGCCTCGACCTGCGCGAGCTGCGCGCTCGTCAGCGGCGCGTCGTGGCTGAAGTCGAAGCGCGTGCGCTCGTCGTCGACCAGCGAGCCCTTCTGCTGCACATGGCCGCCGAGGACCTCGCGCAGCGCCTTGTGCATCAGGTGCGTGACGCTGTGGTGGCGCATCGTGCGCGCGCGCCGCTGGCCGTCGACGCGGGCGACGAAGACGTCGCCGAGCTCGACCTCGCCCTCGACGATGCGGCCCTGGTGGCCGTGCACGCTGGCCTGGACCTTGACCGTGTCGTCGACGACCACGCGCGAGCGCGCGTTGCGCAGCTCGCCGCGGTCGCCGGCCTGGCCGCCGCTCTCGGCGTAGAACGGGGTGTGGTCGAGCACGACGACGAGGTCGTCGCCGGCGCGCGCGCGCGTGACCGGCGTGCCATCGACGTAGAGCGCGACGACGCGGGCGTGCTCGCAGACCAGGTGCTCGTAGCCGTGGAACGCGGTCGCATCGCCGCTGTAGTCCAGCCCCTGCGCCATCTTGAACCTGGCCGCCGCGCGGGCCTGCGCGCGCTGGCGCTGCATGGCCGCGTCGAAGCCGGCGGCGTCGACCGCGACGCCGCGCTCGCGGCAGACGTCGGCGGTCAGGTCCAGCGGAAAGCCGTAGGTGTCGTGCAGCTTGAACGCGAGCTCGCCGTCGAGCCGCGCCACGCCGCGCACCAGCTCGGCGTCGAGGATCTCCATGCCGTGCGCGATGGTCTGGAAGAAGCGCTCCTCCTCCTGGCGCAGCACCTCGCCGATGCGGACCTGCTCGCGACGCAGTTCGGGGTAGGCCTCGCCCATCTCGGCAGCGAGCGCCGGCACCAGCCGGTGCAGGAACGCGCGCCGCGCGCCGAGCTTGTAGCCGTGGCGGATGGCGCGCCGCGCGATGCGCCGCAGCACGTAGCCGCGGCCTTCGTTGCCGGGCACGACGCCGTCGGCGACGGTGAACGCGCAGGCCCGGATGTGGTCGGCGATGACCTTCAGGCTCGGCGTCTGCAAGCCCAGCGCGGCCTCGCCGCCGGCGGCGGCGACGGCATCGCGCGCGTGCAGCAGCAGGCGGGCGAAGAGGTCGATCTCGTAGTTGCTGTGCACCCGCTGCAGCACCGCGGCCAGCCGCTCCAGCCCCATGCCGGTGTCGACACTGGGCTTGGGCAGGCGCTGCAGCGTGCCGTCTTCGCTGCGGTTGAACTGCATGAAGACGTTGTTCCAGATCTCGATGTAGCGGTCGCCATCCTGCTCGGGCGAGCCGGGCGGACCGCCGGCCACCGCCGGGCCGTGGTCGTAGAAGATCTCGCTGCACGGGCCGCAGGGGCCGGTGTCGCCCATCATCCAGAAGTTGTCGGACTGGTAGCGGCCGCCCTTGTTGTCGCCGATGCGCACGATGCGCTCGGCCGGCAGCCCGATGTCGTGGCGCCAGATGTCGTAGGCCTCGTCGTCCTCGGCGTAGACGGTGGCCCAGAGCTTGTCGGGCGGCAACCCGAAGTGCACCGTCAGCAGCTCCCAGGCGTAGGCGATGGCGTCCTTCTTGAAGTAGTCGCCGAAGCTGAAGTTGCCCAGCATCTCGAAGAAGGTATGGTGGCGCGCGGTATAGCCGACGTTCTCGAGGTCGTTGTGCTTGCCACCGGCGCGGATGCACTTCTGCGCGGTCACCGCGCGCAGGTAGGGCCGCTTGTCGTAGCCGAGGAAGACGTCCTTGAACTGGTTCATCCCGGCGTTGGTGAACAGCAGCGTCGGGTCGTCGTGTGGCACCACCGGCGAGCTGGCCACGATCTGGTGACCCTTGGACTCGAAGTACTTGAGGAAGGTGGCGCGGATCTCGGAGGCTTTCATGGGGCAGCGGGGGCAGTGGACGGTTTCAGCAGACGACCGGCACGCCGGCCGCACGCGCGGCCGCGGCCAGGCGCGCATCCAGCGTGGCCAGCGCGCAGCGGCGCTGGCCGGCCAGGTCGATGTAGGCCGCGTCGTACGCGGTCAGGTCGTGGGCGGCCGCGGCGAGGTAGCGCGCACGCACCGCGGCGTCGAGCATGCCCGAGGCCTCGATCTGCAGCGCCTCGATGCGCGCGATCACGGCCAGCATCTCGGCCTCGGCGATGCGGCCGCGCCGCACCGCGCTGCGGCAGGCGTTGGCGACCTCGTACGGCCAGATCGACGGCACCAGCAGCCGCGTCGTCGCGGCCTGCTCGATGCTCGCTGGCGGCAGTTCGTCGGGCAGCACCATGGCCAGCGTGTACGAGCAGTCGATGACGATCACCTCCGGCCCTCGTCGCGCCAGCCCAGGATCTCCTCGACCGTGATCGGGCCGCCGCGCTGCCCGATCGTGCGGCCCAGCGCCTGCAGCTCGGCGAGGAGCCGACGCCGGCGCGCGGCCAGCTCGGGCGAGACCTCGCCGATCGGCACCAGCCGGGCCACCGGCTTGTTGTGACGCGTGATCACCACCTCCTCGCCCTGCTCGACGCGGGCGACGAGCTCGGACAGGTGCGTCTTGGCCTCGAACAAGCCGACAGTTTCCATGGTGGCCGCAGAGTCTGGTTGAACTAGCCAGATTCTACCGCCCGCGACCCGCCGGCCGGCCGGCGGGCTACATTGCGGCCCGAGACCTTCCGGCCACGCAGGAGACGACGATGGACACCCGCCCTTCACCCCCCTCGCCACTGGCCGCGCTGGCCGACCCGGCGCTGCTGCGCACCGATGCGCTGATCGACGGCGCCTGGGTCGCCGGCGCGAGCCGCTTCGACGTCAGCGACCCGGCCACCGGCGCGACGCTGGCCGCGGTCGCCAAGCTCGGCGCGGCCGAGGCGCAGGCCGCGATCGCCGCGGCCGAGCGCGCCTGGCCGGCCTGGCGCGCCAAGACCGCCAAGGAACGCGCGGCGGTGCTGATGCAGTGGTTTCGCCTGCTGCTGCAGCACGCCGACGACCTCGCCCGCATCATGACCGCCGAGCAGGGCAAGCCGCTGGCCGAGGCGCGCGGCGAGGTCGTCTACGGCGCCAGCTTTGTCGAGTGGTTTGCCGAGGAGGGCAAGCGCGTCTACGGCGAGACGATCCCGAGCACCGACCCGGGCAAGCGCTACCTCGTGCTGCAGCAGCCGATCGGCGTCTGCGCGGCGATCACGCCGTGGAATTTTCCGATCGCGATGATCACGCGCAAGGTCGCGCCGGCGCTGGCCGCGGGCTGCCCGGTGGTCATCAAGCCGGCCGAGCAGACGCCGCTGTCGGCGCTGGCGCTGGCCGAGCTGGCGCAGCGCGCGGGCCTGCCCAGCGGCGTGCTCAACGTGCTGACGGCCGATGCCGAGGGCAGCGTGGCGATCGGCCAGGCGCTGTGCGCGAGCGAGGTCGTGCGCCACCTCAGCTTCACCGGCAGCACCGAGGTCGGCCGCATCCTGGCCGCGCAATGCGCGCCGACGGTCAAGAAGATCAGCCTCGAACTCGGCGGCAATGCCCCGTTCATCGTCTTCGACGACGCCGACCTCGACAGCGCCGTCGAGGGCGCGCTGGTCAGCAAGTACCGCAACGCCGGCCAGACCTGCGTCTGCGCCAATCGGCTGTACGTGCAGTCCGGCGTCTACGAGGCCTTCGTCGCCAGGCTGGCCGAGAAAGCGCAGACGATCCAGGTCGGCAACGGCTTCGCGGCCGGCATCACGCAGGGCCCGCTGATCGACGACGCCGCCCTCGCCAAGGTCGAGGCGCATGTGGCCGACGCGCTGGCCCAGGGCGCGCGGCTGGTCGTCGGCGGCCAGCGGCTGCCGGGGCTGGGCCCGCGCTTCTACGCCCCCACCGTGCTCGCCGACGTCAGCGGCCAGATGCGCTGCACGCGCGAGGAGACCTTCGGCCCGGTCGCGCCGGTGCTGCGCTTCGAGACCGAGGCCGAGGCCATCGCGCTGGCCAACGCGACCGAGTTCGGCCTGGCCAGCTACTTCTACAGCCGCGACGTCGGGCGCATCTTCCGCGTCGCCGAGGCGCTCGAATACGGCATGGTCGGCATCAACACCGGGCTGATCAGCACCGCCGAGGTGCCCTTCGGCGGCGTCAAGCAGTCGGGCCTGGGCCGCGAGGGCTCGCGCCACGGCATCGCCGACTACCTCGAGATGAAGTACCTCTGCCTGGGTGACCTGCAAGGCTGAACCGCGCCCGGCGGATCATCCGTCATCCGTCAGTCGTCATTCATCGTTGGCCGCCGGCCGCGGACCGAGCTCGACGCGGCGGGCCAGCCCGCCGGGGCCCAGGCTGGCGACGCTGCTGGCCTGGCCGACCGCGCGCCGCAGCAGCGACTCGGCGTCGCGGCCCTGCTCGGGGTAGTCGGCCACGCCGACCGCCACCGCCAGCGAGGCCGCCGTACCGGCCACCGCGTACGGCTGCTGCAGCGCGCCGACCAGCTTGTCGGCCACCCGCTTGCTCGACGCATGCTCGTCGATCCAGGCCAGCAGCACCGCGTAGGCGTCGCTGCCGATCGCCGCGACGACGTCGCTCGCGCGCAGGCCCGCGCGCAGCCGCACCGCGACCTTGCGGCGCAGCACGTTGGCGGCCTCGACGCCGAGCTGCGCGGCCACCGCGGCCAGGCCCTCGACGCGCAGCACCAGCAGCGCCATCGGCGCGGGCTCGCGCTCGCGCAGCGCGAGCAGGTGCGTCATGTGTTCGAGCAGTTGCGCGTGGTTGGGCAGCCCGGTGGCCAGGTCGATCGCGTAGGCCTTGCGCGCGACGCGCTCGATGGCCTTGCGCGCGACGCCCAGGCGCAGCGCGCGGCCGAGCCCGGCGGCGTCGGCGTCGGCGGGCGCCAGCACGTCCTGCACGCCGCGCTCGAGCAGGGCCAGCGCCAGCGCCGGCGTGACCCCCGCCGCGACGACGACGACCGCGGCGTCGAGCGTGGCGTGGGCCAGCGCGGCCCATTGCAGCAGGCGCTGCGCGTCGTCGTCGCCGGCCAGCGTCAGGCACAGCGCGTCGACGCCGCGCTCGCGCAGCGCGGCGGCGGCAGCGTCGAGGTCGACGCAGGTGCGAAGCTCGAACGGGCCCCAGGGCGAGTCCGAGAGGTCGGCGTTGGCACCGACGCACAGCAGGCGCAGGGGCGTGACGTTCATCGGTGAATCCTGCACGCGGGCAGCGCTGAGGCGTGCCGCAAGGCCCGACGGCCGCGCTGGGCGGCCCTCGGCGGGTCAACGGGTCGGGCAAGAGGCTGGAGCGGGTGAAGGGAATCGAACCCTCGTATGAAGCTTGGGAAGCTTCCGTTCTGCCATTGAACTACACCCGCCGGCGGACCGGAGTGTAACGCCGAGGCCAGGCCGGGCGCGGTCCGTCGCCGCGCCCGCGGCGACAATGCGCGCCGCGCAACGCCTGCCCACCGATGACGATGCCCGCCGACGCCCCCGCCCCGCCCGCCGACGCGCCGCGGCGGCCGGTGCGCAGCTATGTGCTGCGCGGCGGGCGCCTGGGCAGCGGGCAGCGCCGCGCGCTGGCCACGCTGGCGCCGCGCTACGTGCTGCCGTGGGCGCCGGCGCCGATCGACCCGCTGGCGGTCTGGGGCCGGCGCGCGCCGCTGGTCGTCGAGATCGGCTTCGGCATGGGCGATGCGACCGCGCAGATTGCCGCCGCGCAGCCGCAGTGCGACTTCCTCGGCATCGAGGTTCACGCCGCCGGGGTCGGTGCGCTGCTCGGGCGCATCGACGAGCGCGCACTCGGCAACCTGCGCATCGTGCGCCACGACGCGGTCGAGGTGCTGCGCGAGATGATCGCGCCGGCCTCGCTGGCCGGCGTGCACGTCTTCTTCCCCGACCCCTGGCCGAAGAAGCGCCACCACAAGCGCCGGCTGATCCAGCCCGGCTTCGTCGCGCTGCTGGCCTCGCGGCTGGCGCCCGGCGCCTACCTGCACTGCGCGACCGACTGGCAACCCTACGCCGAGCAGATGCTGCAGGTGCTGGGTGCCGAGCCGGGTCTGGCCAATACCGCCGCCGGCTACGCCGATCGCCCCGCGTACCGGCCGCTGACCAGGTTCGAGGCGCGCGGCCTGGCGCTCGGCCACGGCGTGTGGGACCTGGTCTTCAGGCGCGTGGCCAGCGGCTGAGCCCGCGTCGGCGGCCCGCCCCTACCACTCGACCCAGCCGGCCCAGGCCGTCAGCAGCACGACGCCGCCGAAGACGATGCGGTACCAGGCAAACGGCACGAAGTCGTGCGTCGAGACGAAGCGGATCAGCCAGCGTATGCACAGCAGCGCGGCAACGAAGGCGGTGGCCACACCGACCGCGTACATCGGCAGGTCGCTCCACTGCAGCGCCTCGCGCTGCAGCCACAGCGAGTAGGCGCCCGCGCCCATCAGCGTGGGCACGCCGAGGAAGAAGCTGAACTCGGCGGCGGCCTTGCGCGAGAAGCCGATGACCAGCGCGCCGATGATGATCGCGCCCGAACGGCTGGTGCCGGGAATCAGCGCGATGCACTGCAGCAGGCCGACCTTGAGCGCATCGAGCGGCGAGACGTCGTCGACCGTCTCGACGCGCGCATGCCGCCGGCCCTCGAGGTCGCGCGCGCCGTAGAGCCGCTTGTGGCGCCGCTCGGCCCACAGGATGACGAAGCCGCCGACCACCAGCGCGATGGCCACCGGCACGGCATGGAACAGGTGCGCCTTGATCCAGTCGCCGAAGGCCAGCCCGAGCACGACCGCGGGGATGAAGGCGACCAGCACGTTGAGCGCGAAGCGCTGCGCGCGCCGGTCGTGGGTGAGCCCGGTCAGCGTGTCGGCGAAGCGCTGGCGGTATTCCCACAGCACGGCCAGCATCGCCCCGCTCTGGATCGAGATGCCGAAGGTCGCGCGCGACGCCTCGGGGAAGTCGATCAGCGCGCCGGTGATGATCAAGTGCCCGGTCGACGAGACCGGCAGGAATTCGGTCAGGCCCTCGACCACCCCCATCACGGCGGCCTTGAGCAGCAGCATCCAGTCCACACCCACTCCCGACTTCGAACCCCGGCAACGGCGCAAGGGCGCGCGATGATAGCCAGCGGCCGATGAAGGCTGGCGCCGCCGGCGCCTTCGTCGGCCCTGCCTACAATCGCCGGCCAGACCCCCGCCGCAGGCCGCCCCACCGCACACAGGTACCGCGATGAACGTCGAGCAAGCCCGCTTCAACATGATCGAGCAGCAGATCCGGCCCTGGGAGGTCATCGACCAGGACGTGCTGGACCTGCTGGCCATCGTGCGCCGCGAGGACTTCGTGCCGCCGGCCTTGCGCGCGCTGGCCTTCGTCGACATGCTGGTGCCGCTGCGCGGGCGCGGCGAACTCGGCCAGTGCATGCTCGAGCCCAAGGTCGAGGCCCGGCTGCTGCAGGAGCTGCGCGTGACCAAGGGCGACAAGGTGCTCGAGGTCGGCGCCGGCTCGGGGTATATGGCGGCGCTGCTCGCGCACCTCGGGCGCGAGGTGCACACGCTCGAGATCGAGCCCGAGCTGGCCGCGCTGGCGCGTGCCAACCTCGAGCATGCCGGCGTGCGCAACGCCCGCGTGCATGGCTTCGACGGCGCACGCGGCTTCGGCGCCGAGGCGCCGTTCGACGTCATCGTGCTCTCGGGCTCGGTGCCCGAGCTGCCGCGCGCGATCCTCGAGCAACTGCGCCCCGGCGGCCGGCTGGTCACGGTCGTCGGCGGCGAGCCGATCATGCGCGCGGTCCTCGTCACCCGCCGCGAGGACGGCGGCTACGCCGAGGCCGAGCTGTTCGACACCGTCGCGCCGCGGCTGCGAGGCTTCGAAGAGCCGTCGCGCTTTCGCTTCTGACCGGCACAGGCCCGCGCAGACCATGCCGCCTCGCCTGCCCGCACGCCTGCGTGCCACCGCGCTCGCCGCGGCCCTTGCCGCCGGCGCCCTGCTCGCGCCGCCCACGCAGGCGCAGAGCCTGACCGAGCTGTTCGACGCCGCACGCGCCTACGACGCCGCCCTGCTCGCCGCGCGCGCGCAGGCCGAGGCCGCCGAGCACCGCCAGACCCAGGCCGCCGCCGCGCTGCGCCCGACGCTGGCCTTGCAGGCCCAGGGTACCCACGGACAGCGCGAGCAGCCCGCCACCGGCGCCACCGGCGGCAGCGGCCACGGCCAGATCGCCGCCGGCACGCTGAGCGCGCGCTACCCGCTGTTCAACCGCGCCAGCGCGGCCGGCCTCGCGCAGGCCGGGCGCGCGCTCGAGGTTGCCCGTGCCGACCTCGTGCTGGCCGAGCAGGACCTCGCCGTGCGTCTCGCGCAGGCCTACGTCGACGTGCTGGTCGCCATCGAGTCGCTGGCCACCGCGCAGGCCGCGCTGAGCGCGATCGCCGAACAGCTCGCGTCCGCCCGCCGCGCCTTCGAAGTCGGCACGGCCACCATCACCGACACCCGCGAGGCGCAGGCCCGCTTCGACCTCGCCCGCGCGCGCGAGATCCAGGCCGACAACGACCTGCGCGTGCGCCGCATCGCGCTCGACCAGCTCGTCGGCCGTGCCGGCGTGCAGCCCTGGCCGCTGGCCCAGCCCGCCGTCTTGCCGCCGACCCCGCCGCCGGGCATCGACGACTGGGCCAGGCTGGCCGAGGACGCCCACCCGCAACTGCGCCGCGCGCGCCTCGCGCTCGACATCGCCCGCCTCGAGACCGAGCGCGCGCGCGCCGCGCGCCTGCCCACCGTCGATGCGATCGCCTCGCTGCAGCACTCGCGCAACTTCGGCACCGCCGGCATCGGCGCCGCGCTCGGCCCCACCGAAGGCGGCTTCAGCAACGGCCAGATCGGCGTGCAGCTCAACTGGACACTGGGCAGCGGTGGCGCGATCGACGGCCGCATCGCCGAGACCCGCGCCCTGCTCGAGCGCGCCGGCCACGAGCTGCAAGGCGCGCAGCGCGGCGTCGTGCTGGCCACCCGCCAAGCCTACACCGCGCTGCGTTCGGGCGAGGCCGAGGTCGGCGCGCTCGAGGCCGCCGAGGCCTCGAGCCAGCTCGCGCTCGAGGCCACGCAGACCGGCTACCGCGTCGGCGTGCGCGTCAATCTCGACGTGCTCAACGCGCAGAGCCAGCTCTTCGCGACCCGGCGCGACCTCGCCGCGGCGCGCTACCAGGTGCTGCTGCGCAGCCTGCGGCTGCGCCAGGCCGCCGGCACGCTGGCCGCCGAGGACCTGCGCGCGCTCGACCGCCTGCTGCAGCCACGCTAGCGCAGGCCGGTCATGGCGCGGTGGCCGTCGCTACCGGCGGCGCCACTGACGATCACCGCTGACCGCCACCGCTGCGCCCCGATGCGCGGCCGCCGCGCATCAGCCGCGCTCGTCGACCACCGCGATCGGCACGACCCTGGCCGGCGGTGCCGCCGGCGCGCGGCCGTGGTAGCGGTCGAGCAGCTCGCGCTGGCGCGCCTGCGCGGTCGCCAGGTTGGCGAGCTTGACATGGCCGTAGCCGCGGATGCGCTCGGGAACCCGCGCGATCTCGACGGCGAGCGCGTGCCGCTGCGCGCTCAGGCCCGGCAGCAGCGCCTCGACCGTCGCCGCGTACTCGCGCGCGAGTTCGCGCTCGGTGCGCCGCTCCTGGCTGCGGCCGAAGGGGTCGAGCCAGCCGCCGCGCACACGGCGCAGCGCCGCCAGCAGCTTCAGCGCCGGCATCAGCCAGGGGCCCAGGCGCAGCTTGCGCGGGTGGCCGTCGGGCCCGCGCGGGGCGAGCAGCGGCGGCGCCATGTGGAAGTCGATGCGCTGCCAGCGCTCGAACTGCCCGCCCAGCGCCTGCATGAACTCGCCGTCGGTGTAGAGCCGCGCGACTTCGTATTCGTCCTTGACGGCGAGCAGCCGCGCGTACTGACGGGCGACCGCCGCGGTCAGCGCCAGCCCGCTGCCGAGCTGTGCTTCGGCCGCGCGCACGCGCTCGACCAGCGCGCGGTAGCGCTGCGCGTAAGCGGCGTCCTGGTAGGCGGCGAGGAAGGCCACGCGCCGCGCGATCAATGCATCGATCGCCTGCGGCGTCTCGGCCGCATCGGCCGCGGGCGGCTCGGTCGCCGCCGCGGGCTCGCCGGCCAGGCGGCGCAGCGCCCCGGGCCGCGCCACCGCCAGCCGGCCGAGCGCGAAGGCACTGCGGTTGGTCTCGACGGCCACGCCGTTCAACCCGATCGCGCGCAGCAGCGCGGCCTCGCCGACCGGCACCAGCCCCTGCTGGAAGGCCGCGCCGAGCATCACGATGTTTGACGGCAGCGTGTCGCCGAGCAGGCGCTGGGCGATGGCCTGCGCGTCGATCGTCTGCACCTGCTCGCCGCCGGCGGCGTGGCGCAGCTTGGCCAGCAGCGCCGGGCTGTGCAGGCTGGCGTCGGGGTCGCGCACGAAGGCCGCGGTGGCCAGCTCGTGGCTGTTGGCCAGCACCGCGGTGCGGCCATGCTTGACGGTGCCCAGCGCGTCGGCCGAGGCGCCGACGACCAGGTCGCAGGCCAGCAGCAGGTCGGCCTGCTGGGTGTCGATGCGCACCTGGTTGAGCTGGTCGGGCGTCAGCGCCAGCCGCACGAACGACAGCACCGCCCCGCCCTTCTGCGCAAAGCCCATGAAGTCGAGCACCGAGGCCTGCTTGCCCTCGAGGTGCGCGGCCATCGTGACCAGTGCGCCGACCGTGACCACGCCGCTGCCGCCGACGCCAGTGACCAGCAGGTCGAACGGGCCGCTCCAGACCCACGGCGCAGGCGCCGGCAGGTCGGCCAGCTCGCGCGCGAGCGCGCCGGCGTCGACGCCGTGGACGCGTTTCTTCGGCACCGCGCCCTCGACGGTCACGAAGCTCGGGCAGAAGCCGTTCAGGCAGGAATAGTCCTTGTTGCACGAGGACTGCTCGATCTGGCGCTTGCGGCCCCAGTCGGTCTCGACCGGGATCACGCTCAGGCAGTTGCTGGCCACGCCGCAGTCGCCGCAGCCCTCGCAGACGCGCTCGTTGATGAACACGCGCCGGGTCGGCTCGGGCAGCAGGCCCTTCTTGCGCCGGCGGCGCAGCTCGGCCGCGCAGGTCTGGTCGTAGATCAGCAGGGTCACGCCGGGCACTTCGCGCAGTTCGCGCTGCACCGCGTCGAGCTCGCTGCGGTCGTGAAAGCCCGTGCCGCGCGGAAACTCGGCGGCGCGGCCGCGGTACTTGGCGATGTCGTCGCTGACCACGGCGATGCGCCTGGCGCCCTCGGCCTCGACCTGGCGCGCGATCTCGGCCACGCTGAGCTGGCCGTCGACCGGCTGGCCACCGGTCATCGCGACCGCGTCGTTGTAGAGCAGCTTGTAGGTGATGTTCGCGCCCGCCGCGATGGCCTGCCGGATGGCCAGCAGCCCGGAGTGGAAGTAGGTGCCGTCGCCGAGGTTCTGGAAGACATGCGCCTGGCTCGTGAAGCGCGAATGCGCGACCCAGTCGACGCCCTCGCCGCCCATCTGGATCAGCCCGCTGGTGCCGCGCTCCATCCAGCTGGCCATGAAGTGGCAGCCGATGCCGGCCAGCGCGCGCGAACCCTCGGGCACCTTCGTGCTGGTGTTGTGCGGGCAGCCCGAGCAGAAGTACGGCTGGCGCCTGACGGCGTCGGCGGCGTTGGCCAGCAGCGCGGGCATCGTGAAGTCGACGACCAGCGGCCTGCGGTCGAGCGCCGGGTTCAGCCGCGCGAGCCACTCGGCGACCACGGCCATGATGCGCGAGGGCCGCAGCTCGCCCAAGGCCGGGATCAGCGGCCGACCCTCGGCGTCGGTCTTGCCGGTAATCCGTGGGCGCTGGGCGTTGGGCACTGCGTAGAGCAGCTCCTTGATCTGGCGCTCGACGACCGGCGCCTTTTCCTCGATGACCAGGATGTCCTCGACATCGGTGACGAAGTCGAGCATGCGCGTGGGCTCGATCGGGTAGACCAGGCCGACCTTGTAGACGCGCACGCCGGCGGCGGCCAGCGCGTTGGGGTCGAGCGCCAGGCGGCGCAGGACCTCCATGAAGTCGTAGTGCGCCTTGCCGACCGTCACGATGCCCAGCGTCGCGCGCGGGCTGGCCACGATGTGCTGGTCGACCGAGTTGAGCTGCGCGAACGCGCGCACCGCATCGAGCTTGAGCGCGAGCCGGGCCTCGATCTCGAGCGAGGGCAGGTCGAGCGCGCGCACGTGCAGGTCGGCGCCCGGGGCCGGGTCGACCGGCAGCGTGAAGTCCAGCCGCACGCGGTCGAGGTCGACCGTCATGCCCGACTCGACGACCTCGCTGATTGCCTTGAAGCCGACCCAGGCCCCCGAGTGGCGCGACAGCGCCCAGCCGTAGAGGCCGAACTCGAGGTACTCGGCGACGTTGCCCGGGTGCAGCACCGGCATGCTCCAGGCCTGCAGGGCGAGGTCGCTCTGGTGCGGCATCGACGAGCTGACGCAGCCGTGGTCGTCGCCGGCGACGACCAGCACGCCGCCCAGCGGCGCCGCGCCGTAGGCGTTGCCGTGCTTGAGCGCGTCGCCGGCGCGGTCGACCCCCGGGCCCTTGCCATACCACAGCGCGTAGACGCCGTCGACCGTGCGCTGGGGGTCGAGCGCGACGCGCTGCGTGCCCAGGCAGGCGGTCGCGGCCAGGTCCTCGTTGATCGCCGGCAGGAACTGCACCTGCGCCGCGTCGAGCAGCTTCTGGGCCTTCCACAACTGCTGGTCGACCATGCCCAGCGGCGAGCCGCGGTAGCCCGAGACGAAGCCCGCGGTCCTCAGCCCGGCGGCATCGTCGAGCCGGCGCTGCATCAGCAGCAGCCGCACCAGGGCCTGCGTGCCGGTCAGGAACACGACGCCCGAGTCGGCGGCGAGGTTGTCGTGCAGGCGGTAGTCGCGCAGCGGCGGGGTCGCAGCGGCTGAGGTGGAGGGGGTGTCGCTCATCGGTGTCTCCTCTGCCGAACCGGCCGGCTCGCTGGCTCAGGCCAGCGCCGGCTCGGCTGGCGTGTCGTCGCCGGCCTCCTCGCCGAGGAAGCCGCCGCTCTGGTGGGTCCACAGCCGCGCGTACAGGCCGCCCTGGGCCAGCAACTGGGCGTGGGTGCCCGCCTCGACGATGCGGCCGCGGTCCATCACGACCAGCCGGTCCATCGCGGCGATCGTCGACAGGCGGTGCGCGATGGCGACCACGGTCTTGCCCTCCATCAGCTTGTACAGGCTGGCCTGGATGGCCTGCTCGACCTCGCTGTCGAGCGCGCTGGTGGCCTCGTCGAGCAGCAGGATCGGCGCGTCCTTGAGCATCACGCGGGCGATCGCCACGCGCTGGCGCTGGCCGCCGCTGAGCTTGACGCCGCGCTCGCCGACATGCGCGTCGTAGCCGCGCCGGCCCTTGGGGTCGGCCAGGGTCTGGATGAAGTCGTGGGCCTCGGCGCGCTGCGCGGCGGCGACCATGCGCGCATCGTCGGCGTCGGGGCGGCCGTAGACGAGGTTCTCGCGCACCGAGCGGTGCAGCAGCGAGGTGTCCTGCGTGACCATGCCGATCTGCGCGCGCAGGCTGTCCTGAGTGACGCCGGCGATGTCCTGGCCGTCGATCAGGATACGCCCGCCGTCGAGGTCGTAGAAGCGCAGCAGCAGGTTGACCAGCGTGCTCTTGCCAGCGCCCGAGCGTCCGACCAGGCCGATCTTCTCGCCCGCGCGGATGACCAGCGACAGGTCGTCGACGACCATGCGCTGGCCGCCGTAGCCGAAGCTCACATGCTCGAAGCGGACCTCGCCGCGGTCGACGACCAGCGGCACCGCGCCGGGGCGGTCGACCACCGCGCGCCGCCGCGCCAGCGTGTTGATGCCGTCCTGCACGGTGCCGACATGCTCGAACAGCGCGGCGAACTCCCACATGATCCAGTGCGAGATGCCGTTGAGGCGCAGCGCCATCGCGGTGGCCGCAGCGACCGCGCCGACGCCGACCTCGCCGCGCGACCACAGCCACAGCGTGACGCCGGCGGTGCCGGCGATCAGCGCCATGCTCAGCGCGTGGTTGACGACCTCGAAGCCGGTGACCAGCCGCATCTGCGCGTACACCGACTGCATGAACTCGGCCATCGCGCTGCGCGCATAGCCGGCCTCGCGGCGCGAGTGGCTGAACAGCTTGACGGTGGCGATGTTGGTGTAGGCGTCGGTGATGCGCCCGGTCATCAGCGAGCGCGCGTCGGCCTGCGCGCGCGCGACGCGCGCGAGCCGCGGCACGAAGAACCACAGCGCGGCCACGTACAGCGCGAGCCAGGCCAGGAAGGGCACCAGCGCGCGCAGGTCGAACCCGCCGACGACCACCGCCATCGTGACGAAGTAGATGACGACGAAGACCAGGATGTCGGTGACGATCATCCAGACGTCGCGCACCGCCAGCGCGGTCTGCATGACCTTGGTCGCGATGCGGCCGGCGAACTCGTCCTGGTAGAAGCCCAGGCTCTGGCCGAGCAGCAGGCGGTGGAAGTTCCAGCGCAGCCGCATCGGGAAGTTGCCGGCCAGCGCCTGGTGCTTGATCAGCGTCTGCAGCGCCACCGCCAGCGGGCTGGCCGCCAGCACCGCAGCCAGCAGCAGCAGCGTGCCGCCATGCTCGCTCCACAGTTGCGCCGGTGCCGTGGCGCCCAGCCAGTCGACGATGCGCCCGAGCATCGCGAACAGCAGCGCCTCGAACGCGCCGATCGCCGCGGTCAGCAGCGTCATCGCCAGGATCCAGCCGCGCAGGCCCTCGCTGCACACCCACATGAACGCGAAGAACCCGCTCGGCGCAGCCGGCGGCGGCGCATCCGGGTACGGCTGCACCAGCGACTCGAAACGACGGAAGACCAAGCCCCAGACTCCTGCTGCGCGGCGCCGCGGCAACGCGCCGCCGCCGCGGCCCGCCGCCTGTGGCGGGGCGCGGGCGACGAGGTTAGCAGGCCCCCGGGATGCCGCGCCGGCCGATGGCCTTGCCGCCCCCAGCCGCCGCAAGCCGCTGTCGGCGGCCGCCCGGCGTCGCGCGACCGTCATGACCCAGCGCAAGACGGTGCCGGCGCCGCCGCCCGAGCATGGCCGCCCGACCCACCCGCCCCGCCGCACCATGACCGAATCCCGCCGTCTGCTGCTGATCCAGGGCCACCCCGACCCGGGCCCCGCGCGCCTGGGTGTCGCGCTGCAACGCGCCTACGCCGAGGGCGCGCTGGCCGCCGGCCACAGCGTGCGCGAGGTCGGCGTCGCGGCGCTGGACTTTCCGGTGCTGCGCTCGGTGCAGGACTGGAAGACCGGCGCGGTGCCGGCGGCACTCGCGCCGGTGCAGCAGGACATTCTCTGGGCCCAGCACCTGGTCTGGTTCTTCCCGCTGTGGATGGGCGACATGCCGGCGCTGCTCAAGGCCTTCATCGAGCAGGTCGCACGCCCGGGCTGGGCCTTCGACCCCGAGGCCAAGGGCCCGCTGGGGCCCAGGCCGCTGCACGGACGCTCGGCCCGGGTCGTCGTGACGATGGGCATGCCCGCGCTGGTCTACCGCTACGTCTACCGCGCGCACAGCGTCCGGGCGCTCGAGCGCAACGTCCTGGGCTTCATCGGCATCGCGCCGGTGCACGAGACGCTGATCGGCAGCGTCGAGAGCGCCGACCCGGGCGCCCGCCTGCGCTGGCTGGCCCGGCTGCGCAAGCTCGGCGCTGCCGGGCAGTGAGGGCCGTCAGATCGAGCGCCTGAACAGCGTCAGCCAGGCGTCGTTCATCGCGACCTCGTGCAGCACCTCGACGCTGCCCTGCTGACCGTCGCGCACCTGCACGCGGTGCACGTGCATGCGCCCGGTCTGCGGGTTGATCGTCACCGTGTGCAGGTTGGGCTTGTTGGCGAGGTAGCTGGCGATCGCCGGGTCCTCGGCGGCGGCGCGGACGGCCAGTTGCGGCGCCCAGACCCGCACATGGAAGAAGACCGCGCCGCGGTGGTTGGTGCGGGCCAGCTCGGCCAGCGTCGCGCGGACCAGCGCGAAGTTCTCCTCGGCCGGGGTCTGGCCGCCGAAGACCAGCGCGACGGCGTCCTTGCTGGCAAACGAGGCGACGGCCGCCCGGGCATCCTCCGGGCGGGCCAGCGCGGCAGTGGTCAAGGCACCCTCGCCGCGGTTCTGGGCGACGAACTGGCTGCCGATGGCCGCACTCAGGCTCGCGCAGATCGAGCTGGCGTTGGTCGCGATGCCGAGCGTGCGCGCCTGCAGCACGCCGGTCAGCGCGCTGCCCATGGCCTGCCCGGTGTACGCGCGCAGGCTGTACTGGTCGCCCAGGCTGAGCGGTTGCGCATGCGCGCTGGCAACGGCCGCCAGCGGCAAGGTCAGGGCGCAGAGTGCGGTGCGCAGGGTGCGGTGCAATGGCATGGTTCGGTCCTCGGGTCGGCCGCAGGGGGCCGCGGTTGGGGAAATGACGTCGGGTGGTTGAAGTCAATATTGCGATTGATCAAGTATGCGCTTGTTCGCGCATTTGCTCAATCGTTGTCCGGTTAACCCCAGGTCCAAACCGTGTTCCCTCAGGCGCCGCGAAACCGCGGCGCCGCGCCCTGCCCGCGACGTGGCGTCGGGCCAGCAAAAAAGCACCTGGCGTTGCCGCCAGGTGCTTGGTCGCTCTACCGCGTATGTGGTAGGCGCGATTGGACTCGAACCAACGACCCCCACCATGTCAAGGTGGTGCTCTAACCAGCTGAGCTACGCGCCTGAAGCCAGGCAGTATAGCGCAGCCGCGCACGCGCCCAGGTGCGGGCGCGACGGCGTGCAGCGGCGCGCCAAACGCAAACCGGGTATGCCCTTGCACGCCCGCGGGCAGGCAAGTTGCAAGCCGCGGCGACTCAACGCCGGCGCGCGCTGCGCACGCCGGCGACGCGGCCGACCTGGTGCAGCACCTGCTGCAGCCGCGCAGCGTCGGCGACCTCGACGGTGAAGGTCATCCAGGCGGTATCGCCGCGGGCCTCGCGCACGCTCTGCGTGTGCACGCCGGTGACGTTGACCTTCTCGCGGGCAAAGACCTCGGAGATGTCGCGCAGCAGCCCGGGGCGGTCGGCCGCGTCGATGCGCACGTCGACCGGGTAGACGGCCTCGCCGCCCGGGCGCGGCTGACCCCATTCGACGGCGATCGCACGCTCGGGGGCTTGCGCCGCCATGTGGCGGAAGTTGGCGCAATCGGCGCGGTGCACGGCCACGCCGCGGCCGCGCGTGACGTAGCCGCCGATCGCGTCGGGCGGCGCCGGGCGGCAGCAGCGCGCCAGCGTGGTCATCAGCGAGTCGATGCCGACAACCAGCACGCCGCCGCGTGCGCCGGCGTCGGCGCGCGGGCGCTTGAGCGCGACGCCTTCGTCGGCTGCCGCCGGCGGCTCGGGCGGGCGGGGACGCAGCAGTTGCTCGATATGGCGCAGCGAATACTCGTCCTTGCCGACCACCGCGAACAGCGCGGCCGCATCGGCGAAGCCCAGTTGCGCGGCGAGGTCGTCGAGCTTGACCGCCGTGCGCCCCTCGCGCTGCAGCAGCCGCTCGACGGCCTCGCGCCCGCGCGCCACCGTCTGCGCTTGCGCCAGCGCGTTGAACCAGGCGCGCACCTTGGCCTTGGCGCGCGCGCTGGCCAGGTAGCCGAGCTCGGCGTTGAGCCAGTCCAGCGACGGCCCGCCTTCCCTGGCGGCGACGATCTCGACCGTCTGGCCATGCGCGAGCGGGGTGTTGAGCGGCACGACGCGGCCGTCGACGCGCGCGCCGCGGCAGCGGTGGCCGAGCTCGGTGTGCAGGCTGTAGGCGAAGTCGATCGGGGTCGCGCCGACGGGCAGTTCGACGACCGCGGCCTGCGGCGTGAAGACGTAGAGCCGCTCGCCGGCGGCCGTGCCCTCGCCGGCGGCCTGCGCGTGCTCGCGCTCCCAGGCCAGCAACTGGCGCAGCACGGCCTTGCGCGCCTCGGCCACGCGCTGCTCGGCGGCGCCGGCGGCCTTGACGCCGGCATAGCCGCGCGCGCCGGCTTCCTTGTAGGCCCAGTGCGCGGCGACGCCGTGCTCGGCGTGCTCGTGCATCGCGCGGGTGCGGATCTGGACCTCGAGCGCGCGCTTCTCGTCGTCGAGCACGACGGTGTGCAGCGACTGGTAGCCGTTGGGCTTGGGCCGCGCGATGTAGTCGTCGAACTCGCCGGCCACCGGCGTGTAGCGCTGGTGCACGCAGGCCAGCGCGGCGTAGCAGGCGTCGACGTCGGTCACCAGCACGCGCAGCGCGCTCAGGTCGAGCACCTGCGCGAAGTCCAGCCGCTTGCCCTGCATCTTCTTCCAGATGCTGTAGATGTGCTTGGGCCGGCCCTGCACGCCGGCGGCGGCGACGCCCGCGCGCGCCAGCGCCTGCGCCAGCGCCTGGCACAGGCGCTCCAGGCGCTGCTCGCGCTCGCTGCGCTTCTCGTCGAGCAGGGCCGCGATGCGCTTGTACTCGTCGGGCTGCAGGAAGCGAAAGGCCAGGTCCTCGAGCTCCCACTTGAGCTGCCAGATGCCCAGCCGGTTGGCCAGCGGCGCGTAGACCTGCTGCGTCTCCTGCGCCAGCCAGGGCGGGCAAGGCGTCTTGCTCGCGGCGTGCCAGCGCAGCGTCTGCAGCCGCGACGCCAGCCGCAGCAGCACGACGCGCAGGTCGCGCGAGAAGGCCAGCAGCATCTTGCGCACGCGCTCGGTCTGCTGCGCGTGGCGCTCGGCGTCGAGCTGCGCCTGGCGCGCCGCGCGCTGGATCTGCACCAGCCGGCGCGTGCCGATGACCAGCGCCGCGTACGAAGCGCCGAAGGCCCGGGCGACGACATCGTCGGGCCGGTGCAGGTAGTCGGCGGCGTAGACCAGGTAGGCCGCAGCGCGCATCGACGCCGCCGCACCGATGCCCGCCAGGATCGCCGCGATGCCCTCGGCGTGGTCCCAGGCGTTCTCGCCGGTGTCGAGCACCTGCGGGCGCAGCAGCGGCTCGGCGAAGGCGCGCGCGCGGGCCAGCACGGCACCGTCGTCGGTGTCGCCGGCGGCCGCAGCCGCCGCGTCGGCCTGCGCCTGGGCCTCGGCGCCGACCGTGGCGATCTGCACGATCGGCGCGACTTCGTCGGCGGCCCGCGCGCTGGCCGCCGCTGCCGGGGTCGCGGTCGTCGTCACCACCGGCGCAGCCTCCTCAGCGGCCGAGCAGAAAGTCGCGCACGACCTCGACCTGCTCGGGCTGGACCAGCATCGGCGCGTGGCCGACGCCGGCAAACTCGACCAGCTCGGCGCGCGGCCCGCACTGCGTCATCTCGACGGCGGTCGCGTGCGACAGCAGGTCGGACTCGGCCCCGCGCAGCAGCAGCGTGCGCGCGCCGATGCGCTCCCAGGCCGCCCACAGCGCGGCCTCGCCGGCAGCGGCCAGCTCGGCAGAGACCGCGGCAAACGGCAGCGCGATCGCCGGGTCGTAGTGCAGCACCAAGCCGCCGGCGCCGTCGGGCACCAGCATCGGCGCGGTCAGCGCGCGCCACTGTTCGCGGGTGTGCGGGCCGAAGCCGGCAGCGATCGTCATCTGGTGGTCGACCGCCTCGTCGAGGTTCGCAAAGTGCAGCCGCTGCCCGACGTAGGCACCGATGCGCGCCAGCGACACCGGCTCGATGCGCGGGCCGACGTCGTTGACGACCAGCTTGCGCACCGGGTTGCCGCCCTGCGCCGGCAGCGCGGCCAGCGACAGCCCGATCAGCCCGCCCATCGAGGTGCCGACCCAGTCGAGCGTGCGCGCGTCCAGGCGCGCCAGCAGCGTGACCATGTCGGCGACGTAGGTCGGCAGCACGTAGGCCAGCGGGTCGGCCAGGCGGTCGGAGCGGCCGCGGCCGACGACGTCGGGGCAGACCACGCGGACCTGCGCGCACAGCGCGCGCGCGAGGGTGTCGAAGTCCCGGCCCTGGCGCGTCAGGCCGTGCGCGCAGACCACGACATGGTCGTTGGCGGGGTCGCCCCATTCCCAGTACGCCATGCGGTGCAGGCCGCGCGCATCGAGGCATTGGACGTGGTTCAGGCGGGGTTCGGTCATGCGTGGCAGCCGGCGGGGGTGACATCGATAATCGATGGTATCAACCGTCAGGAGGCTTGTTCATGCTGCAAGGAAAAACGGCGCTGGTCACCGGCTCGACGAGCGGGATCGGGCTGGGCATCGCCCTGGCCCTGGCGCGCCAGGGCGCGCATGTGGTGCTCAACGGCTTCGGCGACGTCGACGGCGCGCGCGCCGCGGTGCAGGCGGCGCTGCAGCCCGGCGCGCGCCTGGCCTACCACGACGCCGACGAGAGCCAGCCGGCGCAGATCGCGGCCATGATGGCGATGGCCACGGCCGAGTTCGGCGGCGTCGACGTGCTGGTCAACAACGCCGGCATCCAGCATGTCGCGCCGGTCGAGGACTTCCCACCCGCCAGGTGGGACGCCATCCTCGCGATCAACCTCAGCTCGGCGTTCCACACGACGCGGCTGGCGCTGCCGGGCATGCGCCAGCGCGGCTGGGGCCGCATCGTCAACATCGCCTCGGCGCACGGCCTGGTGGCCTCGGCCGGCAAGTCGGCCTACGTTGCCGCCAAGCATGGGCTGGTCGGCCTGACCAAGGCCGTCGCGCTCGAGACCGCGACCACCGGCATCACCGTCAACGCGATCTGCCCGGGCTGGGTGCTGACACCGCTGGTGCAGAAGCAGATCGACGAGCGCGCCGCGCGCGCCGGCGTGCCGCTGGAGCAGGCCCAGCGCGAGCTGCTCGGCGAGAAGCAGCCCTCGCTGCAGTTCACGACCCCGGCGCAGCTCGGCGAGCTGGCGGTCTTCCTGTGCTCGCCGGCGGCTGACAACATCCGCGGCGCGGCGATCAACGTCGACGGCGGCTGGCTCGCGCAGTGAGCCCGCCGGCGCGCACGGCGCGGCGCCGCACGCTCAGCGCATCTGCACCGACCCGGCGACCGTCGCCGTCACCGTGCCGCGCCCGGGCTCGACCGGCAGCGCAGCCTCGGCGGCGGTGGCCAGCGCCTCGGCGCGCAGCATCGGCGGCGGGCGCGGCGCGTCGCCACCGACGCTGACCGTGACCTCGCGCAGCGTGTAGCCGGTGTGGCCGAACAGCCGCGCGATCTCGCCGGCCTGGGCGCGAAAGCGCTCGACCGCGCGCGCCACCACCTCGGCCTCGACGCGCTGCTGCGCCTCGCGCGAGAGCCGCTGGCTGAGGCCGGCCACGCCCATCGTCGTGATCCGCCCGGCCAGGCGGCCGATGCCTTCGAGGTCGCGGCCCTGCACGACCAGCTCGGCGCGGCCCTGCCAGCCGGTGGTCACGCCGCGCGGGCCGACGCGCGGCCACAGCGCAAACTGGCCGGTGGCGACCTCGATGCGCCCGGGCTGCGCCGCGCGCCGGGCCTCGGCCAGCGCCGCGTCGAGCGCGCGCTGGAGCTCGGCCTGCACCGCGGCGGCGTCGACGCCCTCGCGCTGGGCAGCGAAGTGCAGCACCAGCCAGTCGCGCGGCACCTCGATGCTGGCCTCGGCCTGCAGGTGCAGCACGTCCTGCGGTGGCGCCAGCGCGGGCCCGGGCGCAGGCTGCGCGAGCGCGGCCGAGGCCGCGACGAGGCCCAGCACGAGGCTGGCGAGCAAGGGGCTGCGGTGGGGCATGGCAGGCATCCGGGAGGGTGTAGGGCAGTGCGACGATAACGCGGCACGGCGCTGCGGCGTTGATGCCCGGCCGTGGCGGGCGACGCCGTGCACGCTGCGCGAAATAGGTGTAACAGACGGTCAGCGCAGGGTATTGCGGGCCGGCACGGGCACGCACAATCTGCCGGTTACACGTTTTCGGAGCCCCGACATGCAGACGTCCCTGCCCAACCGGCGTGACCGCATCGTCGTCGTCGACGACGACGCGCGCATCCGCGACCTGCTGCGCCGCTACCTCGCGCAGGAGGGCTTCGACGTCCTGCTGGCCGAGGACGCCGTGGTGCTCAACAAGCTGCTCACGCGCGAGACCTTCGACCTGATCGTGCTCGACCTGATGCTGCCCGGCGAGGACGGCCTGTCGATCTGCCGCCGGCTGCGCGCCGCCGGCGACCGCACGCCGATCGTCATGCTGACGGCCAAGGTCGAGGACGTCGACCGCATCGTCGGCCTCGAGGTCGGCGCCGACGACTACCTGCCCAAGCCCTTCAACCCACGCGAGCTGCTCGCGCGCATCAACGCCGTGCTGCGCCGTCGGCCGAGCAGCGAGGCGCCCGGCGCGCCGTCGATGGAGCCGCAGACCGTGAGTTTCGGCCCCTTCGAGTTCGACCTGTCGCTGCGCCGGCTCTCGCGCGCAGGCGAAGCGATCCCGCTGACCACCGGCGAGTTCAGCATGCTCAAGGCGCTGGTGCGCCACCCGCGCCAGCCGCTGTCGCGCGACAAGCTCGCGATGCTCGCGCGCGGGCGCGAGTTCGAGCCCTTCGACCGCAGCCTCGACGTGCAGATCAGCCGGCTGCGCAAGCTCATCGAGGCCGACCCGGCGCAACCGCGCTACATCCAGACGGTCTGGGGCGTGGGCTATGTCTTCGTGCCCGACGTGCCCGACCTGCCCGACGTGCCCGACGACAGTGCCGGCGGCGCGGGCGCCGGTGCGGCTTGCGGCCCGGGCGCAAGCCCCGGCCCGCGGTAGCGGCCGGCCCGCGCGCCGGCTCACCCACGGCGCAGCCTTCGCAGCGCAAGCGTCCCGCAGTCACCGCCCATGCCCGCTGCCAAAGCCGCCAGAGCTGCCCAGGCGGCCAAGGCCGCCGGTGCCGCCAGGGGTCGCCGCGGCCGCGGCCTGGCGCTGTCGCTGAGCCTGTTCTGGCGCACCTTCGCGCTGCTCGCGCTGCTGCTGGGCGGCGGCGTGCTGCTGTGGGCGCAGACGCTGCGCCAGCTCGAGCTCGAGCCGCGCGCGGTGCAGGCTGCGCGCGAGATCGCCTCGCTGGTCAACCTCTCGCGCGCGGCGCTGCGCTACAGCGACGCCATCGGCCGCGTCGCGGTCGTCAAGACCATGAGCGAGCAGGAGGCCGTGCGCGTCGTGCCGCGCGAGCCCACCGACACCTGGGAGCCCTTCGCGCAGGACCGCTTCACGCAGCGCGTGGCCGCCGAGCTCGACGCCCGCCTCGAGCAGCGCGCGCTGCTCGCGCGCAGCGTCAACCGCGAGCCCGGGCTGTGGGTCGGCTTCATGATCGAGGACGACCCGTACTGGCTGCACGCCGAGGCCGCGCGCATCCAGCCGCTGATGCCCGCGACCTACTTCGTCTGGATCGGCTTCGCGCTGGCCGCGATGCTGCTGGCCTCGGCGCTGGTCGCACGCTGGATCAACCGCCCGCTGCAGGACCTGTCGTTTGCCGCCAGCCGCATCCACGACGGCGAGTACGACTCGCGCCTGGACGAGCAGACCCGCACGCACGAGATCCGCCAGGTCAACATGGGCTTCAACCGCATGGCGCGCGAGCTCGCCCGCATCGAGGAGGACCGCGCGGTGATGCTCGCCGGCATAAGCCACGACCTGCGCACGCCGCTGGCGCGGCTGCGGCTCGAAGCCGAGATGAGCGTCGCCGACGAGGAGGCCCGGCGCAACATCGCCGACGACATCGACCAGCTCGACGCGATCATCGACAAGTTCATGGACTACGCGCGCCCCGGCGAGGCCGAGCTGCGCCCGCTGCCGCTGGCCGCGCTGGTCGACCGCGAGATCGCCGCGCTGCGCGACAACGCCGAGATCCGCGTCGAGTCACGGCTGGCCATCGACCTGATCGTGCTGGCCGACGAGACCGAGCTCGGCCGCGTCTTCGGCAACCTGTTCGAGAACGCGCGCCGCTACGCCCGTGGCCCCGGCGGCAGCGCGCGTGTCGAGATCGGCTATCGGCGCGAGGGACCGCTGGTCGCGGTCGAGGTCCGCGACCACGGCCCCGGCGTGCCGCCCGAGCGGCTGCGCCAGTTGACGGTGCCGTTCTACCGCGGCGATGCCGCGCGCACCGCGGCCACCGGCGCCGGGCTGGGCCTGGCCATCGTCGACAAGGCCATGCAGCGCATGGGCGGCAGCCTGGAGATCGACAACGCCGAGGGCGGCGGGCTGGTCGTGCGGCTCAGGCTGCGTCGGGCGCCCTGAGACCGGCGGGCGGCGGCGCGGCCGGTTCGGCCGACGCAGCCTCCGGCGCCGCCATCTGCGCGCGCAGCGGTGCGGTCAGCGTGCGCAGCGCGTCTTCGTCGAGCGTCTCGCGCGCCAGCAGTTCGCGCGCGGAGGCTTCGAGCAGCGCGCGGTGCTCGCGCAGGATGGCGCTGGTGCGCTCGAACGCGCCCATCACGATCGAGCGCAGCGCCTCGTCGATGCGCTGCTGGGTGGCCTGGCTCGGCGGGCTGCCGCCCGCCGCCATCATCGAGGGCACGTCGAGAAAGCGCGGTGGCGGCGCGTCGTAGGCGACGTAGCCGAGCTCCTCGACCATGCCGAAGCGCGTGACCATGTCGCGCGCGATGTCGGTGACCTTGGCCAGGTCGTCGGCGGCGCCGGTCGAGAGGTGGCCGAAGACCAGTTTCTCGGCCGCGCGCCCGCCCAGCAGGACCATGATCTTGTGCTCGAGCTCCTCGCGCGTCATCAGGAAGCGGTCTTCGGTCGGGCGCTGGATGGTGTAGCCCAGCGCGCCGATGCCGCGCGGGATGATCGACACCTTGTGCACCGCGCTGCTGCCCGGCAGCGCCAGCGCGACCAGCGCGTGGCCCATCTCGTGGTAGGCCACGATCTCGCGCTCGCGCGGGTTGAGCACGCGGTTGCGCTTCTCGAGCCCGGCGACGATGCGCTCGACTGCGGTGTTGAAGTCGACCAGCGCGACCTCGGCAGCGCCGCGGCGGGTGGCCGCCAGCGCCGCCTCGTTGACCAGGTTGGCCAGATCCGCGCCCGAGAACCCGGTCGTCAGTTGCGCGACCTGCTCGAGGTCGATGCCGGCGGCCAGACGGACCTTCTTGACATGGACCTGCAGGATCGCCAGCCGGCCGATGCGGTCCGGGCGGTCGACCAGCACCTGGCGGTCGAAGCGCCCGGCGCGCAGCAGCGCCGGGTCGAGGATCTCGGGGCGATTGGTCGCCGCCAGCAGCACCAGCCCCGAAGAGCTGTCGAAGCCGTCGAGCTCGACGAGCAACTGCTGCAGCGTCTGCTCGCGCTCGTCGTGCCCGCCCATCGGGTTGGCGACGCCGCGCGCGCGGCCCAGCGCGTCGAGTTCGTCGATGAAGATGATTGCCGGCGCCTTGGCGCGCGCCTGCTCGAACAGGTCGCGCACGCGCGCCGCGCCGACGCCGACGAACATCTCGACGAACTCGCTGCCGCTGATGCTGAAGAACGGCACGCCCGCCTCGCCGGCCACCGCCCTGGCGATCAGCGTCTTGCCGGTGCCCGGCGGCCCGACCAGCAGCACGCCCTTGGGCATGCGCGCGCCCAGGCGGCCGTAGCCGCGCGGATCCTTGAGGAAGGCGACGATCTCCTGCAGCTCGGCCTTGGCCTCGTCGACGCCGGCCACGTCGGCGAAGGTCACGCCGGTGTCATGCTGCACGTAGACCTTGGCGCGGCTCTTGCCGATGCTCATGAAGCCGCCGCCCATGCCGCCCATGCCCTGCTTCTCGGCCAGGTAGCGGATCAGGAAGAACCACAGGCCGATGAAGACCACCATCGGCACGATCCAGCTCAGCAGGTCGCGCAACAGGGTGCCGCCGACGACGCGGGTGTAGCGCACGCCATGCTCTTCGAGCCGCTCGACCAGCGCCGGCTCGACGCGGTTGGCCACCAGCGCGGTGCGCCCGCCCGGGTCGGGCGTGCGCAGCAGGCCGGTGACGGTGGTGTCGCCGATGACGACCTCGGCGATGCGCCCGTCGCGCAGCGCCTGCTGGAACTCGCTGTACGGCACGACCTCGGTCACGGTGCGCGCCTGCCACAGGCTCTGCACGCTCAGCAGGGCCAGCAGGGCGAGCAGCCAGTAGCCGATGTGCCACTGGGTCTTCGGATCGGGCTTCATTGGCGGATTATCGGCATCGTTCCTGCGGTGCCGGTGCAAGCCCGCGCGCGGCGGTCGCCGGCCCTTGAAGCCGGCGCCGCGCGGCTCCATCTGCGGTGCATGGCGGCCGATGGCCGGCCGTCTCGTCCGACCCCCGACCCGAAAGGAGCCCCCATGGTGTACCGCAGCCTGTTCCCGCGCGACCTGTTCGCCGAGATCGACCGCCTCTCCCGCGAGCTGCAACAGTCCTTCGACGGCTCGCCCGGCATCCGCGGCCGGGGCCGCGGCGGCTACCCGGCGCTCAACATCGGCAGCACGCCGGGCGCCGTCGAGATCTACGCCTACGCCCCCGGCATCGACCCGGCGCAGGTCGAGGTCCAGCTCGACCGCGGCGTGCTGACGATCAGCGGCGAGCGCCCCGCCACGCCAGCCGGCGACGACCAGACCACGCTGCACGTCAACGAGCGCTTCGCCGGGCGCTTCCGCCGCGTCGTCAGCCTGCCCGAAGACATCGACCCCAACGCCGTCAGCGCGGCCTACCGCGACGGCGTGCTGCACGTCAGCGTGCGGCGGCGCGAATCGGCGCTGCCGCGGCGCATCGAAGTCCAGTGAGTCACCCGCAGGGAGAACCGCGATGAACCAGCCCACCCTGACCCCCACCGCGACCACCGCCGGCACGACGCCCACCGAGCGCCGCGACGAACCCGCGCTGCTGCCCCCGGTCGACGTCGTCGAGGACGCCAGCGGCATCACGCTTTACGCCGACCTGCCTGGCGTGCCCAGGGACCGCCTGCAGTTGCGCATCGAAGGCGATCTGCTGTCGATCGAGGCCGAGATGGCGCTGCCGCTGGCGGCCGACATGACACCCAGCCACGCCGAGGTCGGCCTGGCGCGCTACCGCCGCCGCTTCACGCTCAGCAAGGAGCTGGACCCGACGCGCATCGGCGCCGACCTGAGCCAGGGCGTGCTGCGCGTGCGCATCCCCAAGGCCGAACACGCGCAGCCGCGGCGCATCGACGTGCGGGTGGCCTGAGGGCCGGGCGCGGTCACCGCCGCGCCCCGGCCCGTCGGCGCGATCGGGTGCCCCGCCGAGACCGGAACGCCCCACGAAAAAGCCCCGCCGGGGCGGGGCTCTTGCAGGCTCGGCCAGGGCCGGCGCTGGCGATCAGCGGCGGCGGGTGCCGACCACCTCGATCTCGACGCGACGGTTCTTGGCGCGGCCTTCGCGGGTGCGGTTGTCGGCCACCGGCTGGGTCTCGCCCTTGCCCTCGGTGTAGATGCGGTTGCTCTCGATGCCACGGCTGACCAGGTAGGCGCGCACCGCCTCGGCACGACGCACCGACAGGCGCTGGTTGTACTCGACAGTGCCGATCGAGTCGGTGTGGCCGACGGCGATGATCACCTCGAGGTTGATGCCGCGGACCTTCTCGACCAGGTCGTCGAGCTTGGCACGGCCCTCGGGCTTGAGCACCGCGCGGTCGAAGTCGAAGAAGGTGTCTGCGGCGAAGGTGACGCGCTCAGCCACCGGTGCCACAGGCGCCGGGGCGGGCGCCGGTGCCGGAGCCGGCGCCGGGGCAGGTGCCGGAGCGGGCGCAGGCGCCGGGGCGGGCGCAGGCGCCGGGGCGGGCGCCGGAGGCCGCGGGGGCGGGGGCTGCAGCGCACCGTCGCAGGCTGGGTGCGCGGTCGCGGGGGTCCAGTTGGCCGCGCGCCAGCACAGGCCGGCGCCGCTGCTCCAGGGAGTGCCGTCGGCAGCACGCCACTGCTGGGTCGAATCCGCCGCCTGGGCGTGGACGACCATCGGCGCCGCCAGCGCAACCGATGCGAACAGCATCGCAACCTTGTTCAGTTTCTTCATCGAATCTCCTTTGAAGGGAAAGCTGCAGCCCTGCTGCGTGAAACCGGAACCCCCGACACACCCGGCAGCGCCAGTCTGCGATGTCGAGTGCCTGGCCAATGCAAAAAGATTGTGCCATAGCCCCCTGGGCTGGCCAGGGTTCGGCGTGACGCGGCCGGCGGCCGCCGGCGGCTGTTGCTCGGTCGCCACAACTGCCCCGACCTAGAATGGCCCGAACCTGCGCGCGCGCCGCGCCGGCGCTGCCCGCGCCGGTCGTGCCGCGCACCGTCAGCCCTCGCCGCCTGCGCCCCCACCCATGACCCCGTTCGCCAAGGAAACCCTGCCGATCTCGCTCGAGGAGGAGATGCGGCGCTCGTACCTCGACTACGCGATGAGCGTGATCGTCGGCCGCGCGCTGCCCGACGCGCGCGACGGCTTGAAGCCCGTGCACCGGCGCGTGCTGTACGCCATGCACGAGCTCAACAACGACTGGAACCGGCCGTACAAGAAGAGCGCGCGCATCGTCGGCGACGTCATCGGCAAGTACCACCCGCATGGCGACACCGCGGTCTACGACACCATCGTGCGCATGGCGCAGGACTTCAGCCTGCGCCACATGCTCGTCGACGGCCAGGGCAACTTCGGCAGCGTCGACGGCGACAACGCCGCGGCGATGCGCTACACCGAGATCCGGCTGGCCAGGATCGCCCACGAGATGCTGGCCGACATCGACAAGGAGACCGTCGACTTCGGCCCGAACTACGACGGCAGCGAGCGCGAGCCGCTGGTGCTGCCGGCGCGCCTGCCCAACCTGCTGGTCAACGGCAGCGCGGGCATCGCGGTGGGCATGGCCACCAACATCCCGCCGCACAACCTGGTCGAGGTCGTCGACGCCTGCCTGCACCTGCTGCGCAACCCCGAGGCGACGATCGACGAGTTGATGGAGATCGTGCCGGCGCCGGACTTCCCGACCGCCGGGATCATCTACGGCCTGGCCGGCGTGCGCGAGGGCTACCGCAGCGGCCGCGGCCGGGTCGTGATGCGTGCCAAGTGCCACTTCGAGGACATCGACCGCGGCCAGCGCCAGGCCATCATCGTCGACGAGATCCCCTACCAGGTCAACAAGAAGACGCTGCTCGAGCGCATGGCCGAGCTAGTCAACGAGAAGAAGCTCGAGGGCATCAGCCACATCCAGGACGAGAGCGACAAGTCGGGCATGCGGGTGGTCATCGAGTTGAAGCGCGGCGAGGTGCCCGAGGTCGTGCTCAACAACCTGTACAAGCAGACCCAGTTGCAGGACAGCTTCGGCATCAACATGGTCGCGCTGATCGACGGCCAGCCCCGGCTGTGCAACCTGCGCCAGCTCGTCGAGATCTTCCTCGAGCACCGGCGCGAGGTCGTCACCCGGCGCACGGTCTTCGAGTGCGCCAAGGCGCGCGAGCGCGGCCATGTCCTCGAAGGCCTGGCGGTGGCGCTGGCCAACATCGACGAGTTCATCGCGATCATCAAGAACTCGCCGACGCCGCCGGTGGCGCGCGCCGAGCTGATGGCCCGCCGCTGGGACTCGACGCTGGTGCGCGAGATGCTCGCCCGCGCCGAAGCCGGCACCCCCGGCGGGCGCGCGGCGTACCGCCCGGTGGGCCTGCCCGAGCACTACGGGCTGCAGGCCGACGGGCTGTACCGCCTGTCCGACACGCAGGCCGGCGAGATCCTGCAGATGCGGCTGCAGCGCCTGACCGGCCTCGAGCAGGACAAGATCGTCGGCGAGTACAAGGAGGTCATGGCGCAGATCGCCGACCTGCTCGACATCCTCGCCCGCCCCGAGCGCGTGACGACGATCATCGGCGACGAACTGGTCGCGCTGCGCCAGGAGTACGGCCTGACCCGGCTCGGCGCGCGGCGCAGCGTGATCGAGCACAACGTGCAGGAGCTCGGCACCGAGGACCTGATCACGCCGACCGATATGGTCGTCACGCTCAGCCATGCCGGCTACGTCAAGAGCCAGCCGCTGGCCGAGTACCGCGCACAGAAGCGCGGCGGGCGCGGCAAGCAGGCCACGCAGACCAAGGAGGACGACTGGATCGACCAGCTCTTCATCGCCAACACGCACGACTGGATCCTGTGCTTCAGCGACCGCGGCCGCGTCTACTGGATCAAGGTCTGGGAAGTGCCGCAGGGCGCGCGCGCCAGCCGCGGCAAGCCCATCGTCAACATGTTCCCGCTGCAGGCGGGCGAGAAGATCACCGTCGTGCTGCCGCTGACCGGCGAGTTCCGCAGCTTCCCGGCCGACCACTATGTGTTCATGGCGACTGCGCTCGGCACGGTCAAGAAGACCGCGCTCGACGAGTTTGCCAACCCGCGCAAGGCCGGCATCATCGCCGTCGACCTCGACCCCGGCGACTACCTGATCGGCGCGGCACTGACCGACGGCCACCACGACGTGATGCTGTTCTCCGACGGCGGCAAGGCGGTGCGCTTCGACGAGGACGACGTGCGGCCGATGGGCCGCAACGCGCGCGGCGTGCGCGGCATGATGCTCGAGCCGGGCCAGAACGTGATCGCGATGCTGGTGGCCGAGGACGAGACGCAATCGGTGCTGACCGCGACCGAGAACGGCTACGGCAAGCGCACGCCGATCGCCGAGTACACCCGCCACGGCCGCGGCACCAAGGGCATGATCGCGATCCAGCAGAGCGAGCGCAACGGCCGCGTCGTCGCCGCGACCCTGGTGCGCGCCGACGACGAGATCATGCTGATCACCGACCGCGGCGTGCTGGTACGCACGCGGGTGGCCGAGATCCGCGAACTCGGCCGCGCGACCCAGGGCGTGACCCTGATCGCGCTCGACGACGGCACCAAGCTCTCGGGGCTGCAGCGCATCGTCGAGAACGACGCCAACGAGCCGCCCGGCGGCACCGATACGGAGCACCACTCATGAGCAGGATATTCACGATGGCCGCAGCGCTGACGCTGGCGCTGCTGGCCACCACGCCCGTGCTCGCGCAAGCGCAGCCGCCGGCAACCGACGCCCAGAAGCGCGCCCTCGTCGCCCGCGTGCTCGAGCTGCAGCAGCCGGTGTTCGAGAACGCCGCCCGCCTGATCACCGAACAGCCGGCGCTGCAACTGCTGCAGCAGGCCGGCATCGCGCTGCAGCAGCGCGTGCCGGCCGAGCGCCGCGAGGCCGTCGCGCGCGAGATCCAGGCCGAGGCCCGGCGCTACGCCGAGGAGACCGTGCCGCCGGTGCGCCAGGCCGCGCTGCGGCTGGCGCCGACCACCATCGGGCCGATCCTCGAGGCGCGCTTCACCACCGACGAGCTGCGCCAACTCGTCGCCATCCTCGAATCGCCCGCCTACCGCAAGCTGCAGCAGTCCGGCGGCGAGATGCAGCGCGCGCTCGGCGAGGCGCTGGTGGCCGAGGCCCGGCCGACGGTCGAGCCGCGGCTGCGCGCGCTGCAGCAGGCCATCGGCGAGCGGCTCAACGCGGCGGCCGCGCCGGCGCCGTCGACCCCCAGCCCGCCGGCGCGCTGAAGCTGCCCGCAGCCGCGGCGCCCATGGGACAATTTCCAGCGTCATGAGCGCGGCCCTGCCCCCCTCGACCGACCTGGCGGCGCTGCGCGGCCAGATCGACGCCGTCGACCGCGAACTGCTGGCCCTGCTCAACCGCCGCGCAAAGCTGGCGCAGGCCGTCGGCGAGATCAAGAAGCGCGAAGGCTCGGTCGTCTTTCGCCCCGAGCGCGAAGCCCAGGTCATCGACGGGCTCAAGGCGGCCAACGCCGGGCCGCTGCGCGCCGAGAGCGTCGCGCCGATCTGGCGCGAGATCATGTCGGCCTGCCGCGCGCTCGAGACGCCGACCCGCGTCGCCTACCTCGGGCCGGCCGGCACCTTCAGCGAGCAGGCCGCGCTGGGCTACTTCGGCAGCTCGATCGAGCGCGTGGCCTGCGCCAGCATCGACGAGGTCTTTCGCACGACCAGCGCGGGGGCCGCCGACTTCGGCGTCGTGCCGGTCGAGAACTCGACCGAGGGCGTGGTCGCGCGCTCGCTCGACCTGTTCCTGACGACGCCGCTGTTCATCATCGGCGAGACCAGCCTGTTCGTGCGCCACAACCTGCTGCGCAAGCTCGACCAGCTCGAGGGCATCACCGCGGTCTGCGCGCACCCGCAGGCGCTCGCGCAGTGCCACGGCTGGCTCGCGCACCACCTGCCGGCGGTCGAGCGCCGGCCGGTGGCCAGCAACGCCGAGGGCGCGCGGCTGGCCGCACTCGACCCGGCGCTGGCGGCGATCGCCAGCGAGCGCGCCGGCAGCGAATGGGGGCTGCACCTGGTCGCGCCGGCGATCCAGGACGACCCGCACAACCGCACGCGCTTTGCGATCGTCACCGACCCCGGCCGCCACCCCGCCCCGCGCGCCTGCGGCCACGACTGCACCAGCCTGGTCGTCTCGGTCGTCAACCGCCCCGGCGCGGTTCACGACATGCTGGTGCCGCTCAAGCTGCACGGCGTGTCGATGACGCGGCTCGAGTCGCGCCCGGCGCGCTCGGGGCAGTGGGAGTACTACTTCTACATCGACCTGCAAGGCCACCCCGACGAGCCGGCGGTCGCCGCCGCGCTCGAGGCGCTGCGCGCCCAGTGCGCGTTCTTCAAGCTGCTCGGCACCTACCCGGTCGACGTGCACTGACCCTGGATCGACGGAGGACCGGTGGCAGCCCAGGAGGCAATGTTCCAGCAACTCGGCCTGATCGGCTGCGGCCTGATCGGCGGCTCGTTCGCGCTCGCGCTCAAGAAGCAGGGCCTGGTGCGCCGCGTCGTCGGCTACAGCAAGTCGCCCTCGACGACCGAGCGCGCGCGCCGCCTCGGCGCAATCGACGTCGCCGCCGAGTCGGCGCTGCTGGCGGTGGCCGGCTCGGACCTGGTGCTCATCGCCGTGCCGGTGGCCGCCACCGAGACCACGCTGCGCGCGATCCGCAACCTCGTCGAGCCGGGCATGCTGGTGATGGACGTCGGCTCGACCAAGCGCGACGTCGTCGACGTCGCCCGCCGCGTGCTCAAGGAGCGCGTCGCGCATTTCGTGCCGGCGCACCCGATCGCCGGCAAGGAAGCCTCGGGCATCGAGCATGCCGACGCCGGCCTGTACCAGCAGCGCCAGGTCATCCTGACGCCGATCGCGCAGACCCGCCCGGAGCTGGTCCAGAAGGCCACCGACGTCTGGGCCGCGATCGGCGCGCAGGTGCTCAAGATGACGCCCGAGAACCACGACGCGGCCTTCGCGGCGGTCAGCCACCTGCCGCACCTGCTGGCCTTCGCGTACTTCAGCGCGATCGCCCGCCAGCCCGCCGGGCGCGACTTCCTCTCGCTGGCCGGCCCGGGCTTTCGCGACTTCACGCGCATCGCCGCCAGCGATCCCAAGGTCTGGCGTGACATCCTGCTGTCCAACCGCGAGGAAGTCATCCGCCAGGCCCAGCGCTTTCGCCACACGCTCGACGCCTTCGAGCATGTGCTGCGCTCGGGCAACGCCGAGGCGCTCGAAGACCTGATCCGCGGCGCCGCCGACGAGCGCGCGCAGTGGCAGATGAACGCCCGCCGTTAGCTTCCTCCTCCTGCTGCACGGCCGCCCCGCGCGGACCGCCGATGTATTCGATCGTCCACCTCGACATCCCGCCGCTGAGCGCGGTCGCCGGCAGCGTGCGGCTGCCCGGCTCCAAGAGCATCTCCAACCGCGTGCTGCTGCTGGCCGGGCTGGCCGCCGGCGAGACCGCGGTGCACGGCCTGCTCGACTCCGACGACACGGCGGTGATGCTCGAGGCCCTGCGCGCGCTGGGCTGCAGCGTCGTGCGCGGCGACGACGGCCTGACCCGCGTGCGCGGGCTTGGCGGGCGGCTCGCGGTGCACGAGGCCCGGCTGTTCCTCGGCAATGCCGGCACCGCGATGCGCCCGCTGACCGCGGCACTGGCGGTGCTGGCCGCGACCCAGGGCGGGCGCTTCGAGCTGGACGGCGTGGCGCGCATGCACGAGCGCCCGATCGGCGACCTGGTCGACGCGCTGCGGCCGCTGGGCTGCACCGTCGACGAGCTCGGCAGCCCCGGCTACCCGCCGCTGGCCGTGCGCGGCGTGGCCGGCGGCCGGCTGGCCACCGGCACACCGATCGGCGTGCGCGGCGACGTCTCCAGCCAGTTCCTGAGCGCGCTGCTGCTGGCCCTGCCGCTGGCCGCCGGACACGGCGAGATCGTCGTCGAGGTCGCGGGCGAGCTGATCTCCAGGCCCTACGTCGAGATCACGCTGGCCCTGCTCGCGCGCTTCGGCATCGCGGTGCGGCGCCAGGGCTGGCAGCGCTTCGTCATCCCGGCCGGCAGCCGCTACGCCAGCCCGGGCACGGTCGCGGTCGAGGGCGATGCCTCGTCGGCCTCGTACTTCGTCGCCGCCGGCGCGATCGCCGCGACCCAGGCGCCGGTGGTCGTCGAGGGCGTCGGCGCCGACTCGATCCAGGGCGACCTGCGCTTCGTCGACGCGGCGCGCGCGATGGGCGCCGAGGTCGCGCTCGAGCCCCAGCGCATCGTCGTGCGCCGTGGCGCCTGGCCGCTGCGCGCGATCACGCTCGACTGCAACGCGATCCCCGACGCGGCGATGACGCTGGCCGTGATGGCGCTGTACGCTGACGGCACCTCGACGCTGAGCGGCATCGCGAGCTGGCGCGTCAAGGAGACCGACCGCATCGCCGCGATGGCCGCCGAGCTCACGCGGCTGGGCGCCACCGTCGAGGCCGGCGACGACCACCTGCGCATCACGCCGCCGCGCGCCTGGCGCGCCGCGGCCATCCGCACCTACGACGACCACCGCCTGGCGATGTGCCTGTCGCTGGCCGCGTTCAACCCGGCCGCCGGCGCCGCGCCGCCGGTGCCGGTGCGCATCCTCGACCCGCGCTGCGTCGGCAAGACCTACCCCGACTATTTCGAGACCCTGTTCGCGCTGGCCCGCACCCCGGCCGAGCGGATCCCGGTCATCACGGTCGACGGCCCGACCGCCTCGGGCAAGGGCACGCTGGCCGCCGCGGTCGCGCGCGCGCTGGGCTACCACACGCTGGACTCGGGCGCGCTCTACCGCGCACTGGCGCTGGCCGCGCTGCGCGCCGGCGTGGCCACCGATGACGGCGACGCGCTGGCCGCGCTGGCGCGGCGCATCGACCTGCGCCAGGACGGCGAGCGGCTGTGGATCGACGGCGTCGAGCTCGGCGCCGAACTGCGCCGCGAGGACGTCGGCCTGGCCGCCTCACGCATCGCCGCGCTGCCCGCCGTGCGCCATGCCCTGCACGCGCTGCAACTGGCCGCGCGCCGCCTGCCCGGTCTGGTCGCCGACGGCCGCGACATGGGCAGCGTCGTCTTCCCCGACGCCCGGCTCAAGGTGTTCCTGACCGCGAGCGCCGCCCAGCGCGCCGAGCGCAGGCACAAGCAATTGATTTCTAAAGGGATTTCGTCTAACATTGCGGCCCTTCGGGCGGCCTTGGAAGCGCGCGATGCGCAGGACACCTCGCGCAGCGTGGCGCCTCTGGTGCCGGCCGCGGATGCGCAGGCGCTCGACAACTCGGCACTGAGCGTGGACCAGTCGGTCGCGCAGGTACTGGCTTGGTGGGCGCAGCGCAACCCGTACGACTGAAACCCGGTCGTGCGTTCCAGCGTTCCGGCAGCAGCCTGTGCTGCCGGGTTCATCGGCCCCAACCCGCAACCCCAGGTTGCACCCACCGCCGGCAGCCCGCAGCCGCCAGCCGGCCCCAGGAACCCCCCATGTCCCAGACCCAAACCGCCACCCCGGGCGGCGAATCGTTCGCCGCCTTGTTCGAGGAAAGCCTGCGCAAGCGCGACATGCGCTCGGGCGAGGTCATCTCGGCCGAGGTGGTGCGCATCGAGCACAGCTACGTCGTCGTCAACGCCGGCCTGAAGTCCGAGGCCTACGTCCCGATCGAGGAATTCCGCAACGACCAGGGCGAGGTCGAGGTCGAGGTCGGCGACTTCGTCGCGGTGGCCATCGACGCCTTCGAGAACGGCTACGGCGACACCATCCTGTCGCGCGACAAGGCCAAGCGCCTGGCGTCGTGGATGGCCCTCGAGAACTCGCTGGACTCGGGCGACTTCGTCACCGGCACCGTCAACGGCAAGGTCAAGGGTGGCCTGACCGTGCTCGTCAACGGCATCCGTGCCTTCCTGCCGGGCAGCCTGATCGACACGCGACCGGTCAAGGACCTGTCGCCGTTCGAAGGCAAGACGATGGAGTTCAAGGTCATCAAGCTCGACCGCAAGCGCAACAACGTCGTGCTGTCGCGGCGCGCGGTGGTCGAGGCCTCGATGGGCGAGGAACGCGCCAAGCTGCTCGAGACGCTGCGCGAGGGCGCGATCGTGCACGGCGTGGTCAAGAACATCACCGAGTACGGCGCCTTCGTCGACCTCGGCGGCATCGACGGCCTGCTGCACATCACCGACATGGCCTGGCGCCGCGTGCGCCACCCGACCGAGGTCGTGCAGGTCGGCCAGGAGCTCGACGCCAAGGTGCTCAAGTTCGACGCCGAGAAGAACCGCGTCAGCCTGGGCATCAAGCAGCTCGGCGAGGACCCCTGGCTGGGTGTGGCGCGCCGCTACCCGCAGGGCACGCGGCTGTTCGGCAAGGTCACCAACATCGCCGACTACGGCGCCTTCGTCGAGATCGAGCCCGGCATCGAGGGCCTGGTCCACGTCTCCGAGATGGACTGGACCAACAAGAACGTCGCGCCGGCCAAGGTCGTCACGCTGGGCGAGGAAGTCGAGGTCATGGTCCTCGAGATCGACGAGGACAAGCGCCGCATCAGCCTGGGCATGAAGCAGTGCCGCGCCAACCCCTGGGAAGAGTTCGCGCAGAACGTCAAGCGCGGCGACCGCGTGCACGGCCCGGTCAAGTCGATCACCGACTTCGGCATCTTCATCGGCCTGGCGCAGGGCATCGACGGCCTGGTGCACCTGTCGGACCTGTCCTGGCACGAGCCCGGCGAGAGCGCGGTGCGCAACTACAAGAAGGGCCAGGAGGTCGACGCCATCGTGCTGGCCGTCGACGTCGAGCGCGAGCGCATCAGCCTGGGCGTCAAGCAGATCGACGGTGACCCGTTCGCCACCTTCACGACGATGAACGACCGCGGCGCGCTCGTCGCCGGCACCGTCAAGAGCGTCGACCCGCGCGGCGCCGAGATCCAGCTCACCCCCGACGTCACCGGCTACCTGCGCGCCAGCGAGCTCAGCCGCGACCGCGTCGAGGACGCGCGCAACCTGCTCAAGGAAGGCGACGAGGTCAGCGCGATGATCATCAACATCGACCGCAAGACGCGCTCGATCCAGTTGTCGATCAAGGCCAAGGACAGCGCCGACCAGCAGGAGGCGATGCAGCGCCTGGCCCAGACCAACGAGCGCGAGACCGCCGGCACGACCAGCCTGGGTGCGCTGCTGCGCGCCAAGCTCGACAACCGCAACGAGTGAGGCCCGCGGCCGGCCGCTGCCTGCGGCCCGGCGCCACTGGGCGCCGGGCCGCAGCGCAGGGCCTGCGCCGCTGCGGCTCCTGGCCATGATGACCCGCAGCGACCTGGTGGCGGCGCTGACCGAACGCTTCGGTCAGCTCACGCAGCGCGACTCCGAACTCGCCGTCAAGCTGATCCTCGACGCGATGAGCGACGCGCTGGCGCGCGGCCACCGCATCGAGATCCGCGGCTTCGGCAGCTTCTCGGTCAGCCGCCGGCCGCCGCGGCTGGGCCGCAATCCGCGCAGCGGCGAGCGCGTGCCGGTGCCCGAGAAACTCGTGCCGCACTTCAAGCCGGGCAAGGCACTGCGCGAGGCGGTCGATGCCCGCTTGCCCGCCGACCGCCCCGCGCCCGGACAGCCACGCCCGCCGCAGCCCTAGAATGCGCGCCGCATGCGCGCGCTCGTCTGGCTCCTTCGGGCCCTGATCTTCTTCACGCTGTTCGCCTTTGCGCTCAACAACCAGCAGGACGCCGTCGTGCGCTGGTTCTTCGGCGTCGAGTGGCGTGCGCCGATGGTCATCATCGTGCTGGCGGCCTTTGCCGCGGGCTGCGCGGTCGGCGTCGCTGCGATGATGCCGGGCTGGTGGCGCCAGCGCCGCCGTCTGCGGCGAACTGCCGAGCCCGCAGCCCCGACGCCGGCCGCGCAGCCGGCCGCCACCGAGACCGCGGCGCCCGCACACCCGCCGCGCGAGGGCCTGTGATCGATTTTGCGCTGCAGTGGCTGCTGCTCGGGCTGCCGGTGGCCTTCGCGCTGGGCTGGATCGGCGCGCGGCTCGAGTCGCGCCAGTGGCAGCGCGAGCAGCGCGACGCGCCACGCGCGTACTACCAGGGCCTGAACCTGCTGCTCAACGAGCAGCAGGACAAGGCCATCGACGCCTTCATCGAGGCCGTGCAGCGCGACCCCGACACCACCGAGCTGCACTTCGCGCTGGGCAACCTGTTTCGCCGCCGCGGCGAGTTCGAGCGCGCCGTGCGCGTGCACCAGCACCTGCTGCAGCGTGCCGACCTCACGCCCACCGAGCGCGACCGCGCCCAGTTCGCGCTGGCCCAGGACTACACCAGGGCCGGCCTGGTCGACCGCGCCGAGCAGGCCTGGCGCGCGCTCGAAGGCACGCCCTTCGAGACCGACGCCCGGCTGGCCCTGCTGGGCCTGTACGAGGCCTCGCGCGACTGGCGCGCCGCCGCCGAGGTCGCCGCGCGGCTCGAGCAGGCCGGCGCCGGGTCGTTTGCCAGCCGCATCGCGCACCACTGGTGCGAGCTCGCGCTCGAGGCCGACGCGCGCGACCACTCCGACGAAGCCGAGGCCGCGCTGCAGCGCGCGCGCGAAGTCGCCCCGCAGGCGCCGCGGCCCTGGCTGATCCAGTTGCAGCGCGGCATGCGTGCCGGCGACCCGGCGCGGGCCTTCGCCAGCGGCGTCGAGCTCAGCCGGCGCAGCGCCGCGGTGCTGCTGATGGTCGCGGCCGATTTCGTCGCCAGCGCCATCCAGTCCGGCCAGCGCGAGCGCGCGCGCGTGCTGCTCGCCGAGATCGCCGACCGTGAGCCCGGTGTCGAGGCGCTGCGCGCGCTCGACCTGATCGAAGGCCTGCCGCCCGGCACCTCGCCGCGCTGGATCGAGCGGCTGCGCCAGCGGCCGACGCTGTCGGCGGCGCTCGAGGTGCTGTCTGCGCCGGCGGGCTCGGCCGCCGCCGGCATCGATGCCGAGCCGCTGCGCGCCGGGCTGCGCGAGGCCGTCGCCAGCGCCGCGCGGCCGCTGCAGCGCTACCGCTGCGCGGCCTGCGGCTTCGAGGTCCAGCAGTATTTCTGGCGCTGCCCCGGCTGCTCGGGCTGGGACAGCCTGCCGCCGCAGCGTGTCGAGGAACTCTGAGCGCCCCGCACAGCGCGGCTCAACTGCACAACGCGCGGATGTCCTCGGGCACGGCGATCGCGCGGATGCGCTCGGGGTCCTCGGGGTCGCGCACGACGAAGGCGCGGACCTCGGTGCCCTCGCACAGCACGGTCTCGCCGCACCGGACGACATGCCGGTGGCGAAAGGTCTTGGCCGCCCAGTCCTCGATCGAGGTGTGGATCTCGATCGTCTGCCCGTAGGTCGCCGGCTTGAAGAAGCGCGTGTGGATCTCGAGCAGCGGCGTGCCGACGATGCCGCGCGTGCGCACCAGCTCGCGCCAGGGCGGCACGCCGCAGGCCACGAAGAAGGCCAGCGAGGACTGGTCCATCCAGCGCGAGAAGTTCGGGAAGAAGACGATGCCGGCGGGATCGCAGTCGCCGAAGTGCACGTCGACACGGTGGATGTGGGTCTTGCTCATGGGATCGCAGGCGGGACGGAGGTCGTGACGGAGCGCGCATTGTCCATCCGCCCGACGGACGTCGCCGCTGCGGTACAAGGCAGGGCTGCGCCCCGGTGCAGATGCCCCCTGCCAACCCCGCCCGCCGCACGATGAACCCCGTCGAGCCCCCCACCCCGGAGCCAGCCCGCGCGCCGCGGCGCATCGCCGTCGTCGGCGCCGGCGCGGTCGGCAGCCACTACGGCGCGCTGCTCGCGCGCGCCGGCGAGCCCGTCGTGCTGATCGGCCGCGGCGCGCATCTGCAGGCCATCGCCGCGCACGGCCTGCGCTGGCAGCACGACGGCCACGCCCTGACGCTGGCGATCGACACGGCCACCGACCCGGCCGCGGTGCGCGACGCCGACCTGCTGCTGGTCTGCGTCAAGTCGCCCGACACCGCAGCCCTCGCACGCGCGATCGCGCCGCATGTCGCACCCGACGCGCTGGTGCTCAGCCTGCAGAACGGCATCGACAACGCAGCGACGATCGCGCGCCACATTGCCGCCCCGGTGGCCGCGGCGGTGGTCTACGCCGCCGTCGAATGCCCGGCGCCGGGCGAGGTCGTGCTGCGCGGCGGCGGCCAGCTCGTCGCCGGGCTGCCGCAGCCCGGTGCGCCGCCGGCGCACGGCGCCGCGCTGCAGCGCGCGGTCGAGCGGCTCGCGCGCGCCGGCGTGCCGGTGCGCGTCAGCGCCGACGTGCGCCACGCGCTGTGGATGAAGCTGCTGCTCAACTGCGCCTACAACGCGATCTCGGCGCTGGCCCAGGCGCCCTACCGCGAGCTGGCCGCGCAGCCGGCGGTGCGCGCGCTGCAGCAGGCCGTGGCCGCCGAGGTCATCGCCGTCGCCCGCGCCGAGGGCATCGTGCTGTCGGCGGCCGAGGCCGCCGCAGCGATCGACCGCATCGCCGAGTCGATGCCAACCCAGCGCTCGTCGACCGCGCAGGACCTCGCCCGCGGCCGAGCGACCGAGATCGACCACCTCAACGGCTGCGTCGCGCAGCGCGGCGACGCGCGGGGCGTGCCCGCCCCGCTCAACCGCGCGCTGCACACGCTGGTCAGGCTCGCCGAAGCCGGTGCGGGCGGGTCCAGCCCCCTGCCCCGCCCGGACCGAAGCTAGCGACGCGACCGCCGTTCAGCGCCAGCGCCAGCGCCCGAGCAGCCCGCCGCTCGGCTCGGGGCGGGCCGCCGGGTGGGCGTGCAGCACGCGCAGCGCCTGCGTCAGGTACAGCGCGTTGACCAGGCGCGCGGCGCGCGCCACGCTCATGCCGGGCCAGCCGGCGATGTCGCGCAGCGACGCGGTCTCGCGGCGCAGGCGCTCGAGCGCCGCGCCGACCGCGCCGCCGACCCCGGCCGCGGCGGCCACCGCGGTGGCCGTGCCGAGCGCGCGGTAGGCCACCGTGCCGCCGATGCCGGCCAGCGGCCGCTCGCGCGGGCCGTGCAGCGCTAGCTGCCACAGCAGCGGTACGAGCGGCCGGTAGCACTCGGCGCGGCCGACGCGCTCGCTCTGGTAATGCCCGGGCGGTCGCAGCCCGGGCGGGTCGATGGCCAGCAGGCCAAGCTCGGCCAGGCCCTTGCCCTCGGGCTCGAGCGGGCGCGGCGAGTGGTACAGGTCGCAGGCGGCAAAGACCGTCAGCGGCCAGACACGCTCGCCCAGGCACAGGTAGAGCAGCGCCGCCTCGCGCTGGCGCAGGACGGCGGCCAGCACTTCGAGCAGGTCGCCGCCGCGCGTGGGGTCGCCATCGGCGCGCTGCAACTCGGCCATCAGCGTGGTCGGCAGGACGGTCGGGCCGATGGCGCCGCCCAGGCTGCCCGACTCGCGCCGGCGGCGCTCGAACTCACTGACTCGCCACAGCGAGGGGTCGTCGTCGGTCATCGTCAACACAGGCAGTGGTCGCGGTCGGCACGGCGGAGCAGGCGACCTGACCTAACCTGCAAGCATAGCGCGCTACCCGGCCGCAGGTGTGACCAAACGTGGGATGGCCTCTCACACTCTCAGCCGCCCTCGCGCAGCGCCGCGCGCAGTGCGGCGCCGATCTCGGGCCGCGCGGCGTAGGGGTCGGCCGGGTTGTGCCCGTGCACGACATCGTCGAGCCGCTGGCGCACGCCGCCCAGCGCCTGCGGGTGGCTGTAGATGTAGAAGCGCCGCGTGCGCACCGCGTCAAAGACGAGCTGCGCAACCTGCGCGGCGTCGACCTTGCCGCCGCTGACGGCCTTCTCGGTCATCGCGCGTGCAGCGGCCTGGCTGCGCGTGGGCGACGACCCGGACAGGTCGGGCGGACGGTTGCGGTCGCTGCGGTGGATGGCGGTCGGCACGAAGTACGGGCACAGCACCGAGGCGTGGACCTGCCCGGTGACGAGCGCGAGGTCGTGGTGCAGCGTCTCGGAGAGTGCGACCACCGCGTGCTTGCTCGCGTTGTAGAGGCCCATCAGCGGCGGGCACAGCAGACCGGCCATCGACGCGGTGTTGACGATGTGGCCTTCGTAGGCCGGGTCGGCGGCAGCCGCGGCGAGCATCATCGGCGTGAAGACGCGCACGCCGTGCGCGACGCCGAGCAGGTTGACGCCCAGCACCCACTGCCAGTCGGCGGCGCTGTGTTCCCAGACCAGCCCGCCGGCACCGACGCCGGCGTTGTTGACGACCAGGTGCGGCGCACCGAAGCGCGCGCGCGTGGCCTCGCCGAGCGCGTCGACGTCTACGGCGCGGGCGACGTCGACGCGCTGCGCGAGCACCTCGGCGCCCTGCGCGCGCAGCTCCTCGGCGGCACCGTCGAGGGCCTCGGCCTGCAGGTCGGCAAGCACCAGCCGCATGCCCTCGTGCGCGGCCAGGCGCGCGAGCTCGAGCCCGAAGCCCGAAGCCGCGCCGGTGATGACCGCCGTGCGGCCACGCAAGGTCTGCATCTTCGCCCCCCTCGGGTCAACTGCCCTGCGCGCGCTCGATCAGCGCGTCGAGCGGCAGGTCGGCCGGCAGCGTGCCGTAGACGTCGCTGGCGCTGGCCAGGCGCGCGCGGCACCAGGCCTCGGCAATCGCAGGCGGCGCGATGCGCGCGAGCAGCGCAGCCTGCATCAGCAGCGCGACGTCGCGCGCCAGCGTGCGCGCGGCGGTCTCGTCGACCGCGCCGTCGATGCGCGCCGGCAGCCCGGCAGCGAGCCGGTCGAAAGCCGCGTGCAGGCCGCGCGCGGCGGCCAGCTCGCGCGCGAGCGCCGGCGCGGCGTCGGCGCTGCGCAGCGCGCGCAGCAGGTCCAGCGCCATGATGTTGGCCGCGCCCTCCCAGATCGAGTTCAGCGGCATCTCGCGGTAGATGCGCGCCATCACGCCCTCGCCGTCTTCCTCGACGTAGCCGTTGCCGCCGAGGCACTCCATGGCCTCCTGGCCGAAGTGGCTGCCGCGCTTGCAGATCCAGAACTTGGCGATCGGCGTCAGCACGCGGCGCAGCGCGGCCTCGTGCGCGCGCTCGGGGTGCCCGGGCTGCTCGCTGCGGTCGATCGTCGCGGCCAGGCGCAGCGCGAGCATGGTTGCGGCCTCGCTGTCGAGGGCGAGGTCGGCCAGCACGTTCCTCATCAGCGGCTGCTCGACCAGCCGCCGGCCGAAGGCGCTGCGGTGCGCCGTGTGGTGCAGCGCCAGCGTCAGCGCCGCGCGCATCAGCCCGGCGGTGCCGAGCGCGCAGTCGAGCCGGGTCAGCGCGCCCATGGCGAGGATCTGCGGCACGCCGCGGCCCTCGTCGCCGACGCGCCAGGCCAGCGCGTCGTGGAACTCGACCTCGCTGCTGGCGTTGGCGTGGTTGCCGAGCTTGTGCTTGAGGCGCTGGATGTGCAGCGCGTTGACGCGGCCGTCGGGCAGCAGCCGCGGCAGCAGGAAGCAGCTCAGCCCGCCGGCGGCCTGCGCGAGCACCAGGTGCGCATCGCACATCGGCGCCGACATGAACCACTTGTGCCCGGTGATGCGGTAGCGCTCGCCCCAGTCGTCGCTGCCGTCACGCTCGGCGCGCGTGCTGTTGCTGCGCACGTCCGAGCCGCCCTGCTTCTCGGTCATGCCCATGCCCAGCGTGACCGCGCGCTTGGCGGCCAGCGGCAGGAAGCGCGGGTCGTGGTCGCGCGCGACGATGCGCGGCAGCCAGGCCGCGGCCAGCGCCGGGTTGGCGCGCAGCGCCGGCGTGACCGCGTAGGTCATCGACACCGGGCACAGCACCGAGGGCTCGCATTCGGTGAACAGCATGAAGCCGGCGGCACGCTCGAGGTGCGCGCCGGCGCCCGCCGCCCACGGCGCGCCGTGCAGCCCGTGGCGCAGTGCCGCGGCCATCAGCGCGTGGTAGCTCGGATGGAACTCGACCTGGTCGATGCGGTGGCCAAAGCGGTCGTGGGTACGCAACTGCGGTGGCCGCGCGTTGGCCAGCCGGGCGTGCTCGAGCATCGCCGCCGAGCCGCACTCGCGGCCCAGCGCGGCCAGCCGGACGCTGTCGAGGCCGGGCAGCAGGTGCGCGAGCGCATCGCGCAGCGGCCGGTTGCGCGCCCACAGGTCGTGGTCGACGAGCGGTGGCGGCTGGTTGGTGACTTCGTGGGTGAGGACGGCACTCATCGCGGGCCCCCTGAGGTGGTGGTGACGATCAGACCAGCCGGACGAGCTGCTTGCCGAAGTTGCGCCCTTCGAGCAAGCCGATGAACGCCGCGGGCGCGCTGGCCAGCCCCTCGGCGACGGTCTCGCGGTACTGCAGGCGGCCGCTGGCGACCAGACCGCCGAGCTCGGCCAGCGCCGCCGGCCACAGGTCCATGCGCTCGCTGACGATGAAGCCCTGCAGCTTGAGCCGCGAGACCAGGATCAGCGCCGGGTTGGCCATGGTCAGCGGCTGGCCGTCGTAGCCGGCGATCATGCCGCAGACCGCGATGCGGCCGAAAGCGTTCATGCGCAGCATGACGGCGTCGAGCAGCAACCCGCCGACGTTCTCGAAGGCGCCGTCGATGCCGCTCGGGCAGGCCGCCTTGAGCGCCTGGGCGAGCGAGCGCAGGTCGGGGTGGGCCTTGTAGTCGATGCAGTCGTCGAAGCCGGCCACGTCGCGGACCCAGGCGCATTTCTCGGCGCCGCCGGCGATGCCGACCGCACGGCAGCCGCGCGCCTTGGCCAGTTGCCCGACCACGCTGCCGACCGCGCCGCTGGCCGCGCTCACCACCACCGTCTCGCCGGGCTTGGGCTCGACGATGGTCTGCAAGCCGACCCAGGCGGTGACCCCGGGCATGCCGACCGCACCGAGGTAGGCCGACAGCGGCACGTGGGCGGTGTCGACCTTGTGCAGCGCGCCGCGCTGGCGGGCATCGACGACCTGGCAGTCCTGCCAGCCGCCCATGCCGACGACCTTGTCGCCCACCGCGTACCCCGGGTGGCGCGAGGCGAGGACCTCGCCGGCGGTGCCGCCGATCATGACCTCGCCCAGCGGCTGCGGCTCGGCGTAGCTGCGGCCCTCGTTCATCCGCCCGCGCATGTAGGGGTCGAGGCTGAGGTAGTGGTGGCGCACCAGCACCTGGCCGTCGGCGAGCGCGGCGGGGTCGACGACGCCCTCCTGCAGGCGGAAGTGCTCGACGCCGGCCTTGCCGGTGGGGCGTGCAGCCAGCACGATCTGGCGGTTGACGAGGGTGCTCATGCGGTGGTCTCCGGGTCGGGTTCGGCGGGTGGTTCGGTCCTGAGTCTGCGCTCGGCGGTGGCCAGCGCGCGCAGGACCTTGAAGGTGCCGGTCGCATGCGCGCACAGGCGCTCCTGGGCGTCGTAGACCGCGGCCTCGCAGAAGGCCAGCGTGGCACTGCGGTGCAGCACGCGGCCGGCGGCGCGCAGCGGGCCCTCGGCCGGGCGCACGAAGCTGGTCTTCATCTCGACCGTGGCCACGCCGGGGCCCTGGCCGGCGGGCACCGTCGGCCCCAGCGCCAGCGCGCTGCGCGTGGCCTGCGCCATCGCGACGTCGAGCATGGTCATCAGGACGCCGCCATGTGCGACCTGCCAGGTGTTGAGGTGCTCGGCGGCGAGCTCGATGCGGACCTCGGCCGCGCCGTCGCCGTAGGCGTGCAGCCGCAAGCCCAGCCGCTCGACGAAGGGGATGCGCACCGCAAAGCCGGCTGCCGTGGTCAAGCTCAACCCCCATGCACGGCGCTGACGCCGCCGTCGACGGCCAGCACCTGCCCGGTGATGTGCTTGCCCGCCGCGCTGGCAAACAGCAGGGCCGCGCCCTTGAGGTCGTCGTCGTCGCCGATGCGGCGCAGCGGCGCGGCCGCGGCGAGGCGGTCGGCGCCGACGCGCTCGAGCGTGCCGCGCGTCATGCGGCTGGGAAAGAAGCCCGGCGCGAGCGCGTTGACGGTGATGCCGTAGCGCCCCCATTCGCCGGCCAGCGTGCGCGTGAAGTTGACGACCGCGCCCTTGCTGGTGCCGTAGGCGATGTACTGCATGCCGGTGCTGCCGCTCAGGCCGGCGATCGACGCGACGTTGACGATGCGGCCCTGGCGGCGCGGGATCATGCTGGCCTTGCCAACCGCCTGCGCGCACAGGAAGACGCTGCGCACGTTGAGGTTCATGACCTTGTCCCAGGCCTGCAGCGGGTGGTCCTCGGCCGGCGCGCCCCAGGTCGCGCCGGCGTTGTTGACCAGGATGTCGATCGGGCCCAGGCGCTGCAGCGTCTCGCTGACGATGCGGCCGATGTCCTCGGGCTGGCTGGCGTCGGCGGCGAGCCAGCGCGCGGCGATGCCGCGCGTGCTCAGCGCGGCCACGGCCTCCTCCAGTTCGGCAGCCTTGCGCGCGGTCAGCATGACCTGGGCGCCGGCCTCGCCGAGCGCCTCGGCGATCTGCAGGCCCAGGCCGCGCGAGCCGCCCGTGACGAGCGCGACCTTGCCGCTGAGGTCGAACAACTGCTGGATCGGCGTGCCCATCTCGATTCACCCCTTGTGTGGGCCCGCACCCGGGCCGTCAGAACCACTGCGGCTGCATGCGGCTGCACAGCAGCTCGCGCGCGGCCACCACGCCCAGCCAGGCCTCGACCTTGGGCAGCTCGTAGGCGTGGAAGTAGCGCATCGCGGCGAGCTTGCCCTGCGCCAGCGCGCCCTCGGGCAGCCGCTGCGCGGCCAGCGCGACGTCGAGCCAGACCCAGGCCAGCACGGTGTGGCCGAAGGCCTGCAGGTACGGCGTCGCGTTGGCCAGCGCCTCCTCGGGCACGCCGGTGGCCCAGGCCGACTGCGTCGCCGCGACCAGCCGCCGCAGCGCAGCGCCCAGCCCCGCAGCCGGCGCGCCAAAGCCCTCGACCGCCTGCGCCCGATCGACCGTCGCCTGCATGCGCGCGGCCAGCAGACGCAGGCCGGCGCCACCCTCCATGAGCACCTTGCGGCCGAGCAGGTCGAGGGCCTGGATGCCGTGCGTGCCCTCGTGGATCATGTTCAGGCGGTTGTCGCGCCAGTACTGCTCGACGGGGAAGTCGCGCGTGTAGCCGCAGCCGCCGAGCACCTGGATGGCCAGCGAATTGGCCTCGAGGCACCATTCGCTGGGCCAGCTCTTGGCCACCGGGGTCAGCAGCTCGAGCAGCAGCGCGGCCTCGCGCGCGGCGGCCGGCGCGCCGGTGCGCTGCTCGTCGACCAGCCGCGCGCAGTACAGCACCAGCGCCAGCGCCCCCTCGGCGTAGGCCTTCTGGGCCAGCAGCATGCGCTTGACGTCGGCGTGCTCGACGATCGGCACCTGCGGCTGGCGCGGGTCCTTGCCGCCGGCCAGCGGCCGCCCCTGCGGCCGCTGCTGCGCGTAGGCCAGCGCGACTTCGAAACCGGCCATGCCCAGCATGGCCGCGGCCATGCCGATGCCGATGCGCGCCTCGTTCATCATGTGGAACATGCAGCGCAGGCCCTCGCCGGGCGCGCCGACGCGCCAGCCCAGCGCACCGGCGCGCCCGCCCGGCCGGTGGCGGCCTTCGCCGAAATTGAGCAGCGTGTTGGCCGTGCCGCGCCAGCCGCACTTGTGGTTGAGCCCGGCCAGCACGACGTCGTTGCGCTCGCCGCTCAGCCGGCCATCGGCATCGACCAGCCGCTTGGGCACGACGAACAGCGAGATGCCCTTGGCGCCCGGCACCAGCCGGCCGTCGGCGTCGGGAATCTTGGCCAGCACCAGGTGCACGATGTTCTCGGTCAGCTCATGCTCGCCGGCCGAGATCCACATCTTGTGGCCGTAGAGCCGGTAGCGCGGGCCCAGCGGGTCGGCATCGAAGTCATCGCCGTCGGGCTCGGCACGGGTCGTGATGTCGGCCAGGCTGGAGCCGGCCTGCGGCTCGCTCAGGCACATCGTGCCCGACCAGCGGCCGGCAAACTCGGCGTGCGCGAACACCCGCTGCTGCGCCGGCGTGCCATGCGCCATCAGCAAGGCCGCGTTGGCGCTGGTCAGCATGCCCGCGCCGATGCTGACGCTGGCCTTGGCGAAGAAGGCGTTGGCCGCCGCCTCGACGGTGTGCGGCAGTTGCATGCCGCCGATCGAAAAGTCCTGCGCCGCAGCGAGCATGCCCGAGGCGGCGTAGGCCCGCCAGGCCTCGTGCGTGGCCTGCGGCAGGACGACGCGCTCGCCGTCGAGCCGCGGCTCCTCGGTGTCGACGAGCCGGTTGAACGGCGCGTACTTCTCGCGCGCGATGCGCTCGCAGGTGTCGAGCACCTGGGCGCAGGTCTCGCGGCTGTGCTCGGCGTGGCGCGGGCGCGCCGCGAGCGCGTCGACGTCGAGCCACTCGTGGAGCAGGAAGTCGAGCGTCGCGCGCACCGCTTCAGCCTTCGGGTGGCCTGGCCGCGCTCATGGGTGCACCCTGCGGCCTGCGGCCGGTCCCGCCAAGCGGGAACGAGCGCCTTCGGGCGGCCGGGCGGCGCTCATAGCACCTCGAACACGCCAGCCGCGCCCATGCCACCGCCGACGCACATCGTCACGCAGACGCGCCTGGCGCCGCGGCGCTTGCCCTCGATCAGCGCGTGGCCGGTCAGCCGCTGGCCCGAGACGCCGTAGGGGTGGCCGATGGCGATCGCGCCGCCGTCGACGTTGAGCCGATCCATCGGGATGCCCAGCCGGTCGGCGCAGTACAGCACCTGCACCGCGAAGGCCTCGTTGAGCTCCCACAGGTCGATGTCGTCGACCTCGAGGCCCAGGCGCTGCAAGAGCTTGGGCACCGCGTAGACCGGGCCGATGCCCATCTCGTCGGGCTCGCAGCCGGCGACCGCGAAGCCCAGGAAGCGGCCCAGCGGCGCGAGGCCCTTGCGCTCGGCGTAGCCCTCGTCGACGAGCACGCAGGCCCCGGCGCCGTCGCTGAACTGGCTGGCGTTGCCGGCGGTCACGACGCCACCGGGCAGCGCCGGGCGGATGCCCTGGATGCCCTCGTAGGTCGTGCCCGGGCGCAGGCCCTCGTCGGCCTCGAGCGTGACCTGCCGGGTGCGCAGGCCGAGCTTGGGGTCGGCGGTGCCCATGGTGACCGTGATCGGCGCGATCTCGGCGTCGAAGGCGCCGCGCTCCTGCGCCGCGCAGGCCTTCTGCTGGCTGGCCGCGCCGTAGTGGTCCTGGCGCTCCTTCGAAACGCCGTAGCGCCTGGCGACGTTCTCGGCGGTCTGCAGCATGGTCCAGTAGATCTCGGGCTTGGCGGCCTGCAGCGCGGGGTCGAGCAGCAGGTGCCGGTTCATCTCCTGCTGCACGCAGGAGATGCTCTCGACGCCACCGGCCACATACACCTCGCCTTCGCCGGCGGCGATGCGCTGCGCGGCCAGCGCGATGGTCTGCAGGCCGCTCGAGCAGAAGCGGTTGACCGTCAGCCCGGCGACGCTGACCGGCAGGCCGGCGGCCAGCGCGACCTGGCGCGCGATGTTCATGCCGGTCGCACCCTCGGGGTTGGCGCAGCCCATCAGCACGTCCTCGACGGCGCCGGGGTCGATGCCGGCGCGCTCGACGGCGGCCTTGACGACATGGCCGCCCAGCGTCGCGCCATGCGTGAGGTTGAACGCGCCCTTCCAGCTCTTGGCCAGCGGCGTGCGGGCGGTGGCGACGATCACGGCTCGGGTCATGGTCAGGTCCTTTCGGGGGCGTGGCAGCGGGCGGCTCAGGTCAGGCTGCGGCCTTCGGCCAGCAAGCGGGTCAGCAGCGGCGCGGGCTGCCAGAACTGCGCGTCGTCGTGCGGATTCTTCGCGAAGCGGCGCATGGCCTGCACGACGTTGTAGAGGCCGACGGTGTCGGCGTAGCACATCGGCCCGCCGCGGTGCAGCGGGAAGCCGTAGCCGGTGAGGTAGACCATGTCGATGTCGCTGGCCTTGCTCGCGATGCCTTCGTCGAGCAGGCGCGCACCCTCGTTGACCAGCGCGTAGACCAGGCGCCCGACGATCTCGTCGTCGTCGATGCGCCGCGGCGTGATGCCCAGCGCCTGGCGGTGCTCGTCGATCATGCGCTCGACCACCGGGCTGGGGATGGCCTCGCGCTTGCCCGGCAGGTAGTCGTACCAGCCGGCCCCGGTCTTCTGGCCGTAGCGGCCCTGCTCGCACAGCAAGTCGGCGGTCTTGCTGTAGCGCAGGTCGGGCTTGTCGACGTAGCGGCGCTTGCGGATCGCCCAGCCGATGTCGTTGCCGGCGAGGTCGCCCATGCGAAACGGCCCCATCGCGAAGCCGAAGGCCTCGACCGCGCGGTCGACCTGCGCCGGTGTGCAGCCCTCCTCGAGCAGGAAGCCGGCCTGGCGCGCGTACTGCTCGATCATGCGATTGCCGATGAAGCCGTCGCAGACACCGGCGACGACCGCCGTCTTGCGGATCTTCTTGGCCAGCGCCATCACGCTGGCCAGCACGTCCTTGGCAGTGGCCTTGCCACGCACGACCTCGAGCAGCTTCATCACGTTGGCCGGGCTGAAGAAGTGCAGGCCGACGACGTCCTGCGGCCGCTGCGTGAACGTGGCGATGCGGTCGACGTCGAGCGTGCTGGTGTTGGTGGCCAGGATCGCGCCGGGCTTCATCACCGCGTCGAGCTGCCTGAAGACCTGCTCCTTGACGCCGAGGTCCTCGTACACGGCCTCGATGACGAGGTCGGCGTCGCGCAGGTCGTCGTAGACCAGCGTCGTCGTCAGCAGGGCCATGCGCTGCTCGACCTGGGCCTGCGTCGACTTGCCCTTCCTGACCTGGGCCTCGTAGTTCCGGCGGATCGTGGCCACGCCCTTGGCCAGCGCCTCGGCGCGGGTCTCGAGGATCGTGACCGGGATGCCGGCATTGAGGAAGTTCATGCTGATGCCGCCGCCCATCGTGCCGGCGCCGATCACGGCGACCTTGCGCAGCTCGCGCAGCGGGGTGTCGTCGGGCACGTCGGCGATCTTGCCGGCCGCGCGCTCGCCGAAGAAAGCGTGGCGCAGCGCCTTGCACTCGGGCGTCCACATCAGCGCGAGGAAGGCCTCGCGCTCGTAGACCAGGCCGTCCTCGAACTTCGCCTTGGTCGCCTGCTCGACGCAGTCGACGCAGCGCGCCGGCGCCGGGAAGTGCCGGGCCATCGCCTTGACGGTGTTGCGCGCAAACTGGAAGTAGGCCTCGCCCTGCGGGTGCGTGCAGGGCAGGTCGCGCACCCGCGGCAGCGGGCGGCGGTCGGCGACTTCGCGCGCGAACGCTGCCGCGCCGTCGAGCAGGTCGCCGTCGATCAGGCGGTCGAACAGCCGCTGCCCGGGCAGGGCCGCGAGCAGCTCGCTGGCCACCGGCTCGCCGCTGACGATCATGTTGAGCGCGGTCTCGACGCCGAGCGCGCGCGGCAGCCGCTGCGTGCCGCCGGCGCCCGGCACGAGGCCGATCTTGACCTCGGGCAGGGCGACCTTGGCGCCCGGCGCGGCGACGCGGTAATGCGCGCCCAGCGACAGCTCGAGCCCGCCGCCCATGCACACGCCGTGGATCGCTGCGACCACCGGCTTGTCGCAGTTTTCGAGCAGGCGGATCAGGCTCAGCAGGTTGGGCTCGGCCAGCGCTTTGGGCAGCCCGAACTCGCGGATGTCGGCGCCGCCCGAGAAGACCTTGCCGGCGCCGCTGACGACGATCGCGCGCACCGCCGGGTCGGCCTGCGCGCGCTCGATGCCGGCGGCAAAGGCCTTGCGCGTCTCGTAGCCCATGCCGTTGACCGGCGGGTTGTCGAGCAGGACGACGGCGACCTCGCCGCGCAGTTCGTAGCTGGCGCCCATGGTGTCTCCTGGCTGGGGTTCGAAATCAGAATGGAACGACCGTTCGATTCTAGACAGCCCGGCCTCTTCCGCGGTGTCCCTGCGGTGACAGCGCCAGGCGCTGATGCCGGTCAAGCGCCCTCGCCGCGCGGGCGTCTATCGTCGCCGATCGCACCGACCGAGGACACCGTGACCGACACCGCTGCCGCCGCCCGCCGCCCCGGCCCCACCGCCGCCGACGACGGCGGCGACGCCGACGCGATCATCGTCGGCGCCGGGCCGGCCGGGCTCGCGCTGGCCGTCGCGCTGGCGGCCACCGGCCGGCGCTGCCGCGTGCTCGAGCAGCAGCCGCTGGCGGCGATCGCCGCGCCGCAGCCCGACGGCCGCGAGATCGCGCTGACCCACCGCGCGCGCCGCATCCTCGAGGCGCTGGGACTGTGGCAGCGGCTGCCGGCGCACGAGGTCTCGCCGCTGCGCCAGGCGCGGGTCAGCAGCGGCGGCTCGCCCTTTGCGCTGCCCTTCGACGCCCGCGCCCAGGGCCACGAGGCGCTGGGCTGGCTGGTGCCGAACTGGCGGCTGCGCGAGGCCGCGCACGCCATGGCCACCGCCAACCCGCGCGTGCGCATCGACGCCGACGCCCGCGTGAGCAGTTTCGCGCGCGATGCGCGCGGCGTCACGGTCGGCGTCGCCGGCGCGGCGGCGCTGCGCGCGCCGCTGGTGATAGCCGCCGACAGCCGTCACTCGACGCTGCGCCGCATGGCCGGCATCGGCGCGCAGATGCTCGACTTCGGCCGCGTCGCGATCGTCGCCCCGCTGGCCCACACGGCCGAGCATGGCGGCGTCGCCCACGAGTGCTTCCACTACGGCCACACGCTGGCCACGCTGCCGATGGCCGGCCGCCAGTCGAGCGCGGTGCTGACCGTCAAGGCCGACGACGCGCCGGCCTGGCTGGCGCTCGACGATGCCGGCTTCGCGGCGCGCATCGAGGCCCTGCTGCGCGGGCGGCTCGGCGCGATGCAGCCCGCCGGCGCGCGCCACCACTACCCGCTGGTCGCGGTCTACGCCCAGCGCTTTGCCGGGCCGCGCTTCGCGCTGGTCGGCGACGCTGCGGTCGGCATGCACCCGGTCACCGCGCACGGCTACAACTTCGGGCTCTACGGCGTGCAGATGCTGGCGCGGCGGCTGGCCGGCGTGCGCGGCGACGCCGGCCTCGACACCGCGCTGGCCGCCTACGCGGCCGAACACCGGCGCGCGACCTGGCCGATCTACACCGGCACCAACGCGATCGTGCAGCTCTACACCGACGACCGGCCGCCGGCGCGGCTGCTGCGCGCGGCCGTGCTGCGCGCCGCCGCCGCGCTGCCGCCGGTGCGTGCGCTGATCACCCGCCAACTGACCGGGGTGCCCGACGGTCCGGCCGCCGCCGCCGGGCCGCCGGATCAGACCTCGAGCCACTCCTTGCGCACGTAGGCGTTGGCCTTGAGCTCGGCGGGCGTGCCGTCGAACACGATGCGGCCATGGCCCATCACGAGGCAGCGCCGCGAGACCTCGAGGGCGATCGTCAGCTTCTGCTCGACCAGCAGCACCGCGATGCCGCGGCGCTCGAGTTCGCGCAGATAGTCGGCGACCAGCGCGACGATCTTGGGCGCCAGGCCCTCGGTCGGCTCGTCGATCATGATCAGGTCGGGGTCACCCATCAGCGTGCGTGCCAGCGTCAGCATCTGCTGCTCGCCGCCGGAGAGCACGCCGGCCTCGACCTGCTGGCGCTCCTGCAGCCGCGGAAACAGCCGGTACATGTCGTCGAACGACCAGCGCGGATTGCGCGCGCCGCGCTTGCAGCCCAGCAGCAGGTTCTGGTGCACGGTCAGCCTGGGGAAGATGTCGCGGTTCTCGGGCACGTAGCCCAGGCCGAGGTGGGCGATCTCGTAGGGCTTGCGGCCCATCAGGGCCTGGCCGCGCCAGGCGATCGCGCCGCTGCCCTCGACCATGCCCATGATGGCCTTGACGGTGGTCGAGCGCCCCGAGCCGTTGCGGCCCAGCAGCGCGACGATCTCGCCGGCGGCGACCCTGAAGCTCACGCCATGCAGCACATGGCTCTTGCCGTAGAAGGCATGGACGTCGTCGAGTTCGAGCACCGCCTCAGCTCCCGGCAGCCGTCCCGGCCAGCACCGAGCCGAGATAGGCCTCCTGCACGCGCGCGTCGGCGCGCACCGCGTCGGGCGTGTCGAAGGCGATGACCTCGCCGTAGACCAGCACCGCGATGCGGTCGGCCAGCCCGAAGACGACGCCCATGTCGTGCTCGACGGTCAGCAGCGTGCGGCCGACGGTGACGTCGCGGATGAGCTGGACGAAGCGCCCGGTCTCGCTGCGGCTCATGCCGGCGGTCGGCTCGTCGAGCAGGATCACGCCAGCGCCGCCGGCGATCGTGATGCCGATCTCGAGCGCGCGCTGCTCGGCGTAGGTCAGGTTCATGGCCGGCACGTCGCGACGGCGGTCGAGGCCGAGCATGCCCAGCAGCTCCTCGACGCGGTCGTTGACGTCGCGCAGGTCGGCGAGGAAGCGCCAGAACGCGTAGCGATGGCCCATGCTCCAGAGCACCGCGCAGCGCAGGTTCTCGAACACCGACAGGCGCGTGAACAGGTTGCTGACCTGGAAGCTGCGCGCCAGCCCGCGGCGGTAGATCTCGAAGGGCTTGCGGCCGTCGATGCGCTCGCCGTTGAGGCGGATCTGGCCGGCACTCACGCCGAAGCGCCCGGAGATCAGGTTGAACAGCGTGCTCTTGCCGGCCCCGTTGGGGCCGATGATGGCCACCCGCTCGCCGGGCCGCACCGCCAGGTTGACGCCGCGGATGATCTCGGTGCGCCCGAAGCGCTTGTGCACGTCGACCAGCTCGACGGCCGGCACGCCGGCATCTGCGCGCAGGGCTGCCGCGGCCGTCACAGGGCCTCCCGGCGGCGGATCTCGACTTCGATCTCGGCCTGGACTTCGTCCCACTGGCGCCGGAACTGGCGGCGCACCAGCTCGAACAGGACCAGACCGGTGACCAGCACGAAGCCGGCACCGAACCAGCTGTCGACGTCGTGCGCGTCCAGCGGCGCGCCGAGGAAGCTCATGCGCGGGCCCAGCGCGGTGTTGATCTGCAGGTGATAGACCATCTCGATCATCGCCGCAGCGCCGACCAGCGTGACCAGCGCAGCCCCGCCCAGCGCCAGGTAGGCACCGACCAGCCGGCGCAGCCGGCCGAACATCGCCACGCGCAGGTTCATCATGATCAGGCTGGCGATGCCGCCGGGCGCATACATGATCATGAATACGAACACCAGACCGAGGTAGAGCAGCCAGGCCTTGGTCAGCTCCGACAGCAGGACCAGCGCGATGACCATCAGCACGGCGCCGATGATCGGGCCGAAGAAGAAGGTCGCCCCGCCGAGGAAGACGAACAGCAGGTAGGCCCCCGAGCGCGCGGCGCCGACGACCTCGGCGGTGACGATCTCGAAGTTCAGCGTCGCCAGCCCGCCGGCAATGCCGGCGAAGAAGCCCGAGATCATGAACGCCAGGTAGCGCACGCGCTGGGTGTCGTAGCCGACGAACTCGACGCGCTCGGGGTTGTCGCGCACGGCGTTGAGCATGCGCCCGAGCGGCGTGCGTGTGAAGGCGAACATGGCCGCGGTGCAGACGAAGCAGTAGATAGCGATCAGGTAGTAGACCTGGATCTGCGGCCCGAAGCTGATGCCCAGCCAGGGCTGACCGACGACGCGGTTGGTCGTGATGCCGCCCTCGCCGCCGAAGAACTCGGGGATCATCAGCGACATCGACCAGACCAGCTCGCCGATGCCCAGCGTGATCATCGCGAAGGTCGTGCCGGCCTTCTTGGTCGTGACCCAGCCCAGCAGCGCGGCGAAGAACAGCCCGGCCAGGCCACCGACCAGCGGCACCAGACTGACCGGCAGCCACAGCCGGCCGTCGGCCACCGCATTGAGCGTGTGCACCGCGAGGTACGAGCCCAGCCCGCTGTACACCGCGTGCCCGAAGCTGAGCATGCCGCCCTGGCCGAAGATCATGTTGTAGGCCAGGCAGACGATGATCGCGATGCCCATCTGCGACAGCATGGTGTGCGCCAGGCTCGAGGTCCACAGCAGCGGCGCAACCAGCAGCAGCAGCGCGAACGTGCCCCACAGCAGCCAGCGCCCGACGTTCCACGGCCGGAAGTGGTAGTGCGCGGCGGTCTCGCTGACGTGCATCTTCAGCTCTCGCGTTTGCCCAGCAGCCCGCGCGGGCGCAGGATCAGGATCAGCACCAGCAGCAGATACGGCAGCACCGGCGCGGCTTGCGAAAGCGTGATGCGCAGCAGCGGCCACAGCGCGCTGTCGGGGCCGATGCCGGCCCCCAGGCGGTTGAGCAGGTCGGCCAGCGAGGCGTCGACGGTCAGCGGCAACGTCATCAGCAGGCCGACGACGATCGAGCCGACGAAGGCCCCGGGCAGCGAGCCGAGCCCGCCGATGACGACGACGGCGAAGATGATCGGCCCGATGTTGGCCATCGTCGGCTCGGTGATGAAGGTCACGCCGTTGACGACGCCGGCCAGCCCGGCCAGCGCGCAGCCGGCGCCGAAGACCAGCATGAACACGCGCGGCACGTTGTGGCCCAGCGCCTCGGCCATCTCGGGGTGGGTCAGCGCAGCCTGGATGACCATGCCGATGCGCGTGCGCGTCAGCAGCAGCCACAGCGCGAGCAGCATCGCGACCGCGACGACCATGACGAAGGCCCGCGTCATCGGGAAGCGGGTGCAGGTCACCTGCGTGTGGCCGACCAGACCGCACATCTCGGCCGGCGCGGCGCCCCAGACCAGCCCGAGGTCACCGGTGCCGGACTGCAGCAGCGTGAACGCCGGCCCCTGCAGCAGCGGCGGCGGCGCGAACGGCACCGGCGAGCGGCCCCAGATCAACTGCACCAGCTCGAGGATGACGAACGACAGCCCGAAGGTGATCAGCAGCTCGGGCACATGGCCGAACTTGTGCACCCGGCGCAGCGCATGGCGCTCGAACAGCGCACCCACCCAGCCCACGAGCAGCGGCGCCAGCAGCAGCGCCGGCCAGAACCCGACCACCGCAGTCAGCGTGTAGGCGAAGTACGCGCCGAGCATGTAGAAGCTGGCATGGGCGAAGTTGAGCACGCCCATCATGCTGAAGATCAGCGTCAGGCCCGAGCTCAGCATGAACAGCAGCAGCCCGGCGCTGATGCCGTTGAGCAGGTTGATGAGGAACTGGTCCACAGGGCGAGAGCGCGCCGGCTGCGCGCGCGCCCGTCACCGGGTTCACCCGGTCACTGGCGCGCGGCGCTGGCGCGGGTTCGGTCTCAGCTCGCCGGGCGGCGCATCTGGCACGAGGTCGGCGTGCTCGCGACGTAGGGCTCGAAGGCGCGCACCATCCGGAAGTTGAAGCCGGTGTTCTCGACGCTGTAGTCGTGCGGCGGCGGCCCGGCGCGCCGCCACTCGGAGATGAACAGGCCCTGCTGCAACTGGTGGTCGGCGCGCCGCATCTCGACGTCGCCGTTGAAGCTGCGAAAGCGCAGCCCGCTCATCGCCGCGGCCACCCGCACCGGGTCGAGGCTGGCCGCGCGCTGCATCGCGGTGCTCAGCAGCGCGAAGGCGTGGTACGTGGCCGAGGTGTACCAGTCGTCGTTGAAGCGGCGCTTGAATTCGTCCATCAGGCGGCGCGTCTCGCCGGTCACCCCGGAGTGGTTGTACGAGACCTGGAACACCCGCCCCTCGGAGGCCGCACCCAGCGCGGTCGGGGTGCCGGTGACGCCGGCATAGTAGGTGTAGAAGCGGGCGTTGAGGCCGGCGTCGTTGGCCGCGCGTATCAGCAGGGTCAGGTCCGAGCCCCAGTTGCCGGTGATGATGCTGTCGGCGCCTGCGGCCTTGATCTTGGCCACATAGGGGGCAAAGTCGCGCACCTGGGCCAGCGGGTGCAGGTCCTCGCCGACGATCTGGATGTCGGGGCGCTTGCGGGCCAGCGTCTCCTTGGCGTAGCGCGCGACCTGCACGCCGTGCGCGTAGTTCTGGTTGATCAGGTAGACGCGGCGGATGTCGCGCTGGTCGCGCATGTAGGTCGTCAGCGCCTCCATCTTCATCGACGTGTCGGCGTCGAGACGGAAATGCCAGTAGCTGCAGCGGCTGTTGGTCAGGTCCGGGTCGACCGCCGCGTAGTTCAGGTAGGCGACCTCGCGGCCCGGGTTGCGCTCGTTGTGCTTGGTCACCGCGTCGCTGATGGCCAGCGCGGCGCCCGAGCCATTGCCCTGCACGACGTAGCGGATGCCCTGGTCGATCGCCGCCTTGAGCACGTTGAGGCTCTCGGCCGGCGAGAGCTTGTTGTCGAAGGGCACCATCTCGAAGCGCACGCCAGCCGGGTTGCTGCGGCTGAAGTGCTCGGCCATGAACTGGAAGCTCTTGATCTGGTTCTGGCCGACCGGCGCCATCAGCCCGGTCAGCGGGTCCAGCCAGGCCACGCGGACAAGCTGCCCGCGCTGCGCGAGCACGGCAGGGCTGCCCAGCGCCACCGCCGCACCGACCGACAAACCGAACGTCCTCCTCGTCAAAGCCATGGTGGCCTCCCTCGTCTTTGCGTGCTGTCGTCGCACAGGGGGCACACTAACCCAAGGCGCAGTCAGCGCGCGTCGGTAACTACCCCAGCCCGGTGTCACCGCGGGGACAGCACGGCGGCGCCCGTCGGCCCGCCGCGCGGCCGCTCAGCCCGCGGGCAGCCGGTGGTCCTTGAACTGCTCGCGCAGCTTCATCTTCTGCATCTTGCCGGTCGCACCCAGCGGGATCGCGTCGACGAACTGCACGTCGTCGGGCACCTGCCACCTGGCGAGCTTGCCCTCGTAGAAGGCCAGCAGCTCCTCGCGCGTGAGCTGCGCGCCGGGCTTCCTGACGACGACCAGCAGCGGCCGCTCGTCCCACTTGGGGTGCGGCACGGCGATGCAGGCGGCCATCGCGACCGCCGGGTGGGCCATCGCGACGTTCTCGACGTCGATCGAGCTGATCCACTCGCCGCCGGACTTGATGACGTCCTTGCTGCGGTCGGTGATCTGCAGGAAGCCGTCGGCGTCGATCGTCGCCACGTCGCCGGTCGGGAACCAGTCGCCGTCGGCGTCGTGGCGCAGCGGGTCGCCGCCCTCGCCGCGGAAGTAGCCCGAGATGACCCACGGCCCCTTGACCAGCAGGTCACCGCTGCTCCGGCCGTCCCAGGGCAGCGCGCGGCCGGCGGGGTCGACGATCTTGTACTCGACGCCGAACAGCGCGCGGCCCTGCTTGGCCATCAGCGCCAGGCGCTGCTCGAGCGGCAGCTCGAGCTGCGCGAGCTTGAGGTTGCAGACCGAGCCCAGCGGCGACATCTCGGTCATGCCCCAGCCGTGCAGCACGGTCACGCCGTAGTCGACGTAGAAGCTGCGGATCATCGCCGGCGGGCAGGCCGAGCCGCCGATGACGGTGCGCTGCAGCGTCGAGAACTTCAGGCCCTGCGCCTGCATGTGCTGCAGCAGCATCAGCCAGACGGTGGGCACGCCGGCGGCGAAGCTCACGCGCTCGGCCTCGATCAGCTCGTAGACCGACTTGCCGTCGAGCGCCGCACCCGGAAAGACCAGCTTGGCGCCGGTCATCGCCGCGCCGTACGGGATGCCCCAGGCATTGACGTGGAACATCGGCACCACCGGCAGCACGCTGTCGCGCGCCGACAGGCCCAGCGCGTCGGGCAGCGCGCCGGCGTAGGCATGCAGGATCGTCGAGCGGTGGCTGTAGAGCGCGCCCTTGGGGTTGCCGGTGGTGCCGCTGGTGTAGCACAGCGCGGCGGCGGCCCGCTCGTCGAGCTGCGGCCAGGCGTAGACCTCGCTCTCGGCGCCGATCCAGTCCTCGTAGCTGCGCACGCCGGCGATGCCGGTGTCGGCCGGCAGCGCGTCGGCCGCGCACAGCGCGATCCAGTGCTTGACAGTCGGGCACTTCGACCAGACCGCCTTGACGATCGGCAGGAAGCTCAGGTCGAAGCACAGCACACGGTCCTCGGCGTGGTTGACGATCCAGACGATCTGCTCGGGCGCCAGCCGCGGGTTGAGGGTGTGCACGACGCGGCCGCTGCCGGCCACGCCGAAGTACAGCTCGAAGTGGCGGTAGCCGTTCCAGGCCAGCGTGCCGACGCGCTCGCCGGCGCCGAGCCCGAGGCGGTCGAGCGCGTTGGCCACGCGGCGCGAGCGCGCCGCGGCGTCGGCATAGGTGTAGCGGTGCAGGTCGCCCTCGACGCGGCGCGAGACGATCTCGGCGTCGCGGTGGTGGCGGGCGGCGAACTCGATGAGGCTCGAGATCAGCAGCGGGACGTCTTGCATCAGGCCGAGCATGGGCTTGTCTCCGTGACAGTGGATGACCGACGGCACGGCCCGTACGGCACGCACCGGCTGCAGACCATTCTCCACCACGGGCTTGCGCCGCGCGAGAGGCCGGCGACAATGGGCGGCCCGCGATCCTGCGGCCAACCGCCCTGCGCGCCGTGCCCATCGAAGCCCCGCACCCGATCGACGACCCGCGCTACCCGGTGCGCCGCAGCGAGGCCCAGTGGCGCGCACAGCTCGACGCGCAGCAGTTTCGCATCGCGCGCGAGGCGGCCACCGAGCGGCCCTTCTCCGGCCGCTACTGGGACCACCGCGCCGACGGCGTCTACACCTGCATCGGCTGCGGCGCCGAGCTGTTCGACTCGCGCGCCAAGTACGACGCCGGCTGCGGCTGGCCGAGCTGGTGGCAGGCGCTCGACGAGGCCGCGGTCGAGCGCCTGCGCGACGACAGCCACGGCATGCAGCGCATCGAGCTGCGCTGCCGCCGCTGCGGCTCGCACCTGGGCCATGTCTTCGACGACGGCCCGCCGCCCAGCGGCGAGCGCTTCTGCATCAATTCGGCTTCGCTAGACTTCAGGCCGCGATGAAGCCGCTGCTCGACTTGCTGCCCGCCTTCGTCTTCGTCGCCGTGTTTGCCTGGTTCGACGAGCACCCGGCGAAGGCGGCGGCGTGGTCGGGCGCCACCTTCCAGGGGCCGCTGCCGCTGGAGCAGGCCGGCGTGCGCGAGGCGCCGGTGCTGATGGCCACGCTGGCCGCGCTGGCCATGCTGGGCATGCACTACCTGGCGGTGCGCTGGCGCCGGCGCAGCGGCGGCTGCCCGCCGGCCGTGCTGCGCTCGTTCGCCGCGATGCTGACCCTGGTCGCGCTGCTGGCGCTGACCGCCACCCTGATGGGCGGCTCGCCCGGGCTGGCGCCCTGGCTGCCCAGTGCGCTGTACTGGACGCTGGGGCTGACGTTCTGGCTCACGCGGGTGGGCTTGCAGCGCAACCTGCTGCGCGCCCTGCTCGAGCACCGCATCGCGGTCGGCGACCTCGCCTGGCAGCGGCTCAACGCCGCCTGGGTCGGCTTCTTCGGTCTGCTCGGCCTGCTGCACCTGTGGGTCGCGTACAGCGCGACACCGCTGGCCTGGCTGCAGTTCAAGGTCAGCGCCGGACTGGCTCTGCTGCTGCTGTTCCTGCTGGCCCAGTCGGTCTACCTCGCGCGCCTGACCCGCAGCGGCAAACCCAAGCCCAGCGCGCCGGGCGCACTGGGCAACTGAAGCGAGGCCCGCGATGCCCGTCGAGGCCACCCAGGTCGAGGCCGCGCTGCGGCAGGCACTGACGCCGCTGAGCCTCGAAGTCGTCGACGACAGCCATCTGCACGCCGGCCATGCCGGCGCGCGCGAGGGGCGGCATTTCACGGTGCGGGTGGTCAGCGCGGCCTTCAGTGGCCGCACGCGCGTGGCCCGCCACCGGCTTGTGTATGATGCCTTGCAGCATCTGATGCCTGCGGGCATCCATGCCTTGGCCATCGAGGCGCGCAGCCCCGACGACCGCTGAAGGTCCACCGCGCGCGGGGCTGTCCCGCAGCGTGCGCCGGCTGGGCTCCCGCTCATCTGCCCGAACCCGTCATGAAACCGAAAACCCCCACGCTGCGGCTGTCGCTGGCCGCGCTCGCCCTGTGTCTGTGGCTGCCCGCGCAGGCGCAGAACATTGCCATCGTCAACGGCAAGCCGGTGCCGACCGCGCGCCTGGAAGTGCTGCTGCAGCAGGCCACGCGCGGCGGACAGGTGCCGCTCACGCCCGAGATCGAGGCCCGCGTGCGCGAGGAAGCCGTGCTGCGCGAGATCTTCGCCCAGGAGGCCGAGCGCCGCGGCGTCGCGCGCAGCCCGGCCTACCGCGCGCAGATGGAGCTGGCGCGCCAGACGCTGCTGATCCGCGAGCTGTTCGCGCAGTGGCAGCGCGACAACCCGGTCACCGAGGCCGAGGCGCGCGCCGAGTACGAGCGCGTGCGCCGCGAGGAGGCCGGCACCGAGTTCCGCGCCCGCCACATCCTCGTCGAGACCGAGGACGAAGCGCGCCGGCTGATCGCGCAGATCCGCGGCGGCGCCGACTTCGCCGAGCTGGCCACCCGGCACTCGAAGGACCCCGGCTCGGCGCGCGTCGGCGGTGACCTCGACTTCGCCCGCCCCGAGGCCTATGTGCCCGAGTTCGGCCAGGCGCTGGCGCGGCTGCAGCGCGGCCAGGTCACCGAGAACCCGGTGCGCACGCAGTTCGGCTGGCACATCATCCGCCTCGACGAGACCCGCGAGCTGCAGTTCCCGCCGTTCGAGGCCGTGCGCCCGCAGATCGAGCAGCAGCTCGCGCAGACCAAGCTGCAGCAGTTCCAGCTCTCGCTGCGCGACGGCGCGCGCACCGATTTCCGCTTTTCGCGCTGACTGCGGCGGCGCGCCGCCGCGGTCATTGCCCGTCGACCAGCCGCCCCGCCTCGATGCGCAACTGGCGGTCGCAGCGCGCGGCCAGCTCGCGGTCGTGGGTGACCAGCACCAGGGTCGTGCCGGCCTCGCGGTTGAGCGCGAGCATCAGTTCCATCACGGTCGCGCCGGTCGCAAAGTCCAGACTGCCGGTCGGTTCGTCGGCCAGCAGCACCTGCGGCCGCACGACGAAGGCGCGGGCCAGCGCGACGCGCTGCTGCTCGCCGCCCGAGAGCACGCGCGGGTAATGGCGCAGCCGCTGCGCGAGGCCGACGCGGGCGAGCATCTCGCCGGCCTGCGCGCGCGCATCGGGGCGGCCGAGCAGCTCGAGCGGCAGCATGACGTTCTCGAGCGCGGTCAGGTTGTCGAGCAACTGGAAGCTCTGGAAGACGAAGCCGACGCTGCGCGCGCGCACCGCCGCGCGCGCGTCCTCGTCGAGCGCGAACAGGTCGGTGCCGACCAGCCGCACCGTGCCGGCGCTCGGCAGGTCGAGCCCGGCGACGATCGCCAGCAGCGTGCTCTTGCCCGAGCCCGAGGCGCCGACGAGGGCCGCCGAATGCCTGGCCGGCAGCGTGAAGTCGATGTCGTCGAGGATCGTCAGTACACCGCCGGCGTCGGCCACGCGTTTGCTGACATGATCGACGGCGATGATCGGTGGGGTATCGTCCATGAGGCATTCGTTCGACGCCCGGCGCAGGCGCTGGATCGCGCACTGTAGCGGCGCGGTCGCGACCGTCGTCTTCGCAGGGCCGCTGCAGGCCACGGCACCGGCAGCGACCGTGCTCGTCGTCGGCGACAGCCTCTCGGCCGAGTACGGCCTGGCGCGCGGCAGCGGCTGGGTCGCCTTGCTCGAGCAGCGGCTGGCGCGCGAGCGCATCGCCGCGCGCGTCGTCAACGCCAGCATCAGCGGCGAGACCAGCGCCGGCGGGCGCACGCGGCTGCCGGCGCTGCTGGCGCGCGAGCGGCCCGCGCTGGTCGTGATCCAGCTCGGCGCCAACGACGCCCTGCGCGGCCTGGCGCTGGAGGCCACGCGCGACAACCTCGCGGCAATGCTGCGCGCCGCGCGCGGCGCCGGCGCGCGTGCGCTGCTGGTCGGCATGAAGATGCCGCCGAACTACGGCCGCCGCCACGCCGAGCAGTTTTACGCGCTCTACGCCGAGCTCGCGCGCGCCGAGGGCGTGCCGCTGGTGCCGTTCCTGCTCGCCGGCGTGGCCGACGCGCCCGATCCGCTCGCGCTGTTCCAGGCCGACCGCATCCACCCCAACGCGCAGGCGCAGCCGATATTGCTCGACAACGTCTGGCCGCTGCTGCGGCCGCTGCTGCGGGCTTGACCCCCAGTCGCACCACCGCGCCTCAATGCGAAAACCCCGGCGGACGCGGCGGGCCGTCGCGCTGGCGCTCCTCGGGCCGCGGGCGCCCCGGGTGCGGCACGTCCTCGGAGCGCCCGAAGCGCGGCTGGCCGTCGTCGGGCGGGGGCCGCAGCGCCCGCTCGCGCGGCGGCGGGCGCGGCGTCGGCACATGGCCGGACGGGTCGCGCAGACCCGGGTCGTGCCGCCGGCGGTCATCCCAGCGGCGGTCATCCCAGCGACGGTCGTCCCAGCGACGGTCGTCCCAGCGACGGTCGTCCCAGCGACGGTCGTCCCAGCGACGGTCATCCCAGCGGCGGTCGTCCCAGCGGCGGTCGTCCCAGCGGCGGTCGTCCGGCCGCCGGTCATGCGGCGGCCGCTGGCCGGGGTGCGGCGCTCGCCAGCCGCGCTCGCGGTCGGGCACCCAGACCCAGCCCCAGGGCGACATCCAGACCCAGTGGCCGTCTTTGGGCGACACCCGCGGCTTGCCCGGCCCCGGGTGCGGCACCCAGCCGCGGTGGATCTCGATCTCGATGCGCTCGCGCTCGCGCGACCACCCCGGCGGCACCGCGGCCCAGGGCCGCGGCGCGCCATGCGGCACGGCCAGCAGCCAGCGGCCGAAGTCGTCGGGCGTCATCGTCACGACGTCGGCGCGCAGTTGGCCGGCGTGGTCGCGCCAGAAGGCCAGTCGCCGGCCGGCGTGCACGCTGCGCAGGTCGCGCGCCGATTCGAAGTCGGCGCGCCCGGACAGCGCCTCGACGACGGTGGCGTCGGCGACCCGGTCGACGCGCACATGCCCGGCGGTCAGCGGCAGCACGCGGCCGTGCGCGGTCAGCACCTGCGCGTGGCGCGCCGCAGCGGCATCGACGTGCAGCGCGACGCGGCCGGCGAGCAGTTGCACGCGCAGGGCCTGCGCCGGCGCGATGCGCTCGAGCTCGCTGCCGCCGTCGATGCGCAGCGCCACCCCTGCGGCGTGGACGACGGCACGCGCGCCGGGCGCGGTCGCGATGCGGTCGCCGACGGCCAGCGGCTGCCCCGGTGCGGGCTGCACCCAGCCGGCACGGTCGCGCTCAAGCAGCCAGACGGCACCCCAGGTCTCGACCAGTTGCGCCCCGAGCATGGAGTCGGCGCGCGCGGGCGTCGGCACCGCCGCCAGCCACAGCCCCGCGATCAGGCCAAGCAACAGGCCGAGCAACGCGCCAGCCGATCGACGTGCCCGCTGCACGCGCGCCGCCCGCGCGCGCAGACCCGCTGCGGCGCGGCCGCCGCTCGCGCGCCCCACTTCGGCATCCGGACCCATCGCGTACCTCCCCGCCGGGCGGGCATCCCTGCCCTACAACGCGGCGCTGCCCGCCTGCGCTGACCGCCGTCGGTCGGCGCCTGCGCCTTCAGGCGCCGGGGCCTGCGCCGACTGCGCCATCAGCACCTCGGTGTAGCCCAGCCGGGTCAGGTCGCGCATGCGCGTCGGGTACAGCCGGCCGATCAGGTGGTCGCATTCGTGCTGCACGACGCGGGCATGGAAGCCCTCGGCCGCGCGGGCGATCGGCCGGCCCTGCGGGTCGAAGCCGCGGTAGCGGATGCGCCGCCAGCGCGGCACGAGGCCGCGCAGCCCCGGCACCGACAGGCAGCCTTCCCAGCCGTCGTCCTGGTCGTCCTGCTCGTCCTGCGCAGCCCCGCCGGCCGCCGTCAGCGGCACGATGACCGGGTTGACCAGCACCGTGCGCGGGACCGCCGGCGCTTCCGGGTAGCGCGCGTTGTGCTCGAAGCCGAAGACGACGACCTGCAGATCGACGCCGATCTGCGGCGCGGCCAGCCCGGCGCCGTCGGCCGCGGCCATGGTCTCGAGCAGGTCGGCAACCAGCGCGTGCAGCGCCGGGGTGTCGAACTGGCGCACCGGCTGCGCGATGCGCAGCAGCCGGGGGTCGCCCATCTTGAGGATCTCGCGGATGGCCATGGCTCACGCCCACCGGTGGCAACGGTCGGATTGTCGCGCGACTGTGCTAGTTTCGGCGCCATGCGCGTGGCCGTCTACAGCACCCGACCCTACGACCGCGAGTTCCTCGCGCGCGCCAACGCCGACCATCGCCACGAGCTGCGCTTCCTGGGCGTGCGGCTGGAAGCCGGCACCACCGCCGCCGCGCACGGCTGCGACGCGGTCTGCGCCTTCGTCAACGACGACCTCGGCGAGCCCGTGCTGCGCGCGCTGCACGCGCAGGGCGTGCGCCTGGTCGCGCTGCGCAGCGCCGGCTTCAACCATGTCGACCTCGCCGCCGCGGCCGCGCTCGGCATCGCCGTCGGCCGCGTGCCCGAGTATTCGCCGCACGCGGTCGCCGAGCACACCGTCGCGCTGATCCTGGCACTCAACCGCAAGACGCACCGCGCCTACGCGCGCGTGCGCGAAGGCAATTTCTCGCTTGACGGGCTGATGGGCTTCGACCTGCACGGGCGCACGGTCGGCATCGTCGGCGCCGGCAAGATCGGGCGCTGCTTCGCGCGCATCATGCTCGGCTTCGGCTGCCGCGTGCTGGCTGCCGACCAGCAGCCCGATGCCGAGTGCGCGGCGCTCGGCGTGCGCTACGTCGAGCTGGCCGCGCTGCTGGCCGCCAGCGACATCGTCAGCCTGCACTGCCCGCTGACGCCGGCCACGCGGCACCTGATCGACGCACGCGCGCTGGCCGCGATGAAGCCCGGGGCGATGCTGATCAACACCAGCCGCGGCGCGGTGGTCGACACGCGCGCGGTGATCCGCGCGCTCAAGACCGGCCAGCTCGGCAGCCTGGGCATCGACGTCTACGAGGAAGAGGCCGACCTGTTCTTTCGCGACCTCTCCGGCGAGGTCATCCGCGACGACGTCTTCGCCCGCCTGCTGACCTTCCCCAACGTCGTCGTCACCGCGCACCAGGCCTTCTTCACCGCCGACGCGCTGACCGACATCGCGCGCACGACGCTGGCCAACCTCGACACCTACGCCGCCGAAGGCCGGCCGCTGCACCCGGTGTCGATCGAGCGGGTCGTCTGACCGGGTGGACGGCGTCGCCCCCGCGGCCGCGCTGGCGGCCACGCCGATTGCGCTGATCCTCGCGCTGATGCTGCGCTGGCAGTGGTCGGCCGCACGCGCCGGCTGCGCCGGGCTGGCGCTGGCCGTCGTGCTGGCCCTGGGGGTCTTCGGCTTCGGCCGCGCCGCCGACGCCGCCGGTGGCTGGCGCGACGGCGTCGGTGTGGCCGCCGAGGGCGGCTTCCTCGCGCTGACGATCCTGTGGATCCTGTGGCCGGCGCTGGCCCTGCACCACCTGCAGGAGCGCAGCGGGGCGATCGCCACCTTGCGCGACGCGCTGGCGCGGCTGACCCCGCGGCCGGCGCTGCAGGCGCTGCTGGTCGGCTGGCTGCTCGCCCTGTTCTTCGAGGGCGCGGCCGGCTTCGGCGCGCCAGTGGCGCTGGCTGCGCCGATCCTCGTCGGCCTGGGCTACCCGCCGGTGCAGGCGGTGGCGCTGGCCCTGATCGGGCATGCCGCGGGCGTCTCGTTCGGCGCGCTCGGCACGCCGGTGCTCGCGCAGGCCGCGCTCAGCGGCGTCGATGCCTGGCAGATCGCCTGGCGCACCGCGCTGCTGCATGCTGCGCTCGGCGCGGTGCTGATGCTGTTCTTCGTGCGCATGCTGGCCGCCAGCGGGCACCGCACCGGCTTCGGCTGGCCGGCGCTGGCTGCCGCCGGCTTCTTCGTGCCCAGCCTCGCGCTGGCCGCCTGGCTGGGGCCCGAGCTGGCCACGCTGGGCGCGGCGCTGGTCGGTGGCGCGCTGTTCGTCGCCGCGCTGCGCTGGCGCAACGCGCGCGCCGCCGCGCTGGCGCCGCCAGGCGGGCCGGCGGCGGCCGGCGCGCCGCCCGGCGCGCTGCTGCGCGCGCTCGCGCCGTACCTGGTGCTGGTGCTGCTGGTCGTCGCCACGCGCGCCGTCGCACCGCTGCGCGAGTGGCTGGCCGAGGCGGCCCTGGCCTGGACGCTGTTTGGCCGCTACGGCGCCGGCACGCAGTGGCTCGCGCACCCCGGCACGCTGCTGCTGGCCGCACTGCTGGTCGGCGCGCGGCTGCAGGGCCTTGCGCTGCGCGAGGTGGTCAGCGCGCTCGCGCAGTCGGCGCGCCGGCTGCTGCCGGTCACGGTCGCGCTGCTGGCCATGCTGCTGCTGTCGCGGCTGATGCTGCACGCCGGCATGATCGGCGCGCTCGAGCGCGGCGCGGTCGCCGGCCTGGGCGAGGCCTGGCCGTGGGTCGCGCCGGCGGTCGGCGCGCTGGGCAGCTTCGTCACCGGCTCGGCGACCGCATCGAACGTGCTGTTCACCACGCTGCAAGCCCAGACCGCGATCGCGCTGGGCCTGCCGGTGGCCACCCTGCTGGCCGCGCAGGGCTTCGGCGCCGCGGTCGGCAACATCGTCTGCCCGCACAACGTCGTCGCCGGCGCGGCCACCGTCGGCCTGGCCGGGCGCGAGGGCGAGGTGCTGCGCCGCACCCTGCTGCCCTGCCTGGCCTACCTCGCGCTGGGCGGCGCGGCGGTCGCGGCCTGGGTCGCCTGGGGCTGAGCGGCGACCCGCGCGGCGTCAAGCCAGCAGCGCGCGCAGCCCCGCCTCGTCGAGCACCGGCACGCCCAGCGCCTGCGCGCGCGCGAGCTTGCTGCCGGCCTCGGCACCGGCGACGACGAAGTCGGTGCGCGCCGACACCGAGCCGGCGACGCGCGCGCCGGCGGCCTCGAGCAGCGCCTGGGCCTGCTCGCGCGTCAGGGTCGGCAGGGTGCCGGTCAGCACGACGGTCTTGCCGGCCAGCGGCAGCGCGGCCGCCGGCGGCGCGCCGTCGTGCTCGTCCCAGCGCACGCCGGCCGCGCGCAGTTGCACGAGGACCTCGCGGTGACGCGGCAGCGCGAAGAACTGCTGCACGCTGTGCGCGACGACCGGGCCGACGTCGCGCACCCGCAGCAGCTCGTCGACGCCGGCGTCGGCCAGCCGCTGCAGCGACCCGAAGTGCTGCGCCAGGTCGCGCGCGGTGGTCTCGCCGACATGGCGGATGCCCAGCGCGTACAGCAAGCGCGCCAGGGTGGTGTGCTTGCTGCGCTCGATCGCGGCGAGCAGCTTGGCCGCGCTCTTGTCGGCCATGCGCTCGAGGGCGGCGAGCGCGGCCGCATCGAGGCGGTACAGGTCGGGCAGCGTGCGCACCAGGCCGCCGTCGACGAGCTGGTCGACCAGCCGCTCGCCCAGGCCCTCGATGTCGAGCGCCCGCCGGCTGGCGTAATGCAGCAGCGCCTGCTTGCGCTGCGCGGCGCAGGCCAGGCCGCCGCTGCAGCGGTGCTCGACGCTGCTGCGCTCGCGCCGCACCGGGCTGGCGCAGACCGGGCACTGGCGCGGCATGCGGAAGTTCGGCACGTAGCCGCGGCGCGGCTCGCCGCCGGCCTCGGGCTCGAGGCGGCCGACGACCTCGGGGATGACGTCGCCGGCGCGCCGCACGACGACGCGGTCGCCGACGCGCACGCCCTTGCGGCGCAGCTCGAACAGGTTGTGCAGCGTGGCGTTGGCCACCGTCGTGCCGCCGACGAAGACCGGCTCGAGACGGGCCACCGGCGTGAGCTTGCCGGTGCGGCCGACCTGGACCTCGATGGCCAGCAGCCGCGTGGTCTGCTCCTGCGCCGGATACTTGTGGGCGACCGCCCAGCGCGGCTCGCGCGAGACATAGCCCAGCGTGCGCTGCAGGTCCAGCCGGTTGACCTTGTAGACCACGCCGTCGATGTCGAACGGCAGCGCATCGCGCAGCGCGGCGATCTCGCGGTGGAACGCGACCAGGCCTTCGGCGCCGCGCACGACCGCGCGGTGGCCGTCGACCGGCAGGCCGAGCGCGGCCAGCGCGTCGAGCGTCGCGCTGTGCGTGGCCGGCAGCGCCCAGCCGCGCACCTCGCCGAGGCCGTAGGCATAGAACGACAGCGGGCGCTGGCGGGCGATGGCCGGGTCGAGCTGGCGCACCGCGCCGGCAGCGGCGTTGCGCGGGTTGACGAAGGTCTTGCCGCCCCGCTCGCGCTGGCGCGCGTTGAGCCGCTCGAAGTCGTCGCGGCGCAGGTAGACCTCGCCGCGCACCTCGAGCACCGGTGCGGCCACGCCGTCGAGCCGCAGCGGGATCGCGTGGACCGTGCGGATGCTGTGCGTGACGTCCTCGCCGGTCTCGCCGTCGCCGCGCGTGGCCGCCTGCACCAGCAGGCCGCGCACGTAGCGCAGGTTGATCGCGAGGCCGTCGAACTTCAGCTCGCAGGCGTACTCGAGCGCGGGTTCGGCATCGCCCAGGCCCAGCTCGCGGCGCACGCGCGCGTCGAAGGCCCGCGCGCCGCCCTCGCCGGCGTCGGTCTCGGTGCGGATGCTGAGCATCGGCAGCGCGTGGCGCACGGCGGCAAAGCCCTCGAGCACGGCGCCGCCGACGCGCTGCGTCGGGCTGTCGGGCGTGCGCAGCGCCGGGTACGCGGCCTCGATCGCCTGCAGCTCCTGGAACAGCCGGTCGTAGTCGGCGTCGGGGATCTGCGGCGCATCGAGCGCGTGGTAGCGGTGGTCGTGGTGGCGGATCAGCGCGCGCAGCTCGGCGGCGCGGACGGCCGCCTGGTCGGCGGGGTCGGCGGGGTCGGCGGGGTCGGTCGACATCGGGCGGCATTGTCGGCCAGGCGGACCCTGGCGCCGGGTGGATACTCGCAGCGCCGGCGTGGCCGCACAGCGGCTGCGCCAGCGTCGACCGCCACCGACCGGAGCATCCGTGGACGACCGTCTGATCCTCGACCATGTCTGGGCCCACGCAGCGCAGCGCCCCGCGCAGGTGCTGCTGACGCAGCCGGTGGGCGGCGCCCAGGTCGCCGACTACACCTGGGCCGAGGTCGTCGGCCAGGCCCGGCGCATGGCCGCGCACCTGCAGTCGCTGGGGCTGCCGCGCGGCGCGCGGGTGGCGATCCTGTCGAAGAACTGCGCGCATTTCGTGATCGCCGAGCTGGCGGTCTGGATCGGCGGCTACACGACGGTGGCGATCTTCCCGACCGAGACCGCCGAGACCGTGCGCTACGTGCTCGAGCACAGCGAGGCGAGCGCGCTGTTCGTCGGCAAGCTCGATTCGTGGCCGCAGCAGAGCGCCGGCGTGCCCGCGGGCCTGCCGTGCATCGCGCTGCCGCTGGCACCGCCGACGCCGCACCCGCGCTGGGACGAGATCGTCGCGCGCACGCCGCCGCGGGCCGGCCAGCCTGCGCGCGCGCCCGACGAGCTCGCGATGCTGATCTACACCTCCGGCTCGACCGGCACGCCCAAGGGCGTGATGGTGCGCTTCGACGCCTACTCGCGCGCGGCCACCGGCATCGTCGCCGACCTGCGCGCGCGCCTGGGCGCGGGCGACATCCGGGCCCTGTCGTACCTGCCGCTGGCGCACAGCATGGAGCGCTCTTGGGGCGAGGGCGCCGCGCTGGTCGACGGCCGCACACACCTGTACTTCGCCGAATCGATCGACACCTTCGTCGCCGACCTGCGGCGCGCGCGGCCTACCGTATTCATGTCGGTGCCGCGGCTGTGGCTGAAGTTCCAGCTCGGCGTGCACGCCAAGATGCCGCCGGCGCGGCTCGAGCGGCTGCTGGGCATCCCGCTGCTCGGCCGGCTGGTCGCGCGCAAGGTGCTGGCCGGGCTCGGGCTCGACGCGGTCAGGATCGCCGGCAGCGGCTCGGCGCCGCTGCCGCCCGAGCTGATCGGCTGGTACCGGCGGCTGGGCCTGAAGCTCTACGAGGGCTATGGCATGACCGAGGACAACTCGTACTCGCACAGCTCGCGCGAGGGCTGCAGCGAGCCGGGCTGGGTCGGCGTGCCGCTGCCCGGCGTCGAGGTCCGCATCGCCGACGACGGCGAGGTGCTGATCAAGTCACCGGGGCAGTTCAGCGGCTACTACAAGCAGCCCGAGCTGAGCGCCGAGTCGTTCACCGCCGACGGCTACTTCCGCACCGGCGACCTCGGCGAGCGCCGCGCCGACGGCCTGCTGCGCCTGACCGGGCGCAAGAAGGAGCTGTTCAAGACCGCCAAGGGCAAGTACGTCGCCCCGGCGCCGATCGAGAACCTGCTCAATGCCAGCGGGCTGGTCGAGGCCTGCCTGGTCGGCGGCGTCGGCCGCGGTGCGCCGTACGCGCTGGTCGTGCTGGCCGAGGAACTGCGCGCGCGGCTGGCCGACGACGCCCAGCGCGCTGGCGCCCGGGTCGCGGTCCAGCAGCAACTCTCGAGGCTGCTCGACCGCGTCAATGCCAGGCTGCCCAACCACGAGAGGCTGCAGATGATCGTCGTCGCCCGCGAGCCCTGGACCATCGACAACGGCTGCCTGACGCCGACGATGAAGATCCGCCGCGCCCGCATCGAGCAGGCCTGCGCGGCGGCGGTCGAGGGCTGGTACGCCAGCGGCCAGCGGGTGGTCTGGGCATGACGGCCGCGGTACCGGTGCGCCACGGCGGCGACCGCGTCGCCGAGGCCCTGGTCGCGCATGGCGTGCGCCAGGTGTACACGCTGTGCGGCGGCCACATCTCGCCGATCCTCGCCGGCGCCCGCGCGCGCGGCGTGCGCATCGTCGACGTGCGCGACGAGGCCACCGCGGTCTTCGCCGCCGACGCCGCGGCGCGGCTGTCGGGCCTGCCCGGGGTCGCCGCGGTGACCGCCGGCCCGGGCATCACCAACACGATCACCGCGCTGAAGAACGCGCAGCTCGCGCAGTCGCCGCTGGTCCTGCTCGGCGGCGCCGCGCCGACCGCGCTGCAGGGCCGCGGCGCGCTGCAGGACATCGCCCAGCGCCCGCTGGTCGCGCCGCATGTCAAGCGCTTCATCGCCGTGCGCCGGGTGCGCGAGCTCGGCCCGGCAGTGGCCGAGGCCTTCGCCCTCGCCCGCGAAGGCGTGCCGGGGCCGGTCTTCGTCGAGACCCCGGTCGACCTGCTCTACGACGAGGTTTCGGTCCGCCAGTGGTACGCCGAGGCCGCCGGCCAGGGCCGCAGCCTGCCCGAGCGCGCGCTGCGCTGGTACCTGCGGCGCCACGCCGAGCGCATGCTCGACGGCAGCCAGGACCCGGCGCTGACCACGCCGCGCCCGGTCCTCACGCCGATGCCGAGCGCAGCCGCGCTGGCGCAGGCCGCCGCGGCGCTGCGCCGGGCCGAGCGGCCGCTGGCGGTGATCGGCAGCCAGGCGGTGGTCGACGCGCCGCAGGTGCAGGCGCTGGCGCAGGCGGTCGGCCGGCTGGGCCTGCCGGTGTACCTCTCGGGCATGGCGCGCGGGCTGCTCGGCCGCGAGCACCCGCTGCAGATGCGCCACGCGCGCCGCCAGGCGCTGCGCGAGGCCGACTGCGTGCTGCTGGCCGGCGTGCCCTGCGACTTCCGCCTCGACTACGGCCGCCATGTGCGGCGCGGCGCGACGCTGATCGCCGCCAACCGCAGCGCGCGCGACGCGCGGCTCAACCGCCGCCCCGACGTGGCGGTGATCGGCGACGCCGGGCAGGGTCTGCAGCGGCTGGCCGCGCTGCAGGCCGCGCCGCCGCCGCGCTGGGCCGACTGGTGCGCGACGCTGCGCCAGCGCGACGCCGCGCGCGAGGCCGAGATCGAGCGCGACGCCGCGCAGCGCGGCGAGTACGTCAACCCGCTGGCGCTGCTGCGCGCGCTCGACGCCGAGGCCGCCGACGACGCGGTCTTCGTCGCCGACGGCGGCGACTTCGTCGGCACCGCCAGCTACGTGCTGCGCCCGCGCGCGCCGCTGGCCTGGCTCGACCCGGGCGCCTTCGGCACGCTGGGCGTCGGCGCCGGCTTCGCGCTGGGCTGCGCGACGCAGCAGCCCGGCCGCGAGGTCTGGATCGTCTTCGGCGACGGCGCCTGCGGCTGGAGCCTGGCCGAGTTCGACAGCTTCGTGCGCCAGGGCCTGCCGGTGATCGCGGTGGTCGGCAACGACGCGGGCTGGACGCAGATCGCGCGCGAGCAGGTCAAGCTGCTCGGCGACGACGTCGCCACCGTGCTCGCGCGCAGCGCCTACCACGAGGTCGCTGCCGGCTTCGGCGCCGCCGGCCTGCTCGTGCAGCGCGACGAGGACATCCGCCCGGCGCTGCAGCACGCCCGCCAGCTCGCGCGCGCCGGCCGTGCGGTGCTGGTCAACGTCTGGCTCGACAAGAGCGGGTTTCGCGAGGGCTCGCTGTCGATGTAGCCGGGTGCCGGGTGGCGGGTCCGGCGCGGCGCGTCGGCCGCGCCCCCTCAAGCGCCCTGCGGGTTCTCGACCAGCAGCGCGATGCCCTGCCCGCCGCCGACGCAGGCCGAGGCGATGCCCCAGCGTGCGCCGATGTCGCGCAACTGGCGCGCGACGCTGACCGTCAGCCGCACGCCGGTGGCCGCCAGCGGGTGGCCCAGCGCGATCGCGCCGCCGTGGACGTTGAGCCGGGCCGGGTCCAGCCCGAGCTCGCGCGCGACGGCCAGCGTCTGCGCGCCCTGCGCCTCGTTGATCTCGAAGCGGGCGATGTCGGCCAGCGCGCGGCCGCTGCCGGCGAGCAGCCGGCGGATCGCCGGCGCCGGCCCGATGCCCATGACCTCGGGCGGCACGCCGACGACCGCGGCGGCGGCGATGCGCGCCAGCGGCCGGCCGCCCCAGCGCGCGACCGCTGCGCCGTTGCCGACCAGCGCGGCGGCGGCGGCGTCGGTCAGCGCCGAGCTGTTGCCTGCGGTCTGCACGCCGCCGTCGAACACCGGGCGCAGCCGGGCCAGCGCCTCGGGCGGGGTCGGCCGCGGGTGGGTGTCGCGCTCGACGCGCTCGACCTTGCCGGCCAGCCGGATCCGCCGCGGCCGGTAGCCGGCCAGCTCGAAGGTCTCGTCGCTGACGGCGACGGTCTCGCCGTCGAACCAGCCGGCCTGCTGCGCGGCCAGCGCGCGCGCGAACGAGCCGGCGGCCCAGGCGTCGACCTCGGTGCGCGTGATGCCGTAGCGCCGGGCGAGGTTCTCGGCGGTGTGGATCATCGTGATCGCCGGCGCCGGGTCGGTCAACGCCTCCCACAGGTAGTCCTTGAAGGCCACGCCGGCGCCCAGGCGAAAGCCGCCGCGGTGGTCGAACGCGGCGATCGGGTTGCGCGTCATCGATTCGGCGCCGACCAGCAGCGCGAGGCTGGCGACGCCGGCACCGATCTGCTCGCCGGCCTGGCGAAACAGCTCGAAGCCGGTGCCGCAGATGCGCTGGACCATCAGCGCCGGCACCTCGACCGGCACACCGGCATAGAGCCCGACATGGCGCGGCAGCAGGTACTGGTCGAAGCCGCCCGGGGCCATGTTGCCGGCGAGCACGCTGTCGACGTCGGTGGCGGCCACGCCGCTGCGCGCGAGCACCGCGCGGGCGGCCTTGATGCCGAGGTCGATCGGGTTGGCGTCGGCGAAGGCGCCCATGTAGTCGACCAGCGGCGTGCGCACGCCGTCGATCAGGTGGACGTCTTCGAATGCCTGGTACTGGCCGGCTGTCATCATGGCTGCTCCTGGGGGTGGGCTGCGCGCGGGCGCCGCGGCGCCGCACGCTCTTCAGTCGGGGGTGATCACGCCGGGGCCACCGGCGTACAGCGCGGCCACCTCGGCCGCGCGCCGCGCGAGCACGGCGCGCTGGTTGAGGTAGCCCTTGTCGGTGATCTCGCCGGCGTCGACGCTGGGCGGCTCGGCGAGCACGCGCGCGCGGCCCGGGTATTGTGACGAACCGCCGCCCTGCGCGCGCAGCCGGCCCAGCGCCGCGGCCAGAGCGCGCGCAAGGGCGTCGGCCGGCAGCGCCGCGGCCTGCGGGCTCGGAAAGACCAGCACGCCGACCTCGTCGCGGTCGTGGCCGGTGACAACGACGTCCTGCGCCCATGGCGCCAGCGCCGAGACCACGCGCACGCGCAGCGTGCCCACCGAGACCCAGGTCCCGCTGGCAAGCTTGAAGTCCTCGGCGACGCGGCCGTCGAAGACGACGCCGCGCTCGGGGCGTTGCGGGTCGACCAGCGCGCCGGCATCGCCGATGCGGTAGTAGCCCTCGTCGTCGAAGGCCTGCGCGCTCAGTTGCGGCGCACCGCGGTAGCCGGGAAAGACGCCGAGCCCGCGCACGCGCAGTTCGAGCTTGCCGTCGGCGGGCACGAACTTCAGCTCGAGTCCGGGCAGCGGCAGGCCGATCACGCCGGCGCGCTCGAGCCGCCAGTGCGCGCTGGTCACCGCCGGCGCGGTCTCGGTCGCCCCCCAGGCGGTGGTCAGCCAGACCGGCGCGCCGCGCACGCGCAGCGCCAGCGCCTGCAGCCGGTCCCAGCTTGCCTGCGGCAGCGCCGCGCCGGCGTAGAACACGGCGCGCAGCCGCTCGAAGACGCGCCGCGCCAGCGCCGCATCGGCCTCGAGCAGCGGCAGCGCCATGTCGAAGCCGCGCGGCACGTTGAACCAGATCGTCGGCTGGACCTCGGCCAGGTTGGCCAGCGAGCGCTCGACCAGACCGGGCGCCGGCCGGCCCTCGTCGACGACCAGGCTGCCGCCGTTGCGCAGCACGAGGTTGAGGTTGTGGTTGCCGCCGAAGGTGTGGCTCCAGGGCAGCCAGTCGACCAGCACCGGCTTCTCGTGCCCGAGGAAGCGCCAGACCTGCGCGATGGCCTGCTGGTTCGCGCACAGCATGCGGTGGGTGTTGACGACGACCTTGGGCTGCCCGGTCGAGCCCGAGGTCAGCAGGTACTTGGCGTGCGTGTCGGGCGTGATCGCCTCGAAGGCCGCGCGCACCGCCGGGCCCTCGGCGCTGGCCAGCAGCGTGTCGAAGGCCAGCGCGCCGGGCTGGGTCTGGGCGCCGCGGCTGTAGACGACCGGCACGCGCAGCGCGCAGGCCGCGACCGCCGGCGCGTAGACCGCGGCGTCGCTGGCGTAGACCAGCGCCGGGGCGAGCGCCTCGAGGATCGCGCGGATGCGGCCGTGGTCCTGCGTCAGGCGGCTGTACGCGCTCGACACCGTGCAGACCGCGCGCCCGATGTGCATGCCCGCCAGCAGCAGCAGCAGGTGGTCGAGGGCGTTGTCCGAGAGCACGACGATCGGCGCCTGCGGCGCCAGCCGCAGCTCGAGCAGACCCTGCGCGATGCGGCCGACCTGCGCGCGCGTCTGCGCCCAGCTCAGGCGGCGCCAGCCGCCGGCGCCGTCGCGCTCGGCGAAGGCCGGGGCTGCGGGGGTCTGGGCGGCCCAGTGCTCGAGCCACTCGCCGACGCAGCGCGCGTAGGGCTGCAGCGGTTCGGGCGAGCACAGCACGAAGCTGCCGCCGCCGAGCTCGCGCCGCAGCGCACGCGGCGGGGCCAGCCAGCGCGGGTCGTCGAGCCAGTCCGCAGGGGTCACGGCATCCATACACTTGTGTATGTTCAGAGCCGCGATCGTAGAGACTGATAGCGCCGTCGCCTACCCGGGTTTTCACTGGTGTCCATACAGCAGTGCATGGCAAGATCGCGCGATGGAAGAGCCCGCCCGCCGGCTGCCGAAACCCGCCCGCGCGCGCCCTGGGCGCCGCCGCGCCGAGCCCGCACGGCCCTCGCTGACCCCCGAGGCCTGGGTCGATGCGGCCACCGAAGTGCTGGTCGACCAGGGCATCGACCATGTCCGCGTCGACGTCCTTGCGACCCAGCTCGGGGTCACGCGCGGCAGCTTCTACTGGCACTTCCGCGACCGCGAGGAGCTGCTGCGCCGCGTGCTGCAGGCCTGGCGCGAGCGCAGCACCGAGCAGCTCACGGCCCGCCTCGAGAGCGCCAGCGCCGAGCCGCGCGAGCAGTTGCGCGACGTGCTCTCGCTGCCCTTTCGCGGTCGCGCCGCGCAGCGCGCCGCGCGCATCGAGCTGGCCCTGCGCGCCTGGGCCCGGCGCGACGCGATGGCCCGCCACGCCGTCGACGAGGCCGACGCCAGCCGCATCGGCTACATCGCGCAACTGTTCTCGGCGCTGGGCTTCGGTGTTGCCGAGGCGCGCGCACGCGCGTTCCTGGCCTACAGCTACGTCGTCGGCGAGTCGCAGATGGCCGCCCAGGGCAGCGCAACGCAGCGCCAGCAGCGCGCCCGCTTCGTCGAACGGCTGCTGCTGCAGTTTCTGGTCGACTGAGCCGCACCCCCTTCGGTGTGCCACTCGCGGTGGATGGCGCCAGCGCGTCAGGCGCGAAGAATCGGGCCCAGGCCAGAAGCTGCCGACCACACCGCAGCGACCGGTCTGCAACCCTCCCCTCGCGACCCCCACCCATCGAAGGAGCCCACCATGATCCGCATGCTGATTGTCGCTGCCGCCCTTGCCGCGCTGAGCTTTGCCGCCCAGGCCGCGGTCGACGTCAACCAGGCCACCCAGGCCCAGCTCGAGAGCGTCCGCGGCGTCGGCCCGGCGATGTCGCAGCGCATCCTCGACGAGCGCCGCGCCGGCCCGTTCAAGGACTGGACCGACCTGATCACCCGCGTGCGCGGCATCGGCGAGGGCAGCGCGGCGCGGCTGTCGGCCGGCGGGCTGACGGTCGGCGGCAACACCTACACCGCGATGCCGCGCGCCGCCAACACCGCGCCTGCCCCGGCCGCCGAGCCCGCCGCGGCCAACCGGCGCTGAAGGCCGCACCGACCCGCAGCCGACACCCTGCGCCACCGTCCCCGGCGGTCAGTGCCGGGTGTCGGGCCCGGCCTCGTAGACGAGCTGCGCGCGACCGCGGCTGCAGCGCGCCCAGCGCTCGAGCGCCGCGTCGCTCGGAAAGAACCGCGCCGCCGCGCCGAGGTCGATCTCGGCCATGGCGCGCCCGCGGCGCAGCCGCAGGCGCAGCGGCAGGCCCTGCAGCCGTTCGCCCTCGCCGTCCTCGCCGTCGGCGCGCACGCGGCGCGGCGGAAACTCGTGCAGCACCTCGGCCACCGGCAGCGCCTCGTCGTCGACGACGACGCTGAGGTAGCGCGCAAAGCGGCAGCGCGCGGCGGCGACGTCCCAGATCTGCTGCACGTTGAGCCGCAGGCCGCCGCCGTAGCGGTCGGGCTGCACGCGCGCCTGCACGACGACCGGCTCGTCGTCGCGCAGCCAGTCGCGCACCTGCTCGAGCAGGCCCTCGCCGACCACCGCCTCGACCGCCGCGCCGCCGTCGTCGAGCCTGAAGATGGCCACGCGCCCGCGCTGGCCGTTGACGATGCGCAGCTCGCTGACGATGCCGGCGGCGAGCTGCGGCTCGCGGCTGTCGGCCAGCTCGGCCACGCCACGGGGCACGCAGCGGCGCAGCTCGTCGCGGTGCGCGTCGTACAGATGCCCGGACAGGTGCAGGCCCAGCGCCTGGCGCTCGAGCAGCAGGCGCTCGCGCACGCCCCAGGCTTCGACGGCAACCAGCGGCGGCTCCTGCGTGCTCGCGGCGTGCGCGTCGGGGTCGAAGTCGAACAGCCCGCCCTGGTGCAGATGCGCCTGCTGCGCCTCGGCCCAGTCGTAGGCCAGCGCGACGCTGGCCAGCAGCGCGGCTCGCGCGGCCGGCCCGCCGGGGTCGGCGCTGCCGGCGTGCAGCGCGTCGAACGCACCGGCCTTGATCAGCGCCTCGACCACGCGCTTGTTGACGCGCTGGCGGTCGACGCGCGCGGCGAAGTCGAACAGGCTTCGAAAGGCGCCGCCGGCGGCGCGCGCGGCGACGACGGCCTCGATCGCCGCCTGCCCGGTGCCCTTGATCGCGCCCAGCCCGTAGCGCACGCGCCGCGCGCCCACCGGCTCGAAGCGCCAGGTGCCGTGGTTGACGTCGGGCGGGTCGAAGGCCACGCCGAAGCGCCGCGCGTCGTGCCAGAGCACGCGCAGCTTGTCGGTGTCGTCGAGCTCGACGCTCATGTTGGCCGCGTAGAACTCGGCCGGGTGGTGGACCTTGATCCAGGCCGTGTGGTAGGCCAGCAGCGAGTACGCCGCGGCGTGGCTCTTGTTGAAGCCGTAGCCGGCGAACTTCTCCATCAGGTCGAAGACCTCGTCGGCCTGCGCCGCGCCGATGCCGCGCGCCGCCGCGCCGTGGCGGAAGGTCTCGCGGTGGGCGGCCATCTCGTCGGCCTTCTTCTTGCCCATCGCGCGGCGCAGCAGGTCGGCACCGCCGAGCGAGTAGCCGCCCAGGATCTGCGCGACCAGCATGACCTGTTCCTGGTAGACCATGATGCCGTAGGTCTCGGCCAGCACCGGCTCGACCAGCGGGTGCGGGTAGCTCACCGGCTCGCGGCCGTGCTTGCGCGCGACGAAGCTGGGGATCAGGTCCATCGGCCCGGGGCGGTAGAGCGCGTTGAGCGCGATCAGGTCTTCGAGCCGGCTCGGCCGCGCCTCGCGCAGCATGCGCTGCATGCCCGGCGATTCGAACTGGAACACCGCTTCGGTCAGGCCGTCGGCGAACAACTGGTAGACCGCCGCGTCGTCGAGCGGCAGTTGCGCGTAGCCGAAGTCGCGGCGCGCCGGGTCGCGGGCGATGAACTCGCGCGCCAGCTCGAGGATGGTCAGCGTGGCCAGCCCGAGAAAATCGAACTTGACCAGGCCGATGGCCTCGACGTCGTCCTTGTCGAACTGGCTGACCGCGCTGTCGCTGCCGGGCTGCTGGTAGAGCGGGCAGAAGTCGGTGATGCGCCCCGGCGCGATCAGCACGCCGCCGGCGTGCATGCCGACGTTGCGCACGAGGCCCTCGACGCGCGTGGCCAGCGCGAGCAGCCCGGCGACCTCCTCGTCGGCGGCCTCGCGGCGGTCGATCTCGGGCTCCTCCTTGCGCGCATAGACCAGCCCGGCGTCGGTCTTTTCGGCCTTCTCGGGCTGCTCGGGCGGACGCGCCAGCGTCACCGTCTTGCCCGGCGGCGCCGGGATCAGCTTGGCGATGCTGTCGACCTGGCCGTAGCTCATGCCCAGCACGCGGCCGACGTCGCGCAGCGCGGCCTTGGCGGCCATCGTGCCGAAGGTCGCGATCTGGCTGACCGCGTCGCGGCCGTACCTGGCCTTGACGTAGTCGATCACGCGCTCGCGGTGGGCCTGGCAGAAGTCGATGTCGAAGTCCGGCATCGACACCCGCTCGGGGTTGAGGAAGCGCTCGAACAGCAGCCGGTAGCGCAACGGGTCGAGGTCGGTGATGGCCAGCGCGTAGGCCACCAGCGAGCCCGCGCCCGAGCCACGCCCGGGGCCGACCGGGCAGCCGTTGGCCCTGGCCCAGCCGATGAAGTCGGCGACGATCAGGAAGTAGCCGGCAAAGCCCATCTTGTCGATCGTCGCGATCTCGAACCCGAGCCGCTCGACGTAGCGCGGCCGCTCGCGCTCGCGCTCGGCGGCGTCGGGGTAGAGCGCGGCCAGGCGCTGCTCGAGCCCGGCCAGCGACCGCTCGCGGAAGTGCTCGGCGATCGGCAGGCGGCTGCCGTCGGGCTGCAGCGGGGTCGGAAAGTCCGGCAGCCGGGGCTTGCCCAGGACCAGCGAGAGGTTGCAGCGGCGCGCGATCTCGACGCTGTGCGCCAGCGCCGCGGGCAGGTCGGCAAACAGCTCGCGCATCTGCGCCGCGGTCTTGAAGTGCTGCTCGCGCGTGTGGCGGCGCACGCGCCGCGGGTTGGCCAGCGTCTCGCCCTCGGCGATGCAGACGCGCGCCTCGTGCGCCTCGTAGTCGTCGGGCGCGAGAAACTGCACCGGGTGCGTCGCGACCACCGGCAGGCCCAGCCGCGCGGCCAGCGGCACCACCGCGCGCACCTGCGCCTCGTGGGTCGCGAGCCCGGCGCGCTGCAGTTCGAGGTAGAAGCGCTGCGGAAACAGCACGGCCAGGTGCTGCGCGAGGGCCGCGGCGCGCTCGCCGTCGCCGGCCAGCAGCGCCATGCCGACCGCGCCGGCATCGGCGCCCGACAGCGCGATCAGCCCCTGGGCATGCTCGGCCAGCCAGGCCCATTGGACCCAGGCCTGGTTGCGCTGCACGTTGGTCGTCCAGGCGCGCGAGAGCAGCGCGCACAGGTTCAGGTAGCCGCGCGCATCCTGCACCAGCACCAGCAGCCGGCTCGGCGTCTTGTCGCCACCCGCGCCGGCCACGAGGCCCGCCGGCAGGGGCTCGAGCCAGAGGTCGGCGCCGAGGATAGGCTTGACCCCCTGGCGGCGGCAGGCCTGGTAGAACTTGACCGCGCCGAACAGGTTGGCGAGGTCGGTCAGCGCCAGCGCCGGCTGGCCGTCGCGCCGCGCCGCGGCCGCCGCATCGTCGATGCGCAGCGTGCCGTCGACGACCGAGTATTCACTGTGCAGGCGCAGGTGGACGAACGACATTCAAGGCATTGTAGGCAGCGCCCCAGGGCCGGGCCGGTGGCCCGGGGCAGCCGATAATCCGACCCATGGTCGCACCCCTGGCACCCGCGCTCATCGAGCACCGCGACGCCATCGCGGCGCTGTGTGCCGCAGCCATGGCGTGCGCACGCTCGAGGTCTATGGCTCGGCGGCCGACGGGCGCTTCGATCCGTGCCGCAGCGACTATGACCTGATCGTTGCGTTCGTGCCGCGAACGGGCGCTTCGCTCGGACGCCGCTATGTCGCCCTGGCCGAGGCCCTCGAGGCACTGCTGGGCGCGCGCGTGGACCTGATGACCGACCACCCGGTCGACAACCCCTATCTGCGCGCCGCGATCGCGGCCACCCGCAGGCCGCTGTATGCCGAACCGGCTGCCCAAGCACCTGCATGACGCGCTCGGCGCCACACGCGCCGCCGCTGGGCTTCGTCGATGGCGTCGATGCCCACACCTACGCACGCAGCCTGCTGATCCGCTGCCGCGGTCGAGCGGCAGCTCGAGATTCCCGGCGAGGCCTGCCGCCGCGCGCTGGACGCCGAACCCGCGTTGCGTGAGCGTCTGCCCGAGGCGGGCCTGGCAACAGCGCTGCGCAACCGCATCATCCATGGCTACGACCGCCTGGAAAACGCCGTCATCTTCGACACGGTCGTCAAGGATCTGCCGGAGCTGGCGCTGCGCCTGGAGGCGGAGTTGGCGCGCTTTGCATCGCCCTGAACTGCGCCGGGGTCTGCACGCTCACGCGCCAGAGGTCCGCCGCGCAGTCGCCGCACCAGAGCCCGGCCGGTTCACCGGCAGGTCCAGCCCTTCCAGGCAGTCGGCCAGCGCCAGCGTGCTGCGCCGGCCGACATGCGGGTAGCTGTTCTGCAGCCAGCGCTCGGCGGCTTCGCGGCCGAGGCGGTGCAGGCGGCTCAGGCCGGCCCAGCCGGTGTCGAGGCGCTGCGCCGTGCCGGGCTGCACCAGCGGCTCGTCGGACTCGATGCGGTGCAGCCGCAGTGCGGCGATGCGCTCGAACAGCGGCGCCTGCGAGCGGCCCGCGGGCAGCGGCGGCGACTCGGCCAGCACCTGCTGCACCAGCGCCAGCGTGCGCAACTCGCGCTCGAGGCTGGCGTTGAAGACGATCTCGTCGATGCGGTCGGCGATCTCCGGCGGCTGCGTCGGCACCGTCTCGCGCCGGCTCGGGTTGATCTGCACCAGCACCAGGTCGTGGCTGGCGCTGTGCGCAACCAGCGGCAGCAGCGAGGGGTTGGCCAGGTAGCCGCCGTCCCAGTAGGCCTCGCCGTCGATCACGACGGTGCGAAACAGCAGCGGCAGGCAGGCCGAGGCCATCACCGCGTCGACGCTCAGCTCCTCGTGGCCGAACTCGCGCAGCCGGCCGCTGCGCACCTGGGTCGCACTGACCGACACGCGCACGCCGCGAAACGCGCGCAGCCGCGCGAAGTCGACCTCGTCGGCGAGGATGTCGCGCAGCGGGTTGACGGCGAGCGGGTCGAACTGCGCCGGCGCGAGCGCGCGGCCCCAGCCATCGAACAGCACGTTCCACGGCGCTGCCGCGGCCCACGGCGGCGCCGCCACCGCCGGCATCGCCCACGGCAGCAGCGGCAGCAGCGATGCGCTGAGCGGCCCGCGCCCGCTGGCGTTGCTGACCCGCATCCAGAAGCTGCGCAGCGCGTCGCGCGCGCCGCGGCGGCCGTCGCGTGCCAGGCCGTCGGCCAGCACCACCGCGTTCATCGCGCCGGCGCTGGCGCCGCTGACCGCGCCGAAGCCGACGCGCTCGTCCTCGAGCAGGCGGTCGAGCACGCCCCAGGTGTAAGCACCGAGCGCGCCGCCGCCCTGCAGGGCGAGGTCGATCGGGCGGTTGCGGCGGGGCATGGCGGGACGGCTGGCGCGGGTGCAAGCCGCCGATGATGCCGCAGCCGCGCCGTCACCCGCGCGGCGCGGCGCGGGTGACGGCGATCGTTGACGCCGGTCAAAGCCGCCGCGGCCGCCGACGCCGAAAGTCGAAGTCCGCGCGCCGGCGCAGGCCCGTTGCCGGCCGGCGCGCCCACACCCCAACGGAGACGCCCGCCATGTCGCAACACCCCCGCCTGGCCGAGACCATGGAGTTCCCGCCGGCCACCGCCCAGCCCAACGTCTACCCGCTGTCGTGGCGCGCCCAGACCGCCAAGATGGAGGAGATCTGGGACGCCGCGCAGCGCGAGAACTGGGACCCCAAGCACCTGCCCTGGGACAGCTTCGACCCCGCCTCGTACAGCTGGGAGGAGCGCGAGGCGATCGCCTACTGGTGGACGCTGCTGTCGGTATTCGACGCCTCGGCGCCGCCGGTGTTCGCGTCGGCCTTCATCAAGACCTACGAGCAGCACGAGGAGGACCCGGTGCGGCGCTGCTTCTTCAGCGTCACGCGCGACGAGCAGAACCACGAGCAGATGTGCGGGCTGGCCATCACCCGGCTGCTCGAGCACCCGGACCCGATCAGCTACCAGCCGCGGACGGCCCTGGGCCTGCGTCTGCAGAAGAACGCCCGCTGGCTGTACTTCAACGGCGGGCGCTACTGGGACGGCTACAAGAAGGCCGTGCCGCGCTACAGCCTGGCGGTGCTGTTCAGCTCGTTCCTGATGGGCGAGATCGCCGCGGCGACGATCTTCCACCAGATGGCCGCCGGCTGCCGCGAGGAGGTATTCAAGGAGGCCTTTCGCAACATCGGCCGCGACGAAGGCCGCCACATGGCGATCTGCATGGCGCTGATGGAGCGCGACTACCCCCGCCTCGACCTCGCCGACAAGCCGGTCATCACCAAGCAGGTGCGCGCGGGCTACCTGTTCCTGTCGGCCGTGCTGTTCGAGCCGCCGCCCGAGTTCTGGGACCTGCCCGCCGACTTCATCGCCAACCAGCGCGCCGGCGAGGCCGTGGCCCGCGGCGCGGGCTTCCACATCCCCGACTACGAGACCAAGAAGCAGAACTGGAAGAACGCCATGCTCAACCTCAAGGGCGTGCTCGACCGCTACGGCATCCCGTTCCCGGCGATTCCCGAGGTCGGCATCACCGGGCAGGAAGTGCGCGACGTCGACATGAACGACATCATCCCGGTGTTCTGAGACGGCTTTGCCGATGGCGACGATACGGCTGAGCCCCTCGGGCAAGACGGTCGAGTGCGCGCGCGGCGACACGGTGCTGTCGGCGCTCGAGAAGGCCGGCTACGCGCTGCCCAGCAACTGCCGCGCCGGCGCCTGCGGCGAATGCAAGGTCAAGGTCCTGTGCGGCGAGTTCGACCAGGGCATGGTGCTCGACATGGCGCTGTCGCCCACCGAGCGCGCGCAAGGCCTGGGCCTGATGTGCATGGCCAAGCCGCTGACCGACGAGCTGGTCATCGAGTGGGGCACCGCCGACGCCCAGCCGCGGCTGTTCCCGCCGCGCGAGAACCAGCTCTACGTCGTCACCGACCGCATCGTGCGCACGCCGCGCGTGGTCGAGCTGCGGCTGCGCCCGGTCGGCCCGCCGATGCGCTACTGGCCCGGCCAGTACGTGATGCTCGGCGACGCGCGCGCCGGGGCGCCGCCGCGCAGCTATTCGCTGGCCTCGGCGCCGCGCCCCGACGGCGAACTCACGCTGCAGATCACGCGCATCGAGGAGGGCACGACCAGCCGCTGGGCCCACGAGCAGCTCCAGGTCGGCGCCCGCGTCAAGCTGCACGGCCCCTACGGCACCTTCATCGGCGACCCCTCGGTCGACACCCCGGTGCTGTGCCTGGCCGCGGGCACCGGGCTCGCGCCTATCCTGTCGCTGACCGAGGCCGCGCTGCGTCGCGGCTTCAGGCGCCCGGTCACGCTGCTGTTCTCGGCGCGCACCCGCGCCGACGTCTACGACGAGGGGCTGATGGCCTACTGGGAGGCGCGACACCGCAACTTCGACTTCAAGGTCAGCTACACCCAGGACCCGCACGCGCCGCGCGACCCGGCGCACCTGCAGGGCCGCTTGCCGGCGCTGCTGCCGACGCTGTTTCCCGACCTCGGCGGCCATTCGGTCTTCATCGCCGGCAGCCCCGGCTTCGTCGCCGACTGCGCCGCCGCCGTGCGCGCGCTGGGCGCGCGCGCCGAGCTCATCCATACCGAGGGCTTCCACGGCCGCGCCCCGGCGCGCGCACCCGACCCGGCGCGGCTGGTGCACCGGGCCTGAGGGCCGGCAGCCGTACGCTGGCGGGCGATGAGCAAGGCCGGACGCCGCGATCGGCGAACGCAACCGCCTTGGGGCATGGCGGCATTCGGCCGGCCCTGCGCAGCCGGTCCGGCGTGCAGTCCGGTCACACGCCTGCGTGCGCGTCCAGGGCTGGCGCGCCCTGCGGCGCGCGGCCAGCGCCAGCCGGCAACGCCGGCGCGGCGCCGTACAGGAATTCCGCCACCCGCCGCGGCAGCTCGCCCTCGGCGACCATCTCGCTGAAGCCGTGCCCGCAACGCGGCAGCAGTTGCAGGCCCAGGCGCGCGCCGGGCGCTGCGGCGTGGACGGCGGCGACGAAGCGCTCGGCGCGTTCGCGCCGGCTGCGGCCCTGCTCGGCGTCGACGCGCGCGCCCTGACGCAGCGCGGCCGTGCGCGCCTGGTCGCGCTCGCCGACGATGACCAGCCCGGGCAGCGCGGCAAAGCCGGCCAGCGCCGGCCGCAGGTCGGCAAACCGCGGGCTGGGCGCGCAGCCGGCCGGGAAGGCGCGCGCCGCATCGGGCCAGACGTAGGCGCCGGCGGCGCTGGCGACGTAGGCCGCGACCTGCTGCGGCTGCGCCAGCGCCAGTCGCAGCACGAACTGCGCGCCGCCCGAGTGGCCGAACAGGTGGACCGGGCGCGGCGCCAGCCCGAGCCCGGCGCGCACCTCGTCGACGATGCGCCAGAGCATGCGGTCGGCGCGCCCGCCCGCGCCGAGGTGGCCTGGGCGGCCCAGGCGCTGGTAGTCGGGAAAGCGCGTGCGCGAGAAGTGCGGCGCGAGCAGCACGCAGCCGTGCCGCTGGGCCCAGGGCGCGAAGGCGCGCAGGTGCGCGCCGGCGTTGCGCGAGATGCCGTGCACGCAGACCAGCAGCGGCGCATCGGCGTGCCGCGCCGACGCCGGCACGTGCAGCCAGTAGGCCTGCCGCGGGTCGTCGCGCAGCCGGCGGCGCTCGCCGGCGGCCGCTGCGGCCTCAGTCGCTGCCGACACGGTGACAGTCCTCCCTGCGATCCGGGGTGGCGCCCGCGCCGCCCGGCAGCACGGCCAGCGCCGGGCGCCCGCCGGCCAGGTGCAGGCGCTGCGCGCAGCGGCGCTGCCAGCGCGCCTCGCGGGTGACGATGACGGTGGTCGCCGTCGGCTCGGCCAGCAGCGCGCGCAGGGCCTCGTTGCGCAGGTCGTCGGCGTCGAGCAGCAGGTCGAAGTCGTCGATCAGCAGCACCGCCGGCCGGCCGACCAGCGCGCGCGCCAGGCACAGCCGCTGGCGCAGCACGCGCGGCAGGTTGCGGCCGCCTTCGTCGACGCGCGTGGCCAGCCCCTGCGGCAGCGCGAGCCCGTCGTCGTCGATGCCGACCGCGCGCAGCGCCTGCCACTGCGCGGCGGCGTCGGCGTCGCGCCGCGTGTAGCGCAGGTTGCCGCCGACCGTGCCGCGCAGCAGCGGCAGATCGGCCGAGACCAGCCCGACATGCCGCGCCAGCCGCGCCGGCGGGCAGTGCGCGAGGTCGACGCCGTCGAGCGCGAGCCGCCCGCCGCGCAGCGCGACCCAGCCGGCCAGCGTGCGCAGCAGCAGCGACTTGCCGCTGCCCGAGCGCCCGGTGACGGCCAGCGTGCTGCGCGGCAGCAGGTCGAGGTCGATCGCGGCGAGCCGGCCGGCGGCACCTGCGGGCGTGCCGGGGGCGTCGGCGCTCGCCGGCACGCGGTCGGCGGGGTCGGGGTCGGCCGCGGTCGGCGCCTCGTCGGCGTTCTCGGCGGCGTCGGGGTCGCCGGCCAGGCCGCCGGCGTCGACCGCCAGCGCCTGCGCGACGAGGTGTCCGGCCGGGGGCATGGCCCAGTCGGCGCCGTGGTGCCCTGCATCGCCGGTCGGCAGCGCGAGGAAGCCCGCGAGCTTTTCGCAGCTCACGCGCCAGTCGTGCCAGGCGGCCAGCCCGGTGGCCAGCCGGCGCACCGGCGCCCAGGTCAGGCCGAGCGCGGTCAGCACGCCGGCCAGCGTGCCTACGCTCCAGGCCCCGGCGGCGATCTGCGCCGCGCCCCAGGCCGCCACCGCGCCGAGCGCCAGCGTGGCCGCGACCGGCCCGAGCAGGCGCAGCAGCCCGGCGCTGCCGGCGCGCCGCACGGCCGCCGCGCGCAGCCGCTGCTGGCGGCGGTGCAGCCGCTGCAACTCGCGTGCCGGCTGTGCCGCGGCCTGCACGACGGCGGCGGCGGCCA